>Ga0272446_1000507_pt1 | contig 61568 bp, 50 predicted proteins | sample YNPCB0061_FD_194587 | JGI IMG/M metagenome (GOLD analysis project Ga0272446, IMG submission 194587) | Hot spring microbial mat communities from Yellowstone National Park, WY, United States - YNP-CB-006-1 | ecosystem: Environmental > Aquatic > Thermal springs > Hot (42-90C) > Sediment | place...
CGGGCGACTTGTAGTCGGGCGGCGCGGTCGTGCAGGCGTCGCCGGGCTTTCCGCAGACGTCGGGCGGCGGGACGTCGGCGCGCGCGGCGACCGGCGCGAGGAGGAGCAGCGCGAGGAGCAGGGTTCGCATCGCCCGAGGATATCAGAGGCCGAGCGGGCGCAGAACCGCGAGCCAGAAGAGGACGCTCGCGGCGTTGGCGGCCAGCGACACCGCGAGCGCGCGGCGCAGCGTGACGCCGTCGCCGAGCGCGGCGTAGACCGCCGCCTCCGAGAGGACGGCCCAGCTCTCGGCGAGCGCGACCATGAGGCCGTAGCGCAGGCCGAGCTCGGGGAAGATGAACCAGACCGCCGGGTGGCTCACGCACTGGGCGACGACGGCGAGCGCCACCCGACGCCGCGCCCGGCCGCGCCGGAGCAGCCAGGCGGCGAGCGGGACCTCCACGGCCAGCGTGAAGGCGAAGGCGGTCAACCAGCGGAGGACGAAGCCCACGACTGTTTCGCGTCTAGCGCAAAATACGCCGCGCCGCCGACACCAGGAAGCCGGCGCCCGAGGCCACGCCGACGCGCGCGAGGGCCATCGCCTTGCCGAGGCGAGTCTTGGCCCCGCGCCGGTCGAGCTCGCCGGCGACGTAGAGCTCGCGGCACAGCGACCGCTGGCGCTTGCCCGACGAGGTCTTGGGGATCGCCCCCGCCGGGACCAGCGCCACCTCGTCGAGCGCCACGCCGCAGTCCTCGCCGACGCGCGCCTTCACCGCCTCGACCAGCGCGGCACGCGCGGTCGCGTCGTCGGCGGGGACCTTGGTCTCGCAGACCAGCACCACGCGGTCGGCCGCCCTCTCGTCGTCGTAGACGGCGAAGGCGCAGGTCGCCCCCTGGCGCACGCCGGGGACGCGCTCGGCGACGCGCTCGAGGTCCTCGGCGTAGTGGTTCTTGCCGCGCACGATGATGAGGTCCTTGGCGCGACCGGTGACGTAGAGCTCGCCGTCGGCGATGTAGCCGAGATCGCCGGTCCACAGCCAGCCGCCGCGCAGCGCCTCGGCGGTGGCCTGCTGATCGCCGTAGTAGCCCTGCATCACCGACGGGCCGCGGACCACGACATGCCCGACCTCGCGATCGCCGACGGGACGCAGCTCGCCGTCGACGACGCGCGCCTCGTGGCCGGGGATCGCGCGGCCGACGCAGACGATGGCCATCGAGTTTTTTCGTTTGACAGGATCGACGTCGGCGGCCGGGGCGTCGACGGCGCGCCCGTCGGCGAGCGCGTCGCGATCGACTACCTGGTACTTGAGCGGCGCGCCCGGCGTCGGGAAGGTGGCGGCGAGGCTGACCTCGGCGAGGCCGTAGACCGGGAGGAAGGCCTGGCGGTTGAAGCCGACGGGGGCGAAGGCGCGCTCGAAGTCGATGAGCGTGCGCAGGTTCACCGGCTCGGCGCCGTTCAGCGCCAGGCGCCACGAGGAGAGGTCGAGCCCGGCGCGGTCGTCGGGGCGGACGCGCCGCGCGCAGAGCGCGTAGGCGAAGTTGGGCGCCGGCGAGAGCGTGCCTTTGTGGCGGGTGATGGCCTCGAGCCAGCGACGGGGGCGCAGCAGGAACGTCGTCGGCGCCATGAGGACCAGCGGCGTGCGCCAGTAGATGGCGAAGAGCAGCGCGCCGATGAGCCCCATGTCGTGATAGAGCGGCAGCCAGCTCACGACGGTGTCGGCGCGCGAGATGCGGCAGGCCTGTCCGATGGCGTGGATGTTGGCGACGAGGTTGCCGTGAGTGAGCGCGACGCCCTTGGGGCGCCCCGTCGAGCCCGAGGTGTATTGCAAGAAGGCGAGCTGGTTGGCGAAGGCGCGGACCTTGCCGCGGCGGGGCTCGGCGTCGAGCTCCTCGACGGCGACGATGGTCTCGATGGCGGGCGCGCGCAGGGCCACGCCGAGGATCACCGGGCGGAGCTGGGCGTTGGTGACGACGAGGCGCGTGCCGGCGGCGGCGGCGATGTGGCCGAGGCGATCGAGCGCGAGCTCGGCCTTCTCGAGGAGCGCGGGCGGGTAGGACGGCACCGGGACGGCGCCGAGGAGCTGCGCGGCGAAGAAGGCCTCGATGAGCTCGAACGACGTCGGCATCACGAGGAGCACGCGATCGCCGGAGGCGACGCCGCGGGCGGCGAGGGCGGCGGCGAGGCGCGTGGCGCGGTGCCAGAGGGCGCGGTGCGAGCGGTGCTCCTCCGGGGCGTCGGGGGACTCGGGGACGAGGGTGATGCCGGTGGTGTCGTCGCGGCGCGCGGCGGTGGCGAAGGCGTGCAGCACCGTCGGGTGGATGGGGACGAGCTCGGCGGCGCTGCGGGCGGTCCCGGTGCGCCAGGCGTCGGTGCGGAAGCCGGGCTGCACGCCGGCGCCGACGTCGGTGAGGTCGGGATCGGCGTAGTCGGTGGGGCGCGAACGCTTGGGGGGGCTCATTTGTCGTCTAGCGCAAAGACGGTGGCGGCGAGGACGCGGCGCAGGTCGGCGGGGGCGACGATCTGGTCGAGGTAGCCCGACTCGGCGGCGGCGAAGGGGTGGTCGTGGCGCGCGCGGAAGGCGGCCTCGCGCTCGCGTCGCTGGGCGGGATCCTCGTCGGGGGTCGGCGGGCCGAGCGCGACCTCGACGGTCGCGTCGAGGCCCATGGGGGCGACGCGCGCGGTGGGGAGGCCGAGGCGCACGTCGGCCGCGAACGACAGGACGCTGGCGCCGCCGTAGGACTTGCGGACGACGACGCTGGTGAGCGGGACGGTGGCGGCGCCGTAGGCGTCGAGGAGCTCCTTGCCGTGGACGAGGATGCCGCCCTCCTCCTGCTTGCGGCCCGGCAGGTAGCCGGGGACGTCGACGAAGGTGACGACGGGGAGGCGGCGCGTAGAGGCGAAGCGGACGAAGCGCGCGCCTTTGAGCGAGGCGTCGACGTCGAGGCAGCCGGCGAGGTGCATCGGCTGCGAGGCGACGACGGCGACGGCGCGGCCGCCGAGGCGCGCCAGGCCGGTGACCAGGTTGCGCGCGAAGTCGGGCGCGACCCAGAGGAGCGAGCCGCGATCGACGACGGCCTCGACGAGCTTGCGCATGTCGTAGGCGCGGCGCTCGGCGGTGGGGACGATCGCGGCGACCTCGGGCGTGGGGCGGTCGATGGGATCGTCGGCGGGTTGTGATCGCAGCGCGGCGAGCGTGCGGCGCAGCCAGGCGATGCCGGCGCGCTCGTCGTCGACGACGGCGTGGCAGGCGCCGGTCTTGGAGGCGTGGAGCGCCGGGCCGCCGAGGGCGTCGAGGTCGACCTCCTCCCCGGTGGCGACCTTGGTGACCTTGGGGCCGGTGATGAAGAGGAACGACTGGCCGCGCACCATGGCGACGAGATCCGAGAGCGCGGCGGCGTAGGCGGCGGCGCCGACGCAGAGGCCGGCGACGAGGGTGAGCTGCGGAGCGCGGCCGCGGAGGCGCACGATGCGGCGGATGACCTCGCCGTAGGCGTCGATGGCGAGGGTGCCCTCCTCCACGCGGACGCCGTCGCAGTCGGCGAGGGTGACGACGGGGAGCGCGCGGCGGTGGGCGAGGTCGTAGAGGCGGCAGAGCTTCTGGCTGGCGGCGTGGCCGAGCGCGCCGCGGAGGACGGTGGGGTCGTGGGCGACGACGGCGAGGTCCTGGCCATCGACGCGGGCGAGGCCGCAGACGAGGCCGTCGCCGGGGTGGCGGTTGGCGTCGAGCGCGGGCGAGTCGCCGGGGGGTGCGCGGTGGACGACCTCGCGGCCGAGCTCGACGAAGCTGCCGTCGTCGACGAGCGCGGCGATGCGGGCGCGGGCGCCGAGGCGGCCGAGGCGCTCGTGGCGGGCCAGGCGCGCGGGGCCGCCGCCCGAGTCGGTGCGGGCGCGGCGCGCCTCGAGCGCGGCGGCCAACGTGCCCCAGTCGTTGTCATCGGAACCCTGAGAGGGTTCCGAACCTCCCGCTCCGCGGCCCGGCAGAGCCGGCTCCGCTCCGCGATCGGACGGCTTTTCGGTCAAGCAGATTTACGCGCGACCACGAAGTCGCACAGCTTCCGGACCGAGTGCAGCTCGCGGTAGGCCTCGAGCCCGGCGTTGAGCGCGAAGGCCTTCTCGAGGAAGAAGATGAGGTCGACCACGTCGAGCGAGTCCATCCCGAGCGTGCCGCGGAAGGTCGCCTCGGGGGTGACCTTCTCCGGCGGGATGTGGAAGTCGCGCTCGAGGATCTCGCGCAGCGTCGAAAGGACGTCGGCGGGCGTCATGGGATTTCGTATCTTATCGCGATGCAGCTCGGGCTGGGGCTTGTCGTCTACGACCTCCTCTACGCGGTCGCGGCGGTCGTCTTCTACGGCGGCGCGCTCGTCGTCGGGCGCGAGGCGGCGGGGGCGCTGGCGCGGCTCGGGCTCGACGGGCGCTGGCTGTGGCCGCTGGCGCTCGTCGGTGGCGTGGTGGCGGCGCTGGTGACGCTGGTGATCGCCGTGGGCGTGGCGACGGCGTGCCTGCCGCGGTTGAGGCCGGGGCGGTATCCGCTCATGCGCGGGGCGGTGTTCTATGGGTGGCTGTTGCGATCGCTGCTGCGACGCCTCGTGATGGTGCCGGGGCTGCGCGCGGTGCTGTTCTCGTCGAACGTGCTGCGCTTTCTGACGCTGCGGGCGCTGGGGGCGCGGGTGGCGTTCTCGGCGTCGTTCTCGAGCGACGTGGATCTGCTCGATCCGGCGCTGCTCAGCGTCGGGGCGGGGGCGGTGGTCGGTGCGCGGTCGCTGGTGTCGGGGCACTACATCGAAGGCGGGCGGCTGATCCTCGGGCGGGTGGAGATCGGCGAGGGGGCGCTGGTCGCGGCGGAGGTGCTGATCGCGCCGGAGGTGTCGATCGGGGCGCGGGCGAAGGTGCTCACGCGGGCGGCGCTGTCGCGCGGGGTCGTCGTCGGGGAGGGCGCGACGATCGGCGGAGACGCGGTGCTCGACGGGTTCGCGCGGGTGGGGGCGCGGGCGCAGATCGGGACGCGCGCGTATGTGGGGTTGCGACGGCGGGTCGCCGACGGGGCGCGGGTCGCGGCGGCGTCGACGGAGGCGAGCGACGAGCCGGCGGCGGAGGCGGCGGCCGAGTGAGGTGCGCGCTCGTCGTCCCCGTCGCGCTGGCGCTCTTCGGGGCGCGCGCGCGGGCGGATGAGCAGTCGGTGTGCGCGGGGCAGGCGGCGCTCCTGCACGTCGACGGCGCGCGGCACCAGCTGACGCTGTGCGAGGCGGGGCGCGTCGTCGCGACGGCGAAGGTGGCGCTCGGGCGCGGCGGGCTGGGCAAGCGCAAGGAGGGCGACGGCAAGACGCCCGTCGGGCGCTACGCGCTCGGGGCCCCGCGCCCGTCGGAGAAGTACGGGCAGTTCATCCCCGTCGGGTACCCGACCGCGGCCGAGCGCGCCGCCGGGGCGACGGGCGGCGACATCGGCGTGCACGGCCCGCGGCGCGGCGCGCGCTGGCTCGGAGCCGCGAACGCCTGGGCCGACTGGACGCGAGGATGCATCGCCCTCGCCACCGACGCCGAGCTCGCCGTCGTCGTCGCCTGGGTCCGCGCCCACCCCCGCGCCGAGATCCTCATCGTCGCTCGCTGACCCGTCGGGGCGTCGCGCTCCTCCCGCGAAGGGAACCACGCGACGACCTTTGGTGTCTCTCGATCATGCGGTTCACCCTCGTTCTCCGGCTCGCGGCGATCTCCGCGGTCGGAATCGCTGCGTCGCCGCTTCACGCCGACATCACCGTCGGTAGTGCGCCCAGTCCGCCAACAGAGGACGCGCTCGCGTGTCTGGAGACAACGACCTCCGGATGGATCGAGCTGCAGGTCGGCATGACCTTCTGTTTCCGCGCGACCGAGCACTCGGGCGCGCGGCTCGTCTGGCGTGCGGACGGCTCTGGCACCGTCGAGAGCGATCCGCCGATTCAGGTCGAGCTCTTGCGCGAAAGCCTCGCTCCTGTCCCCCGCCATCGTCGCCTCGTCCCCGCGCGAGTCGTTCGCGATCTCGCTCGTCGGATCGTCCGCGCCGCGCGAACGCCCGAGACGGACACCGTACTGGCCGGCGCGATGCCGTACGCCGACCTGACCTGGTCCTGCGCAGACAGCTCACGTCATCACCTGTCGTTCCAGATGTCCGAACGAGCCGACGCGTTGCTCGATCTCGAGACGCGCGCGATCGCGAATCTCGTCTTCCCTCATCCGTCTGCTCGACGACAATCGGCTAGCGCCGCCCGCTCACGACGACACTGACGTGTCGGTGTCGCTCCGTCCGTTTCTGCTAGACGGATTGGGAGGCGGCGGTGAGGGCGTCGTCGACGACGTAGAGGGCAGCGCCGGCGGTGTAGCCGGCGCCGGCGGCGAGGAGGAGGATGCGGTCGCCGGGGCGCGCGCGGCCGGTGGTCAGCGCCTCGTCGAAGGCGAGGGCGCAGCTCGCGCCGGAGACGTTGCCGAGGCGGTCGACGTTGACGATGAACTTGTCTAGCGGAATTCCGGCGAGGCGCGCCAGGCGGTCGAGGATGCGGCGGTTGGGCTGGTGGGGGACGACGAGGTCGATGTCGCTCCAGGCGAGGCCGACGGCGTCGAGGAGCGCGCGGCCGGTGTCGAGCATGCCCTCGACCGCCTGCATGTAGACCTGCGGCCCCTCGGCCATCTTGATGGCGTGGCGGCGCGCGGCGACGGTCTCGGCGCTGGCGGGCTCGCGCGAGCCGCCGGCGGGGACGTAGACGGCGTCGGCGCCGCTGCCGTCGGCCTCGAGCCCGATGGCGACGAGGCCCTCCCCGTCGCGGGCGCCGCCGCCGACGAGCGCGCCCGCGGCGCCGTCGCCGAAGAGCGCGCAGGTGGCGCGATCACCGAGGTCGAGGAAGCGCGAGCGGATGTCGGCGGCGATCGCCAGCACCGGCTCCTCGCCGGTGGCGACGGCGCGCGCGGCGAGGTCGAGCGCGTAGAGGAAGCCGCTGCACGACGCGGTGACGTCGTGGGCGGGCGCGCGCCCGAGGCCGAGCGCGCGGTGGGCGACGCAGGCGGCGCTCGGGCTGAGTCGATCGGGCGACACCGTGGCGACGATGAGGCGCGCGACGTCGGCGGGGGCGACGTGCGCGCGGGCGAGCGCCTGGCGGGCGGCGGCGGCGGCGAGGTCGGAGGTGGCCTCGTCGGGGGCGGCCCAGCGACGGGCGCGGATGCCCGAGAGGCGCACGATCTCGTCGGGGGCGAGCGGGACGCCGAGCGCGGCGAGCTCCTCGTTGGTCACCTCGCGCGCCGGGAGGGCGGCGCCCGTCGAGAGGACGCGGACGCCGCGCGGGCGGAAGACCCTCACGCGAGCGCGTCCTTCAGCGACGCGACCAGCGCGGCGACGGCGGCGATCGAGGCGAAGCGCTCGCGCCGGACCTCGCGCGCGGGGATGCGGCGGCCGAGCTGCGCCTCCAATTCCTCGACGAGGAGCACGATCGAGAACGAGTCGATGCCGAGCGGCGCGTCGTCGTCGGCGGGGAGCGCGGCGCCGATGGCGTCGAGGGCGGCGCGGACGAGAGCGCGCGCGTCGGCCGGGGCGACGTCGCCGCCGCTCACCCGCCGAGCTCCACCATGCGCCGGAGCGCGACGCGATCGATCTTGCCGTTCGGGAGGTGCGGCAACGTCTCGAGCTCGACGACGCGCGTGGGGCGCTTGGCCGGCGGGAGGAGCTCGCGGGCGCGCTCCTGGACGCGGGTGCGCAGGCCGGGCGCGGCGCCGGGCGCGGGGGCGACGAAGGCGACGAGGCGCATGCCGGTGAGCTCGTCGGCGGTGGCGAGGACGATGAGCTCGCCGAGGCCGGGCGTGGGCGAGAGCGTCTCGGCGACCTCGGCGGGGCTGACGCGCTCGCCGGCGACCTTCACCGTGTCGTCGGCGCGGCCGGTGACGAACACGTAGCCATCGCCGTCGACGTAGCCGAGGTCGCCGGTGAGGAGGTTGCCATTTTTGTCTATCACGCGGCGGGTGGCCTCGGCGTCGTCGAGGTAGCCGAGCATCACCGACGGGCCGCTCACGCGGAGCTGGCCGATCTCGCCGGGCGGAAGGATCATGCCGCCGTCGCCGGGGGCGAGCGGCGCGCCGTAGCCGCCGACGGAGACGACGGTCAGGCCGGGGAGCGCGCGCCCGACGGAGCCGCGCGCGAAGGCGGCCTCGTCGTCGGAGATGGCGGTGACGCGCGGAGAGGCCTCGGTGAGGCCGTACTGGTTGAAGAGGCGCGCTCCGGGGAAGGCCTGACGGACGAGCGCGACGGTGGCCTCGTCGAGCGGCGCGCCGGCGGAGGCGACGTAGCGGAGCCGCGGGCGCGTCTCGGGTGGGAGCTCGAGCGCGGCGCGGGCCAGGATCTTGAGCGAGGTCGGCACCGACGAGAGGCCGGTGGCGCCGTGGGCTGTCATCGCCGCGAGCTGCTCGCCGGCGAAGCCGAGGTCGTGGAGCGGCAGGACGGCGCCGCCCGCGCGCAGCGTCGCCAGCGCCTGGCCGACGAGCGCGTAGCTGTAGCTCATCGGCAGGACGATCGGCGTGCGCGCCGTCGCGTCGACGGGGAGGTAGCCGAGGATGGCGTCGATGACGTGCTGGAGGCCGCGTCCGCCGAGGGCGACGGCCTTGGGGGCGCCGCCGGAGCTGCCCGAGGTGAAGAGGACGAGCGCGACCTCGGGCTCGATGAGGCGCGGGTCGTCGTGGCCCGGCTCGAGGGTGAGGCGGTCGTCGGTGGTGTCGTGGCGGACGACGAGCGTGGCGCGGGCGCGGGCGAGCTGCTGCTCGAAGAGGCCGCGGCCGGCGCGCACGTCGATGACGACGGGGGTGGCGCCCGCTTCGAGCGCGGCGAGGAGGCCGATGAGGAGCCCCGCGGGGTCGGCGATCGCCAGCGCGATCGTGCGGCCCACGAGCGAGCCGGCGGCCTCGGTGTAGGCGGCCGAGGTGGCGGCGACCGCCATCGCGAGGTCGCGGTAGCGCAGCCCCTCTCCCGACGGGCGGAGGAGCGCGAGGTCGTCCTCCTGGGCCTTCCCTACGAGCCAGCTGAGCATGTCAGCGCGGAGCATACGCGCGGACGGTGCCCGGCGCGAGGAGGAGTGACGCAGCCGAGAGGCCGCCACCGACGGCGGCGAGGAGGAGGCGCGCGCCGTCGGTGCGGCCGGCGCGGCGGGCGCGGTCGAGCGCGACGAGCCAGCCCGCGGCGCCGACGTTGGCGTGATCGGCGATGGTGAGGACGGTGCGCTCCTTCGGGATGCCGGCGCGGGCTGCGACGGTCTCGATGACGGCGCGGCCCGGCTGGTGGGGGACGAAGAGGTCGACGTCGGTGGCCCGGCGGCCGGCGCGGGCGAGGGCGGCGGCGATGGCGGCGGCGTAGTGATCGGGGACGGTGGCGACGAGCGCCTCCGGCTCGCCGGCGAGCTGGTAGCCGCCGCGGGCGATCTCGTCGACGGTGGGAGGGAGCGCGCCGTCGGTGTAGACGAGGTGGGCGAGCGCGCCGTCGGAGACGAGGGCGGCGGCCTCGACGGCGCCGGGGCCGCGGCCGAGGACGACCGCGCCGGCGGCGTCGCCGAGGGAGAGCGCGGCGAGGCGGTGGCCGGGCGGGATCACCTTCGAGAAGGTCTCGGTGCCGACGACGAGGACGGGGGAGATGCCGGCCTGCACGTAGAGCGCGGCGGTGGTGAGGGCGAAGAGGCCGCCGGCGCAGCCGGAGCGCGCGTCCATCGCCGGGGCGACGACGCCGAGGCGGCCGGCGAGCTGGACGGCGAGGGCGGCGGTGAAGCGGCTGGGGGTCGAGGTGGCCGCGAGGACGAGCGCGGGCGCCGTGGGTGGCAGGCCGGCGTCGACGAGGGCGGCGCGGGCGGCCTCCTCGGCGAGGTCGAGGGTCGAGAGGCCGGCGGGGTCGAGCGGCTGGCCGACCTGGTGGGCCCAGGCGCGGCGCTCGACGCCGAGCGTCTCGGCGAGGGCGCGGGCGACGAAGGCGCGCTCCTCGGCCGTCTCCGGTGTGCGCCGGTGCGCGCGCGGCGGCAGGAGCGCGAGGACCTCCTCGTTGTCGAGGCGGCGCGGCGGGAAGGCGACCCCGCTCCCGAGGAGCGCAACTCCGTCGATGGGCCCGAGCGTCTGCACCCGATCATCCTACCGCAGGTCGGCTCCGCGCGGCTCCGCATCACGAATGATCACGTTCAATGAACGTGTTCACTTACCTGATCGTGTTCACTGAACATGTTCATGAGCATTCACTTTCACTGGACATGTTCAGTGAACGTGTTCATCTAATAGCCATGCGCGAGAGCCGACGCCCCGCCCGAATCGAGAACAGCGGCCGCGCGCGACGCGGCGCGACGGGGACCAGCGAAAAAAAGCCAGGGAAGCCGACCGCCGCGAGCCGACGAACGACGGCCGGGCGCGGACGCGCCGCGCAAAAGCAGGTGACGCGCGCCGCCGTCCTCGACGCGGCGCGGGCGCTGTTCCTCGAGCGCGGCGTCGACGGGACCAGCGTCCGCGACATCGCCGCCCGCGCCGCCGTCGCCACCGGCACCGTCCTCCTCCACGGCGGCACCAAGGAGGCGCTCGTCCAGGACGTCTTCTACGACGAGATCGAGGCCGTCTTCGCCGAAGCCGTCGAGGCCGCCGCGCGCCTCCCCACCCCGCTCGCCCGCCTCGAGCGCGTCTTCGGCGCCCTCCTCGCCCACTTCGCCCGCGATCGCGCCCTCTCCCGCGCGCTCGTCGTCGGCCTCCTCCTCTTCCCGCCGGGGCACGCCGGCCGCGCGCGTCGCTCCGCCACCGCCGCCTACGTCGCGCGCCTCACCCCGCTCCTCGACGGCACCCTCCGCCGCGGCGCGCGCGCCAGCGAGATCGCCGCCCTCGCCTTCTCGCTCCACGTCGCCAACCTCCTCGCCCTCCTCGGCGACGATCGCGAGCAGCTCTCCGCCGCCCGCCGCCGCCTCCACCACTGGCTCACCTACCTCTTCACCGGGGTCGGCCGGTGACCCGCCTCGACCTGCGCGACCGGCGCGTCGTCGTCACCGGCGCCGCCCATGGCCTCGGCCGCGCCCTCGCCGAATCGGCCGCCGCCCGCGGCGCCCTCGTCACCCTCCTCGACGTCGACGACGCCGGGCTTGGCGCCACCGCCGACGCGCTCACCGCGGCCGGCGCGCGCGCGCAGCCGCTCCGCTGCGACGTCTCCGTCGAGGACGACCTCCACCGCGCCGCCGCCGCCATCGACGGCCCCGTCGCCCTCCTCCTCAACAACGCCGGCGTCAGCGTCCAGGGCCCCTTCGAGGAGGTCCCCCTCGACGACATGCGCTGGCTCTTCGGCATCAACTTCTGGGGCACCGTCCACGCCTGCCGCGCGCTCCTCCCCAAGCTGCGCGCCGCCGCGACGACGACCGGCGCCGCGCGCATCGTCAACGTCCTCAGCGACTTCGGCCTCGTCGGCTTCCCGACGAAGAGCGCCTACTGCGCCTCCAAGTTCGCCGCCCGCGGCTTCGGCGACGCGCTCCGCGCCGAGCTCCACGGCAGCGGCGTCGGCGTGCTCCAGGTCTACCCGCCGGCCATCCGCACCGACATCCTCACCCGCTCCCGGGCCGTCGACGCCACCAAGCGCGACCTCGAGGCCCGCTTCCTCCACGATCGCGGCTGGCCCGCGCGCGCGGTCGCCGACCGCATCCTCCACGCCGCCGAGCGTGGCCGCGACCGCCTCCTCCTCGGCAAGGAGACCCGCGCCATCGATCTCGCCACCCGCGCCGCGCCCGTCCTCACCCAGCGCGCCCTCGGCCGCTACCGCCACCGCCTCCCCTTCGTCTGATTCGATCCATCGTCTCGCCGCTGTTCACGCGCTCGCGCCGGCGTGAGAAAATCGCGCGATGCTCCGCGCCCGCGCGTTCACGCTCGCCCTCCTCCTCTCGTCGCACGCAGCGCTCGCGCAGGCGCCCGCTCCCGCGCCGGCAACGCCCGCGCCAGCTCCGGCGACGGCGACGCCCACGCCAGCCCCAGCGCCCGCGCCGGCGACGCCCGCCCCCGCGCCGCCCTCGACGGGGCGCGAGCTCCCGAAGGCCCCCGCGCGCGCCCTCCTCACCCCCGAGCAGCAGCGCGCCGCGCTCGACCGCGGCCTCGCGCTCTTCCGCGCCCCGCGCCGCGACTGCGCCGCCGTCCGCGCCGCGCTCATCCCCGGCCTGTGGGGCGGCGCCCAGCCCACCCCCGTCGACAAAGACTCCACCGACCCCTACGCCGCCCTCGCCCTCTGCTCCGCAGAGACCAACCACTGGATCACCGCGCTCCGCATCGTCAACGAGCTCCTCCGCGTCGACCCCGCGACGCCGCACGCCTGGCTCCAGCCGCGCGCCGAGATCGCCCTCGGCCTCTACGGCGACGCCCGCGAGCACCTCGTCGCCCTCGGCAAGCAGCGCCCCACCGACGCGCAGCTCGCGGTCACCAACGCCATCGGCGCCTGCCGCGTCGAGGCCTGGGCCATCTGCGACGAGGCCGCGCTCGGCGCCGCCAAGCTCGTCGACGCGCTCCCCGAGGGCCGCCCCCGCGCCGAGGCCACCGCCGAGCTCCACGTCCTGCGCGGCGAGGCGCTCTTCCACACCGGCCGCTTCGACGAGTCGACCCAGGAGATCGAGGCCGCCCTCGCGCTCGCCGGCCCGCGCCCCGACGTCACCCTCGAGAAGCGCCTGAAGCGCAACGAGATCGTCAAGCAGAGCCGCCTCGCCGTCGAGCCGGTCTACGACCAGACCATCCCGCTCGGCGTCTATCACCTCCTCGGGCGCGTCAAGGGCACCAAGCCGCTCGTCGCGCTCAAGCTCTACAACTTCGCCGACACCTCGCGCTCGGTGCGCATCGAGGTCGAGATCCCCGGCGTCACCGACAAGGCGGTCAACACCAAGCTCCTCCTCAAGGGGCGCCGCGAGGTCGAGGAGATCGTCCCGCCGCTCCGCACCGACTTCCCCATCGCCTCGGTGCGCGCCGAGCGCCCGGCGATGTTGTCTATCAAGATCACCTCCGGCGTCGAGACCCTCTACGAAAAGAGCTACCCGGTCACGCTCCTGCCGCGCGACACGCTGCCGCTCGCCCAGCGCGTCGACGCCGACCTCTCGGTGCCGACCCCCGGCTTCATCGCCGCCTGGGTCACCCCCAACGCCAAGCCCGTCGACGCCTTCCTCGCCGCCGCCAAGGCGCGCGCCGGCGGCACCTTCGCCGGGACGCAGCGCCCGACCTTTCCACAGGTCAAGGCGATCTGGGACGAGCTCCAGGCGCAGGGCGTCTCCTACGTGATGGACCCGGCGGTGCTCGCCGACTTCGGCTACGCGCAGCGCACGCGCCTGCCGGCCGAGGTGCTGGCGGTGAAGAACGCGCAGTGCCTCGAGGGGACCATCCTCTTCGCGACGCTCCTCGAGGCGATCGGGCTCGAGCCGATCCTGGTGCGCGTCCCCGGCCACGCCTTCGTCGGGTGGCGCCCGACGGAGAAGGACGGCGCCAAGCCGGGGGACCTCGCCTTCGTCGAGACCACCATGGTGCACGACGCGCCCTTCGAGGCGGCGGTGAAGGTCGCGCTCGCCCGCGTCGTCGAGGAGCGCAAGCGCGGCAGCTTCGCCAAGGGCATCTACGGGCCGGCCTTCATGCTCGACCTCTCCGACCTGCGCAAGGCTGGGTTCCGCCCGCAGCCGCTCGATTGAGGTAGCCTCGAACCGTGAGCACCGAAGCGCCCGGCGGAGGATTCCTCGCGACGCCCGTCGACGCGGCGGCCCCCTGGGCGGCGCCGCTCGACGACGAGGCGCGCGCGCTCGGCGAGGCGTCGCGGGCGTTCATGCGGCGCGCGGTGCTGCCGGCGAACGCGCGGCTGGAGGCGGGCGACCACGAGCTCCTCCGCGCGCTCGTCGGTCGCGCCGGGGCGGCGGGGGTGCTGGGGGTGGCGCTCCCCGTCGAGGTCGGCGGGCTCGGTGCCCCCGCGCGCGCCGCCGACGCGGCGATGAGCGGGCTCGGCCTCCAGGCCAGCTTCGCGGTGACCTGCGCGGCGCACCTCACCATCGGCGGCGTGCCGCTCCTGCGCCACGGCACGGCGGCGCAGCGCGCGGCGCTCCTGCCGGGGATCGCCAGCGGCGCGCGCCTCTCGGCGTACGCGCTCACCGAGCCGGGGTCGGGCTCGGACGCGCTGCGCCTCTCGACGCGGGCGCGCCGCGACGGCGACGGGTGGCGCCTCTCCGGACAGAAGCAGTTCGTCACCAACGCCGGCATCGCCGACCAGATCATGGTGATCGCGCTCGTCGAGGGCGATGGGGCGACCTGCTTCGTCGTCGACGCGCGCGCGGCCGGCCTCACCACCGGCGGCGAGGAGCGCAAGCTGGGCCTCCACGGCTCGTCGACGCGCGCGCTCTTCCTCGACGAGGTGCCGGTGGGCGCGGGCGACGTCATCGGCGGCGTCGGCCACGGCCACCGCGTCGCGCTGGAGGCGCTCGCCGTCGGGCGGCACAAGGTGGGGGTGCTCGCGGGCGGGCACCTCGAGCTCCTCGTCGAGCTCGGCGCGCGCTACGCCGCCGAGCGGCGCCAGTTCGGGCGGGCCATCGGCGCCTTCCAGCTGGTCGGCGATCTCCTCGCCGAGACCGTCGCCGAGGCGGCGGCGCTGCGGGCGGCCACCGCGCGGGCCGCGGCCCTCTGTTCGCACGACGCGCGCGATCTCCTGGCGGCGCTCGTCGAGGCAGGCGCCTGCAAGGTGGCCGGCGCGGAGGCGCTCTGCCGCGGCGCCGACGCGATGGTCCAGCTCCACGGCGGCCTCGGCTTCCTCGAGACCAGCCAGGTGGCGCAGTCCTACCGCGACGTACGGGTGAACCGCATCTACGAGGGCACCGACGAGGTGAACCGCCGCCAGATCGCGACCGGCGTCCTGCGCACCGCGCGGCGCGGACGGATCGATCTGCCCGCGCTCGCCGCGGAGGCGCGAGCGGTGCTGGCGACGCCGGGGGGCGACGCGCGCGGCCTGGCGACGCACGCGCGGGCGCTGGCGCTGGTCGGGCTCGCCGGCGCCGTCGAGCTGGCGCAGGCCACCCCGCGCGACGCCGCCGCCAGCGACGGCGCGAACGACCCGCTGGAGTGGCTGGAGGGGCCGCTCGCCGACCTCGCCCTCCAGACCTGGCTGGCGACCTCCGCGCTGCCGCTCGCCGCCCGCGACGAAACCGCGCGCGCCGCGGTGACCCTCTCCTGCGCCCGCGCCGTCGAGCGCGCGCACGCCGCCTACGGCGCCCTCGCCGCCCGCCTCCCCGAGGGCGCGCTGCCGACGCGCGGCCTCTCGCTCCTCGACGTCGCGCCCCGCCTCGACCGCGCCGCCCTCCGCCGCGCCGTCGCCGACGCCGCCCTCGCCGCCGGCCGCGACCCGCTGATCGCCGCGGGGATTTTCTGATGGACAGGAACAGGAACGCCCCGTGAACCTCGAGCTCGACGGCAAGATCGCGCTCGTCGCCGGCGCGGGCCGCGGCACCGGCCGCGCGGTGGCGCTCGCGCTGGCTCGCGAGGGCGCCGACGTCGCGCTCCTCGCCCGCACCGCCGCCGAGCTCGAGGCCGCCGCCGCCGACGTCCGCGCGCTCGGGCGCCGCGCCCTCCCCGTCGCCGTCGATCTCGCCGACGACGCCGCCCGCGAAGCCGCCGTCGCCCGCGCCCGCGCCGAGCTCGGCCCGCCGACGCTCCTGGTCCTCGCCGCCGCCGCGCTCTTCCGTCCGACCAAGCTCCACAACCTCGCGCTCGCCGACGTCGACGAATTGTTGTCTATCGACCTCCGCGCCGCCGTCGCCCTCTGCCGCGCGCTCCTCCCCGACATGCTCGCCGCCCGCCACGGCCGCGTCGTCGCGCTCGGCAGCCTCGCCGCCCGCGGCGGCGTCCCCGGCGGCGCGCTCTACGCGACGGCGAAGGCCGGCCTCGAGGGCCTCTGCCGCGGCCTCTCGCTCGACTACGCGCGCTACGGCATCACCGCCAACACCGTCGCGCTCGGCTTCGTCGACTCCGAGCGCCTGGCCGCCCGCACCGACGGCGACCCCGCCGCCCGCGAGCGCCTCGTCCGCGCCACCGCCGCGCGCCGCATCCCCACCCCCGCCGAGGTCGCCGACGTCGTCGCCTTCCTCTGCTCGGCGCGCGCCGCCGCGATCACCGGCGCCGTCATCGACGTCACCGCCGGCGCGCACCTCAACAACCTGTGGTGACCACATGAAGGGCTTCCTCGTGTCACCGCGGTTCGACGTCGCCTTCTTCCTCGCCAGCGTCGCCGTGCCGATGCTCCTCTGGGCCGGCTTCGCCGCCGGCTGGCTCACCGGCGTCGCCGTCTACGCCCTCTTCCAGCTCGTCTTCAACCTCCCGCACAACTTCCAGACCTGGACGCTGACCGCGCTCGATCCCGTCGACCGCGCGCGCGACGGCCGCCGCGATCTGGTCGCGCTCGCCGTCATCGTCGCCCTCTTCGGTGGCGCGATGCTCCTCTCCCCCGACGACGTCTACCCCTGGCTCCGCGACGGGCTCATCTACTGGGGCTACTACCACCTCGTCCGCCAGCACTACGGCTTCCTCGCCCTCTACCAGCGCAAGGCGGGCGGCGCCATCCCGCGCTGGGAGCAGCGCCTCTACCCGCGCCTCCTCGAGGCCATCTGCTACCTGCCGCTCGTCGTCCGCTTCCGCGATCCGTCGCTCATGACCATCCGCGCCGGCGGCGTCGAGACCTGGGTCCGCCACCCGGTCGTGCCGCCCGCCGTCTGGATCGCCGCGCTGGCGCTCTTCGCCGCGGCGGTGCTCTTCGTCGTCGGGCACCACCTCGTGCTCCTGGCGCGCGGCGGCCGCGTGGTCCTGCCGCGCCTGCTGCTTTTTCTGTCTATCACGATCGCCTTCGGCCTGGCCGATCTCGTCGTCGGCGATCTGATCGTCGCCATCGCCATCGTGACCGCCTACCACAACCTGCAGTACATCGGCCTCGTCTGGTTCCGCACCGAGACGCGCGCGCGCCTCGGCCTCGTCGACGGCAACCTCTTCGTCGCCTGGCTGCGCGACGGCCGCTGGGCGCGCTACCTCGCCTGCGCCTTCGGCTACGGCGTCGTCATCCTCGCGCCGCGCGTGATCTTCCGCGGCGTGCGCGTCGCCGAGCTGCCGATCACCGCCGTCGTCGCGCTCCACTACGTCGTCGACGCGCGCCTCTGGAAGGGGCAGCGCCAGCCGCGCCTCGGCGTCGAGCTCGGCCTCAAGCCCCCGCCGTCGCCGGAGGCTCCCCGTCGCGAAGCCGCCGCATGACCTCGGCCACCGGCAGCACCTCGCGGCAGCGCCAGCCGTTCGCCCCAACGAAGTAGAAGCCCTCGGGCAGCCCGCGCGCCGCGTCGACGAGGTGATCGGCGATGCAGTAGTGCACCTTCTCGGCGACGCAGGTCTCGAGGCACTGGTAGTGGCACTTGAAGCCCGGGTAGTCGCCGCGCTCGAAGCGCTCGATGAGCGAGGTGCGGATGACCCGCGCCGGCATCCCCACCGGCGAGTCGACGATGGTGATGTCCTCTTTTTTTGTCTGCAGATAAATCCGCTTGTAGTTCTCGTCGACGTCGCACTCGTCGGTGACCACGAAGCGCGTCCCCAGCTGCACCGCCGCCGCCCCCAGCGCCAGCGCGCGCCGCGCGTCGTCGTGGTCCCAGATGCCGCCGGCGGCGATCACCGGGAAGTCGCCCCAGCGCCGCGCCTCCTCGACGATGGCCGGCAGCAGCTGCTCGAGCTGGCTCTCGGGCCGCTCGAGCGCGTCGCGCCGAAAGCCGAGGTGCCCGCCCGCGAGCGGCCCCTCGACGACGACCGCGTCGGGCAGCCGCCCGCCGTGCAGCTCCTTCCAGTGGCGACACAGCAGGCGCAGCGCGCGCACCGACGAGACGATCGGGATCAGCGCCACGTCCGCGTCGCCGACGATGACCGGCAGATCGAGCGGCACCCCCGCGCCCGAGACGATCGCCTGCGCGCCCCCGTCGAGCGCCGCGCGCACCAGCCGCGCGTAGTGCGAGATCGCCACCATCACGTTGACCGCGACGAGGCCGCGATCGCCCGCCCGATCGCGCGCGGCGCGCGTCTCGGCGGTGAGCGCGTCCCAGCCGTGCGGATCATCGCGCTTGCGCAGCCGCACCACGCCCGGCGGCGTCGGCAGCGTCGAGGTCTGCCCGAGCCCCTGCGCCGCGAGCGTCCCCATCCCGCCCGCCTCGGCGACGGCGCCCGCCAGGCGGTGGCGCGAGATCCCCACGCCCATCCCGCCCTGGACGACGGGGATCGCCAGCTCCCTCCCCCGAATCCGAATCGACGGCAGCATGCGCGCTCAATCCTCCGTCTTCCCGAGCAGCAGCACCAGCGTCATCGCCACCAGCGCCACGCCCACCATCGCCCCCAGCGCCACCGTCGAGCCGGCGCGCCCCCACAGCGGCAGGAAGAGCGCCGGCCCGACGACGGTCATCAGATCGGTCGCCGTCCCCACCGCGCCGAACGCCGTCCCCGTCCCGCGCGTCTCGCGCCCGCGCTGCCCCGCCGCCTTCAGCCCGGCGGCGAACACCAGCGACGTCGCTGCCACGTAGACAAAAAATCCCCCGACGAGCGGCACCACCTTGCCGCCGACCGCCCCCAGCGCCGCCGCCGCCACCACCAGCCCGCCGACGACGAGCGGCCGCATCGGCGCGCGATCGGCGAGCGCCCCGAACCCCGCCTGCGCCGCGCCGAAGGTGAGGCCGATCAGCAGGAAGACGACGCCGACGCCGGTCAGCGTCCGCCCCTCCTCGCGCAGCGCGATCGGGAGCAGCCCCTGCAGCGCGCTGAAGGTCAGCTTGTTCCAGCCGATGGCGATCGCCACCGCCAGGAGGCGCCGATCCCCGACGACGCCGAGCACGTGATCGAGCTCGTCGCGCAACGAGCGCGTCGCCTCGGCGCGCGGGCGCCCCTCCGTGAGCGCGTAGGTCGCCGCCGCCACCGCCGCCGCCGCCAGCGCCACCACCAGGATCGGCAGCCGCTGCGCGTCGAGCCCGACCGCGTCCGCCAACCCCGACGGCACGAGCGGCGCGAGCGCGAGGAGCCCCGCCCCCGCCACCATCCCCGACGCGCCGAGCGCCAGCACCAGCCCGAGCCGCCGCCCGCCCGACTCCGGCGGGCCCGCCTCGACGGCGATCGCGCTCACCGCCGGATAGACCACGCCGGTCGCCGCCCCCTCGACGAGCCGGATGGAGGCGAGCATCGCCGCGTCCATCGGCGCCACCGCCAGCGCCACCAGCGACCCGGCGAAGATCGCCAGCCCGACGCGGAGGACGCGCGCCGCCCCCAGCCGATCGGCCCACACGCCGCCGGGGAGCTGCGTGGCGATCTTCGCCGCCGCGTAGGCGACGAACGCGCCGGTCAGCGCCTCCGGACCGAGGCGCGCGCCGCCCGCCCCCATCGACGGGAGCAGCGGCACGACCAGCCCGAACCCGAGCGACACCACGAACAGCGCCGCCGCTGCCAGCGAGACCCCGAGCACTGCGCCCAGCCTATCATCCCGCTCAGCATCCGCCGGGGAGCTCGACGCGCGCCGCGCGGCGCTCCCGCCCGTCGAGCTCCCAGGTGGTGAAGGTCGGGGTGTCGCACTCGACCGACGAGACCTGGGTCAGCCGCGGACGCCCGTCGCGGTGCAGCCACACGACCGCCTCGGAGCGCGTCGCCGAGAGCGGCACCCACGCGCGCGCGGCGCCGCAGCGCACCGGGCGCCACTGGCGCTGGAAGCGATAGCCGTCGGGGTCGTCGGCCGGCAGCGAGAACAGGCGGTCGGGCGCGATCTCGCAGAGCGGCGTCAGGGTCGCCAGCCGACGGCTGCGCTCGGCCCGATAGCGCGCGCGCCAGCCGCGGCCGCGCCAGAGCAGCGCGCTCAGCGCCTCGTCCTCGACGGACTCGAGCGCCTCCGCCGAATAGGCGCGCACCGGGCGCGCGGCGGCGACGTGCGTGCCGATCGGGCTCCGGCGATCCGGCGACGGCACGGCGACCGGCACGAGCGCGAGCGCGTGCCCGACGCTGGTCGCCCGAAAGCGCTCGGCCTCCTCGCGCGACGCGAACAGCTTGACGACGACGGCGATCCCCCGCGGCCCCTCGAGCCCCGCCGCGTCGGTGTGCGTCACCCACGGATAGCCGGGCGCGATCGCCGGCGCGGCGCGCAGCGCGGTGGTCACCGCCTCGTCGGAGTCGAAGATCCCGGCCACGACGGCGACGGCGGGCGTGGGGCACGGCAGGCGACGATCGTAGTGCCCGAGCGCGTGGTAGCTGAGCCCCGCCGGCAGCACGCGATGCGCGCCGAAGCAGACGACGTCCGCGGCGCGCGGGCCGCTCCAGCGCGGCCCGGCCATCCAATCGACGGTGTCTTGCAGCTCGTCGCCGCCGCGGACGAGCGCCGGTGCGGCCGAGGTGTCGGCCCGCGCCTGCGTCGCGACGAGGACGAGCGCTCCCAGCGAGAGAACCCAGGTTCGACGCGAGGTCATTGGTCCGAAGTACGGAGCGCGCCCACAGACCTTTCCCTCGGGTAGCATCGCGCCGTGCGCGACCTCCGCCCCGCCCTCCTCCACGCGATCGGCCAGGCCACCCGCGTCGCCCCGGCGCTGCGCTTCCGCCGTCAGGCCCGCGACCCGCGCGCCGCGCAGGAGGCGCTCCTCTCGTCGCTGCTCACGGCGAACGCCGCCACCGACTACGGCCGCCGCCACGGCTTTACGTCGATCAGGAATTACGCCGACTTCGCCGCGCGCGTCCCCTTCATGACCGCCGCCGACCTGGCGCCGCTCGTCGACCGCCAGATGCGCGGCGAGCGCGCCGTCCTCACCGCCGAGGCGCCCGTCTACTACGTCCGCACCACCGGCTCGACGGGCGAGGCCAAGCACGTCCCCATCACCGCCACCTATCGCGCCGAGTTCCAGCAGACGGTGCACGTCTCGCTGTTCCACCTCTACCGCCGCTTTCCGTCGGCGTTCACCGGCCGCGCGCTCTACTTCGTGGGCTCGCGCCGCGTCGCCCGCGCCGACGACGGCTGCGACGTCGGGACGATGAGCGGCTTCAACTTCACCGAGCTCCCGCCGCTGCTCCGCGCGATCTACGCCTGGCCCTACGAGCTGTTCGAGGTCGCCGATCTGCCGACGCGCAGCTTCCTCGCCCTCCTCCTCGCGGTCACGCGCGACGTCTCGCTCGTCGCCGGCATCTTCCCGGCGCCGATCGTCTATCTCCTCCGCGAGCTCGAGACGCGCGCCGACGAGCTCGCCCACACCGTCGAGCGCGGCCGCCTCCCCGAGTCGCTGCGCCTCTCCGACGACGAGCGCGCCTTCTTCCAGGCGGGGCTGCGCGCCGACCCCGCCGTCGCGCGCCGCCTCCGCGACGCCGCCCGCGCCCCCGAGGGGGAGCGCGTCGCCCGCGCGCTGCCCCACCTGCGCCTCGTCTATTGCTGGACGACCTCGACGGCCGCGCTCTACCTGCCGGAGCTGGCGCGGCGCCTCGGCCCGACGGTGGCGATCCGCGACGCCATCTACTCGGCGTGCGAGGGCTGGTGCTCGATCCCGATGGGCGAGGCAGAGCCGGGCGGCGCGGCGGCGATCGGATCGCACCTGCTCGAGTTCATCCCCGAGGAGGACTACGCCGCCGGGCGCTACGAAGCGGCGCGGCCGGTGTGGGCGCTCGACGACGGGCGCCGCTACGCGATCGTGATGACGACGGGCGCGGGGCTCTATCGCTACCTCCTCCACGATCTCGTCGAGGTCTGCGGCCTGTACGAGCGCACGCCACGCATCCGCTTCGTGCGCAAGGCGTGCGACTCGTCGAACCTCGCCGGCGAGAAGCTCGACGAGTCGCACGCCACGCGCGCCGTCGGCGCGGCGCTCGCCGCCGCCGGCCTCGAGGCCACCTGGTTCGCGCTCGTCGCGCGCCCGCCGGGTCCGGGCCGCGACAAGCCGGGGTACGCGCTCCACCTCGAGCTCCCCGCCGGCGTCACGCTGCCGGCCGAGGCGCTGGTGACGGCGGTCGATCGCGCGCTCGGCGCCGAGGCGTTCGACTATGGCCGCCTGCGCGCGGGCCACCAGCTCGCGCCGCTCACGCTCGTGCGCGTCGCGCCGGGGGGCTACGACCGCGTGCGCCAGGAGAAGGTCGCCGCCGGAGCGGCCGAGGCGCAGCTCAAGGTGGCCCACCTGATCGCCGATGCGGCGTCGCTCCCGGCGCCGCTGCGAGGTGAAGACAACTGACCTCACCCCGGGGGTTCGCCCCCGGGGATGCGCCGGCAACCCAGCGGAATCGCTCACGCTCGCGCGGCCGCACGTTTGCAAGACTACGCTTCCGATGTCGTCGCAGCCGCGCGTGCGGATCGATCTCGGCGTCCCCGAAGCGCTCGCCGCCGATCCGCGCTGGGAGCTCGTCGGCGAGCTCGGCGCCGGCGGGATGGGCACGGTGTACGAGGCGCTCGACCGGCGCACGCGCGAGCGCGTCGCGCTGAAGCTCCTCGGCGAGCTCGGCGCCGGGCTGCTCCGCTTCAAGAACGAGTTCCGCCTCGCCGCCCGCCTCAGCCACCCGTCGCTGGTGACCCTCTACGAGCTGGTGCAGGTGGACGAGGTCGCCTGGTTCACCATGGAGCTCGTCGACGGCGTCGAGCTGCGCCACTGGGTGCGCGGCCGCGACGGCGTCTGCGACCTGGATCGGCTCTATCGCGCGCTCGCGCAGCTCCTCGACGCGCTCGCCTGCCTCGGCGACGCGGGCGTGGTGCACCGCGACCTCAAGCCCAACAACGTGCTCGTCTCGGCGACGGGGACGCTGAAGCTGCTCGACTTCGGGCTCGCCGGTGGGCGCGACACGCCCGACTTCGTGGCGTCGATGGCGGCGGGGACGCCCATCTACATGGCGCCCGAGCAGATCACCGAGGGCACGCCCGTCGGGCCGCCCGCCGATCTGTACGCGCTGGGGGTCATCGTCTACGAGCTCCTCGTCGGCGAGCCGCCGTTCTCGGGCGGCAACCGGACGCTCTTCCGCGCGCACCGCCACCACGCGCCGCGCGGGCCGTTCGCCGTCGGGGCGCGCGTGCGGCCCGTCGGCGCCGACGGGCAGGCACAGGTCACCCGCGTGCCGCCGGGGCTCGAGTGGTGGTGCCTCCGGCTCCTCGAGAAGCGCCCGGCGGATCGCTTCCCTGACGCGCGCGTGGCCCGCGACGCGCTCGCCGCCGTCGAGAGCGACTTCCAGCGCGTGCTCGCCGCCGCCGCCGCCGCGCGCCGCGCCGAGCGCGCCACCACCGCCGCGCGCCGCGCGCAGGTCCGCCCGACGCCCGAGGCGCCCACCGCGGCGCTCTACGGAGACGAGGCGGAGGCGGGGCCGGCGCCCATCGACTCGGGGCCGCTCCCGCTCGAGCGCGCGTCGTCGTCGCCGCGCGGCGCCCCGCCGGGGCGCGAGGCCGAGTGGGCGCACCTCCTCCAGACGCTGCACGCGCACACCGCCGAGAGCCCGGGTCGCCTGCTGCTCCTCGACGGCGAATCGGGCGTCGGCAAGAGCCACCTCGCCACCGCCTTCGCCGCCGAGGCGCGCCGTCGCGGGGCGGTGGTCCTGCGCGGCGCCTGCCGCGAGCGCGAGGCGGTCCCCTACAACGCCTTCGACGCGGCCATCGACGAGGCGGCGGCGCAGGCCGAGCGGCTCTTCCGTCGCGGGCGGCTGTCGCGCGCTGAGCGCGACGCCATCAGCGCCGACGTGCGGCTCTTGAGGCCGATCTTCCCGGTGCTGCGCGAGCTCGATCAGGGGATCACGCCGCCGGGCTACGCGCGGCGCGACCCGACGCCGTCGGGGACGCTCGGCGAGGGCGGCGCCGGGGCGCGCGGGCGGGCCTTCGACGCGCTGGCGCGGCTGGCGGCGCGCGTGACGCGCGAGCGGCCGCTGGTGCTCGTCGTCGACGATCTGCACTGGGCCGACGCCGACAGCCTGGCGCTCCTCGGGCGCCTCCTCGAGACGCCGGGGCTGTTCGTGCTGGCGACGGTGCAGCCGCGCTTCGCGCTGCCGTCGGGGCTCGTCGCCGACGCGCGCCTGGCGCGGATGGCGCTCCAGCCGCTCGATCGCCGCGCGGCCGCCCGTCTCCTCGTCGAGGCGGGGGTTCCGGCCCTGGCCGAGGATGGCGTGCTCCTCGCGCACCTCCAGTCGGAGAGCGGCGGCAACCCCTACCTCCTCCTCGAGCTGGTGCGGATGGCACGCGCGGGCGACGGGGCGCGGGGCGCGCGGCCACGTCTCGCCGACGTGGTGGCGCGCCGGCTGACGACGCTCGACGAGGACGAGCGCGCGCTGCTCGAGCTCGCCGCCGTCGGGCCGCAGCCGGCGTCGGGGGCGCTGTTGCAGAGCGCCCTCGGCGCGGCGTCGCGCCCCATCGCGCTCGAGGGGCACGCGCTGCGGCGCCTCGTCCAGCTGCGCCTCCTGCGCGAGTCGGGCGCGCGCGCCGGCTCGCTCGACGGCGTCCGCTACGAGGTGGCGCACCACCGCCTGCGCACCGCGCTCCTCGCCGAGATCCCGGCCGAGCGGCAGCGACGGCTGCACCTCCGCCTCGCCGAGGCGCTCGAGGAGGTGCTGGCCCGCAGCGCCGGCGCGGCGTCGTCGCACCACGCCGACACCGACGCGCTCGCCGAGGCGCTGGTCCTCGAGCTGCGCCAGGCGGGCGAGCCGGTGCGCGCCGCCGCCCACGCCGAGCGCGCCGCCGAGGCGGCGATGGCGCGCCTGGCGCATGCGCGCGCCGTCGAGCTCTACGCCGTCGCGCTCGAGCAGGCGGGCGCCGCCGACGCCGTGCGGCTGCGCATCCGGCGCGGTCAGGCGCTGGCCGCGCTGGCGCGCTTCGCCGAGGCGGGCGCCGACTTCGCCGCCGCGCTGGAGAGCTCGCTCGTCGACGGGCTCGATCGCACCGTCGTCGAGCTCCACTACGCGAGCTGCCTCATGCACGAGGGCGACCTCGACAGCTCGGGGCGCATCGTCGAGCGCGCGCTCGCGCGCCTGGGAGCCACGCCGCATCGCCGCCCGGTCGCGGGCGTGCTGGTGGTGCTGGCGCTGGTCGCGACGCTGGTGGTGCGCCGCGTGGGCCGCGCGCTCGCCCGCGCCGTCGGGGTGCAGCCGCGCCGCGCCCGCGACGGACGGACGCGCCCGGGGGCGCCGCGCGACGCCGCGCGCCTCCTCGCCTGGTCGCTGTGGGTGCCGCACTGCCAGTACGGCGGCCGCACGCTCGATCAGCTGGAGGCGTCGCTGCGCTATCGCCTGCTGGCGGCGCGCGGCGCGACCGCCGAGGAGCAGCTCGAGGCCGAGGCGCTGGCGGTGATCCCGCTCTTGCCGCTCGAGCACCTCCCCTTCGGCCGCCGCGCCGTCGAGCGCGGGCTCGCGCGGCTGGCGGCGCGGACCGGCACCGCCACCTCCGCGCGCGGTCGCGCCTGGCTGCCGCTCCTGCGCGCGATGCGCGAGCTCCTCGCGGGGCGCCCGCACGCGGCGCTGGTCCGCTTCGACGAGCTCGCGCGGCTGCCGCTCGCTGAGCGCGGCTACGTCGCCCTGCAGCAGCGCAACGCGCTCCTCCTCGCCGGGCGGTACGATCGTCTGCTGGCGTCGTCGACGGGCGGGCCGCTCGCCGACGTGCGCGCGGCCTACGTGGCGGCGCTGCGCGGCGATCGCGATCGGGCGCGCGCCCTCCTCACGCAGGCGCACCTCGTCGACCCCGCGCGCCTCCCCTGGACCGAGCGGTCACTTTTCGTCTATCAGCACGTCGAGACGCTGCTCCTCCTCGGGCACGTCGTCGAGGCGCTCCCCCTGGCGCGCTCGGTCCACGCGCGCGTGCGCCGCACCGCGATCTCGCCGCTGACCGGCGCGTTCGAGTCGCTCGATGCCATCGTGCGCGCGCTCGCCTCCGAGGCGCGCCGCGCCGAGGCCGCCGGCGATCGCGCGCGCGCCCGTCGCCTGATCGCCGAGGCCGCGGGGGCGCTCGGCCGCGCGCCGCTCCTCGCGCCGCCGCTGTTCCGCGCGCGCCTGCTGCACGATCGCGCGGTGCTGCTCCTCCTGCGCGCCGACGTCGAGCGCCGCCCGTCGCTGCGCCGGCGCGCGCTGGCCCTCCTCGACCGCGCCGAGGCGGAGACGCGCGGCGGCCACATCCCCTGCCTGCGGCTGCGCCTCTGCCTCGACCTCGTGGCGCTGCTCCCGGCCGGCGCGTCCGCGGTGCGCCGCGACGCTCTCCTCGCCGAGGCGCGCGCCATCGCCGAGCGCAACCGCCTGCAGCTCGCCTCGATGCGCCACCCGTGGCTGCCGCCGTCGGCGCAGGGCGCGCTCGAGCTCGCGGTCGCCCCCGACGTCAGCGCGTCGCTGGCCATCGTCGACGACGTCACCGACCCCGAGGTGCCGATCGACGAGCTCGAGACCTCGCCGGTCAGGCGCCTCCACGTCGCGTCGACGGCACGGCCCGCGCGCCCCGCGGCGCCCCCGACGATCCGGCCGGCGCCGGCGACGGCACCGCCCGGCGGCGGAGCCAGTCCGACAGGGCGGCGCCCTCGCGGCGCTTGAGATCGACGCACAGCCCGATCCCCTCGTCGGCCTGCTGCACCGCGCGCTCGGCCCCCTCGAGCGTGTGCGCGGGCGCGGCGAAGAAGGCCGCCACCTCGCGCCGCAGCTCCTCGTCGCACAGCGCGCCCAGCGCCACCACCACCCGCTCGAACAGGAAGCGCGGCGCCTTGGCCCGCAGCGCGTCGTAGCGCCGCTTGATGAAGTCCCACGCCGCGCGCTGCGTGCGTGCGTTCGACAGCATCCCCGACAGCATCGGCAGCATGTCCTGCGCCCGGATGTCGTCGGAGAGCAACAGCTCGAGCGTGCGCGCCACAAGCGACGGCGCCTCCACCGACGCGAGCGCCCGCTGCAGCCGGGCGCGCTCCGCCGGATCGTTGGTCGCGCGCAGCCGCGCCACCATCCGCTGCCACAGCGCCGCGTCCGCGTCGCGCGCCGCCAGCGGCACCACCACGTCGGCGACCGACGGATCGACGGCGCCCACGCCCGCGCCCGCTCCGTCGAGCGCCTGCCCCGCGAGCCGCCGCGCCTCGCGCCCGACGTGCGCGACCCGCCCGGCGCCACCGACGAGCGCGATCACCTCCGCGCGCAGCATCCGCGTCTCGTCGCTCTCCCCGGCGCGCGGCGCGTACCCCAGCTCGCGCAGCCGTGCACCGCCCAGCTCGTCCACGAGCGCCGCGAACGCCGGCCGATCGCGCTCGCTCACCAGCTGCCCCTCGATCATCCCGAGCGGCCCGGCGATCGTCGCCAGCACCGACGGGCTGATCTCGCGCGGCAGCATGACCGCCAGGAGCTCGAGCTGCGCCGCGAGCGGCAGCGCCCCCGCCGACACCAGCGCCCCCGCGTCTCCGACGAGCGCCAGCCGCTCGGGCACATCGAGCTTCCCGTCGGCGGCCGCGCGTCCCACCGCCACCAGCGCCTCGCGCCCGTAGCGCACCCGATAGAAGCCGCGGTGGTGCGCGTTCACCACCACCGGCACCCCGCACGCCGCCTCGACCGGCAGCGCCGCCTCGACACCCTCGACGAGCGTGCAGCGCTCGGCGCCGCCCTCGACGAGCGGCCGCGCGCAGACCGGGATCGCCCACGCGGCCGCGCCCGCCTCCGCCTCGCCGCCCGGCACCGTCGCCAGGAACCGTCGCTGCCCGAGGCCGAGCACCGCCCGCCCCGCCTCGCAGCGCGGCGTCACCGTCACGAGCGGGAAGCCCGGCTGCTCGAACCAGCTGCGCGCCACCTTTGCCACCGGCCGCCCCGACACCTCGTCGAGCGCCGCCCACAGATCCGCCGCCGTCGCGTTCCCCTCGCGGTGGCGCGCGACATAGCGCTGCACGCCGCGCCGGAAGGTGTCGGCGCCCAGCCACGTCTCCAGCATGCGCAGCACCGCCGCGCCCTTCACGTAGGTGATCGAGTCGAAGCTGGCGTTCGCCTCGGCCGGCGTCTTCACCGGCGTGCGGATCGGGTGCGTCGACGGCAGCGCGTCGAGCTTCAGCGCCCACCCGGTCCAGGCGTCGAACTGCTCGCCGAGCTTCCAGTCGGGGCGCCAGGCGTCGACGGGCTTCGACTCGAGCCAGGTGGCGAACGCCTCGTTCAGCCAGAGATCGTCCCACCAGGCCATCGTGACGAGGTTCCCGAACCACTGGTGCGCCATCTCGTGCGCGATCGTCTCGACCGCCATCTGGCGCGCCTCGACACCGGTGCGCTCGTCGAAGAGCAGCGCCGTCTCGCGGAAGAAGATCGCGCCCGCGTTCTCCATCGCCCCGGCGGCGAAGTCGGGCACCGCGACGAGATCGAGCTTGCCGTAGGGGTAGCCGACGCCGAACCAGTCCTCGAGGCGCGGCAGGATCGCGCGCGCCGCCTCGAGCGCGCCGACGCCGAGCTTCTCGCGCCCCGGCACGGTGAACACGCGGATCGGCGTCTTCACCGTCGCGGTCGCGCCGCCGCCGGGCGTCTCGACGAGCGGCCCCACCGCCAGCGCCACGAGGTAGGTCGAGAGGCGCGCCGTCTCGGCGAAGCGGACCGTGCGCCGCCCGCCGCGCATGAGGTCGCTCTCGACGGCGCCGTTGCCGATCGCGCGATCCCCCGGGCGCACCACCGCCGTCACCGCGAAGCGCGCCTTCATCGCCGGCTCGTCGAAGCAGGGGAAGGCGCGCCGCGCGTCGGTCGGCTCGAACTGCGTGAAGGCGAAGCGGCGCCCGTCGACCTCCACCCGATAGAGCCCGGCGAGGTCGGCCCCGATCGCCCCGCGCCACCCCAGCGCGATCTTGGCGCGCCCGACGGGCAGCTCGGTGTCGAGCGCCAGCCGCACCGTCTCGGTCGCCTTGTCGACGCGCGCTCGCGCCACCCACGGCGGCCCGCCGCCGGGCGGCGTCACCACCGGATGCTCGACGGTGAGCCCGACCGCGTGCAGCACGATCTCGCGCACCGGCGCGCGCACGTCGACCTCGATCACCTCCTCGCCGCGGTTCTCCCAGCGCGCGAGATCCGGGCGGAAGGTGATCTCGTACCGAACCGGCGTCACCGTCGACGGCAGCCGGAACCCCGACGCGTCGCCGCCGCCGCCCGCGCGCACGGCTCCGCCGAGCGCGAGCAGAACGAATGCGCCGACGGCGGCGCTGGCGAGAGGACGCGAGAGCACGACGATCAACGTGTCGCGGCAGCGCCCGCCGGTTTCGCGCCCGTCGCGGGCAGGATGTACCGCCGCAGGAACTTCACCGCCACCGACCCGTGCCCGATGAGCCCCTCGTTGAAGGCGCGCTGCGTCCAGGCCTTCCCCTGCGCCTTCTTGGCGTCGCGCTCGAGCTCGAGGATCTCGTCGTGCCCGAGGAAGTACTGGCAGAGCTGCGTCGAGTCGAGCTTGGCGCGCAGCAGCTTCTTCTCGGCCATCGCCCGCTCCTGGAAGCCCTCTTCGACCATGAACTTCACCGCCTGCTCGTCGGTCATCTCCCCGCGCTGCAGCTTCACGTCGAGGATGAGGTTGGTCGCGACGATCATCTGCCCGCGCAGGTCATAGAAGCGGAAGCGGTCGTTGTCCTTGCCGCCCCAACCGCGCTCGACCATCTGCCCCTCGCCGTACACCGCCCACCCCTCGACCATCGGCGCGTTCCACAGCACCGCGCGCAGCGGATTCAGGTTCCGCTTCGAGTACCAGTACTGCGTGTGGTGCCCGGGATAGGCCTCGTGCGCAGCGACGAGCTGCACCTCGTAGTCGTTCTGTCCGCGCAGGTAGCTCTCGACGCGATCGGCCGGCCACGACGGGTCGATGGGGTCCACGTAGTAGGTGGCGTGCCACGCCGGCCGCCGGTCGAGCACGCCCGGCGCCAGGTACTCCGCCGCCTGCGAGCCGCGCTTGAAGGCGGGCATCGGCTCGACGAGCAGCGTCTCCTTGGGCGGCAGCGCCAGCAAATCCTGCTTGACAATAAACGCTCGCAGCGCGTCGAGGTTGCGCCCGTGCGCCGCCACCAGCTCGTCGGGCTTGGCGTGATTTTTCGACAGCTCCGCCTTCACTTTGTTGATCAGCGCCGCGCGCGACTCCGGGTACGGGTTGGCCCCCGGGTCGGCGTCCTTCGGGAAGAGCTGCTTGTGGAGCCGCCGCGCGACCTTGTACAAATCGTCGCTCGCGCGCTTGAACGTCGCCTCGGCGCGCTTCACCGTCTCGGCCGGCGTCAGCGTCGTCTGCAGCGCCAGCGGGAACTTCTTGTCGTAGAGCGCCGCCCCGAGCGCGAACTTCCCGTCGGCGCGCTTGGGCAGCTCCTTGTCGAGGAACGTCTGGTACGCCTCGAGCGCCGCGCGCGCCTTCGCCCGCGCCGCCTCCGCCGCCGCGTCGCCCTTGGTGAACGCCGCCAGCTCGGTGTCGAACATCTCGATGCGCCCCTTGTTCCCCTTCTGCGCCTGCGCGAGGTACTCGGGCGGGACGTGGCGCGCGCCCGTCATCAGCGCCGCGCGCATCTGGTCGAGGTAGCGCGGCATCGCGCCCAGCATCGCGGTCACCGATTTCCGCCGCTCGGCCTCGGGCGCGAAGTCGCCGTGGATGATGTCCGAGAGCCGCCCGGCGACGATCTCCCGCGGGTCGTAGTAGGGGAACGAGTCGTAGAGGCGCGGGTCCCACTCCCAGTCGCGGATCTCGCGCAGGTAGAGCAGCTCGAGCGCGATCCCGTCGGCCATCACCGCGGCGTCGATCTCGTCGTCGAGCGACGCCGGCTTCGTCGCGCCGAGCTCCTTCTGCAGCGCGGTCAGCTCGGCGACCCGCTTGTCGACGGCGGCCGGCGACAGATCGGGCAGCGCACCGTCGAAGCGGTGGTCCCCCATGAAGGTCGCGAGGTGGGGCTTGGCGCGGAAGAGCCCATCGAGGTACTTGGCGGTGAGCGGGTGGTCGGCGCGCGCGACGGTCCCGAGCGCGCACACACCGACGAGGGCGACGAAGGCGATTCGCATCCGGTCGCGGTACCACGACCGTACGACATCGGCAATGCCGACGACTGTGCGCGCCGGGGGCTACACCCCCGTCGACATCTCCAGCATGCGATCGATGGGGCGCTTGGCGCGCACGCGCAGCTCCTCGTCCATCTCGAGGCGCGGCTGCAAATCGCGTAGACACAAATAGAGCTTCTCGAGCGTGTTGCGCCGCATGTGCGGGCACTGGTTGCACGAGCAGCTCTCGTCCTCGGGCGGCGCGGGGATGAAGGTCTTCCCCGGCGCGTCGCGCTTCATCGAGTGGAGGATGCCCTCCTCCGTCGCCACGATGAAGGTCTTCGCCGGCGACGAGACCGCGTACTTGAGCAGCGCCGTCGTCGAGCCGATGTAGTGCGCGCGCTTCAAGATCGGCTCCTCGCACTCGGGGTGCGCGATCAGCTCGGCGTCGGGGTGGCGCACCATGAGCTCGATGATCTTCTGCTCGCTGAAGGTCTCGTGGACGATGCAGCTGCCCGGCCACAGCACCATCTCGCGCCCGGTCTTCTTCATCACCCAGCGGCCGAGGTGCTGATCGGGCGCGAAGATGATCGGCCGATCCTTCGGCAGCGCCTCGACGATCTTCACCGCGTTCGACGACGTCACGATGACGTCGGACAGCGCCTTCACCGCCGCCGAGCAGTTGATGTAGCTGACGACCGTGTGGCCCGGGTACTTCTTGAGGAAGAGCTCGAACTGATCGGCGGGGCAGCCGTCGGCGAGCGAGCAGCCCGCGGCCATGTCGGGGACGACGACGATGCGCTCGGGGTTCAGGATCTTGGCCGTCTCCGCCATGAAGTGGACGCCGCAAAACGCGATCACGTCGGCGGTGGTCTTCTGCGCGGCGCGCGCGAGCCCGAGCGAGTCACCGACGTGGTCGGCGAGATCCTGGATCTCCGACTCCTGGTAGTAGTGCGCGAGGAGGACCGCGTTGCGTTCCTTCTTCAGGCGACGGATCTCGTCCTCGAGCTGGTCGTCGGGCGGGAGCGGCGCGGGCTTCTGCAGGAGGGCCATGCGCGTAGTGTGCGTCCGCCGCGGCGCCGTGTCACGAGTCCGTCGAGCTGCCCTCTTCGCCGCCCGCGGCGGCGGTCAGCGGCTCGTCGCTGGGCGGCTGCTCGCCGGGCGGCGCTTCGCCGAGCTCCTCGAGGAGCGTGGTGATGATCGCGTCGAGACAGCGCGCGGTCTCGGGGCGCATGCGCGCGAACTCGAGGCCCACGCGCCAGGTCTGGCGGGACGCCGACAGCGGCGCGCGCGTCTGGGCGCGCTGGCTCACGACGCGCGCGTGCAGCGTGAGGAGCTCACCGCCGCCGAGGTCGGGCACCGCGACGCTCACCTCTTCGTAGAGGACGAGCGGCTCGGAGACCGTCATCATGAGCTGCCCGGCGACGATGTCCTCGAGGATGGCGCGCAGCTCGGCGAGCTGCCCGAAGCGGATCTCGATGCGGCGGGCGACACGCGGCGCCTCGTCGCTGGCTCCGCGCGACGTCGACGAGAGCAGCACCTCGATGAGGTCGAGGAGCTGCTGGCGCATCGCCGGCTCGACGACGTCGAAGCGCAGCGCGTAGGAGAGCGCCTGCGGGCCGGCGACGACGCGCACCACCTGGCCCATGACGACGATCTCGCCGCCGTCGAGCGCCGGGAGGAAGAGCTCGACGGTGTCGCCGACGGCGGCGACCTGCCCCGCCTCGGTCGGGATGTCGAAGCGCGCGCCCCCCTTCGACACGTCCTTCAGCTCGGCCTTGTGGACGCCGTTCGGCGTCGACACGTCGACCTCGGTGGAGACGTGGATGCGGGCGTGGATGCGTTGATCGGGTCCGGACATACAGCGCCGCGTCCATCGTATCACGCGGGCCGGAACATCCGTCACCGATGTTTCGGTTGGGGCGGCGCCGCGGTGAGCGGGTCGTCGGGCCACGCGTGGCGTGGGTAGCGCCTGCACAGCTCTTTTCGGATAGACGGATAATGCCGCTCCCAGAAGCCGGCGAGATCGGTCGTCACCTGCACGGCGCGCTGGTTGGGCGCGAGGAGGTGCAGCGCCAGCGGGACCTTCCCGTCGAGGACGGCGGGGCCGCGGCGCAGGCCGAAGAAGTCCTGGAGGCGCGAGGCGATCGACGGGATGACGCCCGCTCCCGCCGAGCCCGCGGCGCCGGTGCGCTCCCAGCGGATCTTCACCGCGCGGCCGCCGGGCAGCGTGACGCGCTCGGGGGCGAGGCGCCCGAGGCGCGCGCGCTGTCCGCCGTCGAGGCGCGCCTCGAGCGCGGCCATCACCGTCGCGGTGTCGACGTCCGACAGCGTGCGCGCCTCGGCGAAGGCGTCGGCCAGCGCCGCGTCGACGTCCGCGGGGCCGAGCGCCGGCAGGTCGTCGTGGCCGTGCGCGCGCAGGAAGTCGACGCGCGCGAAGAGCTGCTCGAGCGCCTCGGCGTCGACGAGCCCGGCGAGGCCGCCCTTTGCGCGCGCCGCCTCGACGAAGGCCGCGCCCATCGCGCGGCGCAGCGCCGGATCGGGCTCCGCCGACGGCGCGCCCGCGGGGCGGCGCGACTCCTCGAGGACCAGCTCGTCGTAGAGCGTCTGCGTGACGCGCGTGAGCCGCCCCGAGTCGCCCTCGAGGACGAAGGTGGTGCGCTCGCTGACCGACTCGGGCGCGATCTCGACGAGCTGCTCGGGCTCGATGGCCACCGCCGAGCGGATGACCACGCCGCCGGTGCGCCCGCCGCCCGCGCCGCGCACCTCCGCCTCGACGGCGACCAGCAGCTCCGCGTCGGCGACGACGCTCGACGGGTGGAGCTGCGCGCTGCCGCCGCTCGAGAGGACGAGCTCGTCGCCGCCCACCTTGCGCCGCCGCGCGACGCGATCGGGATACCCCGCCAGCACGCACATGGCGAGGAGATCGTCGCTTCCGTGCCCGTGCCCGTGCCCATGCCCGATCCGTCGCAGCAGATCGCGCCGCACCCGATCCGCCGCGAACGCCGCCCCCACGTCGAGCCCCAGCGACGCCGCCCGATCCGCGCGCAGCCCGCCGCGCGCCGCCTCGTCGAGCAGTGCCAGCTCCTCGAAGACGTCCCCGTGCCCAACGTCGCCGCCCTGCCGCGGCCCGCGCCCGCGTCCGGCGCCCACCCCCGCGCCCATGCGCCTCTTCACCCCGCCCTCGCCGAGGATCGCCGCCACGCCCGCCGCGTCGCCGGCGACGCCGCGCGCCGCGCCCTCGAGGACGACGCGCGCCTGCCGCGGGTGCACCGGGAGCGCCAGCATCCGCCGCCCCCGCTCGGTGATCGCGCCCGCGTCGTCGACGGCGCCGAGCCGCGCGAGCAGCCGCCGCGCCGCCTCGATCCCCGCCGCCGTCGGCGGCTCGAACCAGGGGAAGGCGGCCGCGTCGCGCTCGCCCAGCGACGCCAACAGGAGCACCGTCTCGGCGAGATCGGCGCGCCGCACCTCGGGGACGTCGAGCGACGGGCGGCCATCGTGATCGTGGCGCGTGTAGAGGCGCAGGCAGCGCCCCGGGCGCAGGCGTCCCGCGCGGCCGGCCCGCTGCGCCGCCGACGCGCGCGAGATCTTCTCCACCCGCAGCGTCGGCAGCCCAGACCAGGGCGAGGTCGAGGCGGCGCGGTGCAGCCCGGAGTCGACCACCGCGACCACGCCCTCGACGGTGACGGAGCTCTCGGCGACGTTGGTCGAGAGGATGATCTTCGGCCGCGGCCCGGGCGTGATCGCGCGGTCCTGCTCGTCGGGGGAGAGGTCCCCGTGGAGCATCGTCACGTCGATGCCGTTGCGCGCCGCGAGCTCGGCGAGCGCCCCCTGCGCGCGCCGGATCTCCGCCGCGCCCGGGAGGAAGACCAGCACGTCACCGTCGAGCCCGTCGGCGACGAGGCGCCGCACCGCCTGCGCCACCTCGAGCTCGAGCGGCCGATCCGCCGCCGGCTGCTGCGCGAGGTGCTCGACGGTGACCTCGAACTGCCGCCCCTCGGCGCGCACGATCGGCGCGGCGTCGAGCCAGCGCGCGATCGGCGCGGCGTCGAGCGTCGCCGACATCACCGCGAGGCGCAGCGGCCGCGTCGCGGCGAGGCGACGGCAGAGCGCCAGCGCCAGGTCGGCCTGCAGGTGGCGCTCGTGGAACTCGTCGAAGATGACCGCGCCCACGCCGCGCAGCGCCGGGTCGTCGGCGAGGCGGCGCAGGAGCACGCCCTCGGTGACGAACACCACGCGCGTGGCGTCGGAGACCGCGTCCTCGAAGCGCACGCGGTAGCCGACGCGGGCGCCGACGCGCTCGCCGCGCTCGCTCGCCACCCGACGGGCCGCGAGGCGCGCCGCCAGCCGCCGCGGCTCGACGACCAGGATCTCCTCGCGCGCGTCGAGGAGCCCGGCGTCGTCGAGCGCCCGCGGCACGCGCGTCGTCTTGCCCGCGCCGGGAGGCGCCTCGAGCACGACGACGCGCCGATCGGCGAGCGCGCCGACCACCGCCGGCAGCACCGGCTCGATCGGCAGCGCCGCCATCAGCGATTACTGCTTGTTGCCGTCGCCGCGGAGCGCGTCGCGGCGGTCACGCTTGGCGTTCTTGAGCTCGCGCGCCTTCTTGCGGCGGTTCTGGGCGGCCTTCTCGCGGTACCGGTGCGGGTGCTTCTGCGCCATCGTCGTTCTCCTTCGTCCTTCGTCGGGCGTGAGGCGCGGAGTCTTCCACCGCCGACTCCGTCGGTCAAGGGCGCGTCACAGGCAGCGCGAGTACCCGCACACCAGACACACGACGCAGGCCCCCTGGTGCCCCGCGGGCATGTGGCTCTTGCACTCGGGGCAGGTCGTCTCGACGGGCTTCGCCGAATCGCCGCTCCCGTTGCCACCGAACGACAGCACCTGCGCCTCGCGGCTCCCGTCGCGATAGACGGTGATCCCCTTGCACCCGAGCTGGTACGCCAGCCGGTAGACCCGCTCGACCTCCTCCACCGTCGCCGAGCGCGGGAAGTTGATGGTCTTCGACACCGCGTTGTCGACGTGGCGCTGAAACGCCGCCTGCATCCGCACGTGCCACTCGGGCGCGACGTCGTACGCCGTCGCGAACAGCCGCTGCACCTCGTCGGGGACGCCGTCGAGCCCGCGCACGCTGCCGCGCTCGGCGACGCGCGCCATCAGCGCCTCCGTCCAGAAGCCGCCCGCCTTCGCCCGCTCGACGAAGCGCGGGTGCACCTCGGGCAGGCGCGCCCCGTCGAGCACCTGGCGCACGAACGACACCGCGTAGAGCGGCTCGATCGATCCCGAGCAGCCCGCCAGGATGGAGATCGTCCCCGTCGGCGCGATCGAGGTCACCGTCGCGTTGCGCAGCGGCGGCAGCCCCTCCGCGCGCCAGCGCGAACGCTCCCAGTTCGGGAAGGGCCCGCGCACCCGCGCCAGCTCGGCCGACGCCGCCGTCGCCTCGCGCCGCAGGAAGGCCGCGACCTCGTCGCCGACGGCCACCGCGCGCTCGCTGTCATAGGGCACCCCCATGGCGATGAGCGCGTCGGCGAAGCCCATCACCCCGAGGCCGATCTTCCGATTGCGCCGGGTGATGGCGTCGATCTGCGGCAGCGGGTAGCGGTTGACCTCGATGACGTCGTCGAGGAAGCGCACCCCGAGGCGCACCAGCGCGCCGAAGCGCTCCCAGTCGAGGCCGCGCGCCGAGGCCAGCTTGCCGACGTCGATCGACGCCAGGTTGCAGCTCTCGAACGGCAAGAGCGGGAGCTCGCCGCAGGGGTTGGTCGACTCCATCTCGCCCTCGTCGGGCGTCGGGTTGGCGGCGTTCACCCGATCGATGAAGAAGAGGCCCGGCTCGCCCGAGCGCCACGCCATCTCGGAGACGAGGCGCCAGACGCGCCGCGCGTCGAGCCGCCGCACCTCCGCGCGCGTGCGCGGGTTCACGAGCGCGTAGGTCGTCCCCTCCTCGACGGCGCGCATGAACACGTCGGTGACGGCGACCGACACGTTGAAGTTGCGCAGCCGCGTGACGTCGCTCTTGGCGGCGATGAACTCGAGGATGTCGGGGTGATCGACGCGCAGGATCCCCATGTTCGCGCCGCGCCGCACGCCGCCCTGGCGGATGGCGTCCGTCGCCGAGTTGAACACCTCGATGAACGAGATCGGCCCCGACGCCACCCCCTGCGTCGTCGCCACCGAGTCGCCCTGCGGGCGCAGCCGCGAGAAGGCGAAGCCGGTGCCGCCGCCCGTCTGCTGGATCGTCGCCGCCCACTTCACGGCGTCGAAGATCTCGCCGAGCGAGTCGCCGACCGGGAGCACGAAGCAGGCGGAGAGCTGGCCGAGGTCGCGCCCCGCGTTCATCAGCGTCGGCGAGTTCGGCAGGAGCTCGAGCCGGGTCATCGCGTCGAGGAAGGCGCGTTCGACCGACTCCACCGCCGCAGGGCCGCCCCACGCAGCCTCGGCGGCGGCGACGTGGCGCGCCACCCGGGCCAGCATCTCCTCGGGCGTCTCGACGAGACGGCCGTCGGCGTCGCGTCGCAGGTAGCGTCGCCCGAGCACGACGAGCGCGTTCTCGGAGAAGGGCACGGTCACCTCCCGATCGTAGTCTGAACATCCGAACAGTCAACCGTCACGCAACTTTCGTCCGCGCATCCCCGATAAGCACCCGCTCGCTGGAAGGAGGCGGACCCCCATGGCCATCCCCACGCCTACTCGGACACTCGCGCAGCGCCCTCTCGCCCCGACGGAGTTGACACGGGAAAAGCGTGGCTGCGATCATGAAGCGGGGCGCGCATCGCTCCGCTTCATGGCCCTCATCCTCGTCGGCACTCTGGCACTCTCGGCGCGCGCTGGCGCCGCGCCCACGCTCGCTCGACGGGCGCGGCTGGCGCCGCTCGTGCCGCGACTCGGGGTGTCGCTGCGGCTCGACGGGCTCACCGACGGCGTCAGCGCGCTGGGGCCGGCGCGACGGGGCGCGACCCTCGCCGCCTGGCTGGCGTGGCCGCTCGGCGCGCCGCCCGAGGCCGGCCCGGCGACGGAGGACGCGCTCGTCGTGGCCTCCGAACGGGCCGCGCGCGAGCGGCGGTGGGCGGCGTGGCGCCGTCGGGCGGCGAAGCTGCGCGAGGCCGCCGCGGCCACCGGCTCCGTCCGCGCGCGCACCGACGCGCGGCTCTCTGCAGACGAGGCGCAGGCCGAGCTGGAGGCGACGGGCGATGGTCTCGACGGCGTCGCTCCCGAGGGCGCCGCGCGCGAGCTCGACGACGAGGGCGGGCGATGAGCCGCGCGACCCGCCTGAGCGGCCTCGCCCTGGCGCTCGCCCTCGGCGCGCCCGCCGTCGCGCACGCCGCGCCATCTCCGTCGACGGCCGACGCCGCCGACGTCCGCGCCCTCCTCGGCCGCTTCGCCTGCGAGCCGTCGGTGCGTACGCTCCAGCGCGCCGCCGCGGCCCACGCGCTCGTCGAGCCCGAGCGCCCGCGCGCCACCCTGCGCCGCCTGCGCGCCTCGGCGCTCCTGCCGACGCTGCGGGTGCGCGCGACGCGCGGGCAGCTCGGCCTCACCGTCGCCCGCGGCGCCGACGGGCTCGACGCCGTCTCGCCGACGCTCTCCGACTCGTGGCGCGTCGAGGTCGACGGCACCTTCGCGCTCGATCGCCTCCTCTTCGATCGCGCCGAGGTCGGCCTCGCGCGCGAGCACCAGCGCCTCGCCGCGCGCCGCGAGGCGCTCCTCACCGAGGTGGCCCAGCTCTACTTCGCTCGACGGCGGCTCCAAGTCGCCACGCTGCTCGAGCCCGACGCGCCGCCGATCGACGCCGCCGAGCGCGCGCTCGCCATCGACGAGCTCACCGCCGTCCTCGACGGCCTCACCGGCGACGCGCTCAGCCGCGGCGCCTGCACGGACGCAAGGGGCAGATGACCGAAGCGCGCCAACACCCACGCTACGCGATCGAGCTCGAGGTCTCGCTCCACGTCGGCGACACCACCGTCGACGGGCGCACGCGCGACCTCTCCCGCGGCGGCCTGTGCCTCCGCGCGCCCTCCAGCGTCCCCGTCGGGACCGAGTGCGTCGTCCGCCTCGCCCTGGTGTTCAGCGAGAACCAGTTCTCCGAGCACCTCGAGCTCCCGGCGACGGTCATGTGGTCGACGCGCCTCGGCGCCGTACACCAGATCGGCGTGAAGTTCGGCGCGATCCCCGACGAGACGCGCGGCTACCTCGATCTGTTCATGAAGTTCCTCGAGGGCGACGACGACGGCGAGGGTGAGGACGAGGACGACGGCGACGAGGACACCGCACCGTGAGAGGGCACCAGCCATGACCACCGCACGCGCCGCACGACCGCCGCGTTACCCCATTCGCCTCGGCGCCGAGCTCGACGTCGAGGGCCGCGTCATCACCGGCACCACGCGCAACCTCTCGACGGGCGGCGTCTGCATCGAGGTCGACCGCCCGCTCCACGAGGGCGCGCTCTACGCGATCCGCCTCTTCCTCGTCGAGGACGACATCGAGTCGGCGGCCGGCCGCCAGCTCGAGCTCTCGGGGACCGTCCAGTGGTGCGCCGAGGCCGATCACGGCTTCGCCGTCGGCTTCCGCTTCACCTCGCTGACCGCCGCGCAGTTCGCCGCGCTCGACTACGCCCTGAAGACCGTCGGCGACGGATGACGAGCGTCAGCGCGGTGAATGACGTTCTGTGCTAGAAGGGGCGCGTGTTCGACACCGTCCTGCGTCGCGCCCGCATCGTCGAGTCGCTCCTCAAGGCCCGCCTCGAGGTCGACGTCGCCGGCCTCGTCGCCGGCGCGCGCGCCCGCCTCGAGTCGCGCCTCCCGCTCGAGGCCACCACGGTCCCCGCGGACCTCGCCGACAAGCGCGGGCCGCTCGGCTGGGGCCGCGTCCGCACGCAGGTCTGGCAGACCCCGCGGCTGCGCAAGATCGCGCTCTCACACGTCGACGTGAAGCCGATGGTCGAGGGCTTCGCGCTCGCGATCATCCCGCACCCGCGCCTCGACGCCCCCATCTTCGGCGCCGACTTCATGGCGCTCCCCACGCGCGTCTCGGTGAACGCCGACGTCTACGGCCCGCGCGACGGCACCGCCAAGGATCGCCTGCGCGACATCCTCCAGCCGCTCGGCGAGAGCTTCGTCCGCCTCGGCACCGGCGCCGGCCCCGCCTGGGCGCAGCCGATCTCCTCGGGCGTCGGCCTCCACGCCAAGGTGAGCCCGCGCGTCGTCGACGACGCCTTCGCCGCGCTCACCGCCGCGCTCGCCCGCTACCTCGACGTCGTCGACGCCGCCGCCGACGGCCCGCTCGCCGGCGCCAGCGCGCGCGACTTCTTCGCCGGCTTCCACGAGAACGGTCCGCGCCGCGGCCCCGTCGGGAAGCTCTTCGGCGCCGACTGGGCGGAGCGTTACAGTCACCTGTTTTTTGAGTAAGCCAACGTAACCTTCTTGCGCGTCTGCGCACGCTTGAGTAGAGTCCGTCCGCTTTTCGCGATGCGGCTCCTCAAGGTCCGATATGCGAGCGGGGACGAGCTCCTCGAGCACGTCAGTGCCGCGCAATTGTCGGACCGGCGCGGGATCTTTTTCCCGACGCGTGAGGCGCTGCCGGTCGGCGAGCAGGTCCTCGTCGAGCTGCGCTTCCCTGGCCTCGCCAACCCGATGGTGTTCCGCGGGTCGGTCGCCTGGCGTCGAGCAGGAAAGCATCGCGCGAAGCTCCGCGCGGGGGTTGGCATCGGGTTCCAGGCCGCAGAGGGGCGGCGATGGGACTTTCTCATTGCGGTCGCCAAGGGGGAAATCGTGGAGATGATCACGCGTCGTCATCGGAGAATTCCGGTGAACCTGACCGCCAACTGGCGCGTCGCCTGTGATCGCGAAGTGCACAAGACCATCCTCGAGGACATCGGTCCGGGCGGCGCGTTCCTGCGCACGACCGAGCTCCTGCCCCCGGGGACGGAGGTCGTGCTCGACGTGCAGCCGCCGGGCAGTGTGCGGCCGCTCGAGATCATGGGGCGCGTCGTGTGGGCACGACACAGTGACGGGATGGAGGGGCTGGGGGTCGAATTCAAGAGCCGCGACAGTGGGGGCACGCGTCGGCTGAAGGAGCTCGTTCGTCGTCTCGAGCTCCTCGAAGCCGAGAACATCTACGACCCCAACGTCGAAACCGCCTGAGCTCCTCGCCGCTCCGCCGCCTCTTCACGCCGGCTCCCAGCGAGGAGCGGCCTCTCACGAGCGACGTCCTCCGTGCGACGTCGCTCCTTCGGACGATCGCGCTCTCGACGGCGATCGTCCTCGATCTCGGGATCTATCTCCTCCTCCGCGACAACGCCGAGATCCGCCAGCAGCCGCTGCGGCTGTTCGCGACCGTCAACATCAGCCTCCTCGCCGTCGACGCCGCGCTGACGCAGCTCCTCCTCCGCCGCCCGCGCCGCGGCCTCCGCCTCGTCTTCTCGACCTGCACGGTGATCGAGGCGGCGACGACGATGTTGTGGATCCAGCTCACCGGCACCGTCTCCAGCTACTTCCTGGCGATGGGCCTCTTGCTGATTGTCGTCTATCGATTATTCGACTTCGGCCTCGGGCTGGTGGTGGCGGTCTCCATGACCCTGCTCCACGCCGCCGTCTTCCTCGCGGAGAACGCCGGCCTCCTCGGCTACGCCTCGCTCCTCGTCGCCACCCCGGGCGGCTACGCCGCGCCCTCGTTCCGCGCCGCGGCGATGGGCTCGATCCTCACCACCTACTTCATCACCTTCGTCTCGGCCAACCTCCTCGCCCGCAGCCTGCGCGAGAAGGACGAGGCGCTGCGCGAGGCGCGCCGCACGCTCGCCAAGGCGATGGAGCAGCAGAAGATCGGCCGCCTCTCCGGCACCGTCCTCGTCGGCGCCTACGAGCTCGCCGAGCTGCTCGGGCGCGGCGGCATGGGCGAGGTCTACGCGGCGACGCGCCTCAAGGACGGCAAGCCCGTCGCGGTGAAGGTCCTCCACACGCACCTCCAGGATCGCCCGATGATGCGCGAGCGCTTCCGCCGCGAGGCGCACGCCGTGTCGCGGCTCCCGGCGCGCCACGTCGCCGAGGTGATCGAGCTCGGCGCCACCGAGGAGGGCGTCGAGTTCATCGTCATGGAGCGCCTGAGCGGCGAGGACCTCTCGATCGTCCTGCGACGCTCGGGGACGCTCTCGGCCGGCGAGCTCGTGCCGATGATCGAGCGCGTCGCCTCGGCGCTCGACGCCGCGCACGACGCCGGCATCGTCCACCGCGACATGAAGCCGCAGAACGTGTTCCTCCTCGCGGGCGGCGACGTCCGGCTGCTCGACTTCGGCATCTCGCGCCTCGCCGAGGGGGGCGGCGACGACGCGGGGCTCACGCAGTCGTCGGCGGTGCTCGGCTCGGCCGGCTACCTCGCGCCCGAGCAGGCGCGCGGCGAGCAGAAGCGCATCGGCCCGCAGACCGACGTCTTCGCGCTCGGCGCGATCCTCTACCGCGCGCTCACCGGCGCCAGTGCCTTCCCGGCGCGCAGCCCGGCCGCCGCGATCTTCGAGGCCATCCACCACCACCCGCCGGCGCCGAGCCGCGTGCATCCGGGCATCCCCGGCGACGTCGACGCCGTCGTGGCGCTGGCGCTGGCGAAGGATCCCGCGCAGCGCTACCAGCGCGCCACCGAGCTCGCGCGCGACCTGCGCCTCGCCTTCATGAACCAGCTCCCCGAGGAGACGCTGGCGCGCGCGCGGACGCTCACCACGCCGCCGGCGACGCACCCCGACGACGGCAACGCCGTCGACGAGACCAAGACGATGGCCGACTGACGCCGCGACGCTGACGCCGCTACAGCGCGCCGGCGATGAACGACGGCGCCGGGCGCTTCAGCGCGAGGGCGTAGAAGTAGCCGCCGTTCGACAGCACGTAGATCTGCCGCCCATCGGTCGCCGGCGCCCCCGTCGCGCCGTGCCCGGTGAAGAGGAACTGCTCGAGCCGCCCCGTCGCCGCGTCGGCGATGTAGGCGCCGCCGTTCGCCGCCGACACCACCAGGTGGCCGTCGACGACGAGCGGCGCCGAGAGCTCTCCCGCGTCGGCGAGCGCCTGCCGCCACACGAGGCGCCCCTCGCGATCGAGCGCGTGCAGCCCCGCCTTCGCCGCCGCGAAGAAGACCAGCCCACCGACGGGGCGCACGGTCCCCGCGCCCTCCACGTCGAAGCGCCAGCGCGTCGCGCCCGTCTTCGGATCGAGCGCGTAGACGCCGGTCGGGTGCGCCGACGCGTAGAGCACGCCGCGATCGATCACCGGCGTCGCGTCGACGTCGAGAAAGCGCGTCGCCTCGCCGGCCAGCGCGCGCGTCCACACCACCTCGCCCGTCCCCGCCTGCAGGCAGGCCAGCGTCCCGTCGGAGAAGCCGGTGTACACCCGGCGGTCGTGCACGAGCGGCGACGACACGCCGCGCACGGTGAAGCCCTCGGGCGACTCGCGCTCGTACTGCCAGCGCCACACGCCGGTGCGCGCGTCGAGCGCGTAGATGCGGTTCTCGCCCGTCGTGAAGAAGAGCAGACCGTCGGCCCACGCCGGCTGCGAGTCGATCGGCCCGCGCACGTCATAGGTCCAGTGCTGCTTGCCGTTGGTGAGGTCGATCGCGTGCAGCGCGCCGTCCTGCGTACCGACGAAGATCGTGCGCAGCTCGGGGACGACGAGCGGCTGCCCGGCGATCCCGCCGCGCGTGGGCGCGCGCCAGACGATGTTGCCGTCGCGCACGTCGAAGGCGTAGAGGCTCCCGCCCGACGAGCCGACGTACACGCGCCGCCCGTCGCTGACGGCGCTCGCGAACTCCTGCGGCTTGTACTCGATGAGCGGCTCTTCGGTGAGGTGCTGCCGCCAGCGCACCTGGAAGACGTCGGCGGGCACCACGAACTGATCGCTGCGCAGCCCGAGGCCGACGCCCCGCGCGCCGCCACCGCAGGCGGCGGCGCCGAGCATCCCGACGAGCGCTCCGAACGCGAGACGAGCGGCGGCGGTCACGTCCCTCCGTTGCCCCCGCCCTCGATGAGCATCACCTGGGTCTGGATCTCGTCCTTCAGCGTCGTCGTCGGGACCTTCGCCAGCGCCTGCTTGTAGGCCTCGAGCGCGCCCTTCTTGTCGCCCTTCTTGAGCAGCACGCGCCCCTGGTTGTAGAGCGCGCGATCCCGCCCGAAGTCCCCCGCGCCCTCGCGCGGCTCCATCTGCTTGTAGTGCGTCAGCGCGTCGTCGAGCTTGTTGCGCGCCTCGTCGCACAGCCCGAGCCCCTCGGAGGCGACCGCGCGCATCGACGGCGTCGACGCCTCGGCGAGCGCCTTCTCGTACGCCTGCGCCGCGTCGTCGTAGCGGCCGAGGTCGAACAGGATCGCGCCGCGGATCAGGCGCGCGCTCTTCGCCGCTTTCGTCCCGCCGTACTCCTTGTCCAGCTTGTCGAGCTCGGCGAGCGCCGCGTCGGCGCGCTCCTTCTCGGTCTTGAAGCGCGGCGGATCGCCCTCCTTCGTCTTCGGCGGATCGCCCGACGCCGGGAGGAGCTCGGCCTCGTAGACCTTCACCGCCGTCGAGAACTGCTCGGCCGCGGCCTGCGTGCGGTGCTCGAGCCAGGTCGACACGCCCCACACCACGAACAGGATCGCCACCGCCGTCGCGACGGTGACGCCGATGCGCTGCGCGTAGGGAGCGATCTGCTGGAAGGCCTTCTGCCAGAACGAGACGAACTCGTCCTCCTGCTTGGCCGGATTCTTTTGCTTGCGGTTGTACTTGGACATGAGCGCCGTGCGCTGTGTACCAGACCTTCGTCCGTCGGTCTAGGTTGCCCGGCTCTGCGGCGCTATTCGCCGCCCCAGCGGGCGACCAGCCGTGGGCCGGCATAGAGGAACATCGGCAGGCGATCGAGCGCCGTCACCGGCAGCTGGTAGGTGACCTCCGCGCCGACGGCGAAGCGGCGTGACACCAGCCACTCGATGGCGAAGCCGAGGGAGATCGCGAAGGCGTCCACCGACGCGACCAGCGGCTCGGCGGACGACGGCGCGCCGAGCCGGGCGTCGCCGCGCACGCCCACCGCGCCGACGCCGAGCGAGAACGACGGCACCAGCCGGATGACGTCGAGCGTGTAGCGCAGCCCGGCGAGCGCGCCGTAGCCGGAGATCGCGCCGCCCGGCGCGCCGGGCTTCACCGCCGTCGCCGCGAGCTCGGGCAGCGCGGCCCACGAGAGGACGCCGATGAGCTCGAGCGAGAGCGCCTCCGAGACGCCGTAGCCGACGCGCGCCGCCAGGCCGCCGCCGTGCGCGGTGCGCCCGTCGACGGTGATGGCGGCGTAGGCCGGGACGACGTCGACGGTCCAGTCCTTCACGTCGGCGCGCGCGCGGCGCGGCGACGTCACGCCCGTCACGACGAGCGCGGCGGCGGCGGCCGCGGCGACGAGGCGCCCCCAGCGCATCAGCGCGCGTCGTCGAGCTGCTGGACGGGCGCGCGCTTGCCGCCGGCGGCGGTCGTCGCCGGCGCGGCGGCCTGATCGTAGGCGATCGTCGAGATCCGCAGGCGCGGGATGGCGAGGAGCCCGAGCGCGCAGTCGACGACCAGCGCCTCCTCGCGCTCGGCGCGGACGGTGCCCACGACGGTGGTGCCGTCGACGAGCCGCACGCGCACGGCGCGCGCCGGCCCGTTCGTCGACGCGGGCGCGGGCGCCGTCGCGCCGGGCGGCCAGGTATCGGCCGGCGGGTAGCGCACCGGCTCGCCGCGCGACACCGCGCTCTCGGGGATGCGCGCGGCCGGCGGCTCCTTCGGCGCGGCGGCCGACGGGGCGGTGCGCTTGGCCTCGGCGGCGCGCTCGCCCCGCTCGACGGCGGGCGCCGTCGAGGGCGTCGCCGCGGCCGCCTTCGGCCCCTTCGACGCGGGCGGGGCCGCGGGCGCCTTCGCCGGCGCCGGGCCATCGTCGTCGTCGAGCGGCAGGCGCGCCTTGCCGGCGGAGGCAGTCGCGGGCGGCGCCTTCGCCGTCGCTGCCGGAGCGGCCGGCTTCGCCGCGGGCGCCTTCACCGCGGGCTCGGCCGCGGGCTTGCCCTTGGCCGCCGGCGCGGGCGCCTTCACGGCGGGCTCCGCCTTCGTCGTCGGTGCGGCCTTCGCGGCAGGCGCGGCGGTCGGCCGCTTCGGCGCCGCGGCGCGCGCCTTGGGATCGTCGTCGTCATCCTGCGCGCGCGCCACGCCCCCGACGAGGGCGAGCGCCGCGAGCGCGATGGGGAGCAAGCGAGGGCGAAGCGTCATGCGGCGCATCTTACACCCGACGCCGCGCCCCGCCCGTCCCACGCGCTTGCGCCGCCCCGCCCCGTGCGCAGCCTCCTCGCGAATGGGTGAGCGGCCGCAGCTCTCGCGCATCCTCGTGTGCGACGACGACGACGTGGGGCGCGGCGCGATCGCCGAGGTCGTGCGCGCCGCCGGCTACCGCGTCGACGAGACGCGCACCGGCGCGGAGTGCCTCGATGCCGTCGCGGTCGAGGCGCCGCACCTCGTGCTCCTCGACGTCTCGATGCCCGACCTCGACGGCTTCGAGGTCCTGCGCCGCCTCCGTGCCGGTCGTCACCGCGACGTCCCCGTCGTGCTCCTCACGGGAGAGCGCGGCGATCCCGAGTCGATCGGCTCCGGCCTCGAGCTCGGCGCCGACGAATATCTCCGCAAGCCGGTCCGCCCCGCCGAGCTCCTCGCCCGCATCCGCGCCCTCGTGAAGCTCGCCGGCGCGCGCCGCGAGCTCGAGCGCATGAAGCGCGAGCAGACCGCCATGCTCGTGCACGACCTCAAGCAGCCGCTCGCCATCATCGCCCTGCGCGCCGAGTTCGTCGCCGACGAGGGCACCGACCCCGAGGTGCGCCGCTCGGGCCTGGCCATCCGCGAGGCCTGCCGCCAGATGGAGCGCCTCGTCGAGAACGTCCTCGAGCTCTCGCGTCTCGAGGCCGGCCACCTCCGCCTCGATCGCGCCCCCCACCGCGTCGACGCCGTCGTGGGCGAGGTCGCCGAGCAGCTCCGCGGCCTCGCCGCCCGCCGCGGCCTCGTCCTCGAGTCCCACGCCCGCACGGGCCCGCTCGCCGGGTTCCAGGCGCTGATCGACCGGGGCAAGGTGATCCAGGTCGTCCAGAACCTCGTCGGCAACGCGCTCAAGTTCACGCCGGCGGGCGGCCGCATCGACGTCGCCGTGACCGCCGTCGACGACGAGCTCGAGATCGCCGTCGAGGACACCGGCTGCGGCCTGCCGCCCGACGAGGTCGCGCGCGTCTTCGACCGCTGGCACCAGACGCGCGCCGGCCGCGCCCACGGCGGCTCGGGCCTCGGCCTCGCCATCGCCCGCGCGATCGTCGAAGCGCACGGCGGCCGCATCGGCGCCGGCCCGCGCGCCGACGGTGCACGCGGCGCGCGCTTCTGGTTCACGCTCCCCGCCGCGTCCTCCACGCCCGTCGCCGCGTCTGCCGCGCCCAGCCGCTCGATCGTTTGAGCTGCATGTTTTTCGCATAGACTTTACAAGCGGGAAACGATAGGTTCCGCCGCGGTTCACGCGCCGCCACGGGGAGCCTGCATGCGCCGTACGGGTCTCGCACTCCTTTTGTCCGCCGCTGCCGCCTGTTCGGGCGGCAGCGCTCCGTCGACGGCGCCCGCCGCCGCCACGCAAGCGTCCGGCCCAGGGGCCACCTCCCCCAAAGACTCGCCGATGAAGTACACCGTCCTCGCCGACGAGGACGACAAGGCGAAGAACGCCGTCGACTACCACGTCCTCGTGACGACGCCGACGGGCGAGACGCCCAAGCACGACGACGTCGACGGCCTGCTCAAGTTCCTCTACCGCCACCTCATCCAGCGCCGCGAGCCGCAGCCCGTCTCGATCAACGCCTACGTCTACTCGAACGAGGCGCAGTACAAGACGCCGCCGCGCTCGCCGATCGCGCAGGTCACGCTCAAGCCCGGCGAGCTCGGGCCGGCGTTCGACAACAAAGTCCCGCTCGAGTTCTGGCAGCAGATCGATCAGGCGCTCGAGCACAGCGACAAGGGCTGGAAGCTCGAGAAGAAGGTCGAGCGCAACGACGCCGCCAAGACGCTGACCATCACCGTCCCGTACACCGAGCCCGGCAAGGACGCGTGGGCCGAGGCGCTCTCGTTCAACATGGCGATGAACGTCTTCACCGACACGGCGATGGCGCTCTTCGACAAGGTCCCCGAGCTCCGCGCCATGACCTTCGTCGGCAAGTGGAAGGACGAGGAGGTCGTCAAGATCTCCCTCGACCGCGCGCAGTACCAGTCGCTCCGCCTCTCCGAAATCGAGGAGCAGGTCGGCCAGCTCCACGGCCGCGCCTACCTCGAGCTCTCCGCCGGACGCGGCTCCGACGCGTCGATCGCCAAGGCGAACGCCCAGCGCCTCGCCGGCCTCTACAAGAAGATGCTCGCCGGCCTCAAGGGCCAGGCGGTCGTCTCCGCCAAGCTCAAGTAAGGCCCCCACCCATGCGAGCGCGTCTCCACCTCATCGCCTTCGTCTGCGTCGTAGCGGCGTCACTCACAACTGCGTCACGCGCAGCCCTTGCCGGCAACGAGACCGCCCGTCGCGACGTCGGATCACCGCCGCCAGCGACGGACACCAACTTCGGCTTCGACTTCGGCTCCTACGGCCGCGTCGGCGTCGGCACCGACCTCCGCGGCCACTCGGGCTACTCGCCGCAGGTCGTCTCGCACGGCGCCCGCCTCGAGAAGGCGCCCTACCTCGAGCTCTCGTTCTACTACACGGGCGCGTTCGGCAAGGACACCGACCGTCGCTGGCGCATCGTCCTCGTCCCCGCCTTCGCCGGCGGCGATCTCTTCCACTACTCGGGCGAGTTCACCTCGCACTTCGCCATCCGCAACGCCTACGCCGAGACGGCGAACTTCGGCGCGCGCGGCCTCTCGCTGTGGGTCGGCTCGCGCATGTACCGCGGCGACGACCTCTACCTCTTCGACTACTGGCCGCTCGACAACCTGAACACCGTCGGTGCGGGCGTGCAGTACGAGCGCGCGAAGTGGCGCTTCCAGCTCCAGGCCGGCCTCAACCGCCTCAACGATCTCTACCAGTACGAGCAGCTCGCGACGCCGCCGCGCGGCTTCGGCCCCGCCGGCACCGCGACGGTGCTCGACCGCCCGCGCTTCGTCGCCTCGCTCAAGCTCACCCGCCAGCTCGGCGACTTCCCCGGCGCCAAGATTTCTGTCTACTCCGAATTCCACGCCCTCCCCGCCGGCGAGAACGTCGACGAGAAGACCCGCGTCTCCGAGCGCCTCCCCGGCGACTACGGCTGGGTCGCCGGCGCCCAACTCGGCGGCTGGCTGCGCCCCTTCGTCTTCCTCAACCTCTGGTTCCGCGCCGCCGGCGGCCTCTCCGCCTACGGCGAGCTCGGCGTCCCGACGTCGTTCAACCGCCAGCGCCGCGTCACCAACGCCCTCGAGCTCGTCGGCGCGCTCTCGGGCAACTGGGAGTCGCGCTGGGTCGGCGTCATGTTCGGCGCCTACGTGCGCCGCTTCAGCGACCCGGCGCCGGGCGACTTCAACCCGCTCAGCTACACCGAGGGCGCCCTCGCCGTCCGGCCGCAGGTCTACCTCTCGAACTACTTCCACGTCGCGCTCGAGGCGTCGTACCAGGCGAAGAAGGCCGACGGGCTCGACTACGTCGCCGGCCGCGTCCTCCTGCCGCAGGTGTTCCGCTTCTCGGTGATGCCGCTCGTCGCCCCGCTCGGCCGCGGCACCTACTCGCGCCCCAGCCTCTACCTCCTCTACACCGTCTCCGTCGTGAACGACGACGCGCGCGTCGCGCTGTACGATCCGCTCGACGTCCGCTTCCCGCACGGCACCGTTCACTACCTCGGCGCCGGCGTCGAGTGGTGGTTCAACTCGAGCTACCGGTGAGGACACACGTCATGCGTTGGCTCATCCCCTTCCTGTTCTGCGCCGCCTGCGTGAACCCGTCGGCGCTAGACAACAATTGGAAGACCACCGCCGCCATGCCGCCCGACGGCGACTGGCGCGACGAGGTCATCTACCAGCTCCTCGTCGACCGCTACTCGAACGGCGACGTGAACAACGACTTCCGCGTCGTCGAGGGTTCCCTCGGGCAGTACCAGGGCGGCGACTGGCAGGGCGTCATCGATCACCTCGACTACCTCGAGGAGCTCGGCGTCACCACCATCTGGATCTCGCCCATCGTCCGCAACCTCGAGACCGACGCCAACTTCGACGCCTATCACGGCTACTGGCAGCAGGACTTCACGCAGATCAACGCCCACTTCGGCAACCTCGGCAAGCTCCGCGAGCTCGTCCAGAAGGCGCACGCGCGCGGCCTCAAGGTCATCCTCGACATCGTCACCAACCACGTCGGGCAGCTCTTCTATTACGACATCAACGGCAACGGCTCCCCCGACGAGAACACCTACGGCGCCGGCTGCGGCGCGCAGCCGCCGTCGGACAGCCAGGCCTGCCCCAACCCGGCGGTGATCACGCACATCACCGAGTACGACCCCGACTACGACCCGCAGGGGGTCCGCGGCTACACCTCGCTCGGCTTTTCCGGTCAAGCACCAATTCGCTGGATCTACATCCCGGCGATCAACCGCGCCCCGACGGAGCCGGGCGCCGGCGCCGGCGGGCCGATCGAGAAGCAGCGCGGCTTCCACCGCGACGACTGGTATCACCGTCGCGGCCGCATCACCAACTACGGCGTCCGCGAGCAGGTCCTCACCGGCGACTTCCCCGGGGGCCTGAAGGACCTGGCCACCGAGCGCGAGGACGTCACCGCCGCGCTGACCGCCGCCTTCGCGCACTGGATCCAGGCCGCCGACTTCGACGGCTTCCGCATCGACACGCTGAAGCACGTCGACCACGACTTCTGGCGCGCGTTCTGTACCAAGCTCCGCCAGTACACCGCCGGCAAGATCGAGCTCCCCGATCCGCTGGCGGGCCTCGCCGAGGGGCTCGACGAGCCGCGCCCCAACGCCGTCGTCCCGCCGCTCACCGTCCCCAAGAACAAGTTCTTCATGTTCGGCGAGAGCTTCGACGGCAACGACGACCTGAATTCCAGCTATACATATAATGGCGAGGTCGACTCGACCTTCTACTTCTCGCAGAAGTTCAGCGTCTTCGACGAGGTCTTCAAGAAGGGCGCCCCGACCAAGCGCATCGAGGAGCAGTTCCAGCGCAAGCAGCAGAAGTACAACCCCGAGGGCCACCCCGACGGCGTGGGCCTCGGCGCGCGCGACGTGCTGGTCAACTTCATGGACAACCACGACGTCACACGCTTCCTCTTCGACAAGCCGTCGCTGCCGGCGCTCTACAACGCGCTCGCCTTCCTCTTCACCGAGGACGGCATCCCCTGCCTCTACTACGGCACCGAGCAGGAGTTCTACGGCGGCAACGATCCCTTCAACCGCGAGCGGCTGTGGGACACCGGCTTCCGCACCGACGGGGCGACGTTTTCGTATATCAAGAAGCTGATCAAGATCCGGAAGGCCTACTCGCCGCTGCGCCGCGGCCAGCTCGTCATCACCTGGTCGACGGAGCGCGTGGGCACCGAGCAGGACGCGGGGATGTTCGCCTTCGAGCGCCGCGACGCCGGCAAGACGGTGCTGGTGGTGCTGAACACCAGCGAGACGAAGACGTCGGAGACCAGCGCCACGACGACGGGCGGGATGCCGATGATGACCAGCTTCCCGCCGGGGACGATGCTGAAGGACGTCCTCGACGAGTCGGGCGTGGCCACCTTCGTCGTCGGGGCGGGCGGGCAGCTGGTGGTGTCGGTGCCGGCGCGCGGGCAGCGCATCCTGGTGCCGGCCGCCGACGTGGTGGCGCTGGACTAAGGGCGGAGGCGGGGGCGTGGCGACGGTCGTCATCGAGAAGCTCGGCAAGGATCACCCGGGCGTTCGGGGAGCGGTGACGAAGGTCCTCGGCGAGATCTCGATCGAGATCGCCGACGGCGAGCTGCTGGTGCTCGTCGGGCCGTCGGGGTGCGGGAAGTCGACGCTGCTCCGCTGCATCGCCGGCCTGGAGACGCCGACGCGCGGGCGAATCCTGATTGACGGAAAAGACGTCTCGCACCTCGAGCCGCGCGACCGCGACATCGCGATGGTCTTCCAGAGCTACGCGCTCTACCCGCACCTGACGGTGCGCGAGAACCTCGCCTTCGGCCTGAAGATGCGGAAGACCGCGCCATCGGAGATCGAGAAGCGTGTCGGCGAGGCGGCGGCGATGCTGGGCCTCGAGGCGCTCCTCGAGCGGCGCCCGGCGCAGCTCTCCGGCGGGCAGCGCCAGCGCGTGGCGATGGGGCGCGCGGTGGTGCGGCGGCCCAAGGCCTTCCTCTTCGACGAGCCGCTCTCGAACCTCGACGCGTCGCTGCGCGGGCAGATGCGCGTGGAATTGATGCGGCTGCACCAACGGCTCGGGGCGACGATGGTCTACGTCACCCACGATCAGGTCGAGGCGATGACGCTGGCCGATCGCATCGCCGTCCTCGAGAAGGGGCGGCTGATGCAGGTGGGCGCGCCGGGCGAGCTCTACGCACGGCCGGCCAACCTCTTCGTGGCGCGCTTCATCGGAACGCCGGAGATGAACGTGATCCCCGTCGAGGCGGCGTGCCGGCTGGGGCTGGTCCCCGTCGAGCTGCCGGCCTCCGCGGCGCAGCTCGGCGTGCGCGCCGAGGGCGTCACCGTCGGGCGCGCGCAGTCCGCACGCGCCAGCGCGATCAACGCCGCGCCGCAGGCGACCGTCGACGTCGTCGAGCAGCTCGGCTGGGAGGCGCTGGTCCATTTGCTGATTGACGACATTCGGGTGGTGGCGCGCGTCGAGAGCGGCGCGGCGCCGCGGCCGGGCGACGTGGTGCGCGTGGCGCTCGCGCCCGAGGCGCTGCACGTCTTCGACGCCGCCGGCGATCGCGTCGAGCTCGAGGTCCCGCGCCGTGAGCGCGCGTAGGCTCGCGCCCCTCATCGCGCTCGTGCTCGCCTGGCCCGCCGTCGCCGAGGCGACCACGGTGCGGGTGTGGCACGCCTACCGCGCCGACGAGGAGAAGGCGCTCGCCATCCTGGCGCGCCGCTACGAGGCCCAGCACCCGGGCGTCACCATCGACCTCGTCGCCCTCCCCTACGACGCCTACGCCTACAAGCTCGAGAGCGCCATCCCGCTCGGCAACGGCCCCGACCTCTTCATCGCCGCCCACGAGACGCTGGGCGAGCGCGCCAAGGCCGGCCTGGTGACCCCGCTCGGCGACGTGACCGCCGACGAGGCGGCGGCCTTCCTCCCCCACACCGTCGAGCCGCTGCGCTACGACGGCCAGCTCTACGGCCTGCCGCTCGGGGCCAAGTCGCTCGCGCTCTTTTACCGCACCGACCTCCTGCCGCGCGCGCCGGAGACCACCGACGAGCTCTTTACCGTCAAGCAGAAAGGCGTCACGCCGCTCGCCTACGAGACCGCCAGCGCCTTCTATCACGCCGCCTGGCTCCACGCGTACGGCGGCCGCCTCCTCGACGAGAACCGCCGCCCGCAGCTCGGCCGCCCCGAGTCGGTGCGGGCGCTCGAGGCGGTTTACGCTTTACAGAAAGAAAAGCTGATCCCGGAGGACGCCACCTCGACGCTGGCGGCGCGCCTCTTCAACGACGGCAAGGCGGCCGCGGTGATGAACGGCCCCTGGTTCGCCGGCGAGATCGACCCCGGCGTCCCCTACCGCGTCGCGCCGCTGCCGCGCGTGTCGGCGACGGGCCAGCCGCTCGCGCCGCTCCTCACCATCGAGGGCGTCTTCCTCGCCGCGCGCGCCCGCGCCCCCAAGGAGGCGCTCGACTTCGCCCGCGCGCTCGCCAGCACCGACGGCGCCATCGTCCGCGCGCGCACCGGCCGCCAGGTGGTGGCGACGCGCGCCGCCTGGGACGACCCCGAGGTGCAGAAGGGCGCCGACCTCCTCGCCTTCCGCGCGCAGCTCGACTCCGTCGTGCCGATGCCGAACGGGCGCGAGCTGTCGCTGTCGTGGGAGCCGATCCAGCGCGCCCTCCGACGGACGCTGCGCGGCGCCGCCCCCGCCGCCCGCGCGCTCGCCGACGCCGACGCCGAGATCCTCGCCCGCCTCCGCCCGCCGCCGCCGCCCGGCCGCTCGCTCCCCTTCGCGCTGGTCCTCTCGGCCTTCGCGCTGGCCGGCGCGGTGCTGCTCGTGGTGCGCGCGCAGAAAACCGACGGCGGCGTCGCCCCGGCGCTGCGCCGCGTGGCGCGCGAGGCGCGGACGGCGCGCGGCGCCTACGCGGCGCTGGCCCCCGCCTGGATCGCCATGGCGCTGCTCGTCTTCGTGCCGTTCGCCGTCGGTGCGGGCATGTCGCTCTACCACCACCAGGACGGCCACTGGACCTTCGTCGGCTGGGGGAACTTCCTCGACATCCTCCTCTGCCGCGACGGCGACGTCTGGTCGCCGCTGTCGTTCTGGTACACGCTCGTCGTCACCGTCGCCTGGACGGCGATCAACGTCCTCTTCCACGTCGCCATCGGCGTGACGCTCGCGCTCCTGCTGCGCGATCCCTACCTGCGCGCGCGGGGCCTGTACCGCGTGCTCCTCATCATCCCCTGGGCGGTCCCGTCGTACATCACGGCGCTCACCTGGCGCGGCATGTTCCACCGCCAGTTCGGCGCCATCAACGGCATCCTGGTCTGGCTCGGCGCCGAGCCGGTCTCCTGGTTCGCCAAGTTCTCGACGGCGTTCGCCGCCAACGTCGCCACCAACGTCTGGCTCGGCTTCCCCTTCATGATGGTGGTCACCCTCGGCGCGCTGTCGCGCATCCCGAAGGAGCTCGAGGAGGCCGCCGCCCTCGACGGGGCGACCGGCTGGCAGCGCCTCAGGCACGTGGTCCTGCCGCTGGTCCTGCCGGCGATGCTGCCGGCGATCGTCCTCGGCGCCGTCTGGACCTTCAACATGTTCAACGTGATCTTCCTCGTCTCCGGCGGCGAGCCCGACGGCGCGACGGAGATCCTCGTCTCGCAGGCCTACCGCTGGGCCTTCACGCGCGGCCACCAGTACGGCTACGCCGCCGCCTACGCGGTGCTGATCTTCCTCCTCCTCGCGCTGCAGTCGGCGCTCACCCGCCGTCGAGAGGAGGCCTGACCGCATGCGCCGCTCGCTCGCCCGCACGATCGCCATCCACCTCGCGCTGCAGGTCGCGGTCGTCGTCACGCTCTACCCGGTGCTGTGGGTGCTTAAGATGGCCTTCACGCCGTCGCAGAGCTTCTCGCTCTCGCCGAGCCCATGGCCCGAGACGGTCTCGCTGCAGAACTTCCGCGAGATCACCACCCCGCTCTTTTTCCGTCAAGCAGCAAACAGCCTGCTGGTCGCCGCCGCCGTCACCGTCGTCGGAATCGCCCTCTCGGCGACGGCGGCCTACGCGCTGTCGCGCTTCCGCTTCCCGGGGCGCGGCCTCACGCTGCGCGGCTTTCTCCTGTCGCAGATGTTCCCCGGCGTGGTCACCTCGATCCCGCTCTACGTCCTCCTCGACAAGCTGGGGCTCCTCGATCACCTCGCCGGCCTGGTGCTGGTCTACGCCACGACGTCGATCCCCTTCTGCACCTTCATGCTGAAGGGCTTCTTCGACGGCCTGCCGCGCGAGCTCGAGGAGGCGGTGCTGCTCGACGGGGGGACGCGCTGGGACGCCTTCTTCCGCGTGGCGCTGCCGCTGTCGCGCCCGGCGATCGCCGTCACGGCGCTGTTCTCATTCCTGACCGCCTGGAACGAGTTCATCCTCGCGGCGCTCTTCATGAACGCCCCGAAGAGCTTCACCCTCCCGGTGCAGCTCCAGCGCTACGTCGGCGACTACGCCACCGAGTGGGGCCACTTCGCCGCCGGCGCGGTCCTCGTGTCGATCCCGGTGATGGCGCTCTTCCTCGCGCTCGAGCGCCACCTCGTCGGTGGGCTGACATCGGGGGCGGTCAAGGGATAGACTGCCGGAGACGTGGCAGCCGAGCTCGATCCGCGAATTCAGCCGTCGCAGGCGCGCGCCAAGGCGACCGTCGCGCGCATCCTCGAGACGGCGGCGCTGCTCCTCGAGGAGGTCGGCGTCGACGGGTTCAACACCAACCTCCTCGCCGCGCGCGCCGGCGTGCGCGTGCGCTCGGTCTACCGCTACTTCCCGAACAAGCTGGCGGTCATCCGCGCGCTGGCCGAGCGCAACGCGCAGAAGACCGCCGAGCTGTTCGCCGGGTTCGCGCCGATGGAGGAGCCCGACGTCGGCCGCGCCGTCGAGGCGACGCTGACGGCGTTCGTGACCATCGCGCGCGAGCTCCCGGGGCGGTCGGCGGTGCGGCGGGCGATGCAGGCGACGCCCGAGCTGCGCGCCTTCGAGCGCGAGGTGAACGTGCAGCTCACGGCGCAGCTGGCGGCGATCTTCGGCCGTCGCAGCCGGCGGCCGGCGGGCGAGCTCGAGGTGATCGCGCGCACCGTCATCGAGGCGTCGGGCGCGCTGCTCGACCTCGCCCTCGTCGACGACGTGGCGCGCGCCGATCAATACCTCGCCGAGCTGCGCGCCCTCCTCACCGCCTATCTCGGAACCGCGCTGCGCTGACCATTGACGGTCACTCTCAATTGAGTTACGCCATCGAAACAGGAGGGCGCATGGCGGTTCGGATGCGCGGCCTTGGCTTCGTCGTCGCGATGGTGTGCCTTGCGGTCGGCTGTGAGGGGGCGCCCTCCGACGGGCGCGATGGGTTTCAGCGCCCCGACTTCGGCGGCGGCCCCGGCCCGGGCCCCGGCGTCGACGGGGGCGTGGCGATCGCGCTGCCCAAGCGGAGCTGCGAGACCGAGCTCGCGGTGCGGCTCGCGCAGTCGGCGACGAAGGTCGAGGTCGGCGGCGAGTGGAACCGCTTCGACTCGAAGCAGACGCCGCTCGCCCTCGCCAACGGCGTCTGGAAGGCGACGGTGACGCTGCCGCCGGGCGCCTACGGCTACAAGGTCGTCGTCGACGGGACGTGGCAGCTCGATCCGTCGAACCCCGACCGCAAGTGGATCGACACCACCGAGAACTCGGTGCTGGTCGTCGAGGACTGCACCCTGCCGCGCGTCGACTTCGTCTCGCTCGACAAGTCGCCCGACGGGCGGGCGCGCCTCGAGGCGCAGCTCGTCGACGGCGCGAACGGCAACGGGATGGGCGCGGTCACCGTGCTCCTCGACGGCGCGCAGATCGACGGGCAGCTCTCCGAGACGGGACGGCTGGTCGTCGACCTGAACGGCCTCGCCAAGACCAAGCACCGCCTGTCGGTGCGCCTCACCGACGCGGCCAATCGGGCGGCGCGGTCGCTCGAGGTGCCCTTCTGGATCGAGGACCAGCCGTTCGAGTGGACCGACGGGATGATGTACTTCGTCTTCACCGATCGATTCAAAAACGGCGACCCGTCGAATGATCGACCGACCGTGGGGGTCGATACCCGGGCCAATTATCAGGGCGGCGACTTCGCCGGCGTCATGCAGGCGCTCGACGACGGCTACTTCGACTCGCTGGGGGTGCGGACGATCTGGCTGTCGCCGCCCAACAAAAACCCGGACGGCGGATATCCCGGGTCCTATGCGAAGACCTACACCGGATATCACGGATATTGGCCGATGGCCGGGCGCGAGACCCAGCCGCGCTTCGGCACGGTCGACGAGCTGAAGCGCCTGGTGAAGAAGGCGCACGACCGCGGCATCCGCGTCATCGTCGACAGCGTCCTCAACCACGTCCACGAGCTGCACCCGCTCTACCTCGCCAACCGCTACACCGGCTGGTTCGGCGCCGAGCCCTGCGTCTGCACCACCGACGCGGGCGCCTGCAATTGGGACACGAACCCGCTGGGGTGCTGGTTCACGACCTATTTGCCGGACATCGATTACAAATATTACGCCGTCGACACCACGATGATCGACGACGCGCTCTTCTGGGCCGAGGAGGTCGACGTCGACGGCTTCCGCGTCGACGCGGTGAAGCACTTCCTCCACGCGCCGACGCGGCGGCTGCGCTCGCGCCTGCGCCAGCGCTTCGAGCACGCCGGGCCGCTCTACTACCTCGTCGGCGAGACCTTCACCGGGGGCGACGACGGCGGGCGGCAGCTCATCAAGTCGTTCGTCGGTCCCGAGGAGCTCCACGCGCAGTTCGATTTTCCGATTTACTGGAACATCCTCGGGTCGCTCGGGACCAACTCGCAGTCGATGCGCTCGCTCGAGGCGGCGGCGACGGCGACCGACACCACCTTCGGCGCCGCGCCGATGTCGCCCTTCTTCGGCAACCACGACGTGCCGCGCTTCGTGTCGCAGGCCGCGGGCGACGTCTGGAGCGACCCCGGCAAGCAGGCCTGGGACGGGCCGCCGAGCGCGCCGGCGGCGACGACGCCGTACGAGCGGCTACGCCTCGCGCTCAGCTTCCTCATGACCCAGCCGGGGGTGCCGCTCATCTACTACGGCGACGAGGTGGCGCTGCCCGGCGCGGGCGATCCCGACAATCGCCGCTTCATGAAGTGGAGCGGCTACAGCGTCGAGGAGCAGAAGACGCTCGACCACGCCAAGAAGCTGGGGGCGGCGCGCAAGGAGCTGGCGGCGCTGCGCCGTGGGAAGCGGGCGACGCTGTGGATCGACGACGACTTCTATCTGTACGCGCGCGTCGCCGGGTCGGAGGTCGCGCTGGTCGCCGTGAACCGCGGCGGCACCGCCTTCACCAACAACGGCGTGGCGGTGGCGGTGCCGGCGGCGATCGCGCCGATCCCCGACGGGACGGTGCTGCGCGATCGGCTGGGCGGGGCGAGCATCACCAAGACCGCGGCGGGCATCGTCCTCAACGTGCCGCCGCGGACGAGCGCGGTCTGGGCGCCATGACGACGACGCGGCGGGCATTTCTGTCTATCACCGCGATCACGGCGACGCTGGCGCTGGCGTCGGCGTCGCAGGCGGCGCAGCCGATCGCGTCGTACGCGCAGCTCACGACGGGGAACGGCCACGGCTTCCAGGTCTACGACGTCGCCGCCGGGAAGGTGACCACCTTCCTCGAGCGCCCCTACAAGTACCTCCACCCGGGCGCGACCATCCGCGCCGAGGGCAAGCTGCGTCGCGACCTCGCCTACGACGTCTACTTCGGCCTGCGCGTCGGCATGACGGGGAAGTGGCTGCGCGACGTGCCGCGCAGCGCGACCGAGTACGTCGAGCAGTCGAACGTCATCCGCGCGACCTCGACGGTGAACGGCGTGAAGGCCGAGTCGCACTACTTCGCCCCCTTCGGCCTCGAGGGGAACGTGATGGTCATGCTGCTCCACGTGACCAACACCACGTCGTCGCCGGTCACCGTCGACGGCTTCGCGCTGCCCAACCTCCACATGGGCGCGGCGCCCGATCCGGAGAACCCGACCGCGACGGCCGAGCGCATCGTCACCGACGGCGCGACCGGCATCGCCACCGAGACCGGCTACGGCGGCGTGGGCGCGGCGGTCTACGTGCCGCTCGGCGGGTACGACCGCGCCGACTGCGCGGGCACCGCCTTCGACCGCGTGAACCAGGGGCAGGACCTCGCCGGCGCGCCGCTCTCGCGCGACGGCGACGACCTCGTGATCGCCTATCAGAAGTCGTTCGGGACGCTCGCCGCCGGCGCCGACGGGTGGTGGGGCGTGGCCATCGGCTTCACCTCCGACCCGACGGCGCGCGACGCCCTCGTGGCCGAGATCGATCGCTGGCGGGCCGGGCGCGGCCCGTCGCAGCTCGTCTCCGGGGCGCTCGCCGAGATCGAGGCCTGGCGCAAGCCGCCGCCCGCCGGCCTGAGCGACGCCGAGCGGCGGATTTGGCGTCAATCAGAAATGGTCCTCCGCATGGCCCAGGTGCGCGAGCCCTGGCTGACCATCCCCAAGCAGAAGGGGCACGGGATGATCCTCGCGTCGCTGCCGCCGGGCATCTGGCACATCGGCTGGGTGCGCGACGCGACCTACTCGATCGCGGCGCTGGCGCGCATGGGCCACTTCGAGGAGGCGAAGGCGGCGCTGCAGTTCTTCCTCGACGCCGAGGGGAACCGCTACATGAGCTACGCGGGCGTGCCCTACCGGATCAGCGTCACGCGCTACTTCGGCGACGGGCAGGAGGAGAGCGACTGGAGCGACGACGGCCCCAACATCGAGTTCGACGGCTGGGGGCTGTTCTTGTGGGCGGCGCGCACCTACGTCGACGCCTCGGGCGACGTCGGCTGGCTGGAGGGGCGCACCCAGGCCGGCGAGCGCAACTACGACGTCATCCGCGATCTCGTCGCCGGGCCGCTCGAGTACAACATCGACACCAACGGGCTCGTCGTCGCCGAGAACTCGATCTGGGAGTCGCACTGGGCCAAGCGCAAGCAGTACGCCTACACCGCGCTCACGACGGCGCGCGGCCTGTGCGACATGACGCGGCTGGCGGCGGCGGTGGGCGACGCCGGCGGTGGGCGGCGCGCGCTGGAGGCGGCGCGGGCGATGCCGGGCGCGATCCAGCGGCTGCTCGTCGACGGCAACGGGGTCATCGCCGGCTCGCTTGACGAAAAATCGGCCGGGCAGCCCTACCTGAACGCGGCGGTGCTGGAGGCGTTCAACTGGGGGATCTTCCCCGTCGGGTCGTCGGTCGAGTCGGGCACGCTCGACGCGATGGCCGGGCTCGAGGTCGTGACCAGCGGCTACAAGCGCAACGACGACGCGCTGTCGTCGTACGACTCCAACGAGTGGATCGTGATCGATCTGCGCGCGGCCTCGGCCTTCCGGCGCGCCGGGCGCACCACCCGCGCCGACGCGCTCGTCGGGTGGGTGACGTCGCAGGGGGCGCTCAACTACGACCTCCTGCCCGAGCTCTACAACACCTTCGTCAGCGACGGCGCGATCGGCGCCTACGCGGGCGCGACGCCGATGGTGGGCTTCGGGTCGGGCGCCTACATCCTGACGCTCCTCGATCGCGCGGGCGCCGCCAAGGAGCAGCAGGACTGCAAGGAGCCGACGACGACGCCCGAGACCGACGGCGGCGTCGGCCCTGGGCCGGGGCAGGACATGGGCGCGACGACGTCGCCGGACCTCGGCCCGGGCGCGGGCGACACGCCCGGCTGCGCGATCGCGCCGGCGCCGGGGTCGACGCGCGCGGCCGGCCTGGTGCTGCTCGTGGCGCTCGGGATCGCCGCGCTCCTGGTCCGCCGTTCCCGTCGCTGACGCGATCGACGCAACACTTTTCCGCGCGCGGACTCTACCCGGGGGAAGCGAAGGCTGCTTCGCCTGGAGGTTCGCTCGATGTCGCGCACGCTCGTCGCCGTTGCTCTGTCGCTGTCCGCCATCGCCTGCACGCCGTCGCCGTCGCCGTCGCCGCCGCCGCGCTCGGAGCTCGACGCCCGCCGCGCCGAGCTCGGACGGGTGACCGTCGCCTTCACGGCGCCCGAGGGGTGCCAGCAGCTGGGGAACGTCTTCGCGCAGGACCACAACGTCTTCGTCGAGCGCGCGACCGAGGCGGCGCGCATGCGCATGCAGCTCCGCGCGCTCGAGCTCGGCGCCAACTACGTGCAGGCGCCGCCGGCGCAGCTCATCTACGGCGCCTACGGTCCGACGGGAGCGATGATGCAGGGCGTCGCCTATCGCTGCCCGGCGCAGCCCGCGACGCCACCGACGGCAGCGACGACGACGCCCCCGCCCGCGGTCGCGGAGGCGGTGCCGGCGCCGGTGGTGACGACGGCGCGCTGAGCGGACCGACCGCGCCGGGGGGGGCCGGGGGGGGCGCAAGA
>Ga0272446_1000508_pt1 | contig 61493 bp, 50 predicted proteins | sample YNPCB0061_FD_194587 | JGI IMG/M metagenome (GOLD analysis project Ga0272446, IMG submission 194587) | Hot spring microbial mat communities from Yellowstone National Park, WY, United States - YNP-CB-006-1 | ecosystem: Environmental > Aquatic > Thermal springs > Hot (42-90C) > Sediment | place...
GACACCCTCACGGCCGGCGATACCGTGACCTACACGACCGGCAACCACGCCCTGAAGTTCGGCGGTGAGTACCGCTACAACCGCGTCCGGGTGGAGTTTGACATTTTTGCCCGTGGTTCGATTACCTTCACCGGCGCGCTGACCAATCTGGCGGCCCTGGCGCCGCTCTTTACACCGGGACGGCGCGATGCCTTCACGGAATTTCTCGTGGCGGATGCTTTTCCGGGCTTCAATCCGGTGTTTTCGATCATCGGCCCCGGAGCCGCCAAGCGGCAGGTGCGGGCGCATGACTTTGCGTTGTTCTTCCAGGACGACTGGAAAATCCATCCGCGCCTGACCCTCAACCTTGGCGTCCGGTACGACTACTTCGGGCCTTTTTTCGACACCGAAGGCCGCTTCGTGACCTTCGATCCTGACCGCTTCCGCGCCAACGCCCCCGGCAACGGCTTCCTGCAGGCCGGCAATGCCAGCCCTGGCATTCCCAATGTGCCCAAAGTCGAGCGGGGACTCGTGCCGCCCGACCGCAACAACGTTGCACCCCGGATTGGGTTTGCCTTTCGGCCGCTCGATAGCAACCGGTTCGTCATCCGGGGCGGCTACGGCATCTACTATGACCGTCCGAACTCGCGCGTTGTCAACAACCAGGGGCTGACCTATCCCTACTACACGCTGGCGCTGGCGCAGTTTTCGCGACCCTTCGCCAACCCGTTCGTACCGATTCCACAGCAGTACCCGGTCGGCTTCCCCTTCATCGTGCCGAATGACCTGTTCAACCCCTTGCTGCCGGTGGGACCGACCAACCAGCCCAACATCGTCATTCCGGTGCAGGGCATTTACGTCAACCGCAACCTGCGCACGCCCTACATTCAGCAGTATTCCTTCGGCGTGCAGTGGGAGTTCATCAAGGACACCCAGCTTGAAATCGCCTATGTCGGCTCGGTTGGCCGCAAATTGACGCGCTTCCGCAACCTCAACCAGACGACCTCGCCGAATGCGGTCGGGACGTTCACCCTCAGCCCGCTGTTTTCGACGATTCCGACGATTGGCTTTGGCGTCCACGCCCAGGAAACGTCGGCCAACTCCAGCTACAACTCGCTGCAAATCAGCGTGACGCGGCGACTGGCCAAGGGGCTTCAGGGGTTGTTTGCCTACACGTGGTCACACACGATTGACAACTACTCCGGGCAGATCACTTCCGCCGGGACGAGCGACGTGTCGGCCGACGTGGGCGACCAGGCCACCTTTGCCGGAACGCGCGGGACGGCAGACTTTGACCGGCGGCACCGCGTCGTGGCCAGCTTCGTCTATGACCTGCCGAAGTTCTATCAGGGCGACGGGGCGCTGAAATACCTGGTCAACGACTGGCAGATTGCTGTGGTGTCCATCGTCCAGTCAGGACTGCCCTTCAACGTGATTTCGGGGCGCGGACTGTTCGATGCCTCGCGGGCGGACTTCATCCCCGGCTTCCGGGGCAGCGCCGCGCGCAGCGGGGATGTGCGCAGCCGGCTGGACAGCTACTTCAACACGGGTGCGTTTGTCGTCGCGACGGGCGTTGGCAACTTTGGCAACACCGGCCGCAACATTCTGCGCGGCCCGGCGCAGGCCAACAGTGACATCTCCATCGTCAAGTTCTTCCCGATTGGTGAACGGCAGCGGGTTGAATTCCGCACGGAATTCTTCAATGCCTTCAACCAGACGAACTTCGCCAATCCGGTCAGCACCGGAGCGCCACTTGTGCCGGGGGGCGCGCCGTTGAACCCCAACTTCGGGCGCATTCTCTCGACTTCGACGGGGCCGCGGCTCATTCAGTTTGCGTTCAAGTACAGCTTCTGACCGTCACCGGCAACCAGACGCCGGCAACGTCAAAAGGGGTGGGGACGAATTCCCCACCCCTTTATCTTTTCACGTAGCCGGTCTGCCGGCCGTGCGCTCCGGCTACTCGATATTGACCGAGATGAAGCGGAACTCCCACCGGCCGTTGAGCTGCACTTCGACTTCGAGCACCACGGTTTCACCGAGGCGCAGGTTCTGGGTGAGTTGCGCCAGGTCTTCGGGCGACTTGACCGGACGCCGGTTCAGGCTGTGCAGCACCATCCCCTTGACCAGGCCGGCTTCGTCAGCCGGACTGGCGGGACGTACGGCTTCAACCAAAACCCCTTCGGGACGGCGCAGTTTGGAGACGAGATCAGCCGGAAGCGGCGCCACCTTCAGACCCAGCAGGTTGGCGTCCTGAGCAGCGTCGGTTTTGGGCGTTGGCTGCATCGCCGTTTCGGCGGCCGGGCGTTCATCAATCGTCACCTGCGTTTGCTGGCGCTGTCCATCCCGGATGAACTCGACCGTCACCGTTTTCCCGACTTCAGTTTCAGCGACCTTGCCCGTCAGTTCGCGCTCATTGCGGATGGGCATGCCGTCGAAACGCACGATGAAATCTCCGCTCCGCAAACCGGCGCGCGCCGCCGGGCTGTCGGGGCCGACCGTATCCTGGACCAGTGCCCCTTCGGTATTGGGCAGGCCCAGCGATTTGGCCTGGGCGTCGGTCAGCGGCTGAACCGGCAGGCTCACGCCAAGCCAACCCCGGCGCACCCGCCCTTCCAGAATGAGCTTGCGGCAGATGCGTTCGACGAGATCGGAAGGAATGGCAAATCCGATGCCTTCACTGCCGCCTGACTCGGAAAGAATCATGGTGTTGACGCCAATGACTTCCCCCCGCAGGTTGAGCAGGGGCCCCCCGGAATTGCCCGGATTGATGGAGGCATCGGTTTGCAGATAGTTGTTGTACTGCGCAAACCGGTTGGCGCGGGAACTCGGCAGGTTGCGTCCCGTGGCGCTGATGACGCCCACCGTCAGGGTTTGTTCGAGGCCGAAGGGCGCACCAATCGCCATCACCCAGTCCCCCTGCTCCATTTCCGACGGATCGCCAAGCGTCACCGGCGTCAGTCCCGTCAGGTCAACCTTGATCACGGCCAGATCGGTGGCCGCATCCACGCCGACCAGCTTGGCCAGCACCTGCCGGCCGTCGTCAAACGTCACCCGGATTTTGTCAGCTTTGCCGACAACGTGTTCGTTGGTGACGATGTATCCGTCGGGACTGATGATGAACCCGCAGCCGGAGCCACGCTGTTTGAGTCCGTCCTCCATTCCCGGAATCGGCGGATGGTTCCGCCCCAGCCCCAGCGACTCGGTGGAAACGGTCTCGACGACCCGGAGGCTGACCACCGATGGCTTGACAAGCTTGCCAACCTTCCGAAAAACCGTGGAAAGGTCAGCCGCCGCGCCGTTGAGCGGCTCTCCCCGGTGTGACACGATGGAGAGCTTTGACAGGTCGGGAGCCGCCGGGCGTGCGGTCCGGGCGAGCACCATCCAGCCGCTCACCACCAGCGCAAATCCGATAGAGGCAACGAACACCGACTGGAGAGCAAAACCAAGCAACTTGCGACGTATCTGCATAGGGGCCACGTCCAATGGGGAGTGATAAGTGATGGGAGGGAGACAACCGAGTGTGGGGCGCATTCAACCCGACTGTCAACGATGGTTGTCGCCTATCATGCCGTTTCCCCGCGGGGTCACGGTGAGAATTTTTCCGACTTTTTCCCCCGGCTGGGTCTCCATGGTGGCAGGTATTTCAAACCCACACCAAACGAACTGAACACAAGCCATGATGCCACGTTTGTTGCCAACCGGAATGTTCTGCCAATTGCTTTTCAGCGGCCTGTGGTTGGGCGTCGTGGGCGGGGTGCTGGTTGCCCAGCAGCCAGCACGCCCGATGCCTGAGCCGGACGCCGATGTGGCCATCCTGCGCCAGGGGGCAGAACTGCCGGCCGCCCTTTACGAATCGCGTCTTCTGGTGCGGGTGTTGGGGCTGACGCCGGAACAGCGCCGGCAGATGCACGAAGTTCGCCGCCAGGAGGGACCAACCCTGAATGCAGCGCGGCGTGAGGTCTTCCGGTGCCGCCAGGCGCTTACGGAAGCCATCTACAGTGTGGAAACCAGTGAATCACTGGTTGAGCAGTGCGCCCGCGAACTGGCTGCCGCCGAGGCCAACCTGACCCAGCTTCGGGCGCGGATGCAGTATCGCATCCGAACGGTTCTGACGCCCGACCAGGTACGTATCCTCAATGAGTTGCGCGCCGATCCGGGAACATTCCAGCCCCGTGCGCCGGAGCGCCCCGGTCAACGTCCGCCCGGCCGGCCGCCAACGCCATAGCCTTGCCCATCGCCTCGAACGTGAAGTCATCGTTGTGGCTTTTCCGTATGGGATGGGGCTTTGGCATCGGTGTGCTGTGCTGGTTCAGCGCCACGCGCAGCGGCACGACCCCGGAGCGTTACGGCAACGATTTCACCGTGTTTTATGCTGCCGCGCGGCAGGTATGGCTGACGGGGAATCCCTACGAGATTCCCATCCGTGCCGCCACGCCCTATCTCTATCCACCCCTGTTTGCCCAACTTCTGGTACCGCTGGCGTGGCTTCCACTACCGGTTGCGGCATTCCTCTGGGCTGCGGGTAACGTCCTGGCCGCGGGCTGGCTATGGCGACTGGTACAGCGGGTTCTGCCGCCGACACCCACCCCAAATCTGATGTATGCCGGGTGGTGGCTGGCGCTGGGGCCCGTCCTGCTTGGCAACTTCCTGCTTGGGCAGGTCAATCTCTGGATCGCCGCGCTCGTGACCTTTGCCTTGCTGGCCGATGCCCATCGGCAGCGCGCCGCAACCGGCGGACTGGCGCTGGCGGCGGCCGTCAGCGTCAAGCTTTCACCGGCATTGCTCATCCCATACTTCGTTGGACGGCGTGCGTGGCGTTTGCTTGCGTGGTGGGCGGTGTGGATGGTGCTGGGCAATGCGCTGTCCTGCGGGGCGCTGGGCACCCACAGGTGGGCCATCCTGCACGACTGGTACCGGGAAATCATCCTTCAGGGGTGGCATTTTGATTTTGCCGTCGCCAGCAACCAGTCGCTCTACGGTGCGCTTTTGCGGGCTGTCCGGTGGGCTGGCGTTGGGGGACAGCTTCCCTACTGGCCGGTGGCCTTGCTTGGCAGCGGCGGGCTTTTTCTTCTTGGGCAGGCCCATTGCCGGGGCGTGGGGACTTCGGTGTACCGGGCAGCGGCCGTGGCTGGCGCGTGGGGCGTCCTTGGCAGCCAGCTCAGTTGGGTGGCGCACTTTGCAACATTGGCCCTGGTGGTTGCCATCCTGCTTCGCTGCCAGAAAAACCATTCTCTGGAGCGGATGTGGCTTGTGGCCTTCGGGGTGTGTACGTGGTCCAGTTTTCAGGTTGTCCCGGGTATTCTGCGCCTGGGGGTTGAGGCGTGGTCGCTCTTTACGCTGGTGGGACTGGGCGCTACACTGACGCTTGTCTTTCTGACCGAACAGGACTTGCCGGAGCGTCTGGAAACGACCGAGTAACCTCTGTCGTTTGCCCGGTGGATTTCAGGTTTGCATGTCATCCGTCCAGGTCGCCGCTGAGAAAAGTCAGATCGAGTTTGATACCAGTCCGGCCGCAGAGCGCCGTCTGACGCGCAGTGATACGCTGGTCATCGCCCTGTTCACCGCGCTGTATGTACCTTACGTAGCCCACGCGGCAGTGACTCGGCCTTTCTGGATAGATGAGTTGTTCACGTTTTACATTGTCACCATGCCCGACTGGGCCGGGATGATGGACCTCATCCAACGCGGCCCTGACCAGAACCCACCGCTGTTTTATGCTCTGACCCGCCTGGTCGTATCGGCTTTGGGCGAAAGCGAATGGGCCTTTCGCCTGCCGGCGATGGTCGGCTACTGGGTCTTCTGCGTGACGCTCTACCTCTGGGTACGCCTGCTGGGCGGCGGACAGACGGCGGCCCTGGTGGCCATGACGACACCGGTGTTCACCAACGTGGTGTACTACGCCAGCGAGGCCCGTCCCTACGGCTTGATGCTCGGCTGTTTTGGTGTGGCACTTGTATGTTACGCCGTGGGCAGTATCTACGGGCAGCAGCCGGACTACTGCCGTCGTGCCTGGCTTGGCTTGGGAGCCAGTCTGTCCCTGGCGATGGCTTTTCACTACCTGGCTTTGATTCCGATTGGATGCCTGTGGCTGGTGGAAGCCTACCGCACCTGGCGCATCCGGCAGTGGCGGTGGGCGGTCTGGGCGGCGCTGTTCGTGCCGCTGGCGGTTCTGGCTTACAACTGGTCAATCTTTGTCGAGCAATCCAGACTCCCCTACTGGAAAAAACAGGTTTCCTGGTCTGAGCTTACCTACTTCTATAGCTGGATGCTGGGTGTGCGGGAGTATCCAGCCTTTCTGGGCAGACCACTTGAACTGCCTGATATGCGTCAGGCCTGGATGCCAAATGCTTGGGTTGGTTCGGCTTTCCTCGTAGTCATCGGCCCAGCGCTTGCCTTGGCGTGGCATTCGCGCCGTGTTGCACACGAGCCAGCGTCGCCCGTCAGCCAACGGAATGCACCGGAATGGCTCGTGTCAGGGTTGGTGTTGGCTTTTGGGTTGCCTGTGGGATGGATGGTGCTGATGCAGGTGACGGGCAAAACCATGTTTACGCCACGCTACCTGCTGCCGGCCGTGGCTGGTCTGGCCATTCTGTTGTCCTTCAGCGTCTGGCATCTGGAAATGCGTCCTGCCAGAATCCTTGCCACCGGAATCTGGATGCTTCTGGCGACTTTGACCCTGTGGGCAAATCTTCAACCGTGGCAGTTGGTACGTCCGAGCATCAAAGAAATCGCAGACCTTCCCAATCCGACGCAACCAATTCTTCTGAACCTCATAAACTTCCTGACCATTAAACACTATTACCCAAACCAACTCCCAGTGGTGTGCGTAGGGGGGATAATGAACGAGTTACCACCCAAAGAGCTTGCAGGCCGTGGACCGCAGGCGCTTTTACAAAACCCGCGCGCCCCGCGTTTTGAAGGCTTTGACAGCTTTCTGGAAACCCACCACCGTTTCTATATTGGCTGCCACAAAGTTGTTGACAAAGAAATGGTTCAAAAGTTGAAAAACCGTCAGATGCCGGTCATCCGGGAAACAGATGAATATATTGTCTATGAGTTTTTTTAGACCAAATGTCTCACCTGACACAGCCTGCCGCACCGCATTCAGTCAAACCAGTGAAATTACCAGCCTTGCGTGAGGATATTTTGACCATTGTCTCATTTACGCTGCTCTATGTGCCTTACGTGGCCCACGCTGCGGTAACCCGGCCTTTCTGGCTGGATGAACTGTTTACGTTTTACATCGTCACCATGCCCGACTGGGCCGGGATGATGGACCTCATCCAACGCGGCCCTGACCAGAACCCACCGCTGTTTTATGCTCTGACCCGCCTGGTCGTATCGGCTTTGGGCGAAAGCGAATGGGCCTTTCGCCTGCCGGCGATGGTCGGCTACTGGGTCTTCTGCGTGACGCTCTACCTCTGGGTACGCCTGCTGGGCGGCGGACAGACGGCGGCCCTGGTGGCCATGACGACACCGGTGTTCACCAACGTGGTGTACTACGCCAGCGAGGCCCGTCCCTACGGCTTGATGCTCGGCTGTTTTGGTGTGGCACTTGTATGTTACGCCGTGGGCAGTATCTACGGGCAGCAGCCGGACTACTGCCGTCGTGCCTGGCTTGGCTTGGGAGCCAGTCTGTCCCTGGCGATGGCTTTTCACTACCTGGCTTTGATTCCGATTGGATGCCTGTGGCTGGTGGAAGCCTACCGCACCTGGCGCATCCGGCAGTGGCGGTGGGCGGTCTGGGCGGCGCTGTTCGTGCCGCTGGCGGTTCTGGCTTACAACTGGTCAATCTTTGTCGAGCAATCCAGACTCCCCTACTGGAAAAAACAGGTTTCCTGGTCTGAGCTTACCTACTTCTATAGCTGGATGCTGGGTGTGCGGGAGTATCCAGCCTTTCTGGGCAGACCACTTGAACTGCCTGATATGCGTCAGGCCTGGATGCCAAATGCTTGGGTTGGTTCGGCTTTCCTCGTAGTCATCGGCCCAGCGCTTGCCTTGGCGTGGCATTCGCGCCGTGTTGCACACGAGCCAGCGTCGCCCGTCAGCCAACGGAATGCACCGGAATGGCTCGTGTCAGGGTTGGTGTTGGCTTTTGGGTTGCCTGTGGGATGGATGGTGCTGATGCAGGTGACGGGCAAAACCATGTTTACGCCACGCTACCTGCTGCCGGCCGTGGCTGGTCTGGCCATTCTGTTGTCCTTCAGCGTCTGGCATCTGGAAATGCGTCCTGCCAGAATCCTTGCCACCGGAATCTGGATGCTTCTGGCGACTTTGACCCTGTGGGCAAATCTTCAACCGTGGCAGTTGGTACGTCCGAGCATCAAAGAAATCGCAGACCTTCCCAATCCGACGCAACCAATTCTTCTGAACCTCATAAACTTCCTGACCATTAAACACTATTACCCAAACCAACTCCCAGTGGTGTGCGTAGGGGGGATAATGAACGAGTTACCACCCAAAGAGCTTGCAGGCCGTGGACCGCAGGCGCTTTTACAAAACCCGCGCGCCCCGCGTTTTGAAGGCTTTGACAGCTTTCTGGAAACCCACCACCGTTTCTATATTGGCTGCCACAAAGTTGTTGACAAAGAAATGGTTCAAAAGTTGAAAAACCGTCAGATGCCGGTCATCCGGGAAACAGATGAATATATTGTCTATGAGTTTTTTTAGACCAAATGTCTCACCTGACACAGCCTGCCGCACCGCATTCAGTCAAACCAGTGAAATTACCAGCCTTGCGTGAGGATATTTTGACCATTGTCCTCATTTACGCTGCTCTATGTGCCTTACGTGGCCCACGCTGCAGTAACCCGGCCTTTCTGGCTGGATGAACTGTTTACGTTTTACATCGTCACCATGCCCGACTGGGCCGGGATGATGGACCTCATCCAACGCGGCCCCGACCAGAACCCACCGCTTTTCTATGCCCTGACGCGCTTCATCGTGTCCATTTTGGGCGAGAGCGAAGGGGCGTTCCGCCTGCCGGCGATGACCAGCTACGGGTCTGATGAAAAACCCACCTTACCCAAGGGTATCCTCTGCTTTCACGCCCCTGATCTCCATCTGCGGGCGGTCCCCATCGCGGGAAAGTAACCGGACCGTCGCCTTCATGTTCGGTGTCAGTTGCAACGCCTCCATCAAATCCGTCGAAAGCCGCAGCATTCCACCCCGCCCGCCGGCAATATAAGCCGTCAAACTCCCCGGAACGGCATTGACCTCGAACGTAACGGTAACGCAGGTCGCCGAAGGCAACCCATGAGCGTCCTTGACCGACGGCGGCAACCCGATGAACGTCCGCTGGTGGGGATCAGCACAGGCAAAGTTTTTGGCAAGCTGCGCGGCTTCACCCGGCAGAATGGGCGAAACGAGCGCGGTGTACTCGAAAATTGGACTCATCATCACTATGCCCCCTGGTTGAAAACACCAAATCTACAGGCCGCGCAGCCGGCGGGGACGGTCAGCTTGACGGCCACCTGCCACACAAACCAGAATTTTCCGCACAGGAATCCTCCCGGAATTCCTCACACCGAAGCCATCATTTCAGACCACCCACCCAAAGGTCACGTCCCATGTCCCAAACCAAGCTGACACCCCGCAACGTCCTCGGCGGCCCGCTCGAAACCTGCTGCACCTCCCCGCTGACCGGTTTTTACCGGACAGGCAAGTGCGAAACCGGCCCCGATGACATTGGCACGCACGTCGTCTGCGCCCGAATGACGGCCGAGTTTCTGGCCTTCACCAAATCGCGGGGCAATGACCTGTCAACCCCCGCCCCGTGGTTCCGCTTTCCCGGACTCAAACCCGGCGACCAGTGGTGCCTCTGTGTTTCCCGCTGGAAGGAAGCCCTTGAAGCCGGTGTCGCGCCGCCGGTCATTCTCGAAGCCACCCACGAAAAGGCGCTCGAAGTGGTCTCCCTTGCCGACCTCAAACGCCACGCCCTGCCGGAGCCGTTCAGCGATGTGGATGAAATCGCTCTGCCGGATGACGAAAAAACCAGTTAGTACGCCCTCGTCCAACCGACGGCCCGCTCACGATGGCACATCGTGAGCGGGCGCTCCGGCTGAAACCTAGAACGGGGTCAGCAACATATCCCCCAGTTCGACATAGACATTTTTGACCTGCGTGTAGTGGCGCAGCGCCTCCGCGCCTCCCTCACGGGCATTGCCGCTTTGCTTGTAGCCCCCAAAGGGCGCGTGCGGGAAAAAGATATTGTGGTTGTTGATCCACACCTGCCCGGCACGCAGGGCTTTCATCAGGTTGAGACCACGCTTGATGTCGCGCGTCCAGACGGAAGCCGCCAGCCCATAGACCGAATCGTTGGCCTGGGCAATCACCTCGTCTTCATCCTCGAAAGGAATGACCGACGCCACCGGCCCAAAGATTTCCTCCTGCGCAATGCGCATGCGATTGTGCGCGTCGGCAAAGATGGTGGGGCGCAGATAGTTGCCGGCTTCCGGCAGCCCGGACGGATGCGTGCCGCCCGTGATGAGCCGCGCGCCCTCAGCCCGTCCCAACTCGACGTAACCCAGTACCTTCTCGTACTGGCTGCGGGTCACGAGCGGGCCGTTGTTGGTTGCCTCATCCAAGGGCGGCCCAACCACAAGCCGGTCGGCTTCCGCGGCAAAGCGCTCCAGGAATTCCGCATACACGGCGCGGTGGACAAAAATCCGCGTGCTCGCCGTACAGGTCTGGCCGGAGTTGTAAAACGTCCCCATCAGGGCACCCGTCACAGCCAGCTCCACGTCAGCGTCAGCGCAGATGATGAACGGCGACTTGCCGCCGAGTTCGAGCAGCACCCGTTTGAGCGTCCCGGCCGCGGCCCGGCTTACCAGCTTGCCAGTTTCCGTCCCACCGGTCAGCGACACCAAATCCACTTCAGGATGTTCAAGCAGGTAAGCCGCCACTTCATGCCCCGGTTCGGTGACGATGTTGAGCACCCCATCGGGAAGCCCGGCCGCCACGCACAGTTCACCCAGTTTCAGGGCTGTCAGCGGCGTTGCCGGCGACGGCTTGAGCACCACACTGTTGCCGGCCGCCAGCGCCGGAGCGATTTTGAACGCCGCCAGCACCAACGGATAGTTGTTGGGCGCAAGGCCCAGACACACCCCCGCCGGCTCCCGCAACGTAAAATCCAACCCCGATGCCGGCACCGGGATGGTTTCACCGTAGATTTTGTCGGCCCAGCCGGCAAAGTGCCGGAACGTGTCCACCACCACCGGGATTTCAAAGGCGCGGGCATAGCCGACCGGCTTGCCCTGATCCCTGGCTTCAAGCTGCGCCAGAACATCGAGATTGGCTTCGATGAGGTCAGCCAGCCGGTTCAGAATCTTCGCCCGCATGGAGCCATCAGCGTTGCGCCAGGTGCCCAGTTCATAGGCTGCGCGCGCCGCCTGTACGGCCCGCTCGGCGTCGGCAACTGAAGCATGGGGAACGGCCGCCAGCGGCGTCCCATCGGCCGGCGAAACCGTGTGAAAGACACGCCCGTTTTCAGCCCCAACGAGCTGTCCGTCAATGAGCATCTGGTAGGTTGGCAGGTCCCCGGTCGCCGGGGTATCGGGTGCGGTGTGTGGAGCAGACATGGAGGTTGGTACGTCCTTTCGCCAGGGTGAACACTGGGGCTTACGTTAGGCACACCTTCGTTCCAAAACAAGGGCCAGCGCCCTGGCTGTTTCCTTGCCAGGGCACCCGTCGGGTCATCCCCACGGCATTGCCGCTTTCGCCGGCCGGAACAGTTACGCGCAGCACAGGGTGCGGGAGACCTGTGAGGCTCAGCAACGGAAGCCGTCATTGTTGACGACTGTCAGATGTGATACCAACGGCAACCTTGAAAACGCCAAGTACAAGGGCAATCACCGGCACCACCGGAGTTTTCCCAAAGTCGCCCACGCCGAGACCGAAACATCATGCGCTTCCCCCTTCAATTCACGATTGCGCAAGCCCGCCACCGCGCCAGAATGGAACGCCTTGGTCGGAAACGTTACCCGACCGTGCTCATGCTCGAACCGCTCTACACCTGCAACCTCGCCTGCCTGGGCTGTTCGACCGAGCGTTACACCGGCAAGCTCTCCGACCGGCTGCCGCCGGAACAGTGCTTTGCTGCGGTGGATGCCTGCGGCGCGCCCATCGTCAACATCTGCGGCGGTGAGCCATGCCTGTACCCGGAACTCAAAGAGCTGCTTGAAGGGCTGTTTGCCCGCGACAAGCATGTGATCTTCTGCACCAATGCGCTCAAGCTCGAAGAAAAACTCTTCGGCGTCGTGCCGCCCACCCACCGGCTGCTGCTGATGATTCATCTCGATGGCATGCGCGAAACCCACGATTACGTCACCAACCGCGCCGGGGTGTTTGACAAGGCCATTGATGCCATCCGAAAAGCCAGAAAACTCGGCTACAACGTCTATCTGAACACGACGGTCTTCCGCGAAACCAGAATCGAGGAAGTCGAACAGCTTTGCCAGCTCGTGGATGAACTCGGCGCAAACGGGATTCTGATTTCTCCGGGCTACGAGTACCAGAGCGTCAAAAACGACATTTTTCTCAACCGCGAACAGACGCACGAAAAATTCCGGGCCATCCGCGCCTTTGCGAAGAAATACAGGATCAACGCCACGCCCAAGTTTCTGGACTTTGCTGCCGGCCTCATTGAGCTTCCCTGCGCACCGTGGTCCACGGTCAACTACACGCCGAAGGGCTGGAAAGCGCCCTGCTACCTCATCGAGGGCGAAGGCTATTTCCAGGACTTTGAGACCTTCTGGAACACGGTTGACTGGGACTACTGGGAAAGCCGTCAGGACCCGCGCTGTGTCAACTGCAAGATGCACAGCGGCTCGGAACACAGCGCCGTCGAAGAAGCCATGAAAACCCTGCGCGGCAAGCTGCAACTCGCCGCCTGGTCGCTGGGTATGGGCGTATGAACACGGCGCAGGACGGGCAAGCACCAGGCCGCCAGTCACGGCTGAAAAGCAGCCTCAGTCAAACCGACATCAAGCCGCAGGTCACGCCATTCGGTCAGACTGACCCGTTGGCCGTCCACGGTTTCGAGCAACTCGATGGGCAGGTTGACCTGGGCATCCACCACGTAAAGACGCACCCGATTGCCCTGCGCCAGCCGCAGCAGGTAGGCGTCGCCCCGGAGCGTCACAGCGGCTTCCGCGCCAGCCTGCAACATCTGCTCGATCTCTTCGATCAGGCTGCCAAAGTCACTGCGGGCAAAATCGCGCAACTCCTCTCGTACCAGGAAGGTTGGAATGGGAAAGCCATTTTTGCGCAGGCTGGTTTTGCCGTCCCGGCCCAGGACGACAACCGAGCCCTTCGACCGGCCGACGCGCCCCACCAGCTTGATGAGATGCGGCTTTTTGAACGCATAGTCGCTTTCGGAAAATTCATCGGGCCGTCTGAAGTTCCGCTCAATCAGGCGACAGGTGTAGTCCTGCACACGCCCAAAGGCGGCCCGCATACGTCCGACCAGTTCCGAGGGGGTCAGATCATCCGCCCCGGCCGGGCCGGGCAGTCCGCCCAGCAGCAGCAGGGCCAGCACAGCCATGGCCAGGTTGCGACGCAGCACCGATCCCTTCATGAGCCTCACAGATGCCCCTCCGGCTGGAGAGTCAGCCGCCTGGCAACTGACCGTTTTGAAATCCACTTCCGGGCGGAGGCAGCACGCCCTCCCCACGGGGTCACGGAGAACATAAACACACTATGCCGATGAAAACCTTGCTGCTCAATCCACCTTCCTTCGAGGGCTTCGATGGCGGAGCCAGTTCGCGCTGGCCGGCGACGCGCGAAATTGCGTCCTACTGGTATCCGGTGTGGCTGGCCTACCCGGCCGGCATGATTCCCGGCGCGCGGCTGCTCGATGCCCCCCCCCATGGCATCAGCCTCCAGGAAACCCTCAAGATCGCCCAGGATTATGAATTCATCGTGCTGTTTACGAGTGCGCCGGGGCTGCATAACGACCTCAAACTGGCGCGGATGTTCAGGGAGCAGAACCCGCACGTCAAGATTGCTTTCGTCGGTCCGCACGTGACCGTCCGGGCGGAAGAAACGCTGCGGCTGGCCGCCGGCGCCATTGATTTTGTCACCCGCAAGGAATTCGACCACAGCGTGACGGAGTTTGCCATGGGCAAGCCGCTCGCCGACATTGACGGCATTGCCTACCTTGACGCCAACGGGCGCTTCATCTGCACGCCTGACCGGCCGCCCATCCACGACCTCGACGCCCTGCCCTGGGCGACTGAAGTCTATGCCCGCGACCTCGATTACACGAAATACAACGTGCCCTTTCTGCTGCACCCCTACGTGGCGTTTTACTCGACGCGGGGCTGCCCGGCCCTCTGTACCTTCTGCATGTGGCCGCAGACCATTTCCGGGCACCCCTGGCGTAAGCGGTCGGCGCAGGACGTAGCGAATGAATTTGCCCACGCCTGGGAGCTGTTCCCCAAACTGAAGGAAATCTTCTTCGACGACGACACGTTTTCCTACCAGGCATCGCGGACCATCGAAGTCTGCGAAAAACTCAAGCCGCTCAAGAAAACCTGGTCCTGCACCGCGCGCGTCACCACAACCTACGAAGCCCTGAAGGCGATGAAGGAAGCCGGCTGCCGGCTGCTGATCGTCGGGTTTGAGTCCGGGGACGACCAAATCCTGAAAAACATCAAGAAAGGCGCCACGACCGAGATGGCGCGGCAGTTCATGAAGCACTGCAAAAAGCTCGGTCTGGTCGTTCACGGCGATTTCATCCTGGGTCTGCCCGGCGAGACGCCCCAGACCATCGAGAAAACCATCCGCTTCGCCAAGGAACTCGACTGCGAGACCATCCAGGTTTCGATTGCCCACGCCTACCCGGGGACGGAACTCTACGACTATCTCGTGGAGCAGGGCTGGCTGACGGAAGGGGCGATGACGGACGAAGAAGGCCATCAGCTTCCGCACATCGAATATCCCGGACTGACCAAGGGCCAGATTATGAAGGCCGTCGAAGACTTCTATGACGGCTACTACTTCCGGCCCAGGATCATCGCCCGGATTGTCGGGAAAGCCATCTTTGACGGGCAGGAACGGAAACGCCTCTACAAGGAAGCCCGTGATTTTCTGCGGCTGCGCTCCAAGCGGCAGGCGTATTACCGCAGCCAGGTGGAAACGGCCGGGACTCACAAGGGAGTGTAGCACCGCCATTTCCGGCACGCGCGTCCAGCGCCGGGCAGGTTGCAGGCGATGTCCATCAAGCTCATCATCAATGCCGACGACTTCGGGGTTTCCCCCACGGTCAACCAGGCCGTGGTCACGGCCCATGACGAAGGCATCCTGACGAGTTGCAGCCTCATGGTCGGGGGCGATGCCTGCGACGAGGCCGTGGCGCTGGCCAAAGCCCGTCCCCGCCTGAGCGTCGGACTGCACCTGACGCTGGTGTGCGGCAAATCCGTCCTGCCCCCCACGGAAATTCCACACCTCGTTGACGGCCAGCGGCAGTTTGCTTCCAATCCGGTCATTGCCGGAGTACGGTACTTTTTCGACCCACGCTGCCGGGCGGAACTGCGCCGGGAAATCCGCGCCCAATTCGAGCGTTTTCTGGCCACGGGGTTGCCCTGCTCCCATGTGGACGGACACCTGCACTTTCACCTGCACCCAGTGGTCTTTCCCACTGTAGCGGCCTGCGCTGCCGCGTTTGGCGTCCGGTTCGTCCGCCTGCCACGCGAGCGGCTCTGGCGCAATCTGGCCATCCGGCGGCAGGGCTGGCCCGTCAAGGTGGGACACCGGATGGTGTTTGGCTGGCTTTCCGCGCTGGCCACCAGACACCTGCGGCAGCACCACCTGCGCGCCGTGGACGAAGTTCACGGACTCTACGAAACCGGACGCTTCACGGAAGACTACTGGCTGGCGCTGCTCGACCGCCTGAGTGCCGCCCCGCAGGAAGTGTATTGCCACCCGGAGGTGGCATCGCCTATGTTGCCGGCACATAACGCCCAGGGTCCCGCCGAACTGGCGGCGCTGTTGAGTCCGCAGGTCAAAGCCCGCCTCCGGCAACGGCACATCCAGCCCGTGACCTACGCAGACTTGTCATGAAACTCCATCCTTTTGTGGCGGCTTCGGTCATCGTCAATTCGCTGGGCAATGTCCTGCTGACGCTGGCGATGAAGCGTCTGGCCCCCACCCTTGAAGCCCACCTGGCGGCGTATGACGTGGGGGCGGTGCTTCTGACCCTCGCCACCGACGTGACCTTTCTGGGTGGACTGGCTCTGCTCATCGCGTTCTTCATCCTGTTTTTGACGCTGCTCTCCAAGCTCGATCTGAGTTACGTCCTGCCGGTCACGTCGCTGGGCTATGTCATCACGGCCCTGCTGGGCGCGCTGCTGCTCAGAGAAACCGTCTCGGCGCTGCGCTGGACAGGCATTGCCGCCATTGCCATCGGGGTTTACCTCGTGACACGCAGCGCCGAGGCCGACCGGCGCACTTCACGTCTGGAGGCAACGTTATGACGGCCTCCGTCTCTGTCGTCATTGCCCTGATTGCCGGCATTGTCGTGTTTGGTACGGTGGGCGACCTCATCCTGAGCCGGACCATGAAGCAGGTTGGGCGGGATGACCTGCGCACCTGGCGCGATGCCCTGCGGCTCGCCGGGCGTACGCTCGGTGCACCGGGGTTTTACCTCGGTGTGGCCTGTATGGCCGGCGCATTCGTTTCACTTCTGGCGGCCCTTTCCGTAGCGCCGGTGAGTCTGGTGGAGCCAGCGACGGCGCTGAGTTTCGTTCTCAATACCCTGGGCGCCCAGTTCCTTCTCAAGGAACGGGTCAACCCCACCCGCTGGATGGGCACGCTGCTCGTCACCGGCGGCGCTTACCTGCTGTTTTTCTGACCCCTCACTGCATCGCCATGACTGCCGGCTGCCTTCTGATTTCATTCCCCGACACGGAGACTGGAGACTAGTCCATGCGTGTCACCCCCTGGCTGTTTGCCGGTCTGGCGTTGCTGGTGGTGGCTTCGAGCGCCTACCAGTTCGTCGTTCTGCTGGGCACGCTCTGGTTCCGGCGTCTCCGCTTCCGGGAACAGCGCAGCCTCACCAGCTTCACCCCTCCGGTCAGCGTCCTCAAGCCCATCCGTGGCGCCGATGACGACCTTGAAGCCTGCCTGGAAACATTTTTCCGCCAGGATTACCCGCACTACGAAATTGTCTTTGCCCTCCACGACCCGGAAGACGCCGCCGTTGCCGTCATCGAGCGCCTGCGCCAGATCTATCCCGGTGTACGTACCACCTGCGTTTTTCAGCCGCCGCCGCTGGGCATCAATCCCAAAGTTGCCAACCTGGCCCATGCCCTCGACGCCGCACGGTACGACACCGTCGTGCTGAGCGACGCCGACATTCGCGTTCCACCCAACTACCTGCGCACCGTCGTCCGCCCGTTGCAACATCCACAGGTGGGCGTCGTGACCTGCCCCTACCGGGGAACGGCGGATGGCGGACTGACCGCCCATCTCGAATGTCTGGGCATCAGCACGGACTTCATGGCCGGGGTGCTGGCGGCCCGGATGACCGAAGGGATGAGCTTTGCCCTTGGCGCCACGATTGCCACCCGCAAGACGGTCATCGCGGATTTTGGCGGCCTGTCCCGCCTGGCCGACCATCTGGGCGATGACTACCTGCTCGGACATCTCGCCCACCGGGCTGGCTACGAAGTGTGTCTGTCTTCCTGTGTCGTGGAAACGGTTGTGCCACGCATGACCTGGCGCGACTTTCTCAGTCATCAACTGCGCTGGGCACGCACCATTCGGACGGCCCGCCCCGGCGGTTACACCGGAATGTTCATTACGCATACCTTCTGGCTAGGGGCGCTGCTCGTCGCGGCATTCCCCGCCGTCCCGCTTGCCTGGCACCTCTTTCTGGTTGCCCTGACCCTGCGGTTTCTGGCGGCGTGGCAGATGGCAAACATTCTGGGAGACCGCGAGACAATCCGCCGCCTTGGCTGGCTTCCGCTGCGGGACCTTCTCCAGATGGCCATCTGGATGGGCGGCTTTGGCGGGCGAACCGTCACCTGGCGCGGGCAGATGTACCGTCTGACTGGCGACGGACGGCTGCTTCCCTATCCCCTGCCGGAGCGTCACTAGCCAGCCATCCCCCATCCAACTTCCGGGAACAGCGCCACGGCTTGCTTTTCAGGTTGTAATCTCAAGACGTTTTGGTATGTTTGCGGACACTTTCGGGCCACTCTACCTGCGCGACAGCCGCCACATACACAACGGACCCGACAGATACACACCTTGCAGACGGGTTCCGCCCTGGGCCCCACGAGGATATGTCCATGCGTTGCCTGCGTTCACTTCCATACCTGCTTTCAGTGCTGCTCATTGGCGGCGTCCCACTGCTTTCGGCCTGCGGCTCACGCAACATTGCCGGCAGCAATGCCGTTCTGACGCCGCCTCCCCAGACCCAGGCGCTCAACAAACCGCTGTGTCCGACGCCGAACGAGCGTGCGCTGTCAGCCAGCGATGTCACGCAGATCATCACCCAGGCCGTCACCCGCGCTGTTGCCCTGAACCTGCGCGCCACGATTGCCGTGACCGACCGGGAAGCCAATGTCCTGGCCGTGTTCCGCATGACTGGCGCCAATCCCAACACGTTCATTTCGGGCGGTCCACTGGGTGGACGGCCGATCCCCAGCGAACTGGCGGCCATTTCCAAAGCCGGCACCTGCTCGTTCTTTGCTACAACCGGCAATGCGTTCACCACACGGACGGCGAGCTTTATTGTCCAGGAGCACTTTCCGCCGGGAGTGTCCTTTACGCGGGGCGGGCCGCTGTTTGGCGTCCAGTTTTCGAGTCTGCTCTTCAGTGACATCACCCCCCGGCTGCCGCTGGGGCTGTCGGCCGATGCCGGCGGCGTGCCGCTGTACATCGGCGACTCACCCGTAGGCGGCATCGGGGTTGAACTCGACGGCAACTACAGCCTCGACCCTGACCCGACCGACAATGACCAGGCGCCGGAGGAAATCATCGCTGTCGCCGGTTCACGGGGTTTTGAAGCGCCGGCCGGTATCCGGGGCAATCAGATTCTGGTGGATGGTGTCGCCCTGCGGTTCGTCAATGCGCCGCCACCCGTCGCCGAGCCGCCGGTCAACCTCGCCGCCCAGGGAAGCTTCATGGTCATTCCGGCCTTTGGCACTCAAGCCACGCCCAGAGCCGGCGTCCCGTTTTTGGGCCCCGGCAGTCAGTTTACCTGCGGCACACTCGGTGGGCGGCCGGTGCGTATCTTCACACCGCTGGCCAACATCACGCCCAGCGCCCAGCTTTCGGTGGCCGAAGTGGAACGGTTACTGTCCCAGGCCATCCAGCAGGCGTACGCCACCCGCGCCGGGATTCGCCTTCCCCTCAACAACTTTGCCGAAGTCAACGTGGCCGTCGTGGATGCCAACGGCAACCTGCTCGGACTGCGTGGGACCCCCGACGCCCCGATTTTCGGATTGGATGTCTGTGTGCAGAAGGCCCGCTCGGCTGCCTTTATGAGCAATCCCAATGCCGGCGCCATTCTCACCGCGGCCGGGCTGGGCAGCTACGTCAGCCGCGCCGCGGCCGATGGCATTCCGCTCAACGGCGCAATTGCCTTCAGTTGCCGGGGTCTGGGCGATATTCATCGTCCGTTTTTCCCGGATGGGATTGACTGCACCGGCTCGGGACCCTGCGTGCCCAATGCGCCGGGGCCGTTCTCAAACGGAAGCCGGCTGTTTACCAGCACCAACGTGTGGAGTCCGTTCAACACCGGACTCCAGCTTGATCTCATTGCCGGCACGCTGGCCGACATTCTTACCAATTATTCCAACCCCGGCAGCGTGCCGGTCATCCGCCGCCCGCCGGCAAATGTCCGCAACGGACTCCAGATTTTTGCCGGCGGCGTGCCGCTCTACAAAAACGGCGTCCTGGTCGGGGCCATCGGCATCAGCGGCGATGGGATTGACCAGGATGACATCATTGCCTCGTTCGGCTCGGCCGGCTTTGAATCTCCGGCCAACATACGGAGTGACCAGGTGATCGTCCGTGGCGTCCGCCTGGCGTTCGTCAAATTCCCCCCCAATCCCAATCTGTGAACACCTGCTGCGGCTGACGAAGCAAAGTGAACGAGGTAAGGTGGGACGTGGTCAAGACCGTGCGCCTCAAACTGGTCATCCTGTGGCTTGCTCTCATCGGGAGTGGCTGGTTCAGCCTGGCCCAGTCACCAGGCAAGCCCTCGCCGGCCCAGGCGCCTGCCGGGTCGGCAACGGGCACTTCTGCGCCGGCGCCGACCGGGACGATTTACCCTCCCGCGCCGGAAGACAACCTGCCGGAAGGGGCGTTCCGGCATGACCAGCACCCGACGGGCGACGTGGCCATCGTGGACAAGGAACTCATCCGCTTCAACGGCGGCAAGCCCACCATTCAGCTTGACTGCAACTACTGCCACCTCGTGCGGCCGGAAGAAGTCCGCGCCGACGGATTTGGGCAATACCCGCTTGAAACGCCGGCCTACCTGCAGAAGTACGCCGGACGGCAGGCCCCGGTCAAACACTCCGCCTGTACTGCCTGCCACAGTTTTATGGTGACGCCCGGCAACCGCGCGCGTATGGCCAAACTCCAGGCCATGTGCGCGGTCTGTCATAACGGGCCACCAGTTGGTCAGACGGCCAAAGACATCCACCCATTCCCCAATCCGGCACGGCAAACCCAGTTCGGGGCGCTGTACTCCCACGCCATTTCGGCCCATGCCAAAGAAAGCTGTGAAAGCTGCCATCAGGTGCAGGGCACACTGCCGATGCTGACCGGCACGCCGGAAGCGGCGCGGCGCAACATCTATGTGTCACGCCCCGAACACCGCGAGTGCTTCGTGTGTCACATCGAAAATGCCAAAACCCTCACCGGCCGGGACGCCGCCGAGCCGTATGCAACCAACTGTGCCGGTTGCCATCCACTGGAGCGCCAGCCCGACCGCCGTCTGCTCCGTGCGCCGCGCTATACAACCATCACCTCAGAGTTTCAGCACGGCAGCCACCACGCCGTGTTCAACCGGCAGTGGGACTCCGGCAAACCGTTTGAGACCATCGAGTTTCTCAACAAACTCGGCAAGGTGACGCCCCTGGCGGCCATGACGCACCCCGACGCCGCCAGCCGGCAAACGGCTCTTTCCTGCCGGAGTTGCCACGGCAATCTGCTGACGCTCACGAAGGAACTCCGGGACGCCCGTCCGAAACGCGGCAAAAAAAGCAAGGAAGAGTTTGCCAAAGAAAAACTCGAATGGGACTGGCTGGTGCAGACCACCTTCCGGCGCAACCCGACCTATCCGGCCAACCAGTCCTGCGCCGGTTGCCATGGCTTCGAGCGCATCGAGAAAATCAACGACAAGGACACCAAGGAACGGGTGCAGCGCCTGGCTCCCCTGCCCGGCTTTGCGCCGGCACAGCACAACTTCATTGCGGTGTTCAACCTGGGAAGCTGCGATAGCTGCCATCCGTCAACCGTGAGCAAGACCAAACCGGAAAGCCACAAGCTGCGCCGTCCGGCAGCGTCAGAAAGCAAGTGAATCGTCGCCCCTCACCCACGGGAAGACACCTGAACCCGGCCTGTATCCCATGCCAGAAACATCCGATGTCTCGCCACCAACTGCGACACTGCCTGCGCCGCCACGGGAGATCAGCCGGGCGCGCCGGGCGGCCTTTCTGGCGCTGATGCGCGTCGAGACCGATGAAGCCTGGTCCAATGAAGCCCTCGATGCGGCCTTTGCCCGGTTGTCCCCTTCCGGCGACCCGGAACAACTGGCTGCCGACCGCCGCCTGGCGACGGACATCGTACTGGGCACGCTGCGCTGGCGCGGCAAGCTCGATGCCGAGCTTCGGGAACATGCCGGACGGGAACTGACCACCCTCGATCCGGCCGTGCGGACGGCCCTGCGCATGGGGCTGTACCAAATCACCTTCCTGACGCGCACGCCGTCCTTTGCGGTCGTCCATGACGCAGTGGAACTCGTCAAACAGTCGTCCGAAAGCAGCCATGCCGCCGGGTTCGTCAACGCCATCCTGCGCGAAATCCTGCGGCAGCGCGGTCTGGATGAGCACAAGCTGGCTCCGGTCCGGCGGATTCTGAAAAAACCGACGCCTCCGCCGGTTCCGGCCAAACGAACCCGCCGCAAGGTGCTGCCCCCACCCCCGCCTGCCCGTACCTCACCAGCCACCATCACCGACCGGGAAGCCGAGCTGTCCCATCCAGCCTGGCTGCTGAGCCACTGGGCGCGCGCCATGGGAGAGACCCGCGCCACCTGCATTGCGGCCACCAACAACCTGCCGGCGCCGACCTTCATCTGGCTCAATCCGCTCCGCCAGGACCCCCAAGTCACATGGCAGGAACTGACTGCCGCCGGGTTCACACTCCAACCCTTCGCCGGGCTGCCGGAAACCTGTACGGTTGAGGGCAATCTGTCGGCCCTGGCACCGTTTCTGACCAGCGGCAAGGTTTACGTGCAGGACGCCGGCTCGCAGCAGGTCGCCCGCTGGCTGGGCGTCCAGCCGGGGCAGCGCGTGCTCGATATGTGCGCCGCGCCGGGCGGCAAAACGGCCCAGCTTGCAGCCCTGATGCAGAACGAAGGCACGATTACGGCGCTGGATGTCCATCCGCACCGGGTCGCGGCCATGGAGCAGAATCTGGCCCGGCTGGGCGTCCGCATCGCCCGGTGCTACGTCGCCGACGCCACCTCGACGCATCTGATTTCCCCGGCCGACCACCGCCGCTCCCGCAAAAAACTGCCCTTTTCACTCTTCCCGGATTCCTTCGATGCCGTGCTGCTCGATGCGCCCTGTTCCGGCACCGGGACGCTGCGCCGCCACCCGGAAATCAAGTGGCGGCTGACGCTGCGCAAACTGTCCGAACTGGCCGGGATTCAGACCCGGCTGCTCTGGAACGCGGCCCAGGCCGTCAAGCCCGGCGGCTTCCTGCTCTATGCGGTCTGCTCCCTCGAAGCCCGTGAAGGCGAAGAGGTCATACGGATTTTTCTCAAACACCACCGCAACTTTGAGGTTGTCCCCCCACCTGATGCCGGCGACGCGCTGACCAGCGAAGGCTTCCTGCGGCTGTGGCCCGACCAGGACGGAACGGATGGCTTTTTTGCGGCGCGGCTGCGTCGCCACGGCCCGGACTAAGGACAGACGCCTGAGAAGCCCACCCGGAGAAGCTTCTGGAGAGGAACCCACCGCCGTGAAAATCGGTATCACCTGCTATTCGTCCTATGGCGGAAGCGGCATTGTCGCTTCCGAACTCGGTCTGGAACTGGCCGCCCGCGGCCACGAGGTGCATTTCATCTGCGCCACGCTGCCCCTGCGCCTCAGCCGCATGCCGGACCACATGCACTTCCACGAGGTCGAAGCCACCAACTACGCCCTGTTTGACACCGCGCCCTATGCCCTGGCCCTCGCGGTACGCATGGCCGAAGTCGCGCTCGAATACGAACTCGACCTGCTGCACGTCCACTACGCCATTCCGCATTCGGTCAGTGCCTTCCTGGCGCGGGAGATGCTCAAGGACACCCGCCCGGTGCCCTTCATCACCACCCTGCACGGCACAGACATCACGCTGGTCGGCACTGACCGCTCCTACCTGCCCATCACGCGCTTTGCCATCCGGCAAAGCGACGGGGTGACTTCCGTTTCGGAGTACCTGCGCGCCGAAACCTGCCGCGAATTCGACATCTGCACCGACACCCCCATCGAGGTCATTCCCAACTTCATCAACAGCCAGGTTTACCGGCGGCGGGAAAATCCGGCGCTCCGCGCCACCTTTGCCAAACCTGATGAACCCATCCTGGTTCACGTCTCCAACTTCCGCGCCGTCAAACGTACAACCGACTGCATCCGCATCGCCGCGCGGCTCAGCCGCCACCTCCCCGTACAGTTGGTCATGGTCGGCGACGGCCCGGAGCGCGCCCAGGCGCAGTGGCTCGCCCGGCAGAAAGGCATTGCCAACCGGGTTCACTTCGTCGGCAAGCAGCCCGACATTCCCGCCTACCTGTCGCTGGCCGATGTACTGCTCCTGCCTTCCGAATCGGAATCCTTCGGGCTGGCGGCGCTCGAAGCCATGGCCTGTGAAGTGCCGGTGATTGCGAGTTGTACGGGGGGGTTGCCGGAACTCGTCACGCCCGGCGAAACCGGCTTTCTGGCCGAAGTCGGCGACATCCAGGCCATGGCCGACCACGCGCAGCGGCTGCTGACCGACGCCGACCTGCATCACCGCATGCGCCAGGCCTGCCGGCGTGTTGCCGTGGAAAACTTCAACGCCAACGACATCGTGACCCGCTACGAAGCCTACTACCGGCGGGTCATTGAGCAGTTCCGCGCCCGGCGCGGCTGAACCGGCACCGCCCGGCGCGTCACCATCGCAACCGCCGGGTTCCGGGCAGCCGCCGCCCTTTTGTGAAAAAACATGCAAAAAGGGCTTGGAACGTTCGGAAAAACACGCTAGATTAGCGGCACTTCGTACGGCAGCACACAAAGCCCGAGGCTTCGGCGGTAGTGCGAACCACCTCCCCGGTTCATCTGTCGCTGCTGTCAAGTGTACGAAATCAGACGCCTGATGACATTGATGACGTTTCGAGTATCCGTCCCGTTGCTGTCCCCCCACCTACTGTTGCGTCCAGGCACCTGCGGGATGAGGCGACTCGATGGCTACCCTGAACAACAGTGACGACGTCCCAGATCGGCAAGCTGTGTCCTGACTCCCCATCGCGCCCGTCCCCTGCCGGATGGACGGGCAGCGCCTTGACTGGAGCCTGGTTTCTGGCCGGGAGGGGAGTGGTGCGCAACAGAGGGGTTTGACTATGGCTCAACATTTCCATCGCAGCATGAACACGATCGCGAAGGTTTCGATCTTCGGAGCCGTGTTCATCATCGGGTTCAGTGCGTGGCTGCTGCTTGAAATCAACCGCTCGTCGAACGTCACCAACGTGGGGATTGCCCTCCCCCAACCGGTGCAGTTCAGTCACCAGCACCACGTTGCCGGGCTTGGTATCGAGTGTCGCTACTGCCACACCTCGGTTGAACACTCGTCCTTTGCCAATGTGCCCCCGATCTCGACCTGCATGAACTGCCACCAGCAAATCTGGTTTGGGGCGCCGATGCTTGAACCCGTCCGTGCCAGTTGGAAGTCCGGGCAGGCCCTGGAGTGGAACCGCGTCCACAACCTCGGCGATTACGTCTATTTCAACCATGGCGTCCATGTGCAGAAAGGCATCGGGTGTGTGTCCTGCCATGGGCGGGTGGATCAGATGCAGCTCATCTACAAAGACCAGCCCCACACGATGGAGTGGTGCCTGAGCTGCCACCGGAATCCGGCACAGCACATCCGGCCGCGCGACCAGGTCTTCAATATGACGTGGAAGCCAGAAGACATTGGCGAAACGCAAGCCAGTTTGGGAGCGCGTCTCGTCAAGGAATACAACATCGAACCGGCTCGGAAGCTCACGAGTTGCTCGACCTGTCACCACTGAACCACTGAAGCGCGACGCCATGACTGATCATTCCGCACCTTCCTCCGTCCCTTCCCCGCCGAACGCCCGCCAGCCGGAACCAACCCACTGGCGCGGTATCGAACGGCTGCTCGCCGACCCGGAAGCACAGGCGGCGCTCGCCGAGACCTTTCCGCGTCAGGCGTCACTGCTTGGCGATGCCCTTGACCGGCGGCACTTCCTCAAAATCATGGGTGCCTCCTTCGGGCTGGCCGGACTCACCGCCTGTAGCGCCTACCCGGACGACGGCAAAATCGTGCCCTACATCAAAGCGCCGGAGGAGATTGTTCCGGGCAAGCCGCTGTTCTACGCCTCGACCTTCAGCATGGGCGGGCAGGTGACGGGCGTACTCGTCGAAAGCCACATGGGCCGCCCGACCAAAATCGAAGGCAACCCCGATCACCCGGCCAGCCTGGGGGCGACGGATGCCTTCACCCAGGCGGCCATCCTGACCCTCTACGACCCGGACCGCTCCCAGACCACCCGCTACTATGGCGATGCGCGGCCCTATGACATGTTTCTGCGCGACCTGCGCAAGATGCTTGACCAGCACCGGGCTGACCAGGGCGCCGGACTGCGGATTCTGACGGAAACCGTTACCTCACCGACGCTTGGCTTCCAGCTTCAGCGCATTCTGGCTGCCTTTCCAAAAGCGAAATGGGTGCAGTACGAGCCATGCGGCCGCGACCAGGTGCGCGCCGGGGCCAAGCTGGCCTTTGGACGCGCTGTGGCCACGCAGTACCGCTTCGAGGACGCCGACGTGGTGGCGGCCTTCGATGCCGACTTCCTGGCGGCCGGACCCGGCCACGTGCGCTATGCCCAGGATTTCAGCCGCCGGCGTCGCGCCCGCTTCGGCCAGGACACGACCAAACAGATGTCGCGGCTGTACATGGTGGAGTGCACGCTCACGTCCACCGGTACCGTGGCCGACCACCGGATTGCGGTGCGCCCCAGTGAACTCATCGAAATTGCCAATGCTGTCGCCGTCGGGCTGGGAATTGACACCGGACGCCCGGCGCAGCCGCCGGCAGCCCATGCGAAGTTCGTCGAAACGCTCGTCAAAGACCTGCAAGCCCACGCTGGCAAGAGCCTGTTTCTCGTCGGGGACTACCAGCCAGCGGCCCTGCACTTCCTCGCCCACGCCATCAACGCCAGGCTGGGCAACGTCGGAAAAACCCTGTTTTACACCGACTCGCCCGAAATCGCGCCGACCGATCAGGAAGCTGAGTTCCGGCAACTTGTGGCGGAAATGCATGCTGGCGCGGTCGAAACCCTCATCATCCTGGAAGGCAACCCGGCCTATACGGCGGCGGCGGACGTGGACTTTGCCGGCGGGTTGCAGAAGGTCAAACTGGCCGCCCACCTCAGTCTCTACTTCGACGAAACCTCAGCCCGCTGCCACTGGCACATCCCGGCCTCGCACTTCCTCGAATGCTGGGGTGATGCCCGCGCCCACAACGGCACGGTTTCCGTGCAGCAGCCGCTCATTGCGCCGCTTTACCGGGAAACCAAATCACCGCTGGAACTTCTGGCGGCCTTTCTGGATGAGTTCAACCAGAACAGCGATGAAATCGTCCGCCACTTCTGGCAGCGCCACCTGGCGCAGTTGAAGTCCGGCAAAGCCTTCACGCCGAATGCCACTGGCCCGGTGCGCGTGGGACGCAATGCTGTCGGACTGCAAGACGACTTCGAGAAGCAATGGCGACGCACACTGCATGACGGCTACCTGGACGGCTCGGCCTTTACGCCCATCGAGGTCACACTGACCGGTGTCGCCTCCCAGGTGCTCGCCACGCTTCCCAAACCAGCCGGTGACGGGTTGGAAGTGGTTTTCCGCCCCGATCCGATGATTCACGACGGACGCTTTGCCAACAACGGCTGGTTGCAGGAAACACCGAAACCACGCACGAAACTCACCTGGGACAACGCCGTCATTGTCTCGCCCCGCACCGGAGCCAAACTGGGTGTTGTACGGACGCACGACACCGACCCCTACGGGGTGGTCGAAGTGGAAGTCGCCGGGCGGCGGGTACGCGGCGCGGCGCTCATTATCCCCGGCCACCCGGACGACACGCTGACGCTGCACCTGGGCTACGGGCGGGAGCGCGCCGGCAGTGTCGGCAACGGCGCCGGTTTCAATGCCAATGTCCTGCGGGCCGCAGACCATCTGTGGGCTGCCAGCGGAGCCAAGGTCGCCAAAACCGGCGAGACGGCCCGCCTGGCCTGCACCCAGATGCACTGGGAAATCGAAGCCGCCGGGGCCTTTGAGCGGCGGCAGCTCGTCCGGGAAGCCACCCTGACGGAATACCTCTCCGACCCACAGTTTGCGCGCACCGAGTTCGATGACCCGAAAGCCCGCAAACTGACGCTGTTCGAGCCGCCGGACGACTACACCAAGGGCTATGCTTGGGGCATGGTCGTGGACATGAACGTGTGTACCGGCTGCCAGGCGTGCGTTGTGGCCTGCACGGCCGAAAACAACATCCCCATCGTGGGCAAGGCCGAAGTGCTGCGCGAACGCGAAATGCACTGGATTCGGATTGATCAGTACTACAGCGGCGACCCGAACGATCCCAACCTCGCCCTGCACCTGCAACCGGTCATGTGCCAGCACTGCGAAATGGCGCCGTGTGAACTGGTCTGTCCGGTGGCCGCGACGACCCACAGCCCGGAAGGCATCAACGAGATGACCTACAACCGCTGTGTCGGGACGAAATACTGCGCCAACAACTGCCCCTACAAGGTGCGCCGGTTCAACTTCCTGCACTACTCCGACTATGACACGCCGGTGCTGAAGCTGGGGCGCAACCCGGACGTGACCGTGCGGACGCGCGGGGTGATGGAGAAATGTACCTACTGCATCCAGCGCATCAATGCCGCGCGCATCGAGGCTGAAAAAGAAGACCGGCGCATCCTGGATGGCGAAGTCATCACCGCCTGCCAGGCTGCCTGCCCGACGCAGGCCATCATCTTCGGCGACATCAACGATCCGAACAGCCAGATTGCCCAGTTGCGCCGGGAGCCGACGAACTACGGGCTGCTGGCCGAACTCAACGTCCGTCCCCGGACTTCCTACCTGGCGAAAGTGCGCAACGTCCACCCCGACCTGACGCCTTCCCGCAAGCAGGCGACCGGTCACGGCGGCGGTCATTCCGGCGGACACCACAGCGGCAACGCCGCGGAACCCCACGGCAGCGGCACGCCGGACAAAGCCACCGGAAGTCACGCGCCCGGTCACTGAGGAATCACAGGAGCGACCTTGACCTATGTCCGAGTCGAACACATTTGAACACTCTCAGTCGCCCACCAGTCGCCTGCCCATCATCGGGCCGGGGCATACCTACGCCAGCATCAACGACAAGATCAGCGCCATCGTCCTGCTGCGGGGGACGACCTTCGGCTGGCTGGTTGGTTTCGGCATTGCCTTCATGATTTTCATGATGATGCTCGGCTCGATCAGCTACCTCCTCTACAAGGGTGTCGGGGTCTGGGGCATCAACAACCGGGTCGGCTGGGGTTTCGACATCATCAACTTCGTCTGGTGGATCGGCATCGGCCACGCCGGAACGCTTATTTCGGCCATCCTGCTGCTGCTGCACCAGAAATGGCGCACCTCCATCAACCGCTTTGCCGAAGCCATGACGCTGTTTGCCGTGGCCTGCGCGGGGCTGTTTCCGGTGCTGCACCTGGGGCGGCCGTGGTATGCCTACTTTCTCTTTCCCTATCCGAACACGATGGGGATGTACTTTCCGCAGTTTCGCAGCCCGCTCGAATGGGACGTGTTCGCCGTCTCAACCTATGCCAGCGTGTCACTCGTGTTCTGGTACGTCGGTCTGATTCCCGACCTGGCGACCCTGCGTGACCGGGCGCGGAACTGGTTTACCAAAACCGTCTATGGCTTTTTCTCGCTGGGCTGGCGCGGCTCGGCCCGCCACTGGCACCGGTATGAATCCATCTACCTGCTGCTGGCCGGTCTTTCGACGCCGCTGGTGCTGTCGGTGCACACCATCGTCAGCTTTGACTTCGCGGTGTCGATCATTCCCGGCTGGCACGCGACATTTTTCCCGCCCTACTTCGTCGCCGGCGCCATCTACGCCGGGTTTGCCATGGTGCTCACGCTGGCCATCCCGGTGCGCTGGGTCTATGGGCTGGAAGACTTCATCACCGACAAGCACCTTGAAAACATGGGGCTGATTACGCTCGTGACGGGGAACATGGTGGGCTACGCCTACATCATGGAACTGTTCTACGGCTGGTACAGCGCCAACGAGTACGAGCAGTTCATGGTTCACAACCGCGTCCTCGGTCCCTACTGGGCGCTGTATGTGGCACTCATCGTGTGCAACATCATCGCGCCGCAGTTTCTGTGGTCGAAGCGGATTCGACGCAATGCCTGGTGGCTGTTTGCGATTTCGATGTTCGTCAGTGTCGGCATGTGGCTGGAGCGGTACGTCATCATCGTCGTCAGCCTCCACCGGACCTTCCTGCCCTCCGGCTGGGGCACCTACGCCGGGACGTTTTGGGACTGGACGCTGTACATCGGCACGATGGGCTTCTTCCTGACGCTGCTGTTCCTGTTCATCCGCCTGCTGCCGATGATTTCGATGTCTGAAATGCAGATGCTTCTGCCGGGCGCCACAGGCACGCCGGAGAAAGGAGCGGCGAAGTCATGAAGCCAAGCAACCGACCGCGTTACTACGGGGTGTTGGCCGAGTTCGAGTCACCGGCGGCGCTGGTCGCGGCGGCCCGCGCCACGCATAACGCTGGCTATCGCAAGTATGACGCCTATTCGCCCTTCCCCATCGAGGAACTGGCCGAGGCGATGCACGACCACAAAAACCCCATTTCAAAGATTGTCTTTTTCGCGGGGCTGACCGGGGCGTGTGTCGGATTTGGCATGCAGGCGTACGCCAACCTGGTGCACTACCCGATGAACATTGCCGGCCGGCCGCTCTACGCCTGGCCGATGTTCATCCCGATTACCTTCGAGTGCACGGTGGCATTCGCCGCCTTTACCGGGGTGCTGGCGATGCTGGCGCTCAACGGGCTGCCCCGACCGCACCATCCGCTGTTCAACGTGCCAAGTTTTTCCCAGGCCACGCAGAGCCGCTTTTTTCTCTGTATTGAGTCGGCCGATCCAAAGTTCGACCTCGATGCCGTCCACCGGTTTCTCGAAGGTCTGAAGCCAATGGAGATTCACGATGTTGAAGACGACTAGTGGCCCCATGCAGCGCCTCGTCTGGGCCGGCATCGTGGCGACGCTTCTGGCCGGCGGCGCCGGCTGCAAGCAGAAGATGAGTTACCAGCCACGCTATGACCCCCTGGAGCGGAGTGAAACGTTCAACGACCGGGCCTCGGCGCGGCCGCTGGTGGCCGGGACGGTTGCCCGTGGTTTTCTGCGCGATGACCCGGAAGTGTTTCTGGGGCGCAGGGAAAACGGCGACTACGTGACGACCTTTCCCTTCCCCATCACCGAAGAAGTCCTCAAACGGGGACAGGAACGGTTCACCATCTACTGCACGATGTGCCACGGGTTTTCCGGTTACGGGAACGGCATGATCGTCCAGCGTGGGTTTTCTCCGCCGCCCTCGTTTCACGCCCCGGAAACCCGTGAAAAATCAGTGGGCTATTACTTTTCCGTCATCACCAACGGCTATGGCGCCATGCCGGGCCATGCCCACCAGATTCCGGTTTCCGACCGGTGGGCCATCGTGGCGTACGTCCGGGCCCTGCAGTTGAGCCAGAACGCCCGCCTTGAAGACGTACCGGCCGACCAGCGGCAGCAGCTCGACGCCCAACCGACCCCTCCGGCGGCTTCCAAACCGGCCGCTTCACCTTCGGCCTCACATTCGGGAGGAACGCACTGATGAGCTACGACGCGACGCAAGTGCAGTGGGACGCCCCCGTGCCGGCGGTCGTCAGGCAGCTCCAGATGCCGGCGCTCATCATCGGCATCCTTGGCACCGGGCTGGCCATTGTGGCGGCGGTTCTTGATTTCCGGCAGTTCCTGCACGCCTACCTCTTCGCGTTCACCTTCTGGAACGGAGTCACGCTGGGAGCGATGGTTCTGCTGATGATTCAGTACCTGACAGGCGGCGGCTGGGGCATTCTGGGGCGGCGCACGATGGAAGCTGCCATCCGCAACATCTGGCTGATGGCGCTTTTTTTCCTGCCGATTCTGGCTGGCGTGCTGCTCAACAAACTCTACATCTGGACGGATACCGCCCGCGTGGAAGCCGACCATCACCTGCACCAGAAGGCGACCTATCTCAACATCCCGTTTTTCCTGGGGCGTTTGGTGTTCTACTTCACGGTGTGGCTCGTCTGGGCGTACTTCCTCAGCCGCTGGTCACTGGAGCAGGACCAGAGCGGCGACAAGAAACTGGCCCAGAAACTGCGCAACCTGAGCGGCCCCGGGCTGCTGGTGATGGCCATCACCATGACGTTCTCCAACATTGACTGGCTGATGTCGCTTGAGGCGTACTGGTTTTCCTCGATGTATCCGCTCATCAACATGGTGGGCAACCTGCTTTCGGCAGTTTGCTTCACGGTGGCCTTCGTGGCCCTGATGTCGGATATGCCTCCGTTCAAGGGGCTGATTACCTCCAAGCACTTCCGCGACTTCGGCAACCTCATGCTGGCGTTCACGATGCTGTGGACGTACACCTCGCTGTCCCAGTTTCTCATCACCTACTCCGGCAACCTGCCGGAAGAAACGCCCTGGTATCTGAACCGGCTCAACGGCGGCTGGGGCTATGTGGCGGCCAGCCTGCTGGTCGGCCACTTCATGCTGCCCTTTGCCGTCCTGTTGCAGCGGCAGGTCAAAGACCCCGGCAAACCGCTCATCTACGTCGGGGCCTTCATCATCTTCATGCGGATGGTGGACCTGTTCTGGTGGATCAAGCCGACGTATGACGCCGGGCACGGTTTCCACGCCGTCGAGCATCTGTCGCACTTCAGCCTGACCTGGATGGACATTGTCACCCCGCTGGCCATCGGCGGCATCTGGGTGTGGTTCTACCTGCGCAACCTGCAACGGCGGCCGCTCATTCCCCGGCACGATCCGAACATGAAGGAGGCGTTTGCCCATGGCGGACACTAAGCACGACAAATCCGATCACCATGAGTTACCCAACGGCGTCGGTTTTGAGCAAAGCGACGCCAACATCAAGGCGGTGTTCGGCGTCGGGATTGCCGTCCTCATCTTCACCATCTGCTGCGCTGTGGTCATCAATGTGCTCTACAGCTACCTGGATGAGCGCGGCCACCGCGTTGTCCAGCCAAAGACGGAACGCCCCAAAACGGAGCCACGGGTAATCAACGATCACGAACCGCCGCTTCAGGAATCGCCGGAAGCTGACATGCGGATTTGGCGCGCCAAGGAAGAAGCCCACCTGAAAAGCTATGGCTGGGTCTCGAAGGAAAAAGGCATCGTTCACATCCCCATTGAACGGGCCATGAAGCTGACGCTCGAACGCGGTCTGCCCAGCAGCAACCGGGTTCAGCCGTTCAATGCGCCCACGGGTGTTCATCGTCCGGGCGGAACGGGGATGCCGCTGTTCGACAAGGAAGAAGTGCTGCGGCATTCGGGCGATTCCAACTCCGGGCGGCCGCTGCCGCGCCCGGCGACGGCGGCGGCTTCAACGACAACCGCGCCGGCAGTGCCGCCCACAATGGCCCCCACGGTCGGGCCGCCGGCAGCGCCCGGTAAAACAGACGCCCCCCATGGCGGCCCACACTGACGCTGCCTGACCGGAGTGACCGGGAGCTGGCTGGCACCGGTGTGGCTGGTTTTTCAAAGGATTGAGTGGTCTCGTATGAAGAATGTTTTTGCAACGGTCTGGCTGATCTGCCTGGGATGTGTGCTGGCCACACCGCCAGCGCTGGCCCAGTATGGCGTCGGGCAGCAGGTCGAGATGCCAAGCCAAACCGGCATGCCCTCCGGGTCGCCGGAACTGCTCAAGCAGATTGGCGTCACGCAGAACCTGGGCGCACAGCTTCCTCTCGATGTCCAGTTGCGGGATGAAACCGGCCAGGAGCGTCCACTGCGCACCTACTTCACGGATAAGCCGGTCATTCTGGCGCCGGTCTATTTCACCTGCCCGATGCTCTGCACCCAGATCATCAACGGCATCATCAAGGGCCTGCGCGAAGTCCAATACATGCCGGGGCAGGACTTTGAAGTGGTGATTGTGAGCATTGATCCGCGCGAGACGGCGGAACTGGCGGCCGGCAAGAAGCAGAGCTACCTCAAACGTTACGGCCGTCCCGGCACGGAAGGCGGCTGGCACTTCCTGACCGGACGGGAAGAAGAGGTCTCCCGGCTGGCGGCGGCGCTTGGCTTCCGTTACGCCTGGGATGAAGCCACCCAGCAGTATGCGCACGCCAGCGCCATCATGGTCGCCACCCCCCAGGGCCAGCTTTCACACTACTTCTACGGCGTCGAATACCGCCCCAATGACTTGCGCTTCGCGCTCATTCAGTCCTCACAGGGCAAGATCGGCAGTCCGGTCGAGCAGGTTCTGCTCTACTGCTTCCACTACGACCCCGTGACCGGGCGCTACACGCCCCTGATTCTGACGGCCGTCAAGATTTTCGCAGTTCTGACGGTGCTGCTGCTCGGCAGCCTGATTGGTTATTTCCTGTGGCAGGAACGCAAGGAACGGCAGGCGCTGGCTGCCGGTTCAACCACGGCCAATGCCGGATAGGGATGTTGTCATGATGCCATTGACCATATTGACCACATGCTTCAATTGGACGGCAGCGGCGCTGCGGCTGCCGCTGTTTCCAGAACAGGCATCGGCGAATGCGCCCAACGTGGATGCCCTGTACTTCTTCATGCTCGCGGTCTGCGGCGGCGTCTCGATCGCCATTGTTCTGCTGATTTTCTACTTTGCCGTCAAATATCGCCGGCGGACGCCCGACCAGTTGGCGGAAGATGCCCATGTCCCCGTTGCACTGGAGTGGGCGTGGATCATCATCCCCTCGCTGTTTTTCATGTCGTTTTTCGGCTGGGGTGCTTTTCTGTACTTCGCGGATGCCAAAGCTCCGAAAGACGCGCTGGAAATTGCCTGCACGGGGCGCCAGTGGATGTGGAAGTTTCAGCACCCGGACGGACAGCGTGAGATCAACATGCTGCACATCCCCGTCGGGAAACCCGTCAAACTGGTCATGGTGTCGGAAGATGTCATCCACAGCATGTTCGTGCCAGCCTTTCGGATTCACATGGACGTGATTCCCAAGCGGTACACGGAAGTCTGGTTTGAGGCAACCAAGCCGGGGACGTACCACATGTTCTGCTCGCAGTATTGCGGCACGGAACACGCCAACATGATTGGCTCGGTCGTGGCCCTCGAACCGCATGAATACCAAACCTGGCTCAACGGCGCGGCGACCGGCTCGCTGGCACTGCGCGGCGAGGCGCTGTTCAACAAGCTCGCCTGCAATGGCTGCCACACCGGCGATGCCGAAGCCCGTGGGCCCTACCTGCCCGGACTGTACGGGCGCAACGTCCAGCTTACGACCGGCGAGGTCATCGTCGCGGACGAAAACTACATCCGCGAGTCCATCCTCAAACCCGGTGTCAAGATTGCTGCCGGTTACGACAACATCATGCCCGGCTACGATGGGCAACTGACCGAGGAACAAATCATCGAGTTGGTGGCCTACATCAAACACCTGGGCAAGAAGTACGAGCAGTTTGAGCCGGTGGCGCCGCCGACGGCGCCGGCCCCGCGCCCGGCCGGTCAGAATCCCGACCAGACGCTCCCCACCGGCAACGTCAAACCCAGTATGACGCCGGGCACATCACCTCCGGCGACCACGGCACCCGCTGGTGCGGTCCCTACGCCGCCCCCGGCGTCAGAAGGGACCCGTCCGAAACCCAATTGATACCCAAGTGATTCCGCCAGCCGGCAGCTTTCTGGCCCGCACCGAGTGACACCATGATTGAAGAAAACGTCTCCCTACCGCGCATTCACTATCTGAACTCCCACTACGGGTGGAAATCGTGGCTCTTCACGACCGACCACAAGCGGATTGGTCTGCTCTACATGGTTTCCATCACGCTGATGTTCTTCCTTGGCGGCTTCTTCGCGCTGCTCATCCGGCTCGAACTGCTGACGCCCCAGGCGGACATGTTCACAGCGGATACGTACAACAAGTTCTTCACGCTGCACGGGGTGATTCTCATTTTCTTCTTCCTCGTGCCCTCGATTCCGGCCACCCTGGGCAACTTCCTCATCCCGCTGATGATTGGCGCCAAAGACGTGGCCTTTCCCAAGCTCAACCTGCTGAGCTGGTACATCTTCGTCATCGGCTCGCTGTTTACCCTGTGGGTGGTGGCCGTGGGCGGGATTGATACGGGGTGGACGTTCTATACGCCGTACAGCACGACCTTCGCCAACACGCATGTGATTGCGGCGACGCTGGGCGTGTTCTTCACCGGGTTTTCCTCGATCCTGACCGGTCTCAACTTCATTGTCACGATTCACAAGATGCGCGCGCCGGGACTGACCTGGTTCCGCCTGCCGCTTTTCATCTGGTCACTGTATGCCACGAGCATCATTCAGGTGCTGGCGACGCCGGTGCTGGGCATCACCATGGTGCTCATTGCCGCCGAACGCTTCGCCAAGGTGGGCATCTTTGACCCGGCGCTGGGCGGCGACCCGGTACTGTTCCAGCACATGTTCTGGTTCTATTCCCACCCGGCGGTGTACATCATGATTTTGCCGAGCCTGGGTGTGGTCAGCGAACTGATCTCTGCTTTCACGTGGAAGCGGGTGTTTGGCTACAAGTTCGTGGCCGTCTCCTCGCTGATGATCGCCATCTTCAGCTTCATCGTGTGGGGACACCACATGTATGTCTCCAGCATGTCCATCTATGCCGGCATGCTGTTTTCCATTCTCAGCTATCTGGTGGCCGTGCCTTCGGCAGTCAAGGTCTTCAACTGGACGGCTACGCTGTACAAAGGCTCGGTTTCCTACGATACCCCGATGCTGTATGCCCTGGGCTTCATCGGGCTGTTTACGATTGGCGGTTTGACGGGCCTGTTTCTGGCCTCGATGGGGCTTGACCGGCACCTGCACGACACCTACTTCGTCATTGCCCACTTCCACCTCATCATGGTTGGCGGCGCGGTGATGGGCTACTTCGGCGGTCTGCACTACTGGTGGCCCAAGATGTTCGGGCGGATGTACCCCGAATGGTGGGGCCGTCTGAGCGCGCTCATCGTGTTCGTGGGCTTCAACCTGTCGTTCTTTCCGCAGTTCATCATCGGCTACCTGGGGATGCCGCGCCGCTACCACGTCTATGCGCCGGAGTTCCAGGTACTGAACGTGATGTCCACCGCCGGATCATCCATTCTGGGTGTGGGCTACCTGTTGCCGCTGGTGTACTTCATCTGGTCGCTGCGCTACGGCAAGGTGGCGTCAAATCCGTGGCGCGCCAAGGGACTGGAATGGGAGACGACTTCGCCGCCGCCGCCGGAAAACTTCCTCGAGCAGCCCATCGTCACCGAAGAAGCCTACAACTACCCGACGCGCCCGGCGCAGCCTGGCAAACAGACCGGCAAGCTCACCGGCGGACTGAATCCCCCTGCATCCCCCACGGCAACCGCAACTGGAACTGGAAGGGAGGCCGAAGTTGTCTAACGCACACAGCCCTGTCGCCCATCACTTCTACACCATCGAGCAGCAGAAGGAATCGGCCACCATTGGCATGTGGCTGTTCCTGGCGACGGAAATCCTGCTGTTCGGCGCCCTGTTCACGGCCTATGCCGTCTATCGGTACAAGTTTCCCGACGCCTTCATGGTGGCCAGCTCACGCATGGACTGGAAAATGGGCGGTCTCAACACGCTCTTTCTCATCGTGAGCAGCGTGACCATGGTGTTTGCCGTTTCCTCGGCGGAAAAAGGCCGCCGGGGTGGGCTGCTGGGCTTCCTGGCGGCAACCGGCTTCTTTGGGACGCTGTTTCTCGTGGTCAAATACTTTGAGTACAAGCACCACTACCTCGACCACGACGTGCCGGGCCTCAACTTCCAGTGGACCGGAGCCCCCGAACTCGCCAATGGGGCGCAGATGTTCTTCTTTCTCTACTTCTTTATGACGGGTCTGCACGCCCTGCACATGATCGTTGGGCTGGGCCTGCTCATCTGGATTTTCATCACGGCTTATCAGGGCAAGTATTCCCCGGAATACTACAACCCGGTTGAGATGTTCGGGTTGTACTGGCACTTCGTGGACCTGGTCTGGATTTTCCTTTTCCCCCTGCTCTACCTGCTTGGGGCGCACCTGCCGCCGGGCGGCGGCGGACATCACTGAATCGGAGGCAACGGCCATGGGACAGGCGACACAACAGCCAGCCACACACCCTGCCAACGGGCATAGCCACGCCCATCCCACGATTTCCCCGGCGACCTATCTTCTCGTGCTGGCGGCGCTGGTCATCGGCACGGTGGTTACGGTCTGGACAGCCAGCATGGACCTGGGAGCGTTCAATACGCCGGTCGCGCTGGCGATTGCCATCGGCAAGGCGGCGCTCATCATTCTGTATTTCATGCACATCCGGTACAGCACCTGGCTGACGCGAACCGTCGTCATCGGTTCGTTTTTCTTCCTCATCGTGCTGTTCGGATTGACTTTCTCCGACTATCTCACGCGCGAAAAAACGCCTGAGATTCCCTCGCTGTATTCACCCGACCCCATTTTGAAACAGCAGTAGGCTGTGTTCCGGGCGCTTTGCCCTCCCGGTTGTTACAGGTCGTCATGCCGAAATCACTTGTACTTGCCTCTCCGACGCCGGTTGTGGCCCTGGGTCTCCGTGACCGGCTGGCCGCTTACTGGGCCCTGACCAAACCCCGGATTACCTTTGAGGTTGTCCTGATTGCCGCCTTTGGTTTTCTGCTGGGCACGCCGGGGCCGGTGGACTGGGGCCGGTTCTGTCACGCCATGCTTGGCATCGGCCTGCTCTCCGGTGGCATTGCCGCACTCAATCAGTGGATGGAACACCTGGCTGACGGGCAGATGCGGCGCACGGCGACCCGCCCGATTCCCAGTGGGAAGGTGACGCCCTTTCAGGCGCTGCTCTTTGGTCTGGTGCTGACCACCGGCGCGGAAGCCTACCTCTGCCCGACGGTCAACCCGCTGACGGCTGTTCTTGGGTTGGCCACCGCCATCGGCTACGTGTGGATTTACACCCCGCTCAAAACGCGCACCTGGCTTTCGACGGCGATTGGTTCCTTTCCCGGTGCCATGCCGCCGCTGGTCGGGTGGGCGGCGGCTGCCGGTTCACTGTCGCTCGAAGCGTGGGTGCTGTTTGCCATCATGTTTTTCTGGCAGTTCCCGCATTTCTACGCCATTGCCTGGATGTACCGTGAAGACTACCGCCGGGCCGGAATCGGGATGCTGCCGGTGATTGAAGCCGATGGCCGTCGTACCATCCGCCAGACGCTCATCACGGGTCTTGTTACCGTTGGGCTGAGTCTTTTGCCCTTCTGGCTGGGGCTTTCGGGCTGGATATACCTGGCTGGGGCGCTCGTGCTCGGCGCGCTTTTCCTTCAGTCCTGCCTGACGCTGGCCCGCACGCGAACGAACCTGGCTGCCAAACGGGTGTTGCGGGCTTCCGTGATGTATCTTCCCATGTTGTTTCTGCTGATGACGCTCAACCGTCTCTAGTCCGCCGAGCGACAGCAGCCAGGCTTCCCCCATCCCAACCTGGGAGTCATCATCCATGCCCATTCAGCTTACGGTAGTGGACGCTTTCACGGACAAACCTTTCCGGGGCAATCCGGCGGCGGTATGTCTGCTCGATGAAGCCCTTGACCGGACGCTCATGCAGTCCATTGCCCTGGAAATGAACCTGTCGGAAACAGCCTTCGTTCTGCCCGACGCCGACGGACGGTGGCAGCTACGGTGGTTCACCCCGGAAGCTGAAGTCCAGCTCTGCGGCCACGCGACCCTGGCTGCCGCCCACGTGCTCTACGAACAGGGGCGCGTTCCAGCCAACGACGTGGTGCTGTTTCAGACAGCCAGTGGTGTCCTCACCTGCGTTCGCCACGCAGATGGCGACATCGAGATGGATTTTCCCGCCATTCCTGTCACGCCCACAGTGGCACCGATGGAGTTGTTTGCCGCCTTGGGCGTGCCGCTGGCCTACGTCGGCGCCAGCGAGTCGAACTATCTCGTCGAAGTCGAGAACGAAGACATCCTGCGCTCCATCCAGCCAGACATGCGCCTGCTGGCGACCCTGCCCAAGTGGGGCACGATTGTCACCTGCCGGGCGACAGCGCAGGATGGACTCCCTGACCACGACTTTGTTTCACGCTTCTTTGCTCCGGCCAAGGGTGTGGGAGAAGACCCGGTGACGGGTTCAGCGCACTGTTCCCTGGCCCCCTACTGGAGTGCCAAGCTCGGCAAAACCCGGCTCATCGGCTTCCAGGCTTCCAGGCGTGGCGGCATCGTCCACGTCGAAGACCGTGGGACACGGGTCAATCTCGGCGGCCGTGCCGTCACCGTGCTTCACGGCAGCTTTCACTTCTAACCAAAGCCTGTCCAGGAAGACCGACGAAACGCTGAAAATTGATTGCAAAACACTTTCCTATTCGTTCACACTGTATTCACATAGGTACGAATAATGGCGTTACGTGTGGCCTCATGACGCCAAACGAACTTGAAAAAGGGTTCTCATGGCGGAAGGCGTTTCGAGCAACGGTGGTCTGCCGGGCAGTCCAGCGACTTTGTGCGAGGGGCGTTCTCCGTCTGGGATTCCATCCTGTCCTCTGTGTGTAAAGGGAGAATCATCATGCGAGATGTTTTGCGACTGAAGCGGCTCTGGCTGCTTACGGTGGCACTGTGCTTTGGCTTTTCAGGCCCAGCCTGGGCCCAGGCACAAGCTACGACCGGACAGATTGCAGGCGTTGTCATTGACCAGACCGGGGCGGCCATCGCCAATGCAACTGTCACGGCCGAAAACCCGCAAACCGGTTTCAAACAGACAACGACCTCCAAGGCCAACGGTGAGTACGTGCTGGTTCAGCTACCAGTCGGCAGCTACAAGCTGACGGCGGAAGCGACCAACTTTGCCTCCACTACCGTCGAAAACGCCACGGTCATCGTCGGGCGGACGCTCAACGTCAACCTGACGCTTGGTGTAGGGGCCGTCACCGGTGAAGTGATCGAGGTGACAGCCAGCGGTGTCAGCATTCAGACGACCCGCAGCGAGGCCGATGCCATCCAGAACTCAACAGCCATTCGAAACCTGCCTATCAACGGGCGACGCTTCCAGGATTTCGTCACCCTGGCACCCAATGCCCAGGTTGAGCCGCGCCGGCAGCAGATTTCCCTTTCGGGACAGCGCGGGATTTACGGCGCCAACGTCAACGTGGACGGCATGGACTACAACCAGCCGTTCTTCGGTGGCATCCGCGGCGGCGAACGCTCGAATTCCGCCTTCACCATCCCGCAGGAATCCATCCGGGAGTTCCAGGTGGTTTCAGCCGGCTATTCAGCCGAGTTCGGACGCTCCACAGGCGGAACAGTCAATGCCGTCACCAAGAGCGGCACCAATGAATTCCACGGCACGGCGTTTTACCTGATCCGCCCGCAGGAAGCCGCCCGTACCAATGACTTCTTCCGGGCACAGGAAGCTGAGTTTGTCGCGCAGGGCATCACGGGCAAAATCAATGCCGCGCCGACGCAGCAGCAGTTTGGCGGCTCCGTTGGCGGCCCCATCGTCAAGAACAAGTTCTTCTTCTTCTTTGCCTATGAGCAGCAACGGCTGCGCCAGACGCGCAGCACGGCCTTCCCCAACCTGGCGCTGGTTAACCCAGGCACGTTGACGCCTTCCCAGCGGGCGGTGTTTGACTTCTACTCCAACGAGCAGGGGAATTTTGAACAGACCAACGATGCCTGGGCCCCACTCCTGCGGTTGGACTGGCAGCTCACCAGCAAGAACCTTCTGACGGTGCGTTATAACTTCAGTTATAACCGCGCCCTGAATGCCAACTCCAACGGCCCGCAAATTTTCCCGACAACCAACAGCTCCCTGGCAAACAACGGTGCGGAGCGCGACCGCAACAACATTGGCGTGGTGTCGCTCTACAGCACGCTCACACCGAGCCTGTTCAATGAGTTCCGCTTCCAGTTTGCACGTGAGGACCGCCCACGTGGCTCCAACTCCAGCCGTCCAACATTCAACAGCTTCATTGGTAATGTTGGGGCCGTCTCCTTCCTGCCAACCACGCAGTACGACACGCGGACGCAGTTCGTCAACAACCTGACAGTGCTGGCCGGCAACCACACAATGAAATTCGGCTTTGAGTACAGCCGCGTGTTTGCCAACCAGTTGTTTGGTTTCAACCAGTTTGGCAGCTACTCGCTGATCGGGGCTAATACGACCTTGGCCGTTATCAACGGCGTCCAGGTGCCGGTCGTGCCACCTGGCGCGCCGCCGACAGCCCAGCGCGGACGGTTTGACGTCGCCGCCAACTACACGGTGCAGATTGGCAACCGCTTCACCGAATACACCGTGCATCAGTTGGCGTTCTTCGGTCAGGATTCGTGGCGGATTCGCCCCAACTTCACGCTCAACTACGGGCTGCGCTGGGAAGGACAGTACAATCCCACCCCGGCGGCCAACAATACGGACCTCGTCGAAGCCGTCCGCAGCGTGCAGTATCCGATTGATGTTCCGGGCCTGCGGCGCGATCCAACCCAGATTCCGGACGTAACCAACCAGTATGCCCCACGGGTGGGTATTGCGTGGGATCCGTTCAACAACGGGAAGTCGGTTTTCCGCGCCAATGGCGGTATCTACTACGCCACGACGCCACTGCTGCTGTTTGCCGATGCCACCAACAACTTCCGCACCCCGGCGGGGAACCTGTCGGCACAGATTCCTTTCGCCCTGCCGGCCGGATTCAACCAGGCGGCTTTTGACGCTTCACCGGCGACGGCTGGCTACCGGGCCATCATGGGGACGGGCGCGGCACCGAACACCGTGTTCCGGCAGTTCCTGCTGGCTGGCATCAACCTCAACAACTTCCAGCTTGGGGCGCTGCCGACGGTCACACCGGCGCAGCTCACCCAGATTGCCAATGTGCTCAACCAGTTCCTCCCGGCCGGTGCCACGCCGTTTTCACTTTCGGCAGCGGCGGCCCCGCTCTTTATTTCGGAAGACTTCCGCAACCCACGTTCCGTCCAGGCCAACTTCGGGTATGAATACCAAGTGGCGCGTGGGCTGACGTTCGGTGTGGACTTTTCGCTCATCAACACGGTGTACCTGCAGCGGAACCGGCAGTTGAACCTTCCGGCCCCGCGCATCAACCCGGATAACATTCCGGGCGACATCTCGCTGCGTCCGATTTTCAACCCGACGGTGGCGCCCTTTGCCACCCGCCCCAACCTCGGTGTCGGGCAGTTGACCGTGCGTGAATCCACGGCCCGGTCGCTCTACCGCACCATGGTGCTGCGGGCGAAGTTCGAGCGGCGGTGGGGTCAATTCTCGGCTTTCTACACGCTCTCGGATAATGTCTCGGACGATGACAACGAACGTGAAGCTGGCGGGTCGTTCCCGGCCAACTCGTTTGACCTGCGCGGTGAGCGTGGCTTCTCCAACATTGACCGGCGGCACCTGTTTGTCGTCAACCCGGTCATCTTCCTGCCCTATGGGTTTGAAGTGTCAAGCGTGGTGCGGTTGCAGTCGGCCTTCCCCGTTGATGGCATCGTAGGCAACATTGGCGGCGGCTCAGCCGACGTCAACCGTGACGGAACGCTCGGTGCCGGGTCGGGCGGACAGCTCGACCGGCCGTACCGCGCGCCCGGCCAGCCGTTCCCGCGCAATGCGTTCCGCAACCGCCCGATCTACAACGTTGACCTGCGCCTGCAGAAGCGTTTCAAGATCACCGAATCCCAGGATGTCACGATTTCGGGTGAGTTCTTCAACCTGTTCAACCTCATGGGACTGCAATACAGCGGCGCCGCGGTGACGAGTCTGTGCAACTTTGCCGGATTGACGGGCAATGCCCTGATCGCTGCGCAACGCAACTGTGGTATTCCGCAGGCGAATGTGCCGCTCAACCCGAACTTCCTGTCCCTCCGGGAGCGCAACCTGAACAGCCCGCGGCTTGGGCAGCTTCTGCTCAACAACACGCTGGGGAACTCGGTGTTCCAGTTCCAGGTTGGCGTGCGGTATCAGTTCTAAACCAGGTAGCTACAGTTGGCTTTCCCGGCGGCAGCGCAGCAGTGCTGCCGCTTTTTTCTTTGGCTTTCGGCTTTGTCTCTTTGGCTTTCCAGCAAGGCGTCAGTGTGCTGGGCGGGTACGCATTGCGGACGTGACGACCTCCCAGTAGGCATCGAGTGCCAGTTCGCGCCGAAAATGCTGCTCAAAGCATTCACGGGCGCGGCGCTGCATGGCGGTCAAAGACTCCGGCTCGTCGGCCAGCCGGCGCAGCGCAGCGACCAGTGCCGCCACGTCACCTGGTGCAATGCGAACACCACAGGCATGCGCCTGAATGATGTCAGCCACCTCGGTATGCTCACCGACCAGTCCGAGAATGGCCTGTCCGGCGGCGAGCGAACCATAGATTTTGCTGGGAATGATAAGACCTTCGGCCGCCGGCTCCATCGTCACCACTGAAAGATCGGCGCAGGTCAGCGACAGGGGCAGGCGTTCCACCGGCTGGTAGGGCAAAAACTTCACGTTGGGCAACTGCTTGGCTGCGGCGATCCCGACGAGGCGGGCCCGTTTGCCCCCGTCGCCGATGAAGAGGAAGAAAAACCGCGGATCATGACGCAGGGCGTCAGCGGCAGCCAGAACGGTTTCCAGGTCATGCGCCAGTCCCATGTTCCCGGAATACAGCACGGTGAGCCGGTCATGAGTGCCGTGTTCCAGCGCAAAGGGATTTTCCGCCTTTGGGCGGGGATGAATGGCCGTTCCATCCGCCCAACTGGGGATGACACGCACCGGCAGGAAACGCCCTCTGGAACGGGCATGGGTGGCTTCAAGCGTCACGCGCATGCGATTGCCCAGCGTAATGACCGCCGCCGCCCCGTCATAGACCAGGGCGTTGACGGCATCCCACAACCGCCGCACCAGAGAATGTTCCTTCAGGACCCCGAACCGTACGGCCAGATCAGGATAGATGTCCTCGACAACGCAGACATAGGGACGGCGCTGCATCATCCATCCCAGCCACCCGACGAGGCCAAGTAGTGGCGCATTGCACACCAGCAGTACGTCATATCCCCGAAAACCCACGGTCGTCTCGATGGCAGCCCCGGCGACGAAGGTCGCCAGGTTGAGCAGCCGGCCCCACAGACGACGCTTGTCAAAACGGGTACCCAGCACCCGGCGGATGCGGATTGCCCCCAGCCGGTCATGGGCCGGTAACGGCTGAGCATCCCGCTGGTATGGCGCGCGGCTCGTCACCACCATGACCTCACCACCACGCCGGGCGAAGTCCTGGGCAATTTCGGTGGTGAACTGCGCCACCGCGGCCGTTTCAGGATAAAAGTAGTGGGTCAGAATGAGCAGACGCGGCGCCGGTGTGGCCGACGGCGCTGAAGTGGGCAACCTTTCCGAAGTGGAAGGGACGGTCTCCCGGTGGCGTGTCATGACGGTTGCGACACCTGGGCGACAGATGGCTCTGTCGTGCGAAGCACCCGCTGCCGCACCCACTGCGCCGGACATCCGCGATAGATGCTGTATGGCTCGGTTTTGCCGCCGATGACACTGCCCGCCGCAACGACGACGTGACTGGCAATCTCGGTTCCCGGCAGCACGATGCTTTTGGCGCCGATCCAGGCCCCATCCGTGATGACAATCGGCCCCACCATCAGGTCGAAGGAAGGCGAGGTGTAGTCGTGGTTGCCGGTCAGCAGGTATGCCCCCTGTGAAATACAGGCATGGGCACCAATTGTCACCTGAGCCAGGTTGTCAATCCACGCACCTTCACCAATCCAGGTAAAGTCGCCAATCGAGAGAAACCACGGGTACTTGATGTTGACGTTCGGTTTGATGACCACGCCCTGCCCCACCCGCGCGCCGAACAGCCGGAGCAGGGCCACCTTCAGCGCCGAGGGATAGGGCAGGTCAGACTTGAAAATCCAGGCATTGACCAGCATCCACAGCACACGCTTGAACACCAGGCCGGGCCGGTACCAGGTATTGTCAAAACGGGAAAGATCAACCTTCGTCATGTCGCCAGGATGCGCTCGTACGTTGCCAGCAGTTTTTGTGCCACCCGTTCCCAAGTGTAGTGGTCAAGAATAAAGGCTCTTCCGCGGGCACCCATTGTCCGGGCGGCGGCCGGATTACCCAGATAGCGGTCGAGCGCCTGCGCAATGGACTCCACGGAACACTCAACGATACAGGCCGCGCCAGCCGCGCCAGCCTCCGGGAAGTTGCAGCCATCCGTCATGATGGTCGGCGCGCCCGCGGCCAGACACATCAGAATGCCCATGCTGAAGCCCTCGGAGTAGGAAGGCGCGATGTGGAGTTCAACGCTGCGCAGCATGGCATAGAGTAGCGGCCCGCTCATCCAGCCGGCAAAGGTGACGGACTCCAGACACCCGGCCGCGGCAAAAAACGCCTTTGCCCGTGGGAGAAAGCCGATGTTGTCCTGTCCCACCACCAGCAGGTGCGCGTCGGGGTACTTGGCGTGTATCCGGGCAAAGGCCGGCGCCAGCAGATCAAGCCCCTTTTTGGGATCGATGCGCCCAAAAAACAGCAGAAGCCGTTTGTCGCGCAGCGCCGGGTAAGCCGCATAGAACACCTCGCGGGCAGGCAGCGTCTCAAACTCGGCACGGTGTAACCCGTTGGGGATGAGTTCAATCGGTGTCTCCAGGCCAAGCGCCTGAATGTGCTCGGCTTCCCGTGAAGCCGTGGCCTGAATGAGCCGGGCGCCGCGCAGCGCCGGACGCTCCACCAAGGCATAGTAGGTGCGCTTTTTCCACGCCTTGTAGGCCAGCGCCCATGGCTCAAGCATGCCGTGCGGCGTGGTGACGTATGGCCACCCGTGCTGCCGGCACTGCCACTGTACTGCGGCAATGAGCGGCGCAAAGATGGAATGCGTGTGGACGAGATCATACGCCTGCCCATGCTGCCTAAACCACCGGACGAGCGGCCGACTGAGGATGAAGTCCTGGCGATGCCAGCAGGGGAAGTACATGACGCGATAACCGTCTTCGGAAATCCAAGTGTGGTGGACGACCGCCTGCCGCTGCTCACCGTCGGCATCGGTGGTGATGATGTCCGCCTGTGCGCCGGCGCGTCCGACGGCCTGGGCAATCCCGGTCACGACTTTCGCAATCCCACCGTACTTGGCGCCCAAATAAGGGACGACATACAAAACCCGCATGCCGGACTCCAGTCCTTCAAGGCACCAGCGTTGCGGCCTGCATCCAGGCGGCTGTCTGCGCGATGCCCGCTTGCAGTGAGGTTACAGGGTGCCAGCCAAACGTGCGTCGGGTAGCCTCGCAGTCAAGGCAGATGGATGGAGCATCAATGCGGCGCGCTGGCTCGTGGCGGACCGTCACGGACCGCCCGATGACCGATTCAATCGTGGCCACGAGTTCATTCAGGCTGTAGGCGCGTCCGCCGCCCAGATTGAACACTCCATTGACCCCCACCGCACCGCTCCCGGCCTGCACCAGCGGCTCCAGCATATCGGAGACGAAAAAGAAGTCGCGGCTGGTTTGCCCATCACCAAAGATGACAACCGGTTCTCCCCGCAGGGCACGATACAGAAAGACGGCCACAGCCCCCTGCCGGCCGAGTGGATTCTGACGCGGCCCGTAGGGCACCGAAGGACGGAAGATGACATATTCCAGACCGTAAAGGTGGTGGTAGGCCCCAAGGTATTTCTCAACGGTCAGCTTCGTCACCCCATAGGCATTGATGGGCTGCGTGGGATGGTCTTCCGTAATGGTTCCGGCGCGGGGCATTCCATACACCGTGCCGCCGGAGGAGACATACACCACCCGCCGTACACCGGCTTCCCGACAGGCGTCGAGAAGCTGTACCGTGGGCATGAGGTTTGATTCGATGTCGGCAACCGGATGGCGGGTCGCCGTCTCATGAATCGAACTCCAGGCGAGGTGATACACCGTCTCAACGCCAAACTCCGTCAGGACATTGCGCACGAGGTCGCGGTCAGACAGGCTCCCCGCCACGCTCCGCACTCCCGGCGGCGGCGGGTCATAGCGGCGCTCCCGGCGGTCAAAGACAATGACCGGGGCCTGCCCGGCCAGACGGTCAACGAGATGCGACCCGATGAAGCCATTGCCGCCCGTGACCAGAATCGTTGCCATGGCACTCATCTGTCCGGCTTCAGGCCCGGATGGGAATCGGCCGTGGCCCGGACCACGTCGCCGGTTGGCTTCCCTGTTTCAGCAGCCGGCGGTTCGACCAGGCAAACATCAACACCGTCAGGGAAGACATCCCCAGCCAGGCATAGATGCCCGGCAGGTCACCGCCCCGCAGGAGCGGGATCATCCACGCCACAAACAATCCACGCAGCACGCTGTACAAGAACGGGTGCAGTGTGGTCATCCATTCCGTTATGGCAGCCAGACCCAAACCGTAGAGCACCGCAAAGACAGCAATCCCGATGACGCCCCCTTCACCGTAGAACGAACCGTAGATGGACTGGGAAATCCCCAGCATCCCCTGCGAGGTGTCGCGCAGACCAAGTTTGTTGACATATCCGCCCACCGGCTTGTCGGGCCAGAGTTCCCGTGGAATCGGGCGGGTCAGCACTTCAAGGTGCTCCATCCCCAAGGTGAAATCCATCAGTTCGGGATAGACAAAACGGACGATGGCAAATCCATCGAGCATGTTGGCGTCTTCCCCCGCGACCAGCCGGTCCCAGGACGTGCCCGTATGCTGGAAAGCCGCCGCCTTGTCGTTGACGTTGTCAGCCTGTCGGATGGCTCCCGCCAGACTAAACGCCAGCACAGCGACAATCGCCCCCAGCAGCAGGGCGACCGCCCGTTTCCGTGGGGCATAAAACACGGAAAGCGCCACGGCCATCCCGATGATTAGTCCAACGAACTGAAACCGCAGGAAAGCGCCAAAGTTGTTGTAAGCCGCAGCGGCCACAATGACCAGGCAGACGCCCTTCTGAAAGGGGGTGTGCAGCGCCCCAAAGCGCCATGCCGCCACCAACAGGGTCGCCACCCCAATCAGGGTGAGCGGAAACAGAAAGACGTAGCTGCTGCTCGTCAGATTGAAGGCGGCACTGCGGGCATACTCGCTCAGAAAGAAAAACACAATGCCCAAGGCAAGCAGGGATGACACCGTGCGTGGCGGCAGCCGCTGGAGACCTTCCGCCGCCACCACCGGCAGTTTCCGCCGCATGCGGGCGCAGTAGGTTGCCATCAGGACGAATTCCCCAAAGGCGATGAACGGCAGAACCTCCAGGGCATCCTCGTCGGTGATGGGCGGTAAGCCAAAGGTATAGACCGTCTCTATCCATTCCCCCCACCCCTGGGTCACAGCAAAATACCGGTATGAGCTGAAAAACATCGTCAGCCCGGCGATCATCAACGGAACTTCATCGTTCCTTCGGAAGAACCACACGCCGGCAAAAACCAGCAGCGCCGTCTGGATGAGGACGATGAGCGGGAAAAGCGTATCCATAGGGCATGTCCACCGGCAGCAGGGCCCGGTCAGCGGGCGGTTTCGAGCAGTGTTTTCCAACGGATGCCGTAGGCGTCCCAAGTGTACGCCGCGACGCGCTGGCGCGCCAGTCGTCCCATATCGAAGGTTTTGTCCGGCTGAGACAGCGCCGTTTCCATCAACGCCTGTAACCGCGCAGCATCGCCGGCCATCATCAGCCAGCCATCCACACCGTCTTCAATCAGGTCGGGGCCAACCGTGGCATCTGAGGCAATCACTGGGACGCCGCAGGCCATGGCTTCCAAAACAACCAGCCCAAAGCCCTCGAAGTAACTTGGAAACACCAGCACGTCACACGACCGGATGATGTCCGGCAGGTCGCGGTGCGGACGCTTGCCCAAAACCTTCAGCCCCGGCAAATCGGGAATATGCGGCTGCACCTCCGGTGCAACCGGCCCCACCAGCCACAATTCGGCGTGCCGTGGAGCCAGCTTCTCCCACACTTCCAGCAGCAGCGGAACCCCCTTGCGGGCCGTCACCGAACCAAGAAACAGGAAGCGAAAGGGGCGGCCGGCCTCCGGCGGCGGACGTGGCGTGAAGGCCTCCAAGTCAACCCCATAGGGGTTACAGACAATCCGCTCCACGGGAACCCCATGAGCGACAAGCGACCGGGTGGTAAAGCTGCTCGCCACCACAATGGCATCCGCCAAGGCATGTTCCTGCGCTTCGTGGGCCAGCATCGCCGGCAGCGGCGGCACAAGGCTTTCGCGCCAGTCGGGATACCGTGCGGCGACGGTTTCAAAAACCCGTTTTTTCCACAGGGGATGGGCAATGCTCTGGTCAAGGATGAACCGCCGGCCCAGGTCACGACACCGCTCGGCCAGTATCCACGAGGACGTATCAAAGCCAATGACCACATCCACCGCGCGCAGCGCCGCCGTGGGGATGCTTTCCTGAAAATGCTGGTTGCGGCACAGAAAAACCTCCAGCGCCGGCGCTCCCTGCCGAAGCGCCCACAGCGCCGCCAGCTCACGCCACGGGCGCAGATGAAGATGCCGGCGCGCCACGCCCGACAGCAGCCGGTTGCCCAGTCGTTCCCGGACGCCTCCCACCTGCGTCAGTTGCCGGACCCACCAGGCTTCCTCGCGCAGCGCCAACCCCGTCCAGAACCCCTCCAGCATCCCCAGCCGTGCCAACTGCCGGGCAAGCTGGAAGGCATGCTGCGTTCCGGGATGGGCAAGCAGAACCTTCATCGTTTGGCGGAGTTCACTCGCTGGAAGTCGGCGACGGGAGGCGTGTCGTCACCCAGCAGGTGGGAATCGTGCGTGCCTCCGGGCCGAACAGCCAATGGGGACGCAACGGGTGAACATCCACCGTCCGGCCCGCTGCCCGCAGCCGGCTCAGGACCGGCTCCAGCAGGTGCTCGCCATGGACTTCCACCAGCCACTGCACCGGTGCGGTCAACAGCCGCCGTGCGCCGTCGAGCACGTCCACTTCAGCGCCTTCGACATCCACCTTGACCAATGCCGCCCGTCCGGCCAGCGCCGGCCGGGCATCCAAAGCGGCATCCAGCGTGATGGTCACGCCGTCGTTTCGGGCCCCGACGTACAACGGCAGGAACTCAAACGTCGCGCCAGCATAGGCGGCAGCCCACCGTTGGGCAGGGCCGGTGAGTTGTTCTGCCAGAGACGGCGTATCGTCCATCCCCGGCTCAAAAGCCACGATATGCGGGTGACGGCCCTGCCCGAGAATGGCTGCCGCGCACCCGTAGGTGAAATAACCATCGTTGGCGCCGACATCCCAGATCACATCCACCTGCCGCAACGCCGCCTTCAGCCACGGATTGAGTACATGCTCATAAGCGCCCAGGATTTTTCGCTTGGAGTGGGCCGGATTGAGAATGAGCCGCGCCCCGCGAAAGGGCCCGGCCAGAATCGTCACGGGTGTCGGCGTCTGTTTCGTCAAAAGGGCCAGCAACGTCATGGCTGCCGACGGGACAAAGCCGGCGGGCGGCTTGCCACTCCATTCTCGCCGTTGACAGTGATCATCGTCCCATCCCCTTCTTCCGTGAAAATCTCCCGGAGCAGCGCCCCGGCTTTCATGCCGTTGATGACGTGCACTGAGTTGACTCCGGCACGCAGGGCGCGCGCCGCAGCTTCCAGTTTCGGCAGCATGCCACCGGCCACCTTTCCGGCGTCCATCATGGCGGCGGCTTGCCGCAGCGTCAGGCGGCTGATGCGCTGCCCGTGCTCATCCAGCACACCATCCACGTTGGTCGCCAGAACCAGTTTTTCAGCCCGCATCTCCGCCGCAATGACAGCCGCCACGGTATCGGCATTGACATTGTAGATGTCGCCATCCTCATCGGCAGCCAGCGATGCCATGACCGGAACAAAGTCCTTCTCGATGAGGGTGTCAAGCAGCCGGGTGTCCACATCCAGAATTTCGCCGACGTAGCCATAATCCACCGTCTGCGGCTTGCCGGTTTCCAGATTGACGACCACCTGCGGCGGGCGCTTGCGTGCTGTCAGAATGTTGCCGTCCACGCCACTCAACCCGACGGCCGGAACGCCGGCCTGGCGCAGCGCGCCGAGAATTTCGACGTTGACCTTGCCGCCAAAAACCATCTTGACCACATCCAGCGCGCGCTCGTCCGTGATACGCCGGCCGTTGATGGTCTTCGGCTTGATGCCAAGCTGCTGGCTCAGTTCATTGGCCTGTACTCCGCCGCCGTGTACCGCCACGACGCGAATCCCAATCTGGGCGCACAGCGCCAGTTCTTCACAAAATGAATCGAGGGTGTCTTCCTCTGCCGCAACCTTGCCGCCAAACTTGACGATGAAGGTCTTTCCCTTGAAACGATTGATGTACGGGAGGGCTTCCCGCAGCACATTGGCGTCAAATCCCATAAGGCGTCAAATCAGATGCAAACAAAACTGCAAAATGGATTTCTGGACGTGCAGCCGGTTTTCGGCTTCGTCGTAACAATCGTTCTGCGCCGATGCCAGCACCGCGTCCGTCACCTCGACGTTGCGCCGCAGCGGCAGGCAGTGCAGAAACCGCGCCGAACCGAGCTTTTCCGGCATCAGTATCCAGTCCCGGTAGTGGGCCGGCGGCGGCGCGCCATAATCCACCAGCGACGCCCAGGACTTGGCATAGACCACATCCTGCCGGGCCAGCACGGACTGGTCATGCACGACCTCGACATCACCGAGACGCTCCATGACCACGTCTGGCAGCGGAAACTCCGGCGGGGCCACGATGGTCAGCCGGCAGCCAAGCTGGGTGGCCGCCAGCGCAAACGAGTTCGGCACCGCCGTGGGCAGCGCCTTGATATGTGGCGTCCACGCCAGCGCAACCCGTACACCTTCCGTCCGCCCGAAACGCTCCCGGATGGTCAGCATGTCGGCCATGGCCTGGCAGGGATGGTACAGCGCCGATTCAAGGTTGATGACCGGAACCGTGGCATACCGCCGGAAGGCCTCGATGACCGGATCGGCCGCGTCCTCTTCAGGTCGCTTCAGGGACGGGAAACAGCGGATGGCCAGCACATCAAAGTAGCGCGAAAGCACCTGCGCGGCGTCGGCAATGTGCTCCGGTTTGTCGCCATCCATGATGACGCCTTCCTGGTATTCCAGATTCCAGGTTCCGCGCCCGACCTCGAAGGTGACGGAGTTCCCGCCCAGTTGCGCGATACCGACGGCAAAACTGGCGCGGGTGCGAAGTGAGCTGTCAAAGAACAGCAGCGCGACGGTCCGCCCACTCAGAGCTGTCGAACGCTCACCACGGTGCGTCATGGCGTGCGTCAAAATCGTTTCGAGCGTGGTGCGGTCATAGTCTCCGGTGTTGATGAAATGTCTCATGGATTGCACGAAAAAGAAGTCAGACCGAGCGTTTCAGGCAGGCCGTGCATGAGGTTGAAGCACTGAAGCGCCTGCCCGCCGCCACCTTTGATGACATTGTCCAGCGCCGCCCAGACGATGGCCGTTTGCCCACGGACGGCCAGCCCAAGGTCACAGTAGTTCGTCCCACCAACCCACTTGATGTTGGGCGGTGTCTCACGCAGGCGGATGAAAGGCGCGTCGGCATAGTGTTCCGCGTAGAGCCGATGCAGCCCTTCGGGTGAAAGGTTCTGGCGCAACCGGGCATAGACGGTGACGAGAATCCCCCGCACAAACGGGCCGGAGTGCGGCTGGAAGACAAAGTCAACTTCCTGTCCGGTTTTGAGCCGCAGGGCCTGGGCAATTTCGGGCACGTGCCGATGGGTGAACGGCTCGTAGGCAAACAGGGCGTCCGCCCGGAAGGGATGGTGCGTCGTGGCCCGTGGGCTGGCCCCCGCTCCCGAAGAGCCAGTGACACCGTTGACAAAAGCCTGTTCCAGCCAACCGGCAGCAACGAGTGGGTACAAAGCCAGAGTGACCGCTGTGGCGAAACAGCCCGGCGCCGCTACGTAGTGCGCCCGACAGATGTCTGCCCGAAACAGCTCCGGCAGGCCATACACAAAGCGCGAAAGCCACGCCGCTGCCGCATGTGGACGCCCGTAGGTTGCGGCATACACCGACCGGTCACGCAGCCGGAAATCAGCCGAGGCATCCACAATGCGCGCCTCTCCGGCAAGCGCGTCAATGTGCGTCATGGCTTCGCCATTGGGCAGGGACAGAAAGATGACTTCCGCACTCCCGGTTTCGGTTAGCGGAGCAAACACCAGACCCGTTCCCGTCAGGTTGGGATGAACAGCGTCCAAGGGTTTGCCAGCCGCTTCCCGCCCGGTGATGGCAACAACTTCAACCTGTGGGTGCGCCAGCAGGAGGCGAAGCAGTTCTCCGCCAATGTAACCGGAGGCGCCGACGACGGCGACGCGCCGCCGCGCCGCCGATGTGGATGACGATGCAACCATTCGTTATCAGGCCACAGCAACGCCTGTTTCGTAACAGGCGGCTGGCGTCGCCATACGCAGCAGGCTGCCAGTCAAGTCGAGCGTGGCAAAGAGTTTTTCAGGGTACTTCAGGCCGTTGACGGCCGGAATGCCAAGATGCTTTTCCAGGTAATCGGAGCCGGAAATGTTTTCCGTCGCCAGCCCGCTGAAGGCGGCAATCCGCACGCCGAGCGGCTCCAGATAGAGACGCGCGCCATAGGCGCCCATCAGGTCTCCGGCGCAGACGACGACGGCGGCCACCGACGCCATGATGTCCGCATCGGCAATGACCGAATCCACCCGATAGTGCCCGAAGATGCCGTCGCCCAACTCAAAGATGAGCAGATCGCCATCGAGTGCGTTGGCAACGGTTTTGACGATGGGTGCGAGGTCTGCGGCGTCCACTGTCGAGGGCAGCCCGCAGTCAAGGAAACTCTTGACATCCACGGCGCCGGCGGCCTCGAACTTTTTGAGGTCCCGGATCGCCCCGACGCCCGACAGCTTGGCTGCCCCGACGCGATAGCCATGCGCCGTCGCCACGCGGATGAGTTCCGCCGCCGTAACCGTTTTGCCGACGTTCATGCACGTTCCCACCACCAGCACAATCGGACGCCGCCGCAGCAGATGACTCGCCGCCGGCAAGGCGTCACGTTCCAGGTTGACCGTGCCGCGCTCGTCACACAGCGTACCGAGATAACGCACGCGCGTGGCTTCCCCAAGCGCCGTCGTGGCATCGAGAAACCGGCCAATGACCCCACCCACATTGAGGATCGAAAGCTCGTCGCCTTCCGCCAGGGTTTCAGGGACGCAGCCGACGAAGCCACGTAAGGCCTGGCGTGAGCCGAGCACCCCGATGATGCGTTCGCCGACGGTCAGCGGGACCGTCGCCCCATCGATCAGTTCGAGGTTTGGATAGTTCTGGTTGATGGTGAGCACCTCCACAGCCACCACGTCGCCCAGTCGCGGCGTGGATTGCGGCTGGATGGAGACACCTTCGCCAATAAGCACCCGAAGCGTCGAAGAACCTCGTTTCATGGTACGTCCTCCCGGCGCGTGGCGCGCGCCGCAGCAATCTGGTCGGCAATTCGCCCTGGCGACGTGCCTCCGTGGGAAGCGCGTCCGGCAATGGACTGTTCCGGGGTCAAGGTTTCAGGCATGACGCGCAGACCGAGCGTTGCCCATTCATCCGCTGCGACTTGTGAAAAGGCTACTCCGCGCCGCACCAAATTGCCAATCCTGGCGTAGGCCGTCCGAAACGGAACCCCCTGGGAAACCAGTTGCTCAACCAGGTCAGTGGCATACAGCTTTTCATCTGACGCCGCCTGACGCATGACTTCACGGTGAACCGTCATGTGCTGCACGGCCAGCGTACAAACCTTGACCGAAGCCAGCACCGTCGCACTGACCCGCATCACGGGCGGTTTCGTTTCCTGCAAATCCCGGTTGTATCCGGTCGGCAGTCCCTTGAGCGTGGTCAACAGGTTGACCAGCTCGCCAATGCACTGTCCGGCCCGCCCGCGCACCAGCTCCAGGCAATCCGGGTTTTTCTTCTGGGGCATCAGGCTGGAGCCGGTCGTCAGCTCATCCGGCAGGCGGATGAAGTTGAACTCCTGCGAACACCACAGGATGAGCGTCTCGGCAAGCTGCGAGAGATGGACGGCCAGCAGCGTGCCGGCAAACACGAACGCCACCGCGAAATCCCGGTCCGTGACCGCATCGAGCGCGTTGCTGAACACACCGTCGGCGCCCAGTTCCTGTGCCGTCCGGTGTGGATCAATGGGAATGGCCGTACCGGCCAGCGCCCCGGCGCCCAGCGGTGAAATCAGCGGTTGCCGCAGCCGCTCCCGGTCGCGCCCCAGTGCCGCATGGTAAGCCAGCAGGACGTGCGCCAGCGAAACCGGCTGCGCCCGCTGAAGATGCGTGTAGCCCGGCAGGACGACATCAGCATAGGCTTCCGCCTTGTCCACCAACGCCGTTGTCAGCTCATCCAGCGCCTTCCGCAACCGGTTCTCGCAGTCGCGTACGTAGAGCCGCAAATCCAGCGCCACCTGATCATTGCGGCTGCGCGCCGTATGCAGCAGGCGGGCATCCTCGCCAACCAGCTCTTCCAGCCGCCGTTCGACGTTCATGTGCACATCTTCGTAGGCCGGATCGAGCTCAAGACCTTCGGCGCGAATCTGCTCCAGTCCCTGGCGCAGGCGCGCTGCCTGTTCGGCCGTCAGAATGCCGCAGGCTTCAAGCATGGCGACGTGCGCGAGCGAGCCGCGCAGATCGGCATCGAGCAGATGACGGTCTTCCTCCACCGAAGCGACGAAGCGGGCGATCTCCTCCTGCATCGGCGCAGTAAAAGCCGCCCGCAGCGCCTGGGCGTTGGATACGTCAGCACTCATCGGCGGTTATCCTCACTCATCCCGGACAGATTGTTTGGCAAACAGGTGCTGGTAGGTCGTCACCTCCAGCCCGAAGAGCGCCACCGTCAGCAGGGCAAACGCAGCATGGGTCAACAGGTTGATGCGCGCCGGCGGCAACGTTCCAAACACCACAACCAATGCCGTCGTTATGGCCAGCATAAATCCCAGTGTCGCCAGCACTTCTTCCCAGAAAAGCGACTGGTGACGGGCTTTTCCCACAGCAGACCGGGCAGAAACAGCAAACGGAAACAACGGCATCGGCGGCACCTCCATCAAGAACATTTCCAGTAGAGACCTTCGCCGCACCCGACAAGGTGCGCGATACGATGGGGGCGATGCGTAAACTCGGCGTTTCAGCAACGCATCGCGCTCGTAAACCCTCAGCCCGCACTGTCTTCGGAAGACAGGCGAGCCTGCTGCCGCAAACGTAAGGAATGGATGGCGATGAAGCCTCCGGCGTCGGCCGGTGCAACCTGCGGGCGCGTCTCGAAACTCACCGCCTCGGCATTATAGAGACCAACCGGCGACTTCCGACCGACAACATAGGCCGCGCCCTTGTAGAGCTTTAAACGCGCCGTTCCGGTTACGTTCCGTTGAGTGTGCGTCAGGGTCGCCCGCAACAACTCCATTTCAGGTGAAAACCAGAAGCCGTTATAGACCAGTTCGGCAAATTTCAGACCCAGCGTTTCCTTGAAATGGGCCACTTCGCGGTCGAGCGTCAGCGACTCCACCGCCCGGTGTGCCTGCATCAGCAGCGTCGCACCCGGCGTTTCATAGACGCCGCGTGACTTCAGCCCGATGAAGCGGTTTTCAACGATGTCCACGCGCCCAATCCCATGACGCGCTCCCAGCGCGTTGGCGCGCTCCAGCAGCCGGAAGGGTGACAGCGCCTCGCCATCAATGGCCACGGGCCGTCCGCGCTCGAAGGCAATTTCAACAAAAGCCGGTTCATCGGGAGCTTTTTCGGGATCGGTCGTCCACTGAAACATCCCCTCCGGCGGCGCCTGCCAAGGGTCTTCCAGTACACCGCCTTCATAGCTGATGTGCATGGCGTTGGCATCGGTCGAGTAGGGCTTTTCGGCCGTGACCGGCGTCGGAATGCCATGCTGTTCGGCATAGGCCAGCAGGTCGCGCCGCCCCACAAACGACCAGGTGCGCCAGGGCGCAATGATGCCCAGCTCCGGCGCCAGGGCAGCGACGGTCAACTCAAAGCGTACCTGATCGTTGCCCTTGCCCGTTGCTCCGTGGGCAATCGCGTCACAGCCGGTCGCCCGCGCCGCCGCGACGAGTGCTTTGGCAATGACCGGCCGGGCCAGCGCCGTCCCCAGCAGGTAGGAGCCTTCATACACGGCATGCGCCGCCAGCGCCGGAAACACGTAGTCGCGCACGAACTCTTCCCTGACATCCGCCACAACGACCTCATCCGCCCCGGTTGCCAGCGCCTTTTCCCGCACTGCAGCCAGGTCTTCGTTCTGCCCGACATCGGCCACGAACGCCACCACCGGCACGCCGTAGGTTTCCTTCAGCCACGCCAGAATGACGCTCGTATCGAGGCCGCCGCTGTAGGCCAGGGCTATTTTTTTCATTTCGCGGATTTCCCTCCCTTTTTTCGCTCGCGCTTGTTTCCATTGTGCGGCCCGCTGTCCAGACCGGCAATCGTCATAATCCGCTCCATCACCCGCCGCGCCTTACCTGCCGTTTTGACGACGACCAGCACCGTATTGTCACCGGCCACCGTGCCCACAACCTCCGGGAATGCCAGCCGGTCGAGCGCCTCGGCCACCGGATGGGCATTGGCGGCGTCGGTGTGCACCACAACCAGATTTCCCGCGTCCGCGACGCGCCGCACCAGCCGCGACAACAAAAACGCCTCGTTTGAGCTGGGCAGACTGCCCGCCAGCCGCCCGTAGTAGCTGCCACTGGCATCCGTCAGTCGCACGATTCCCAGTTCCTTGATGTCGCGCGAGATGGTGCCCTGGTCACAGGTGATGCCGTACCGGGCAGCCAGCGCCGCACACAGTTCCGCCTGGGTGCTGAGTCGCTCCTGGTGAATGACCTCCAGCAACGCCTGCTGACGCGCGGATTTGTCCATTGCAGCCCGCCGGGTCCCCCTTCTTCTGTCGCTTTGGCCGGCAAACGCTTCCGGCTTGCGGAACGAACGGCGGATATTACGCATATTTATGCACCTGTCAAGCATAGATATGCAAAAAACCGCCTCTTGTTCCGGCAGTCATCAGGGTTCGTCCAGGCCCCGGTCATCGGTCAGCTTGACACCCAGCCGTTCAGCCATGCGGTACAGCGTCCGGCGATCAACGCCGAGCACTTCGGCAGCGCGCGTACGGTGGCCGCTGACGGCTTCGAGCACATAGGTCAGGTAACGCCGCTCCAGTTCATCCAGCGTCGGCAGGTCGGCAAAGGGGTTCGGGTCGCTCCCGGCCGGAGATGTGTCCGGGACGGACGGCTTCACGGGTTGCAGTTTGAGCGGCAAATCTTCCGGGCGGATAACGTCATCGCGGGCGTGGAGCGCCGCGTACTCAATCACGGACTGGAGTTCACGGACGTTGCCGGGAAAGTCGTAGGCCGCCAGAACGGTGAGCGTTGCCGGTTCAAACCACAGGTGGCGTCCCACGGTCTGTGCCGCCTGGCGCAGAAAGGCCTCGGCCAGTAGCGGCAAATCGTCACGCCGCTGGCGCAGGGGCGGCACGTGCAGCGTAACCGTACTGAGCCGGTAGTACAGGTCTTCCCGGAAGCGTCCGGCGGCGACTTCGGCTTCGAGGGCGCGGTTGGTGGCGGCAATGACCCGGACATCCACCTGCTGCGGCCGTGCCGCTCCCAGGCGGCGGATCTCCCCTTCCTGCAAGGCCCGCAGCAGCTTGACCTGCATGGACAGCGGAAGGTCGCCGATTTCGTCCAGAAAAAGCGTTCCGTGATGGGCTTCCTCCCACAGTCCCCGGCGGTCGGCCACGGCGCTGGTGAACGCCCCACGGACGTGTCCGAACAGTTCGGCTTCAAGCAGCGGTTCCGGCAAAGCGCCGCAGTTGACCGGGATGAAGGGGCCGCCTGACCGTGGGCTATGCCGGTGAATGGCCCGGGCGACGAGTTCCTTCCCCGTGCCGGACTCCCCCAGCACCAGCACCGTCGAGCGCGTGGGTGCCACCCGCGCAATTTCTTTGTACAGCGCCACCATGGCTGCCGAGCGCCCGACCAGGCCGGACGCATCGGCCAGGCCTACGGCCGGCGCAGCCGCCGGTGCTTCCCCCTTCCGGGCTTCGTCCTTCCGGGCAAGGGCCGACTGGACGGCCGCCACGACCTCATCCACCTTGAACGGCTTGGAAATGAAATCCCACGCGCCGTCGCGCAACGCAGCCACGGCGGCATCGAGGGTTCCGAATCCGGTGATGAGAATGACCGGGCAGTGGGCACGGAAGTCAGTGAGCAGGTCGAGTCCCGTGGCCTCGGCTTCCAGGTTGATGTCGCTGATGACCAGGTCAAAAGCCTGCCGGGCAAAGCACAGGCGGGCGGCTTCCGGTGTGGTGGCCGTGGAGACCTGCCAGCCGCGCGCCGTGAAGATTTCACGCAGCAGCTCACACGAAGCGGCGTCGTCATCCACTACGAGAATATGTCTGGTCATGGGCGTGGCTCCGTCGCCGGCGGGAAGGTAAGCCGGACGGTCGTTCCCTGCTCCGGCTGGCTCATCACCGTCATGTCTCCGCCATGTTCGCGGACGATCTGCCGGGCCACCACGAGGCCCAGTCCGGTTCCGCTCCCACGCGGTTTGGTCGTGAAGAAAGGTTCAAAAATGCGTGTCCGTACGCTTTCGGGCATGCCATGTCCGGTGTCGCGCACCTCGATGACGAACTGTGCCACACCCGTTCCGGTCTCCCAGTGGGCACTGGTGACGGTGAGCTGCCCACCGGAAGGCATGGCGTCCATGGCGTTGTTGAACAGGTTGATGAAGACCTGCTGGAGCTGATCCACCGTGCCGCGCACGGGCAGCGGCGTCGGGCTGAGCTGTGTCACCAGATGGATGTGGCGCAGGGTCAGGGCCGGCTGGATCAGCTCGAACGTCCGGCGCAGGACAGCGTTCAGGTCAAGCAACTGGTGTTCGCTGGCGTCGGCCCGGGTTCGGTCGAGCATCGTCCGTACGATGCGCTCGATGCGCTCGATTTGCAGGCTGATGGTTTCGAGTCGGGCCTGGGCCCTGGGATTGCCGTTGAGGTCAGCGCCGAGAAGCTGCACATGCCCGCTGATGAGGTTGAGCGGTGTGCCCACCTCGTGGGCCAACTGGGCGGCCGTCTGCCCGGCTGCCGCCAGACGCTCCATGTCGGTCAGGCGGCGGGTCATTTCCCACAGTTCGCGGTTGAGCGTTTCAAGCTGAGTGTTCCGTTCGGAAAGCTCGGCCGTGGCTTCAGCCACACGGGCCTCCAGTTCCTGGCGCTGCTGCTCGCGTTCGTCGGTCATGGCGCGGACCTGCGCCAGCATCCGGTTGTAACCGTCGGCAAGGCGTCCCAGTTCATCCTGGGTGCGGACTTCCACCGTGGCGGAAAGGTCGCCTTCCTGCACGCGCTGCATGGCCGTCAGCAACCGCTCGATGGGCGTATAGACCGTCCGGCGGAAGAGCCAGTTCATCGCCAGGGTGATGGCCAGCACGCAGCCCAGAGCGAACCACAGGGCAAGGGTGCGGTAACGGGTCAGTACGGCTGTGGCGAGACCAATTCGCTCGATGTATTCCACTGCGCCTTCGGGCCGACCGGCCCGCTTGATAGGGACGCATATCCAGTAGGCATCTCCGCCGCTGCCGTTCAGACGCAGTTGGGTGGGCAGGTTTGTCATGGCCGGTGTCCGCAGTGCATTGGCGACGGCTGTCGGGTCCGGCGGCGGCAGGTCGTCTTCGACCAGGGCCGTGACGACCTGGTAGCTTTTCCCCGACCGCTCCCAGACGCGGATGCCTAGGGCGTCGGGCCGCGCCTGCTTGGACAGCGCCACAAGGCGGTTGAGGCCGGGCTGTTCATTGGGCAGGCGTGCAATCTGCTCGGCGAGCGTGACAGCGTGGAGTTTGACCCACAC
>Ga0272446_1000509_pt1 | contig 61472 bp, 43 predicted proteins | sample YNPCB0061_FD_194587 | JGI IMG/M metagenome (GOLD analysis project Ga0272446, IMG submission 194587) | Hot spring microbial mat communities from Yellowstone National Park, WY, United States - YNP-CB-006-1 | ecosystem: Environmental > Aquatic > Thermal springs > Hot (42-90C) > Sediment | place...
CCTTGCATTTGTTGATTTCTATGCTGATAGTACACCATAGCACAACAACGAATGCAAGGTTCTGGCTAAAGCCACCGCGAGAAACCCGCCTAACCGCTCGGCTAAAGCATGGCGGCTTGCGGCGGGTCCGGGTCAGAAGCCTGTCGAGGAGACCGCGATGCCGTACCAGGGATGTTTTGGAGCATCGCGGGAAAGTCTCAGTTCCGAAAAACCAGTGGATCGGGTGCGCAAGATGCAACTGGCGCTGGAACACGCGGCAGGGATGGTTCCAGGAAAGGATCGGCAGACTGCCTGACTATCCGATAGTCGCACAGGCATCGGAGCGTGCGGCGCCTGCACTCCCAGGGATCATCGGCACAACGAAGCGGCCGGCGCGCAGCACACGTGAAACCTGATCGATCCACCTGCGCCAGCGATCCTACGTTGATCGCTGCACCATCACCTGAAACGCAAAGATGCCAAAGATAATCACGGGGGTCAGGCGGCGCAACCAGCGCAGCGCAATGTCATTCTGCACGATCTCGTCGGCTGCGGGAAAATACTGCGCCAGATGCAGGCATCCCAGCACCAGCACAACGATTGTCAACCAGAAACTACCGGTGAGCATGAAGGCGAAACACAGTAACGCTGCAAGACCGATGATTGAGAGGTAAACAGGGGCTTCGTTCGTTTCGCTGCTCTGTGGGTCGTGAGGTTCCATGATGATCACTTGTTCCCTGTGTCGGGAGCGCGCAAAGTATCGCTCCAGCCCGATAACGAGAAGACGGCGTGATTGCCGTCGCTTATGTTCTTTTGTTCACAGGTATAATAGCATGTGGAAGATACAGTCGCCATACCTTTGATGAAACACCTGGAGCATCGCAGTGATGTGTGGGCGCATGTCCCCGACTCCGAGATTCTGACGATTGCGGTCGTCGCCGCCGGGTATGTTGGCCATCATCACGAACGGGCGGCGCCGATGATGCGTGAGTTCGGCTATCTGTCGGGGCGGATCGGCGTCTCGCGCTTCCATCGTCGTCTGCATCGGCTCGCCGATCGGATGGCCTGGATTCCCGCGAACGTCGGGGGAGCGTCGCCACGGGCGACGGGTTCATCATCGAGAGCCTCCCCCTGCCGGTCTGCCGTCGTGTGCGCGCCCGGCGCCTTCCGACGGCGCCGGGCGCGCATGCTGCGGGGAGGGCGCGGCGAAACGGGAGAAGGTCTTTGGACGGCGTGTGCATCCGGTCCGCCGCCTGCAGCAAGTGCATACGGGCGCGTGCAGATGCGGCCCGCAGGGGTGCACGACTTGACCCCAGTCCATGAACCAGCGTATGTCCTGCCCGCCGGGGCGCGGCGGTTGGGCGATAACGCCGACAATAGCGCCGCCGATGCGACCGGCATCCCGGCGGAGACGAGAGTGCGCCTGGTCCCGGTGCGCCGGGCGACCATGCGTCCGCACGCCTGGTGTATGGACGCCATCGAAGTGCGCGCGCATCGTCGTGGCATCGAGATGACGAACGGTCAACAGTCAGCTGGAGAAGATGGGCGCCGGACGCTTGACGGCAGGCAGCAATGCCGGGTTTGAACTGAAGGCGCCGTGATACGCGCTCATTGCACGCATCTGTACGAACATGAACTGCCAATCAAGGTGCTGTAAATGAGGTCTGGACAGTGCAATCAAATGATCCAGGACGAAGGAGATCATATGGATGCAAACGACAGGATCAAAACAGAGATACGACCTTTCTCATAGCGAACCACCGTGCGATCCCAACAACATCCGCACGCGATCGTGCCATCATCGACAATCTCGATGCGTTGGGGCAAGCGCTGCAGGAATGGAAAAGCGGAACACCCATTGCCATGGCAAACGTGAAAACGATGAGCGTGCGCACCGTATCAGCTCACAAGCAAGTGCGCCATGATACATAAGATGATTGCATGGACGGCGTATCTCGTCAAGTGCAACGACGTGCCAGTTCATCTCATAAGGGAGTGCCGTTCTTTGAACGGAATACGTTTTGATAACGCCGATGATGCAGAAAATGCTGTTCCTCCGCCGTGGAACGTCGCCGTGCGCGATCTCCCCCTCATCACTGTTCCTGACGATGCAGACGCTGCAGAAGAAATTTCTGTTCCTCCTCCCTGGAACGACGATGGAATTCAGCGGCGCCTTGTGGAGAGAGACGAGAACAAGCTATTTCCACATAGCGAGTCGCCCCTTCTGCATTATGAACACGATCACGCAGCGTTGTTCTCGGCACGTTGCATTGACTGGCGGCATAAGCAAGCGATGCACCGATCCCGAGAAGATACGCAGCGCATGCAAACCGTATCAATTTTTCCTCATCTTCGGAGAGCGCGATGTGTTCAACGGGATCGCTCCCGTTCGACGGCGCAGCCAGGGAGACGGGGGCGATCCCGTTCGACGGCGCAACCAGGGAGACGGGGGCGATCCCGTTCGACGGCGCAGCCAGGGAGACGGGGGCGATCCCGTTCGACGGCGCAGCCAGGGAGACGAGGACGCTCCCGTTCGACGGCACAGCCAGGGAGACGGGGGCGCCCCCGTTCGACGGCACAGCCAGGGAGACGGGGGCGCCCCCGTTCGACGGCACAGCCGGGGAGACGGGGGCGCCCTCGTTCGACGACGCAGCCAGGGAGACGGGGGCGCCCTCGTTCGACGACGCAGCCAGGGAGACGAGGGCGCTCCCGTTCGACGGCACAGCCGGGGAGACGGGGGCGCCCCCGTTCGACGGCGCAGCCAGGGAGACGGAATCGCTCCCGTTCGACGGCGCAGCCAGCGGCATGGGGGCGCTGACGTCTGGTGATGTGGGGAACTGAATTCGGCGCAGCGCCTCGGACACCGCTGCATATCGTTGTCTCTTCGCCAACAACATGGCTTCGTCAACGGGAATCATGGCAGAGAGTCTGAGTTGCTCGTTGCTGAGTGATGCAACCTTCTCATCCCGTATCATAAGCGCTCCCAAACGCGCAAGCTCGCATTCCGCTTCGAGCTGCGCTCGTTGGATCTCGATCTCCTTCTGCTTGCGTTCGAATTCGCGCTGAATGCGAGCTAACCTCCAGGCATACGGATTGCGCAACGTTTGTCCAAACGACTCCCAGGCGCCGAACGAAATCACTGAAAAAATGAACGTAAATGCAGCAGCGATCATCCAGGATGCAATATCAACCGTCCACTGCATCCGTGTTGCAAGGTCGAATGTAAAGGAGTTAGGAGCAATAACCGTATGCAGCGTATGAAGAAGTTGAAACGATGGAATGATCGGCAGGCAGTGGCGCATCCGTCGAACCCAACTACCTGGCGACCAGTCAGCAACATACATGACGAATCCAATAAGGGCGATGCTTTCAACGGCGATCATAGCGCCAAATGCCAGCAATGGAGAACCAAACACGTCGGTCCAGAACCCGAACGACCCCCACAACGTCCAGAAGAGCGTACTAAAAGGAATCACCGCGTGCAAAACCATAGTCACGGCGGTTTCGGCGTCCAGGTTGCGCAGTGCGCGGCGTATTCTGTCAGACATTGCAGTGTCCTTTTCTTGCCTTTGTTTGTCTCACTTCTGTATTATAGCAACTGTCGTCCGCATGAGCGTGCCGAATATCCAACCGCACCTCTGGAAACAAAACGCTCACGCCTCCATCTCGCGGTGTCGCTTCCAGTCACAGCAGGGCGACGCAAGCGATGCGATTGGATCGGCGTCATGCGAATCGGAACGACGTGCGTCTTCACGAACGTCGGAGGGCGTCGCCATGGATGACCTGTTCATTCCACTTGCGCACCGCCAGAATGCTATCGTGTGTCGTGGGCACGCCCAAGAGACGCGGGTTGGTTGGCATGCACTCCTGAGACGCGCATGCCAACACTGCTTGTGGACGAACGGGCGCCTCCTGGCAAGAGGCGGCTAAACGAATGACGGAAATGCGCCTCCGCGATGTCGGGTCTCCTTTGCTATCAGCGGGCTATTATGTTTGATGAATAATGTTGGGCGGAGGACACAACGCTTACGCACTGCCATGCGTTCGTTCGCTAAAGAAGCGTTCGTGCAGTCCGGGTCCCAGCGTTCTGACACGCTGCTGTTCCGTCCCGATGCATGCCATGACATCCGTCGCATGATCGCCATCGGTCTCCCTGGTGGAAAACACACGTGTGTGCGCATCGTGCAATGATCATCGCCATCGAACACGCAATGCGAGGAGAATCGAACCCGCAAGCGGGCCATGATGCACTTGCCACGACCGATAGCACAGGCATCCTTCCCTTTGCGCCAGGCGTGCATCCCATCATTCGATCGCTTGCTGCAGCAGCGCTGCATTCGTCGCGCTGCTGCACCACGACTCTCTTGATTCGCCCGCAATGCGCGACGCGCTCATGGCGCCGGTTGGCACGCGGGCAGGACATGGCATCTTGGACGTTTGGGCGTCGTTTGCCCCCGTAGGATGGGGGGCAAACGACGCCCAAACGTTGATCGCTGCGACGCAGCACGAACATGTTTCTCGCCATGCGGCGGCGGCGCTGATTGGCCCACAGCCCAAGGTCGCTGATATGTTGAACGATGCGGAGGACATCGCGTACGTCATTCGGCGATGGGAAAGCGTCTGTTCCGGTCATCCAACATGGTGGCGCGATGCAATCTCGCTGAAGGTTCCACTGCCTTTGCCGCCGCATCGGACATGCTCCGCGAGTCTCTTGCGCATGCGTCCACTGAAGACATCGGCGCACCGACTCGTCTGGCTGTCGCCTCAGCGAAGATCCGCTCCGCCGCCTTCAGGACGACGATCGATCACCCATCATTCAGGATCGAGGAATCGCTGTTGACATAGGCGGATGGAGCAAAACTCCGGCGGATGGGCGCACCGATGGATTCGGAATGACGGATGTACAAGTAGTCGATCATCGCCATGACCAATGGACGCCCATACTGTAATGAGCTAATCAAGCGACGCCGGGTACGATGATGTGGTTCCAGACGCGGTTCGGCCAACAACGCCTCGCGTTGCGCATGGCAATGTTCGCGCCAGCGGCGGGCGATATCATGCCATTCCTCTCGCGAGATGCGAGCGACGACATCCATGCAGACGTCAAGCAAGTCACTCCGTTGCGCATCGATCTGCATCACATCTTCTACACGCCCATCAAGACGTCGACCTTCTGGGGTTCCACATGGACGTGCACGCACCGAACGCCATGACGCATTCGGAATGGGGTCAAGGACGGGTAATCGAGAATGCGGCCAGGAGAGCGGGCGACCGGAAAAAATGCCGGTCGCCCGCCCGTTGCACACCAGATCGAAATACTGGTGCTCCAATGGATTTTGACGAGCAATATCGGCAGCGGTGATCCCATATGCAGCATAGCGCCGCGCATAGGTTTCAGAATCAGGCGTCGGCGTCCGCAAGATAATGCGATTCGATGCATTGACCAGCATATCATGCGCCAAATCGCCTAACTGCGAGAGCGACTGATGGGCGTACACGCCAGGAACGGCCAGTGACCGCAACCGTGAAAGCATGGTGCGGAAGTCATCGTTTCCACCGGTCTGGTCGAGCAAGACTTGCACCTCATCGATAATCAGCGGCCAATCTGTTCGTCCCATGTCCGTCCCACTGCGCAGAAACGCGCCAAGGACGATTTCTCGAGTCAACAAGATACCGAATGCATAGGCAATACCGCCCAACCGCTCGCTGGGCAACGGGACGATGACAATCTGTCCCGCCTCCATCACGCGTGTGAGATTGACGGTCGGTTCTGGGCTGGTAAAAATCCATCGCACCACATCTGGCGCCAACACTTTGTCAATGCGGCGGATCAGCGCATCCACGCTAGACCGTTGCGCTTTTCCTTGCGCCGGGTAAATCTCCTTCCAGAAAACGCGCGTTTCTGGATTGCGCACGGAAGGGAGCAATCGATTGCGATACGATTCATCGATCAAGGCGCGTTTGACATGCATCAGCGTCGGATATGGTTCCGCCTCAGACACCAGGATGCCCGCATGCAGTGCGTATTGCTCCATGCCATGCGAGCGACTCCATCCTCCAGCATCCAGACGCGACAAGAGCGCCAGCAACTGATTCACCGCACTGGACGGGTCCGAGTCGGACGGTTGCAACGGGTTGAGCGCGATCGGATAAGACGATTCCAGCGGATAGAGAAAGATGATATCCTTCTCTCGCTCCATCGGCAGAAGGTCGAGCGCCAGCCATGCCAGCGACCCTTCATCGTCGCCTTTGCCGTCGATGATCCCCATCCCCACGGGCATGCGTCCGACCTGGTCGACAATGTTCGACAGCAACCGACTTTTGCCCGTTCCCATACCCGCAGTAATATGCACGACCTGGCGCATATCGCGTAATGTTACACCGATCGGCGCCTCGCTGCCGTCCGCCATGCGTCCGTAGCCGAGCGCCACCCAGTGATCGCGGGGTTGGAAGGCTATATCGGGCGGCGGGAGAAAGCGGTTGGAGAGACGGAGCATCACTCCTAAATCCGACGCATCCCAAACCGTCGCCAGTTCGGGAGATGACAGAATGAACGGACGACGCCCATGAATCCGTCGCTTCGCGCGATGCGCCATGAGAAACGGTGCTGTTTCACTGACGGCGACGCTCCCACATACAGCAGCGGCAAGCACAAGAACGACACCGACGAGGATGTCCCAGGGAGTGTGGACAACGGCTGCACGAAGAAAGGCAAGGGCGAGACTTCCAACCAATAGCCCGACTCCACATCCGATTCCAGCGCGACGGAGCATGGCACGTCGCGCTGCATGGATGGCGTGCAGCGACATCGTTGTCACTACATCCATGCGCACACGCGACCATCCATCATCTGGACGGCGCATCACGCTGTCCAGAACGGATGCGATCTGCCGGACTTCATGCTCGGCGCTTTCGGGGGTGTCCGCCACCGCCGTCACTCGAAGCGTTACCCAATACGACGCCGATTGCAGAATCATGCTCGCCCGTCGCAGATTGTCCGACTGTTCCTGGCGTTGCGATTTGGTTGGCGTTCGCAACTGGAGGCGAAGACGATGGCGGCGCCAACGCGACCGCCATGACCGCATGCATGGAGTAATGATCAGATGCGTCCGCACCCAACGCACACCTGGCGGCGGACGATGCGCTTGCATGACAGGTCCGAGCGAATCGCCTTCATCGAACACCCGCAGTGGACGCCAGGCGGAGGCAACCGTCATCTCGCCAATAGCCAGCCACGCATCGTCTGCCACATCATCCTCGTCGCCATCCGGCATCCGTGCAACTTCACATCCCGGCAGCATGCCTTCAATGAGGGTGCGAATACGAGGGAACGCATGGTCGTCCGGCGCCCAAAAGCGCAGCGCAACAGCGCGTTGCGGACGCCCTTCGACACACACGTCAAGACGATCGTTGCACAGCGAGAATAAACGATCATAGAACATGGCGCCCAGGCGCGTCATCTGATTGGGCTTCGTGCGCGCATCCATCGGAGGAAGGCGAACCTCTGCGATGACCGGTCTCGGATTGCGACGGAACCACGACTGAACCCTTCGCAGCGCCGCGATCAGCGCAATGACAGAGAATCCGAAAGCGGCGGAAAGGAGCGCAATGTGACCAACGGCACTCCAGCGATCATCCATCATGACGCATCCTCCGTTTTTGGAAAGGCGCTGCACCAGTTCTTCGACGGTCATCCCTCAGGCGCTGCGGCAGTAGCGTCTGTGATGTGCGGGACAAGCCCCAGCGATGCCGCCGCAGCGTTGGGTCTATCAAAAACCCAGACGCGGACGGTGGCATCGCGTCGGCAACGCGCAAAACCATGAAAGCGTCGCATGCTCCCACGTGTTCATGGAATCTGGGACAAAAGGAGAAGGCGCGCAAAAATCGCCAGCATCTCCTTGCTCTCCCTAGGTTCGGACGAAGAACTGCGGGAGGATCAGGAAGGCGCATGGTTGTCCAGCCGTTCTGGAGTCGGAGCTGCGACCATCCAGCGTGGAAATGGCAATAAATGGGCAACCGACTCGACGGATGTGTCGTCGAAACCACCAACCAACAACGAATCCGTCGAGTCGTCCTCCTCATCATCCTCTTCGTCCAAATAATGCGGCTCAATCCAGACAAAATCCTCCTCTACCTCGCTATCGAAAAGCGACAATGGATGACGAGCGCTTCTCGCTGCTTCGTGCTCACGTTGCATGGAAGAATCACGCGGCGACGTACGATGGGCGCTTTTCGCCGATTCACGTTGCACGGAAGAATCACGCGACGACGTACGACGGGCGATATCCGCCGCTTCATCCTCGCGTTGCACGGAAGAATCACGCGACGACGCACGACGGGCGCTTTTCGCCGATTCGTCCTCACGTTGCACGGAAGAATCACGCGACGACGTACGACGGGCGATATCCGCCGCTTCATCCTCGCGTTGCACTGATTGGAGAATGGCGTCCCACCAATCTGACAATGATTCCTCCCACCGTCCATTCTCCTGGACAGCGCCCGAACTGTTCGCGCCGCCATCGGATGTGCGTGCAGCGACCCAGGGGTTCGTGGCGCCGTCGGATGCACGTGCGGCATCCCTGGATGTCCCTGCGCCATTGGATGTGCGCGCAGCGACCCAGGGGTTCGTGGCGCCGTCAGATGCACGTGCGGCATCCCTGGATGTCCCTGCGCCATGGGTCGTCCGCAAGGCGTCATTCATGTCTTGCATGGTCGAAGGAGGCGACTGTTCTTGCGCTCCATTGTCTCGCCGTTCTTGAACAGTGGCGGCGTCATGAGACGCATGCTCCGTTGGACGATCATCCGACGGCGCATGCGCTCCATGCGTCTCGGTCGCTGTTTGAGAATCGAGGGCCCGCAGCGCATTACGCAATTCCTCTTCCGTCGGCGGGGGAAGCTGGCGATCTTTGAACCAGCGATAGAACGGCGCCGGATACACGGGACACGGACGATCTGCACCGGTTCCGGAGAACATGACGCCGTGTTTCAGGCGTGAGATCATGCGGCGTGCATCTGCGACATCTCCCGGCATAGTTTCATAGCGATCACCGTTCCTCCGCCGAGTCGTGGTAAAGCTCGCCAGCGATTGCGCCAGCAATGCCACGGTTGATTCCGACATCTGTCGCCAGCCGATGAAGATGTGCGGACCGTTCATCGCGCCGATGATGGATGCAGCGTTGTCCTGTCCATAGGCAGCATTGAGGTCGCTGACGTTCTGCGTGGAGACAATCACTGACACGCGTTTCCCGCGCATGAAGCGCACCCAGTCATCTAGTCCATTCGGGCGCAAAGCGCCCGCCTCATCAATGATCCAGACACATCCCGGTTTGGGCAGCGGATCGCCTCTGCTGACGTAGCGTTCGGCGCCGGAAAATATCCAGCGCAGCGCCAGCTTTTCTCCGGGCAGCGGGTTGGTTGGCAAAATAACGTAGATGGAGGTGCGCGAGAGATCGGGAACGGGGCGACCAATACCGGCATCCAGCAGTCCTGCGATAGACCGCAAGACTGGCTCGACTTGATCGGCAGTGCCCGCGATGCTGGCAAAGTATTCGGGGGCGGCTTTCTTGCCCAGCGCCTCAAGTGCGTGCGGGCGTCCAGGATGATCCGGTTGACGGGCGATGGACTCCAGGACGCTCTCCCACTGGGAGCTTGGAATGTGCAGCGCTGTTTGCCATGGAGGAAGCCCGCGCATGGCGGCGTCAGCAAGCAGCGCTTTGATAATGGCGCGCCAGGGATGAACAAACGGCGCTTGTTTGTTGTCTTCCCCGATAATCAGTCCGGCCAATTGGTCAATCGCGTTCTCCCGCGACCCATACATCGCCTCGATCGGCAATCCGCCATCGGTGGACGTTCCGCTTCGAATATCCCAGCAAAGGATTGCTTGCTTCAATGCGCGACAGCGCCATCCTGCCGTCGTTTCAAAAAACTCGCCTTTCGGGTCCAACACCAGCACTCCTCCGCCCCACGTTAACAAAGCGCTCATCAGCGAGGTGGATTTCCCCGATCCCGACGGTCCAATCAGTAACGTGTGCAGCGGCGGAATGTATACCAGGCGTCGTCGCAAGGAAAAGCGCGACCGATACTCGACGAGCGCTAACGCATCCTGAACGTTGCCGCGGCGCTTCGGACCTGGGGGGGCGAACCATTCGTGCGGCGGCGCTCCCCATCGAACCCGCGAACCGAAATGCTGACGCGATGGGATGAACTCGAACAACAGCCAGGCGATCACCCATGACACTCCACCCCCAGCAACTGCGACAAGAATCAAAGCAAGTGACTGGATCGTCGTCTGCGGAAGAACGGATTCAAGCATGGACGTCCTCTGTGATTTACGGTCTCATAGACGGCGACCATCGATCGTTATGATCGGTTCATTCCCCCGTCATCGCGGACATACCCATTGGCTGCACTCGCAGTCGGCGCTCCCCACACGCTGCACCAAAAGCGAACACTCTCCGTCGCGGAGTGGATGGACTGTTTCGCAACATCTTTTATCGACGGCGCACGAAGTCGGCACGCTGCTGCGCAACTGTAGGATATCATGACCCCTGCCAATGCATTCGGCAAACATGCCAGCAATCCAGCGTTCGCCATGGTCATGACGCTAGACGCCTGAACCAACGCCGCCATGCCGAAACGATGCGCAGCGCGATCCATCGGGTCAATGGAGCGGAACGCTGGATGCATCACTGCGGTATGACGATGGTGAAACGCTGTAATGATCGCAGAGAGCGCCTGGTGCATTCCCCCATCAAACCATCGTTCGTTATACAAGCGTTCAACAAGCAAAAGGGCGCAGCGAGACGCTTGCATGCCGATCAGATGGGAAGAAGCAATCGGGAATGGAACGTCTTCTCGCAGCAAACCATACCCATAGGGATACGCACCATCAAAATCGTCCAGCATCCCTGGTGGAGCGCTGGATAGCAGCAACAACCCGCGATGGATCAGTGCGCCCCTTCTCAGGATGTTCTGAGGACGCATTGCCATCCTCGTTGATGTCGTCATACCGATTTCTCCCGTTCCACGTACCTCTGGCCAGATCAAGGACATCCATGCTCGCGATATCCCATCTTGCGGGAACGCAAGGCGCCAAACGGTGAGATGCGGGCAAATGCATGTGCTCCCCCGCCTCGTCCACGATAGGCGGTCCATGCGTTGCTGAAAATATCATGCGAGAACAGCGAATTACGGTCGATGGCAAAGACCATCGTATCAGGATCACTCTCACTCCAGACGCGCACAATCGTTTTTGCCCGTTGTTCGGTCGTGGTGATGACCAGCGGAAGCGGAGCAACCGGCATGCTGGCATTCTTCGGCGGCGCTTCGCGTCCCTGACGATACAAGCGCGCACGTTCACGGAACGACGAGATCGACGCAGTTCCGCGATCAATTTCAAGTGCGTAGTATCCGGCGATTTCATCCATATTCCCGGACAAATTCCGCTCAATGACCGCACGAACATCCGCCCACGTCGTCCATGCAACCGGCGTAAACACCCCGTCTCGCACCACATCGTCGCTCGGCGTGGAGACGACGCCAAGCACGGCGTCGCTTCGCTCCGCCCATTGCCGTGATCCGGACACAATTGGCGTTTCACATGCACAGATGAACCGCATACATGCAATCGAGCTGATTTGTTGCGCCAATCGTCCAAGTGAAGCCGCCACGCTGATGGTATGCGCATCAAAGAGCATAGACGGATGGGAGCCAACGCTGGCGCCGCCGATCGTTTCCGTCTCAACGGAAATGAGCCGCTTCCCTGCGCTCGACGCGATCAACACTTGCTCGCGTCCCTGACGACCACGTAAAATCGCCAGCCGTTGTTTTTTCAGTTCGCGAATGATCCGCCGCGCCATTTCATACATTGAAACTACCGATGACGATTGCGCATACCATGTTTGTGCGACAATCGAGGTTGTCACGCAACGGAATAACACAATGCCTTGCAGAACGTTCAAGAGTCCGTCGTGTTGCATAGCCATGCCCTTTTCCAAAGAGGGCTTAACCGACCCGGCGTTCCATCTTCCATTGGCGCCCGCCGGAGATGAATGTTCGTTGCCCGTCATGGTCATGCACGATGCTCCAACCCATCTGGGTCGCGATCGGCATTATCGTCGCTGAATGCGCAAACGCGACAGTTATTGCATGTGCATCTTGGGTCTCACGGTGCAGCGAACGAAACTGTCCAACATCCGAAATCATTGCAACAATGACATGTCCGCGCATGTGCAGAACATCATCTAAGGTGTCAGGGACGCGCACATCGGGAAGAATCGTCTGACAATGCCGCCGTACACTATCGTCATGCCACCAGACATCCCCATGACATTGGTGGGCAACCTCATGCAGTCGCGGCAAAAGATCGCGTTCTGCATGCATCCACCCGTCGTCGGATACAACCACGAGCCGCCGACACACGAAGAGGGGACAGACCAGCATGCGCGATTTGCGTCCGCGAACAATGGTTCCAAGTGGCATCCATCCGTATCTGGCATCCGGCGGCGCCGACATTACTGGACACCAGATATCGAGCGCCTGAGCACCATCATGGTTCGCATCACTTTTCCATTGAAACCACCCGATAGCAGCGCGTTCCACCGCCTGCTGCATCGCCTCATGCACCCGATGAACCCCTGCATACCCCACCCAAATGGTCATGTCAATAACGGGTGACGCCTTTGGAAACGAGTACGGCAGTTCTGCCGCGACGATGATATCATCGAACGCGCCATCCAGTGAGCGCGACAGGATGCCGATCAGTGCTGTGACATGCGGCGGATTCGCACGGCGCGGTGCACGACGGACGGGCAAGACAGTATGCAGAAGATGATCGTCATCAACGACATCAATAGAGTCGGTGGACGATGGACGAACCGGGTGAGACGGCGATTCTTTGGCATCGTCACGATATGGACGAACCGGGTGAGACGGCGATTCTTCGGCATCGTCACGATGTGGTGTATGCACAAGTGGCAACCAGAGATTGTCCTGCGACCAGCCGTCGTTGTTGTGACCTTCAGCGGCAGCAATACTATCGCCCTCCCATGACGACGTCTCGACATGATATGCAGGGTCTGCATCGGAGTCGATCAGTGACGCGTCGGCGCTGACGTCCACTGGCGACGCGTCGGCGCTGACGTCCACTGGCGACGCGTCGGCGCTGACGTCCACTGGCGACGCGTCGGCGCTGACGTCCACTGGCGACGCGTCGGCGCTGACGTCCACTGGCGACGCGTCGGCGCTGACGTCCATCAGCGGCATGTCCGCGTCAGGGTCTATCAGCAGCACGTCAGCGCCGAAGTCCACTGGCGACGCGTCGGCGCTGACGCCCACTGGCGACGCATTGCCGCTGACGTCCATCAGCGGCATGTCCGCGTCAGGGTCTATCAGCAGCACGTCAGCGCCGAAGTCCACCGGCGGCGCGTCTGCGACGGGCGCCGTTGGCGGCGCGTCTGCGACGGGCGCCGTTGGCGGCGCGTCTGCGACGGGCGCCGTTGGCGGCGCGTCTGCGACGGGCGCCGCCGACGGCGCATCTGCGACGGGCGCCGCCGACGGCGCATCTGCGACGGGCGCCGTCGGCGGATCGTGCGAATATGACTGTGTTCGCTTGATCGCCGAGATGACCGACATGCCCATCCAGATTACCCCGATCGTGCCCACAATCACGGTCCCCCACGCAAGCCCAACCGCTGTAAAGGTCACACTTGCCAGAATCATAAGCACGACGACCACGGTCGCCGAATCACTTCGCATAATCTATCTCCCTCGTTGCACACCGTGCGCTGGATGCATCACAACAAGCAAGCATTACGGGATCCTCCACGAGACATGCATGACTCCATCCGTTGAGAACCCCAACCAGGACTGTCGGGACGGTTGCATGTCACTCCCTGTCACTTCTTGGATTGGCAAAGCGAAAATAGCGACGCCCGTCCAGTGCGCCTCATCACGCGCCATGCTCCAAATCTGCCACGCGTCATTCATTCGGCACAGCCATATCGTTTCTTTGTCTGATCTCCAGAAGGCGCGCGCTGGACATGGCGCGGACGTTTCTTCGCCAACCAGAAAATCGGAGAGCGTCATTGTTCGAAGGGATGAAGTATTGCCATCGGTGCGAATCCAGGACACGCGATCCCCTGTTATGGTGAAGGCGGGGGTTAATGTCGTTGCGGGCACGGGGATGTTCGTATCTCCCGTGGCCAGGACTGGAAGCGCTTCCGTCTCCGACTCCGATAACGGGAGACGTGCACTCGCCATGTCGATAACAAAGAGCGACGCTTCCTCCGCACGCAACGATGGTTTCGTGACAATAACTGCAGCGTTTCCGCTCGCAGACCATCGCAGCAGGGTTGGGCGCCCGCTGACGGCCCCGATAAACACTGTGCGACCTCGATAGGTTAACCACGTGATGCGGGTGCGATTTGCGGTTGGCGCATACTCGAAAATCAGCGCTCCCTGACGAATCGGTTCAACCACGACAAACAGCAATCCCGTCGCCTCGTAGGATGCACGGAACGATCCTTCCTGATTTTCTACGGAGAGCATGACGAGCGCCGTCTCTTTTCCGCGAGCAGCGGCAACCACCGATGTTCTTCCGTCTGGAGACCGATCATGCCATCCTGCATACGCGTCAGCCGAGGGAACAACCGAGACGCGATCGCCTGCGAACGCATATTGGCGACGCAGCGACGATGGGTCATCGATATCATCCCAAACCACGGCGGTGACATTGCCATCATGTCGGATAGTCACAAACTCGATCACCGCATTCTGGGGAAGCGCTACACGTCGCACGTGCACATCCTCCCATCCTGGCGTCAGTGTGACAGTCGTCGGAACACCTGACGTGATCTCAACATCACGCCAGGCGACCGAGCGTTCCCAAAACGCTGCGACACGACGCATCCCTACTTTGACATGCCCGTCCCAAGGGCGACGATCGACTTCAACGCGCACAGCACCATCGGCAATGACGGTGAGATCGCCGTTCGGCGTGAATATGTCGACGACAAAGTGGACGATGGGTCTCCACAAGATTGCGATGACAACAATGATGATGGCAACGAGCGCATAGGGGCGCCAAAGGAACACCAGGCGCGCCAACAAGGCGTCAAGATGAATCACATAGGGTCCGATGCGAACTGACATCATGCAGAGCGTCCTTTCGCTGCTTAGCGCACTGGCAATCCGCTAGCGATACGATGCAGCGGTTCTTCCCATTTCCGGATCAACAGCGGCGTCATGTGCGATTCGGCGACCAGCAAGGCATAAGAACCGACTCCGGGAACGAGGCGGCATTGCGACAGATACTCCATGGCTTCATCTGGCAAGGAGAGCGCAGACGCAATGACACGCGCCGCATCAGCGGATACGCCAAGGAGCAGTTTGGTCGCCGCATTCTCACTCAGAATGCGAGCTGTCGCGTGATGCACATCCTGAATGCTCTGGGTTATCACCGTCGCTTTGATCCCCAGACTGCGCCCAATGCGAAAGATTCGTTCCATCACCCGCATCCCGCTTTCATGTCCAATGATGACATGGGCTTCATCGGCGACAATATGCGCGCCATAATCGACGGAAAGCGCGCGGTTGACCACCCAATACATAACGACCGTCGGGATCACGCGCGTGAGGACAGGGTCGTCCGACGCCAGGAGCGGCGACGTATCCAGCGCTGTCACCTGGGAATCGCACGAAATACTGGACGGTCGATTGATCAACGAGCCGAGCGTTCCCATGGTAAAGATATCCAACGCTGCTGCCACGCCAGGCATGACATCCGCCAGCAGCCGTTGAACATCGGAGAAGGTCGGCATTGTCGTAAAAAACGTTTGCGGGTCGTCGGTAATTCCGCGTTCGGCGTACGCTTCCAGGATGGCTTGCTCCAGAATAGCGTACTCGCGCGGTGACAAACGCATGCCATAATGCGCCAGCTCCTGCACAATCAACGCCCGGATCATGGCGCCTTGCTGCGGCAGAAAGCGATCCTTCGCATTCTGCGCCGCTTGCAATCGCGCAGGCGATAAACGCGGCAACTCGAAGGGATTGATCGATGCACCGCCATCGCTGGACAGGGTGATATAGGAGCCTCCGAGCGCAGCGGTCAATTCGCGGTACTCCCGCATTTTCGGGTCGATAATAAAAATGCGTTCATCGGACGTAACCGCTTCTTGCGCCAGGAGAGCCCGCACAGCATATGTCTTGCCGCTGCCCGACGACGCGATCACCAACGCATGCGGGTTGGACGCTTGACGACGATCCCAGAGCACAGGTTCGCCCGTGCGCGCATGCACGCCCCAAATGACCGTTCCCATACGCGGTTGCTGCGGCGGTCCGATAATCACTGGACCCATCGATGCGCAGACGCTGGCACATGTATCAAAGCGGTAGACGGGCGATTCCCATGAGTCGCTGGACCCGAAGAGCAGCAAGCGATACGCCATCGCTTGATCAAATGGCGTCGGGTCGAGACGGACGTTGGAGGTTGCTGCGGAACGACGCACGTCTTCCACCAATCGGTCGAGGGCGTCAGGGGTGGGAGCGGCGACGGCGATCACGAAGTGCAAATGCCCCAGACGGTCGCGACCGTTGGCGATATCGGCGCGGAGACGAACAATATCTTCCACGCCCTGACTCGATTCAATATCGGCGGCGCCGGCGTCGCTGATGCTGCGCAGCGTTTCGCGTCCGGCCGATTCGCTCGCGGACAACATCCGCATCGCGTCACGATCGCTGATGGCGCGATATCGCCAGAACACCGTGACGCCGCGACGATCGAGCGCTTGCATACTGGTCAGCCACGCGAACGACATTGCGTTGGGAAGGGTCTGCCCTTCAAGGAGCGCCATCCATGAATCGCCGCAGCGAATGCGGAGCGCCGACTCTTCGATGCTATGCGGCGCAATCAACGCTGTGAGCGGCGTCATTGCCATCCACTGCGGCGCGCCCGTTCGATCTGCTCGCACAATAATCGGTTTTCCTAATGCTCGTCGCAGCATTGTTCCTCCTCGTCTTCACGCAACGGTCACTCCCTCTGGAGCGATGTCGGACGTTGTACGGCGGCGGTGACAACCCGCGATTCGGAGGCCCGCCCCTGGCGCAGCACATGTGCAGGCAATGCATGCAGCGGCGGCGCAATGCGCTGCGCACGAACTGGATCGGACAGCACGTAGAGCGCCGTCACGATATCCTGCGCAGACGCTGGACGCGCTGGTTCTCCTGCTGTATTGGAAACAGCGCTCGCCCAACGCATGGCGCGCCGCATCGCCGTCTGGAGCCGCTTGGTGATATCAGTCTCCTGGGCATCCATCGGCAAACGCCAGAGAACGCGCTTGCCGCTTAACGGATGGGAGTTCACCCCCTCGAGGAAGGCAATCATTTCCTCCGCAATCAGTCGTCGGGGCGACGTCGGCGCTTCGAGGCGCATGCGCTGGCGAATGCACTCTACGATTGGTTCGTAGGAGACTTGCGCATCCATGACAAGGCATTCGACCGGCGTCTCCGTCCATGCAACCAGGGCGCGACAGAAGTGCTCCGCCGCTTGATCCGCAAGTTCGCCGGTCGCCGCATCCCACACAAACGCCCCACCGACCACCACAGCGATATCCACGCGCTCGGTCAGCAGCGCACCAGTATCGACTGCGACGATGTTGGACATGATCTCAGACCATCGTTGATTCTGCATCCGCTTTCCTCGCGTTTCCGCGTGCTATCGCCATGGACGCCGTATACGGCGCGGGCGCAGGAGGAAACGAACGGCGCGTTGCGCCGTCACCCACAGCGTTCGCCCGCGCATCGGCGTATCAAAGAGGAGAATATATGCCGTCATGCCGATCATGGGGATTTGCAGGGCGGTGCTGATGGAGGCCCCGCCCATAACGGCGCCGACGGCAATAACAAGCAGCGCCGCCCCGACACCTGCCGAACGAAGCGTTAATCGCACGCCGTAGACATCAAGACTCCGAACTAATCGCAACTTCCGTCGATGAATGGCACGCCAGCGCATGCTCATTGCGCTCCTCCATCTCGCACAGGCCGTTACGGACGTGGCGCACCGCCGCCGCCGCCGCCGCCGCTGCGCACAAGATTCCACAGCGCCTCTGAAATCGTCGGCAAGTTGAAGATAATGAAGCCGAGAATGATGGTCGTCAAAACACCAAGGGTGATCCGTCGCCAGTCGCGTCGCTCTTCAAGAAGCGGCGGAACGATAAAGAAGACAAGTGCAAAGAAGAAAAGAATCGGCGCGAGACTGGTGATAAACCAATCCCATGCTTGCCGGACAATCGGCATTATATCCGGAAAATTCATGACGTTCCTCCTTTCGTTTCCTTCATGTCTTTTAATGCCTTGCCATTGCGCTACCATGAACCGCTTGAGCGTCCGCCTCCATAAGGACCATCTATGGTGTTCGGCGACCAATACATCCCAGATGGCGGACGTTCAGGACCGAAGACATACTCGTCTGTGCGATCCGGCGGCGGGAGTTGACGCGGAAATCCATCCGCATCAAACGTCATAAACTCCGCAGGGTTCGCCATGGACGTCCAACACATGCGCTGATCGGAAGGAGGCGGAAGTCCTGCCAACCAGCGATCGGAACAGACATTCAACACATCCGACCCAGACACGCCTGATGTTCGGAGACCGAAGAAAAGATCAGGTCCTGCGATGAATCCAACAGCATCCGTCAATTGCCGCACCCGCATACCAACCTTGACGGGAGGTCCGCATCCAGGCGCCTTTGAGATATCGGATGCAAAGGATGGTTGCGCTGGGACACAGCGATCTGGCGCTGGCGCAAGGACAATCGACGAATCGGGTTCATGCGCGACACACCCAACGGTATTCCATGCAATTTCGGGAAATGCCGACTGCAAGCGCGCCAGCGGCCAAACCTGGCGCATCGCCGCTCGCCATGACAACCCTTCGGTAAACTCGTAGTGCCACCACTCCGGCGAGTCGCGACGATCCGGGATTCGCCGCCACCCATGACGCTCAAAAATTTCGGTGACATCCACGTGGTCGACATACAATCGCCACTTCGACCCCTCACGCACCCGTCGCCATGGGTATCCAAGATCGACATCGATGGCGCGTCCCGTCATATGCCAGGAATAGCGCGCCACTCCCGGCTTGGATGAACGGAATTCGGGAGAACGCAGCGCATCCGCCAGTCGCTTGAGCGGGTCTTTTCCCGTACGTGCGATGATTTCGTTGCGTACACGCTGAAAACTCAACGCTGCACGTTGAGCCAGTTTCATATTCCCCGTTCCTCCAGAGGGGTTCACCACGCCGGGCAACGGCACAAGCTGCTGCGGCGCGCAATCGACGCGATTGCCCGGTGGTGAGGCCATCGGCGTCGGGCGGATTTCAACCCCCACAATCTCGTCGGGAAGATCGTTTCCTGAGCCAGAGGGCGACGGTCGCGGCGGCGGATATGGCGCCAGGGTTGGCGTCGCACGAGGACGAAGGGCAAATGTTGCCGATCCCTGTCCAGTCGCCGATGCATGCGTCGCTTCTATCTGCACGTGTCGTACGCCAGTTGTCGACGCTTGCGCGTCCAGGCGAACAACGACACGCAGCACCACCGAACCATACGATTCCGAAGGTGCGGAACGACATTGAATTGTCCCTGCGCCAGACGCGGTGCATTGCCCGGTCAGCGCGACGAATGTCGTTAGCTTCAGATCGGCGTCGCCATGGGCATGCACCGTGATTGGATAGCGAGGCGACGTCACAACCACGGTAGCGCTGTTGGACTCGCCGGGACCGATGCTTGGATCTCCGTCAATCGATATCACAACCGATGGCGGCGCATCGTTCGCGTCCGAATCGTTCGCGTCCGACTGGACGTGCGCAAACGATGCGGAGGATGCTTCCCTCCAATGCACCGTCTCATCTGAACGCAACGCAACCCGCCAACGACATGGCATATTCGCTGGACGACATGAATCCCCGACACGCAATGCAGGCGTTTCATCCGCTCCACGCCAATTGGTCGAGAACCAGCGATCCTGACCTCCAGACGAAAACGCAACGGTGCGGATCGCCGATTCGCCGGACGGGATAACAGGGGGCGCCGGAGAGACGGGCGTCGGCGTCGGCGGCGGCGGCGGCGGCGGCGGAACGACGGAGGCTCGAAAGCGCACACCCACATCCATCGCACGTGCGTTCCAGCCTTCTCCCGCAACCTCCGTGCTCCATCGCACCGACGTCGGGCTTTCTGCATGCCATCCCGACCAATCGTCCGTTCGCACGCCCCATGTCACCGATGTGACGCAATCGCCTGGCGCATCGTACACGAAAACGCTGCGCGCCCCCTCTTCCAACAGCGTGAACGTCGGACCAGACTCCCCGCAGACAATGCTAATGTCTGCCGATTCTGCTCCTGGAATTAACGGGTCCTCGCCAATTGGCGCATAGTCGCTCCACTCGGGGTACCGCCCGTACGGATCATCGACTCGTCCTTCGAGCAGCACATAATGGCGATATGATTCGAGACGTCCGTAGAGCATCTCGTACTGCCCTTCTCCATTCACCACCAGGACGGTCTGCCCATGGCGTTCGTCCATTCCGATATGTGCGATGATACCGTCAGTCGCAGCAACGGTCTCACACCCCGGGCCGAACGGACATGCGCCGTTGGGATGGACAATCCCCAATCCGTCATGAAATACGGACGATTCTCCGTAGGATTCCCACCCAAAACCGCGGGAGACAACCCACCCTGACTCGCGAAACGAGCCGTCAGGTCCTATTGGTCGGGATGGCCAGGGGATCACCGACTGCTGCAACGGTGACGAATCGAGACCGCCTCCAAGGAAGACGCAAATCAGCAGCAGTCCGACAATAAAGCCCGCCACACCAGTGGTTATCGCTGATGATGTCTCTTTATGCATGGGTCGGACTCCTGGCTTTGCCAGTTCCATTACGTCATCACACAGACGGTGACAACGCGATGGAACGAGTGTCTGACAACGTTTCTCAACGAGAACCCGGCGGATCGTGCGATATCGGCGGATCGACGCGTACAACGCCATCTCTCTCACTCATCCACCGTCTCACCCGTTCATGCCATGGTTGCTGTTCTTGGTCCGCCGATGGGTTGGACATCTGCACCGCTGTGTCTAGTGCTGGTGATATCGGGTTGGACGACGCCCCCTGGAAACCTGGTGGTCCATCCACGTGCGACGGTCCAACGCGTCCGACACCTTCGTCCACAGAAGCCGACACTGAATGACGACCATCGCTCCAAACGCCTGCCGACGCATCGCCGTGCGTTGCTTGCTGCGTTCTGTCGTGCGGTGCAGGTGATGCCAGGCCAGACGGCGCAGATCGCGAACCTGGCGGTTCGTGCGACAGCGGCGGATTGACGCGTACAATGCCATCTCCTGGGTCCATCATCTGTCGCACACGATCACGCCAGGACGATGACGACGACACGGCAGGAACCTGCGGGTTGATCGCTGCGCCTTCGCCCGAGCCTGACGTGCCGCTGCCCGAGCCTGACGTGCCGTAAGCCGCACCGACCCCGCCGCTGCCCGAGCCTGGCGTGTCGTAAGCCGCACCGACCCCGCCGCCGCCAGAGCCTGACGTGCTACCGCCCGAGCCTGATGTGCCACTGCCCAAGCCTGATATGCTCCCGCCCAAGCCTGACGTGCTACCGCCAGAGCCTGACGTGCCGACGCCAGAGCCTGGCGTGCCGTAAGCCGCACCGACCCCGCCGCCGCCAGAGCCTGGCGTGCCGTAAGCCGCACCGACCCCGCCGCCGCCAGAGCCTGACGTGCTACCGCCCGAGCCTGACGTGCCGACGCCAGAGCCTGGCGTGCCGTAAGCCGCACCGACCCCGCCGCCGCCAGAGCCTGGCGTGCCGTAAGCCGCACCGACCCCGCCGCCGCCCGAGCCTGACGTGCTACCGCCCGAGCCTGACGTGCCGACGCCAGAGCCTGGCGTGCCGTAAGCCGCACCGACCCCGCCGCCGCCAGAGCCTGACGTGCTACCGCCCGAGCCTGGCGTGCCACGAGAGCCTGGCATAGAGCCTGGCATAGAGCCTGGCATGCCACCACCCACGACCGCCCCACCGCCACCGACAAAGCCTGGTACGTCACTCATAGCGCCTGGCGCAGAGCGTCCCATGACCGCCGCACCGCTGCCCGCTGTCACAGTGCCGCCCGCGACCGCCGCACTGCTGCCCGCTGTCACAGTGCCGCCCGCGACCGCCGCACCGCTGCCCGCGGCGCCAGTAGCGATGGCGCCAGCCCCCCCCGTCGCAGCAGTTAACGCGGCCGCTGTCGCAGCTTGCGCCACTTGTCGTCTTGTTTCACTTGCATCAACATCCTGCGCCGGCGCGTCATCGCCGGATTGCTTGATGCGTCCTCCTTTAAACCGGTGGATAATTGAACTTGCGGCTGCCAGCGCTATATCACTGGGAGACATATTCATGACGTTCGCCATCGACGGCGCCAGCACCGTCGATAGCGCCGTCGATGGCGCCGTCGATGGCGCCGTCGATGGCATGGTTTGCGACGCCCGCGAACTCATATGCTCCTGCCAATTTCGACGTGCGGACATCCACGAAGCGTTCAACGCTTGCGCAACGCCGTCCTGCATCTTATTGACAAGAAAAAGCGAACACGCGAGTGATACTGACCCCAACAACTGAAAAACGATCTGTGAAAAGTCCTCGCCGACCTCTCTCCCGATTGCTCCACCGATGGCGCCGGACAATCCTGCAAACAATCCCAGCGAGATCGCCAAAAAAACGGGTTGAATCGACGCACGGATCGTATGTTTAACCCAAGGGGCGGCAATCGTCGCACGGGTGACGGGATGCGTGCATGCAACTCCGACAATTGGCAGCGCAGCGAACAAAAAGGTGAGCGTCAGGATGCGCGCTATCGACCAGACAATGATAAAAATCAAGAACACAACATGAAGAAGCCCCGCGATAGCGAGCGAGAGCGCCATCGTCTGGGGCTGAGAAAAAGAAATGCGCGCCACATCCATCGACTGCATCGAGAGAATCGCCGATGACACTGTGTTCGAGAACGAGAGCAGCAGTTGAACTACTGCGGCAGGCGATGACAGAATCACGAGATAGATCATCCAGTAGAGCAAGTCTTCCCGAATGACGTTTCCTATATCGTCTTGCTGCAAGAGGCAGGGGAGAAGACGAAATCCGAGAAAGAAGGGGAGCAGCGCAACGGCAAGCGCTCGAAAAAGATCCCAAATCCCCCCCATGGCTGGTGACGTAAACAGCGACGGCGGCGAACAGAAAATAATATTGAACGCCGTACAGTCGCGCGGAACGATCAATGTTCCGTTATTGACAGCCATACCGAATTGCATCATGGCATGGGATATCGATAGCACCGCAAACGCTTGCGCGCCCGAAACATTTTCAAGAAACCATCGTCCAGGATTAACATTGTCGATGAGCGACCCCAACCAATCGCCGAGCGACCCTGAAGACGACGGAGGCGTGTCTTGTTCCGATGGCGGTTCGGGCGGCGGATCTATCTCTGCAAACGCCGGTTGCGCCGCCATGAGCAACAGCAGCGCAACTGCAGCACACAGGACCAGCGCATGCACAGTGCGGCGCCGCCACGATGGGATCAAGACGGCAGGGAACGAATTGATCATGTTCCGCACCTTTCTTTAAAAGAAGCGCGAGAGTGCGCCGGAGCCGACGACGACCACAAACAGAATCTGCACGAGAACGCCCACAACTGCCATTGCGGACACCAGCAGCAGCCAGAGTTTTCGCCGTTCGATCATCTCGCGAAAAGCGTCGTACAGGATTTGATCCAGTGTCGCCTGGATGTCGGTCAAGACAGGAAGAGGGTCTGTCCCTTTGAGTTCGGATTGGCGTAACAGGATGGCGACGTCAACCAACTCGCGTACGCCGCGGTCGCGCGCAACCTTTTCGAGGGCGGCAAACGGCAGCATGCCCGCTTGCATCAAGTCCAGTGCGTCCATCACAACGCGCTGCATTGGAGCAAGTCGTGTATCTTGACGGGTCGCATAGCGCAGCAATGTTGTCTGACGTGGTTCGTACCCGGACAAGGATGCACGCAAGTAGGAAATAAACGACGGCAGCAGCAGGCGGATGTGCTTGCGCTCTTGCTGTTCTTGCACAAGCGGACGACGAGGAATCACCCATGCTATCGCCAGATACGACAGCAGCGCACTCGCGTAGAATAACAGTTCAAGCGGCGCATCCGCAAAGCGAGCGAGCACGATCGTGACCACCGCCACGGGCAGTGAAACGAGATGCCCGACGAGAATGCGCGTTGAGATCGTCCACGTGGATTGTTGGCGTCGAAATCCCGCCGTCAGGGACCGAACGGATTCGATAAGCGAGAGCCCGAACAACGCAATGACGGCGCCGACAAGGATAAACGGCGTTACCCATGCGCCTGGAACTCCGACCCACGACCAAATAGCCGACATAATCCCTCCTGATCGCCTCAATACACGATATCATCAAACTGCGCGAGCACTTGTCCTGCAATCAAGGGAGAGAGGGTGAAGACGCCAAGGACGACGGCGACGATTGGACCGAAGGGGCTGGAATAGGCGGTAATAAAGCGGTCAAACTGCGCTGCCGCCATGTAGCCCGTGATAAAGACATTGATGAGGAACAACGCAATGCCGCTGTTGCGCATCTGCGACAATTCCGCTTTCATCATGCTGTTACGCCGAACTCCCTCGGAGAGTGCGACATAGGCGGCATTAATCCGCGCCAATTGTTCAGAGAATGGCTGTTGCAACGCGGACTCCAGCAGCAGCAGAAAGGCTGCGTGACGCGTGGATGGGGTCTGGAGCGCCATCGCTTCGCACACGGTGTGCACCATCGCCATTGACCCAGAGCTCAAGCGTACGCCGATGTGATCGAGAATCCATTGCCACTCAGTCTTGATCGACCCAGGATCAAGTTCGTTCGTCACAGCGCTGAACGCGATCTGGAACCCATTTCCGGCGCGCATCTGGGTCAGCAAGCGTCCAATGGCGGAGATCATGGCGTTATCCAGACGCTGGACATAGAGCTGCTCAGCGACGATCACAGACACGAGCGCTGGAACCAAAGCAAACCCTGGCGCCAGGAGCATGGCGACCAGGAGATTATTTCCCGACACCGCCAGGCTCGTCGCTGCGCCAAGCAGCGATCCGACGAGTAAGATCAGCGAAAGAACCTCCCCCGGTATCGTCTGGAAATGGTAGATCAGCGCGGGATCGGGAACCTTCGTCTGCGTGCGGCGTTTGCGGACGGATAGCACCATCTGGACGATACGTCCAGACTGTGAAGCGAACACCAGCGCAATCAAGAGCAGTGCGATTCCGGAGACCGCTGCCGAAGGCAAGGTCAATGTCCAGGCGGTGTCTTCATGCGTCAACGGAATGTCAGGTCTCATGCGGGAGGTTCTCCTTCGTTTTCAAGCGCCAGTTGGCGCACGGTCTCGGCGACATCGCTGTGCAGCATATTCTCTTTGGCAAGCGATTGCACCACGCGACGCCGCGTTTCCCAATACAAACGCCGCACCTCACTGCCGACCGTCAAGATCTCGGAGGACAGTCCGCGAATCCGTTGTGCAACGATCACAAGGTCCTCGACGCGCTCAGGGAGGGCGATCGTGCTCAGTTCGCTGCGCAATGCGCGTTCGCGGCGCAATCCGTCGTCGATCTGGGACAGCAGCGACCCCCACCCTTCTTCAGGGATACATAACGCAGCCATCGCTACATGCGAGAAAATGCGCGTTCGCAGCAGCATATCGGCGGTTTCCCACTCGCATGCTCGCACCGCATTCTGAAGCTGCGCGTAGAGGTCCGCAGCGGTGGCGGAGATCTCCGACGGGACATCGAGATACGGCAGGAGCTGCTGCGCCGCTGCCAGCAATTCCATATCAAGACTACTTTGCCATGTTGCTTGCATCACGTCGGTCGCCTGGCGTCCATGCCCAGAGGAGGCGAGCGCACGCGCCGTTTGGATCGCCTCACGCACCACGTGAGACGTCAGCAGGGCAAAACGTGCTTGCCTGACGCGCATGGAGCGTCCCACCACATGGCGGACATGGCGAGGGATGCGTTCATCACCGAGAAAGGCATCAATATCAAGCGGCACCTCGACGCGCCAATGTACGCTCTCCTGTGTAAATTCGACCTGGATCGCTGGAACAATGCGAATGTCGTGACGAGCGGCGTCATAGTCTGGGAACCCGACAAATGCGAGCACACGCTGTGATGTCCCAGATTGTCCCCAGGAATGCTCCATAACGGCAACGGCATGAAACCCCAAGGCGGTCTCTTCCAGCGCATCGTCGTAGCGACCCTCGTACAGATAGGCGCCTTGCATGGCGGCCAGCGTAGCGAAGCGTCTCACGGCCTGGTCGGCGCTCCCGCCATGGATGGTGGTCACCACGGTATGTCCCGTCTGCAGCAATTGCAGAATTGCTCCCGCTTCCACCCCGCGCACCTCGCCGGGACAGATAATGTCCGGGGTTTGGCGCAGCGCTTCACGGGCGGCGCGGGAGAACCCATGCGGGTCGGTGACCGTATCGATAAATTCCGGCGTCCAGACCTTATCCGACGCAATGGCGATCTCGCGAGACAAATCTTCAATGGTTAAGATATGCGCGTTCGGTGGAGCTTCGTTCACAAGCGATTCCATCAGCGTCGTCTTTCCTGCGCCAGTTCGTCCGGCGACGAGAAAGGAGCACCCAGACTGCACCAGCAGCAGCAAGAGGCGATACGCTTCTTCGGAGAGCGATCCACGTTCGCGCAAGGTGCGCAAGGTCCAGGGGAAGGCGCGACCGCGACGAATGCACACGAGCGCGCCGACCGAGCTATCCACGCGCGGCGGGATGGTGACATGCATGCGGGTGCCGCTGGAGACGGGCAGGGTCTCTTGCGGATTGCTGGCATCCAACCGCACGCCCAAAATGCTGGCGACCAGCATGGCGCGCGACGACACATCGTTCGGCGATGCGAAGCGCACGGGGGCAGGAACAAACGGACGTCCCGATTCCTGCACCAGAATGGTCGTTCCATTGATCTTTACTTCGTTGACTTTTGGGTCGTCCAGATAATCCTGCGCTGGGCCCCATCCGATCGTTTCTGCATACCACAAGCGCAGCACGTCCAATGTTGGGGTAATGAATTGCAAGGGGCCGTCGGGCAAGCGTCCGCGTTGCCGTGCGTCCAGAAATATATCCATCAGCGTGCGATACCGCTGATCGGCATGCGAAAACGGATCCAGCACCCACTGCAGCGACGTATCCTGCAACGCCATGCGGAAAACGTCACGCACCGCCGTCAGGACATTCGGGTCCATCGGTGAAATGGCGCCAATCGGTGAGGAACTGATCAGTGAACTCAGCCCCTCATCGTCATCGAAAGAGCGGATGGATGACGCCCCCTGCGGAGACGATGACGGAGACTGGAAGGATCGTCGAATCATGCTCCCACCTCGCTCTGCACGTCGGGATCACGCTGGTTCAGCGTCGAATTCAGGAAGCGGTCCGGCGCAATACGACTGAGAATCTGCTTCCACCACGCGGACGGTGGTTTGGGATTTGGCAAGTACATCCCAGTCTTTTGCGCGATAGCTTCCACAATATTGTGCGTCTCCACACAGAGTTGGCGGTGGGGACCGAGTTCCAGCGGCGACACGAAGCGACCGGATTCTTCCGACGCGGCATCCGCCAACGAGACGATATACGCGTCGCGCGGCATGCGACCGATGATATCGACCTTCGGATACTGACTCTTCACCAGATGGGTCACGGTTTCCACTTTGTTCTGTGATCCGCGTTCCGGTTCCATCAGGACAATCATGCAGCGATGGAGCGCATCTTCCGAATACGCCGTCAATTTCCCCATGAGCGTTTCCAGACCATACCGTTCGCCCGAGCCGGGCGGGGCGGGGATGACCGCCCATCCGTTCATGCGCGACAGCACCTCCAGCGCGTAGGGGCGACGATTAATATCTGGTCCAGTGTCCACCAGGGCGACATCGTACTCGCTCAGGCGCAAGACATTGAACATCATGGCCAACCAGTCATTCAAGCGAAGGTCGGCGGCGACGTTCTGGTCATCCGTCCCCAAAAGGAAATGAACGCCGATGTCCGGATGCTGATAGATAATCTTGCGCAAGCGATCCGGAGTGAATCGCTCGGAAGTCGCCGTGTCGCGTTCCAGCGAGGTGTACGGTGTGTACCCGCGCGGGATGCGGAAATGCGGAATGAGACCGGAATTGGTCAAGTCGCTGTCCACGACAAGGACGCGCACGCCGCGCTGCGCCAACCCGACGGCGATCTGCGCAATCAGGAACGTCTTGCCGATGCCGCCTTTCGCCCCCGCGACGCAAATAGGAACGAATGCCGCATGGGTTTCACGCTGCAACTGCAAGGTTGATGCAATAAACTCCACGGCCGCTTCGACAATAGCATCGGGCGTCCGCCGATCCGATATGCGGGCGAATCCAGACATATCCTCGACATTCTGCACCAACGACTCGGCGGCTTCCGTGCGCTGGAACATCTGCACAATCACCGCCACCTGGCGCGTCTGCGCAAGTTTTGCCATTCGACGAATGACGTTGTCGTCAATGCCGCGCAGCGTATCGTCCAGATACACGGCGCTGGGCGTCTGTCCGTTCTCCAGCAGCGCCATCAATCGTGTCACATTCGGTGTCGCCGTCGCTTCCACCCCATAGGGCGCCAGCGCTGTAGCGATTGCAGCGCTGTGCGCTGACAACAGAAAGATTTCCTTGTTCATTCCTTTCCTCACTCAGGAGCGAAACCACGCGCCTTGCGGCGGATAGCGCGGTTCCAGCATCGCCGATGTCCCGTTGAACTCGAACAGCAAATTGAACGGCAGCGGGTCTCCCGGACGCGATTGCGTCGGGATGGTTTCGATAATTTCCGTCACCGTCCGACGTCGTCCGACAAACCCGATATGCGCTGCCACTAATGGAACGGTTCCGCCGTTGAGCAGCGCACGAACATACTCAGGTCGCGTCTTTGGGTCTGACATCGCCATGCGCTCTAAATTGAGCAGTGCGGAACGCGCGTCAGCGGCGTGGATCGTCGCCAGGCCAGGGTGTCCCGTCGCTGCGGCTTCCAGCATCGCCAGTCCCTCTGGTCCGCGCACTTCTCCGACCACGATCATGTCCGGCGCCTGACGCAAACAAAAACGGACACAGTCAGCGAACGACATATTCGCCGTCAACGCTTCCACAGAATTGCCACTGGAAACGGGACGCGGCAATTCCGTGGCATCTTCGATAATGATGACGCGGCGATTCTCTCCAACCCGTTGCAGGATGGCGCCGGCGAGTGTTGTTTTTCCTGAGCCAGTCAGTCCAGAGATGAGCAAGGTGGCGCCGGACCGCGATGCGAGCGTCAGCATGTCCGCCGCTTCACGCGTGATGACCCGCAGCGTGATGAGGTCGTCGATCGTTCGCCATGTTTGCGGCAGCGCCCGCAACGTAATGCTTGGCCCTTCCGGAGTGTACGGCGGACGGGTCAGGGCATAGCGAATGCGTCGCCCAACTGATGCATGCATGGCATGCATCGGCGATCCCATACGGCGCCAGTCGTCTGGTGCGTCAACCGACACCAGACGCGAACGTAACAGCAAAACGGTTTGCAGCCATGTCACCCATGTTGGATGCAGGGAGACGCCGACATGCACAAATAGCGCCGAACCTGCATCCTTCACCTGGATGGCGTACTCTGGCGGATCGATGACGATATCCGACCAGGACGGAAAGGACGCGAAGGCAATCTCCAACGGTCCCCACCACGTCATGCGCGCCCATGCATCCCACGACACGTCGATGCCGTGGCGTCGCAACACGTCATCCATAGGCGCACGCCAATCCAGCAAATCCCGTTGTGCGAGAAAGCGCAGATCGGTTTCAAGGTCGTGTGTATCAGTGGTATCAATGGTCATTGTCCAGCCTCTCATCAGCGCATAGTGACAGTTGGCGGTTCATCACTGATCGCCGCTCGTTGAATCGGAATCAGTATTCGGCGATTCGGGCGGACTGGACGCACCGATCGGCGGAGCGTACGACGGCAACCGCTGCGGCTCAACCCGGATCGTTTCCGAAACGGGGCGCGTCAGTTCCGGCAATACGACTTGGGATGCATCGAGACGCTCCATGTAGAGCAGCGGATTGCTTGCGGCCGCGTAGCGTTCGGCCCAAAACTGCACGCCCCGCGCTTGCAGCGCACGCAGGGTAAGCGATTGTGCGGGCGTCAAATGAAGGTAGGCAACGGAGCCATCGATAAAGAGAATCTCAACGGCGGACATCAGGCGACATGCATAGCCTGGTGACGAATCGGTGACCACCAGCGGCGGCGGAGGCGGGGGAACGACACCGAGCTGCACATCGGCGCGCGCACGATCGCACAATACAGGATCGTTGGCGATAAATCCGACATTCAGCAAATCGGAGTCGTTGATTGGTCCGACATTCTCAAGAGAGAAGGGGACGGGCACCATGTTGGGAAGAAGTCGCCGACCGTTCGGGTAGACGGGCGTATCCGGCGGGATATCGGAGATCATCGTGGCGTTCAGCAGATCGTTCGCCCTCATCGTTCGTGCGGCGTACTTGCCGACCACCTCGCCTGGATCGGTGAATCCGCGCAGTGGTTCAGGACGGTAGTACGGCATTTCGATGACCGATAAGTCGTCCGGGGAGATTTGTCGTCCGTAGGGGATATCCCGCGCAGCGATAATAACGGGTTCTACACGACGGCTTTCGATATACCCGTACACGCCAGCCGCGAAGAGGACGATAATTCCGATAACCAGCACCACAATGCCCGTCAGTCGTCCTCTTCGCGGTACCGATGAACGGGCGATGGTCCCGACACCTCGCTGCGTTTGTCCGGTAGATGAATTCATACGTTGTTCACCACCTTCTGTGCATAGAACCATGGGCTGCAATCGCCACTCTAGATGTACTCGAAACATGCATCCTTGTGGAACGCAAAAGAGAATCATGTTCGTCGTGATTGCAATGAATGCAGCAGTACAGATCAAAAAAAAAAGGAAAAAAACAGCAAAAAGCATGCGCCCAGGCGACGGCATGGCGGCGATACGTCGTCCCTGTTGCCGTTCCTGGATCCCCACGGGGGGGGGGACCGCTGCCCATCAAAGCGCACGTTCGCCGTCCCATGCAGCGAATCCGCGGAACGTTGAACGTCCCAACTCCTCCGTCTCGACGTCGTCTGCGTAGCAGATGAAGCCGAGACGTCAGGGGGCAGATGACCATGTGATGGAAGGGCGGGAGGACGCGCTGAACTGCTGTGTCGCCCGGTCATGCAAGACAGAATCAGCACCCGACCCCACACAGCCCACGGACGCGGCAGCACCGCTGCACGAATAGAACCGCAAGCGCCCCCCCCGCAGAAGGTTAATCGCAGAGAGAAGCAGTCGAGCGTTCCGCTCCACAATGGGGGCGGAACGCAGGGATAGCAGAAGATAACGAGAATGTCCGATCTGCGTGACGTGTGCAGGGGAAGGAATCGTCACGCAGGGTTGGAGACGAATGAAGGTGGAGAAGCATCGACGGAGCAGGCTCGGCGTCGCGATACAGCAGGAGCGACGCCGAGCCTGCTCTGCAGTTCGCGCGCTACGCGGCGACTTGCCGCCACAATGGACTGAACGTCAACGAGCAAGGTGGAGGCAATCTCTTCTTTCTGCATCCCATGGAAATACTTTAGTTCGGCGACCTCGCGGTCGAAATGGGACAGATGCGCCAACGCTTGTCTCATCGTCAAACGCCACTCTATTTCACTGATCCCGCCGTCCACGCTCATGGGCGACGCTTGTTCCTCAAATGGAACGAAAAACGCCGTACAGCGCATCCCAACGGCGATGCGCACCTTCGGAGAGCGCATCAGCGCGCACAATCCTCGCTTGATCACGACGAGTGCATACGTCGAGAATGCAAATCCGCGCATGGGGTCGAATTTGTCGACGGCGGTGATCAAGTGGATGACCCCCTCCTGAAAGAGATCATCGTATTCGAGCGCGCCCGTGTTGATGATAGATGGGATGACATGTCCCACCAGTCCGAGGTGATGAGTAACCAGCAGTTGTCGCGAAACCTCTGTGCACTGACGAATCCAGGGAGACGACTGCTGCGCCCAGTAGTGAAAAACATGCAAGCGATGAGCTTGCTGTGGCGTCAAGGTAAGGAGGGAGGAGACGCGGAGGCGCTGCAAGCGGCGGGCAAACCAGGGTATCCAGCACGGACGGAGGTGGCAACGACGGGATGAGGAGGCGCGGGAACGCGGCAAGCGACGAGAAGCCTTGGGTTTCTGGGACGGGAAGCAACGACGACGCTGCAAGCGGCGGACAAGCGAACGGCGGACATCGGTCATTCCTTGTGGCATTGGTGCGTCCTTCTCTATTGTATAGATCGTTTTGACTTTCTCTCGTATTATCTCTGTCTCGCTTATTTTGTCAAGGGGGGGAAAGAAAGAAAAAAAAGAAAGAAGATCCGTGCGTACACCCAGCGTCCGGTGCGGCTTTTCGGGGCGGGAAGGCGCTCACGTGAGGGTTTTCCAGGTGGCGAGACTCATCGTTCACAGGAGGATTGGCGCCTCGCCCTATCGGGGGGATCACGACGGCATGACTGCGGGCATCCCACCTTCCCCGTCTCAACGCATCCGAGCGGTTGGCGATGGGGATATCCTTGCTCCATGGCAACTCGCTCTCCGTCATCTGGGGCATCCCAGAACCCTGGACAAAACGTCGTGGACCATCCCATGCGCCGACTCCGAATCGCTGCTGCTTCAGCATGCGGCAGAACAAAAACACTCCCCGTGAGAAGGGAGCGTCCCCCCCCTGTTCTTTGTCGCCAGCGTATCGCAATGCATCATCTCCAGCGGATTCGGAACAAATGGCGACGCCCATGGTGCGACAGTTGAAAAACCGCTATACTTCTATGAAAAAGAAAGGAGAACACCATGTCCAACTTCGATCTCGACGAGATGACCCAATTGGCGATTCGGGCCGGAGTCACAGAATTGACTCTCGGTCGCAGCCAGAACATCGTCGTTGACCACGTGCTCTACGGCGCGATTCTTACGTATGACAGGTTTTCCCGTTCCCTGCAGGACGCGGGGGTCAACGTTCGTGCGCTCAAGGCAAACACCGCGCGTCAATTCCCGAAATTGTTGATAATGACTCCAAACCCCGTCTTTGAAGAACGTCTGTTGCGCGGGATTCAACACGTCGCGAAACAAAACAACGGCGTCGTTTCGCTCACCATGCTGCTCCTCTGGATTCTCCGCAATCGACCGCAATCATTGATTCTGAACGACATCGAAAACCAGGGCGTGTCGATCGATGCGGTCGCGACGTATTTAGATTCCGCTTCCTCTGAATCCTCGGAAGAAGAAGCGCTCACCATCCCAGACGAACTTGCCCCGTTCACCGTCGATATGACAGCCCAAGCGCAGTCAGGCATGTATGATCGGGCGATCGGGCGCGACCCCGAAATCCAGGAGATCCTGGTCACCCTCGCACAGCGACGGTCTCCCAACCCGATTCTCATCGGTGAGGCGGGCGTTGGCAAGACCGCGATTGTCGAGGAAATTGCGTGTCGCATCATCGAAGGTTCGCTGCCATCGTTGTCCGGCAACACGCGCCTTGTTTCCGTGAATCTCGGCGGCGCCGTTGCAGGAACCATGTGGCGCGGCGAGTTTGAGCGTCGCATGCAAGCGTGGATCCAATACGCCGAAGCCAACCCGAATGTGATCTTCTTCGTCGACGAAGCGCACATCCTGGTCGGCGCCGGCAATATGACCCATGGAGCCGATGCTGCAAACATGCTCAAAACTGCGCTCGACCGCGGACGCATGCGGGTGATTTTCGCCACGACGCCCACTGAATATCAAGCGACCATTGAACGCGACCCTGCCCTCAGCCGTCGCCTAGTGCCGATCTTCGTTGATGAACCGTCGCCGCACGTCTTGAACGAAATTTTGTCTGCACAAGCGCAGGATCTCGGTCGCCACCATCGGGTCACGATCAGCAATGAGGCTGTCGCTGCCGCGCTGCGCGTGTCGCGCTTTATAACGGGGCGCAACCCTGCAGCAGCATGCAAAATCCTGGATCGCGCCGCTGCATACGCCTCTCTCACGGCTCAACAGGGCACGAACCAGGATCGCGTCCAATCGCTCAACGATGCATTCGAACGTGCGCTGTCCGATGGCGACATCGCCCAAGCCCTGGAGATTCAAAACGAACTGACGCGCATCCTGGGGTCAGAAGCAAGCGCTGCCCCCGTGACAATCACGGCGCGCCATATCGTAGACGAAGTAGCGCGACTGACGGGCATTGCACCGGAATTGATCGACGGGCGCACATCCGACGTCGTCCAAAACGTCCGAAAGGTGTTGCACGAGTCGATCATCGGACAGGACCCTGCCATCGATGCAATTGCCAATGCGCTTAATCGTCGTATCCTGGGCGTTAGCACCGATGAACGACCAATCGGGTCGTTTCTGTTTGTTGGACCATCCGGAGTGGGCAAGACGGAAACGGCGCGCATGTTGGCGCATGCGTTGTTTGGGGATCCCGATGCCGTCATTCACATCGATATGGCTTCGCTCAAATATGGGCACGCCGTCTCATCGATCACCGGCGCACCGCCCGGATACGTCGGCTATGACGACCCGACTCCGCTCGACACCGTCCGCCGCAAACCCTATCAAGTCATCCTTTTGGATGAAATCGAAAAAGCAGATCCCTCCGTCGTGCAGATGTTCCTTCAAGCGCTCGACCAGGGGCGTATCCAAATGAATAATGGGCGGGTCGTTGACTTGCGCAACTGTATTATCATTATGACTTCGAATGCCGGAAGCGACTACAAGCGTACCAGTCCGCTCGGACTCGCTCGCGGATCGCACCATGACGACGCCGTGATTCCTGAAGCATTGCAGGAGACGTTTCGCCCCGAATTTCTCGGACGCATCGACGCCATTGTGCCATTCCAGCCGCTGACCTACGAACACCTCAAGGACATTGCGCAGAAAATGACGCATCGCATCGCCCGTCGCATCGCTGAGCGACGTGGCATAGAGATCGAGGCGGCACTCGACGATGCAGCAGCATCATTGCTCGCCCGCATTGCCGAAACACCGGCCTTTGGCGCACGAACGCTTCGTCGGATCATCGAATCGGGGGTTGGGCCGGTGCTGTATGAAGCGGTGAACAATGCGGACGCTCATCGTTGCACGGTCACCATTGAACTCCACGATGACAATGCTTACCGTCCGCTGGTGTCCCAGCGCGGTCATCCGCTGAACGTCACGACTATCATCTCTGATTTGCAAAAATGTTTAACCGCAACAGTCCATCACGACAGATCGGTCACGTCATCTCCCGTTTCCGCATCACCCTCCCAACCCCCCTCCCATGGGCGATGGTCACGTCGCTGATCCGCATTCCATGCGGAGGAGAACCACCCCATGGAGCATCAGAACGCATGCGTGTCGGCACGAGCGCGCGCGAGCGGACTGGTGCATAAAAAGAGGAGGTGGACTCTAGCTTGACTTATACTACGTGATAGTGTATAATAGTGTGCGCGGCTGGCAACCGAAACTGCCCTACCCGTGGCGAGTCCGACCAGCAATGGCGGCGCTGCGTCGGGGACCATCCCCGCCGTAGTCGGGAAAGTCACGCCTGTCAGATACGAAGAAGGTCATCGGGACCCTTCGGGGCAGGAAGAGAACCGTGCGCACCTGTGCGCACGTTCTTGATAGCAGACGGCAACATCACCTCCCGAGACGATCCCCGCACGACGTCCGCATACCGCGGACGTCGTGCGGGGATCGTCGTTATGCGGACATTGCCGCGTCGTCCTCTGTCGACGCAGCAAACACCAGGTCGGTGAGCGGACGGAGTGGGACATTGATGTGCAAGCCGTCGACATCCAGTGTCGCAAAGGCATGCGGATCACTCGGGTCTTCCACAGAATCCAACATGTTCATACGAAACAAGTTCACCATATCGGCCGCACGGTCGGCAATCGCGGACAGCAACCGCTCTTGGATGAGCCTCTCGATCTCAAGGTGGCGATCGATAACTTCCTTGTAGCGGTCGATGATTTCCTCGCTCAACCCTAAGCTGAGCATCTGGTCTGCACCAATCAACATCGCCTGGGAACAGACCAACTTCACCATTGGGTGTTTCGTCCGTTCCAAAATGGTCTCCGCCGAGGTTTTCCTTCGATCAATCCCTAACAACCACTGCATGATCCAATACCGTTCCTGCATGGTCAGCTGCGGTTTCATGGTGCGCATATGCACTATCGCCAAACGCACGGGCAAAGACGCTTGTGGGTCATATGCTGCAGGAAGACGGATGGTCATCTTTGTCGTCATAGCGACCTCCCGGATCGTTGTCGCGCAGCAGCGCGATCCCGATGTCGTTCCAAACCAAGGGCTTTTCGGATGGTGTGAAAGTACGCTTCTTCCTGATACGCACGGTCGCGCGCAACCGCGTCAGTATAGGCGCCCTGAGAACGCAACGTCTGTCGAATCCTCCTCTCCTCCTCTCGTACATCGATCTCCGCCTCCAGTGCGCGTGCCAGATAGAACGAACGCGAGGAGACGCTGTGGTTGGAGAGACGGTTCAACACCTCCCGCGCTTGTTCGAGGGTCACACCCGTCTGCCACACCGGTGGCGTATTGGACGCGATTGGCGCAATGCCGATCGCGTCTAGCGCTTCAGCGAGAACCATGATTTCGTCTCTCAGACAGTCCTCTGCACACGTGCGAACATCGTCCCTCCAGGAGAACGTCCCCTGCGACCCGCGTAAGCGTGTGCGGCGCCCGTTCAGCCAGTCGGAAATCGGCAGACGATTGTCCTGCACCCACGTTGCGTGGTGTTGGTCATCCCGCCCACTGCTCACGTGCTGGGCGGCGAAGGCGATATACGCTGTCACCAGCGCGTCAAACAGCAGATCCGGCTCGCGATCCGCAGACGTGCGATACGGAGACGCCTTTTGTCTGCGATCTGGATCGTTCATCGCAGGATACACAATCATTGCCTCTTGCATTGACGCAAGTTGCCGATTCGTTGCGCAGGCATGATAGAATGCATACACAATCGCTGTCGAATTGACTCCGTCATTGCCCCCCCCGTTCCTCTGGATGAGATCAATGCATTTCAGCGCCTCCATCCGCACGTCGATCTCAGTGATAATGGCGCCCAGGGCATCTTTTAACATTGGGCGAATGACGCCGTCGCATGCATGCTGCAACGCTTCCTTCCAACGTCTGAGCCAGGACATGTGCTCAGCGCGATCTTCCGACGTATTCAGCGATGCGACCGGATGGGGAATGGGCGCACACTGTATCGCCGTCCGCTGTGCTTCCGGCCACCATGAAATGAACAGATCGCGGTGCGCGTTCACCCACGCAGCGATGGCGTCTTGTTCGCTTGCATGAGAATCGAGGCGACTCCAAAACGCCACACGGAGTCCTTTGAGCCAATCGTCCGTCTGTTGTTTTCCCTCGAACAACGGCGATGGCGACCCCGGATCAGAATCAATGCGCCCGATAGCGATCTGCCATAATCCATGCGTGATGAGGGCGTCTTGCAACACATGCTCGACATCACCGAATACTCGAACCAGACGGGTTGTATCCGTCATGTGACGTGATGGGTCTGTTGTCATGCTGATTTCCTCCGTTCGTTATGCGCTGCGTCCATGCCGGATCGCAGAACGTGCTTCGGCGCCTGGGTTCCATACCTCCCCGCGTACACGGGTTTGCAAGAAACGTGCAACAATTGATGCAACGCTGTCCGGCGAGCGTTCAAACTGTTCTCCCGGAAAAAGGTAGATCTCGGTGGAAATCGTGCGCAATACAGCGACTCCTCGCTGATCGGCGCCGATCGCCAGGGCGAGCATCCCGAGATCGCGTTCCTCACACAAGCGCCGCCATTGATCGATCACGGGCTTCGAGATGGTGCATTCGCCATCGGTAATGAAGACGGCATCACACCCCCGGAGTTCACTGCTTTCCGCAACCCGGGCGATCTCTCCCAGCGGACGGTCGAAATCAGTTCCTCCTTTGATCGTGAACTGAACCCATGAGAGAAGACGGTTCAGCATGCCGATGCGTGACTCATTCGCGTGTGCCGGGTCATGGGAGGAGAAGATCACCATGGGGTCATGCGCAGAGGCAAACTTGATCAACGTTACATCCCGTCCAGAGCGAATCGCTTCCGCCGCAAGCGCCAGAGTGATGGCATGGGCCACGGTCCGACGCCCTCCATCCATCGACAACGAATCGTCGACCGCCGCCACCAACGGCCCGCGCGCCGTTTGCTCCGGCGGTGGCACATACCCGGACAGCGTTCCTTCGAGCAGTTCGCGCGCACGCACGGCGTTGATGAACGAATTATTGGTAACGATCGTGGGATCAAAGTGCAAGACGGAAAACAAATCATCTGTCGGACGAACTATCGGCGCCGCGAACGGGTCAGTGCGGTCGCTCTCGCTTGCGAAGGTTTGTGTCAAGATGCTATTGACTCTGTCAAAGACGACCAGGATGTCGTGCAACCCCGGCATTGCATTGACATGTCGCGCTAAGTCGACGATCTCATCAATCGGGACGGCGCGAAGTTCCCCCGCGCCGATGCCGAAATCACGCACCAACGCTCCGACATCCACCGTTCCCTCCAAAACCCGGTTATAGTTGTCAGGAGCGAACTGCTCTTGAATCGCGTGGTTCACTTCCAGGAGAAGATCTGCAAGATAGTCCTGAAGCGTGTTCGGGTCGTCAAAGATGCTGTCGGACGGCGGCATGACACGACTGGGATGCAAAGCATCCTCCGGCGGCGCGATATCGGTCTCTCGGACGAACGATGAGTCCGAAGCGCGATCGCGGTCATCGCCAAAACTCCCAACATCCGTCCCGACCGCCGCGAATTGCTCAACGTTGTTCAATACGTCAACGAATGCATCGGCATACGGAGAGTCGACAGATGGAACGTTCACCGATACGCCTCCGAGGTTGGTGAGATCGATATCGACCTGGTCGGCATACGTCGCAAATGCTGCGGCGCTCATGTCATACATCGACATCCGATGGTCGCCTCCCGAGCGATTGAAAGCATCCTCCGCGTCTGCATCGGAGAACCCGTCTCCCACGTCTGCGCCGGAGCGCCTGCCTCTTGCATCTCCGCCAGAGCGCCCGCCTCCCGCGTCTGCGCCATGCGATCCCGATGGGTCAAGAGCGCGACGGGCGATTTCCATCGCTTGTGCAAGCCATGCCTGCACCTCAGGCGGAAGATCGTCGATGATATGCTCTCCACCGTCCTTCTTTCTCCCGCCCATCTGCATCGCTGCCGAAAGGATATCGTCGGCATCCATCGGCAGCATCGGGGACTGATCATCCAGTGGGGCGCTGAGCGCACGGAGCGAGTTGCGTAAGAACTGCATCGCGGTCATGTTGACATCGCGCATGAGTTCGTCGACATCGACATCCGACGCACTGGTCATATCGCAGACGAGGCGCCGCACCTCCTCTCGCTGGGCAAGCAACTCCTGAGCGGATTGCTGAGCGAGATGGTCACTCCACGAATCTTCTGGAAGATTGAGATCCTGACGTGCGTGATTCATGGTCGTGGCATACGCCTGGAGCGCGTCCACGAGAGCATCAATCTCGGCATCTGAGATGGCATAATCGCCATCGTCTGCGTGCGACGAAACGAGTCCGTGCTGACGCAGCGCGGCGCACGCCTCCCAAATCGCATCGTCGCGCAGCGCTTGCAGCGTACGATACAGTTCCTGCGATGCGTCATCGGCGTCTCCGTTCGCTCCGTCGCGCAGCGCTTGCCGGATCATCGCGATCTCGTCTTCGGTCGGCTCGCTGTCGAACGGCGACGCGTTCGGGCTCTGCTCCCGCATGGCGCGAACCATGCGCTGAACGGTCTCGCGATGGATGGCGTTCAATGCATCACGAGCGTTCTGCAGCCGCTCCTCCAGCATCGCAGGGTCGAGCGCCAGCAAGCGCTGTATGGCATCCAATTGCCGACGGTCATCTTCGAACGAGACATCGCCGTCCTTTCCACGGCGCGGCGACATGAGTCCGTGCTGACGCAGCGCGGCGCACGCCTCCCGAATCGCATCGTCGCGCAGCGCTTGCAGCGTACGATACAGATCCTGCGATGCGTCATCGGCGTCTCCGTTCGCTCCGTCGCGCAGCGCTTGCTGTATCATCGCGATCTCATCTTCGGTCAGCTCGCTGTCGAACGGCGGCGCGTTCGGGCTCTGCTCCCGCATGGCGCGAACCATGCGCTGAACGGTCTCGCGATGGATGGCGTTCAATGCATCACGAGCGTTCTGCAGCCGCTCCTCCAGCATCGCAGGGTCGAGCGCCAGCAAGCGCTGTATGGCATCCAATTGCCGACGGTCATCTTCGAACGAGACATTGCCGTCCTCTCTGCTCCGCACCTCCTCGACCACGTGTCGAACAGCGGCATGATATGCGTGTCGCGCCAGTTCAAGCGCATCGTGCAGAAGATTCGACCGATCTGCGGCGGGCGCGTCGTCCTTCACCTTGCGTATGATATCGTGGAACAGTCGACCACGTCGATCGGCGGCGCGCATAGCCAGAAGAAACGCCAGCGATTGTTCGTCCAGTGCATGGACGATATCGCTCACGTCGCTATTCATCGACGTGGCTACGTCGTGCAGCAGGCGCATCAATTGATCCACCAGGCGATTCGTTATTTGGTCGCCATCTTCCGCTGCACGGTGCGCTGCCGCGGCTAACGTCGCACGCCCGTCGACCTGCTCCATCCCCTCCAGCGCCTGGCGCAGGTCGGAGATCATGCGATGCGCCGGGTCGTCGGGGGGCAGACGACGTTCCAGCCGTCGTCGCGCCTCGATGGTCTGCAACATGCGCATTGCGTCTTGATGCGAAAGTGCGTTGGCGAACTGTTCGAGGAAATCGGGATTGATCCTGTGCAACGCTTCGCGCACAAACTGAAGCATCTGTGCAGCATCAACATCCATGTCCGTCGCATCATGCTGGTCGATCTGCGAAGGAGACACGGGATCGCGCTCATCGGCATCAAGCGCAGGCATCCCCCCCCATCCGCGCAACACTCTCCCCGTCACCTGCACGACGCGCTCCGCTCCACGAGTAAACTCGGGTGCGTCTTGCAGGCGGATCAGATCGACCAAATGCGGAGAACTGACAATGACATCCCAGATATCGCCCACCGTCAACACGGCGGACTGCGGAGGCATCGCCTCGTTGTCGAGCAGTCCTTCGCGCCGGAGTGCAGTGATGATGGTATGATTCACCGCACGTGGCAGCGATCGATGCAACGGTTTCAGGTCGATTCCGGGAAAGCGCAAAGCGAGATACAAATCCCCCACCAGGTCATGTTCCGCCTGAGAGCTCGGCGGGCGCCCACTTGCGATACGGAACTGCATCGAGATTCCGTTCTCAAACACCGATACTTTTGGATGAATGGTTCCGTCACAGGGGACGTGATCACTCATGGAAATCCTCCTCTTGTCCTTACTGCATAGACCTTCGTCGTCTGATTGCTTCGCTAATGCGAACCAGCGGAACTTGTCCTCCCTCTAAAACGTTTTTTCCGACAATCTCCTGATATCGTTCCCGCCATGAACCGGAAAGGGCGTGAAAGAAGGACTCGATCTCTTGGACACGCCCGACACGCTTCGTAATCTGGAGGAACAAGTCGATACATTCTGGTGATTTCTTCAGTACGCTAAGGAGCATGCGGATATCTTCGTTGACGACGTGAGCACCCCATCTGTCCGCATACTCTGGCTGCTTCAGCAGACGAGCGAGATGGACAGCGGCGTCGACCATGTCTGGTGCGGTTGTTCCAATGACCGAGCTCTGTCCGACCAGCGATCTCCGCATCGCTGTTCGCGTCACGACATCACCGCCGCTCAACACAAGATCGAGCGCGTCGGAGTGGAGGGGCGTTTTCAGCGGGTCGAATGGCTGTTCTGAAAAGAGTGCGCGGACAATGTCGCCATATACCCCCTCCCGTGCGATTCGTCCGGCAACGATCAGCGCCGCCATGAGCGAGGGATTCCCCGCCGCAGTGAGAAAGACGGAATCATCGAGTGGCGTTTCCAGAAACGCATGCATCAGTTTCGGGTCGCTACATGCCGCTGTCGCCAACCAGCGTCGCGCTGCGGGCATGGTTAACAGCGAGGATGCCCACACGCCGCTGTCCCGAACCGCCCCAAAATACATGTCCAGCACACGATGCTGTTCGGCAATACGCGCCAGTGCTTCATGATGTCCAATCGCCCCGGCTAATTCGCAGGCAGTTATTCGGTTGTTGGGGCAGAGATGCGCCAACGCATCGCGGTCTTCGTCATTAATATCGCCATACTGTCTCAACGCACACGCAATGCGCACGGGCGAACGACGCATCGCGGATGACGAAGATCCAACCGCGATCTGGGTGCACAGGATGGGATGCGCGCCGCAAATTTCGATCAATTCCGCCAGGTCGCCCTTCCCCTCTCGGACGACCGCAGCAATGAGTGTGGTTGCCGTCGGTTCTGGAACATGCGACCATGCCTGCGCTATCCCCAGCTTGCGAATGCATGCCATGGCGCGATCAGCTTGCACCTTTTGACCGCTTGTCGCATCGCCGATGATCGCTCCAACAACAGACGGCTCCCATCCCAGAAACGCCAGGGCGTCAATCATACGCTCGACATTCCCCGCGAGAATCAGCGCACGCCCGATCCGTTGGCGAAGATCGTCGGACAGCGCCCACTCGTGATTGTTCGACTCGCGGGCGATATCGAATGCAAACGTAGCAATTTTCTCTTCGTACGATTCCGCTTGATCCGGCGAAATAGGGAGACCGGCAGCAATCCAGAGGACTGCTCCACGATCGCTGCTCCATGCCTGTGTGCGAATGTGATCAACCAGCCCAGTTGCGAGCGATTCCTCACCGAACTGCGCGCACCGCGCCCGAAGCGCTGCAATGACGCCGGACAGCGCTTGGGGAGAACGCATATCCAGCGTCCCGATCGTTCCCAACGCATCATCTGCATAGCGCTCAAACGGGACGCGCAGCAAGGACTTGAGGTCTCCTTCCCTGGCGGCGAAACGGGGGATCAGCAGCCGCTCGTCCTCCGATAGCGCATCCCAAAACTGTACGGCATATGCAGTCGCATGGCGTGTCTGAATGGCATGCGTCAACAGACGTCGATGGTGCCCAACGATCTGCGCCATCTCCCATGTGACGGAAGGCAACATATCGATATCCTCGCGTGACAGACGCGGCGATGTTGCCAATGTCTGGATGGCTTCATCCAACACCCCGAGATTGCGCGCTGTGTCAATCAAGTCGTCGCGTCGACCAAAGACGTTGATCGCCGCCAGCGTCGGGGCGACGGCATTGCTCGATATGACAGAACGGACGACAAGATTGGTTATATCTGGCGCCATGCCTTCCGCTTGCATGCCGAGGGCTCGAATGACGTTTGCAAGATCATCTGGATGATTCCTGAGCGCAGACAGAAAGAGCGGATGCATCGCGCCGAACTGGACGCATCGAACAATGCGGTTCGGAAAGCGGACAACGCCGTTCAGTGTGGACATCCAGAGACGCGCAAATGTCGCGTTCTCCTGACTACGTTGTTCCAGGGTGCGCCACATCTGGTTGCGTGCGATACCAACGCCAAATGCCGCCCACTCATCTGCTGTTTGGAGGCGCTCGATGCATCGCTCCGCCAGGCGAAGCGTTTCTTCCGTGACATCTTCCAGCGCTGAAGCGCACAACGTCGCCAACCCGACAGGATTGGCCATGGCAACGACACGATGATCGGCGACCCCCGGCGGTGGAGAACCGTGCGGTGACAGAATCCATTCCAGCGCTGGAGGAGGGTCGGGAACCATGTACTGCACCAGACGCCACATTCCTGTGCGAAGGTCGGGATATTCCAACACGGAAGCAATCAAGTCAGGACGCGGACCGAAGATCATCGCCAGTCCCAGACGCTCATCGGGCGTTGAACTCCGCACCATCGCCGCAATCGCATCCTCGTCCGGTGGGCGCAGCCCGACGTTCGCCGCATACGCGTACCGAACACGTTGGGAGACAGGCATCCGATCGAACGCGTCCAGCAAAAGTCCATCAAATAAGAGATTGATATCAGTGTCCATCCTGTTTCCTTTCTGGGTATGCCGATTCACACAACAGCGTCGTTTGTCGCTAGGGTGTTGCAGGAAGTTTGCGCGCTTGCGCGATGTATTGTGCGATAAGATCAACAGCTTCTTCACGATTGCATTGAGGCGGAATACATTTAACCTCGACGATCTCACGCACTGTTTGTCCGCTGCACGATTGCAATGGACAAATAGTCTTAATCCACACGTCAACCCCTTCGCGATACGACGAGTATTGCACAAATTCGGACCCTTTGATCACCCCATGAAGATTGCGATACGGCGGGATCGCAACATCTTGGGACATGTGTCCATCGATAATCGACACCGCTGCATGAACAGCCGGGTCAATGCCGCGATGCACGAGAAGGCAATAGATATCCTCCATTTCTCCCGCCATCGCCGAACTCAATGGTTCGGGAAGATTCTCGTTCAATATTCGGCGATATTGTTCAAACGAAATCGACGGCGGATGCATAATCCGCATGGAGTCATTGGCGATGACGGGTGTTGCACCAAGGGAACATGCAAGATCTGGCTGCGAAGATGCTCCCGCAACTCCAGTGGTGACACCGCCCGCAAAATCGCCGCCTCGCCATAGAACGACACCCAAAAAGATGACGAACGCGACGATGACCACCGTCAATAATGATGTCATAGGTTGGCCGCTTCGATGTGAAACGACCGTGTATGGCGCTGTATAGACACCCGTCCCCCTCCAGTACGCCCGCCCCATGGGATGACCATGTGGTGCATCGAAAACGCATACCTCGCTGCCGTCGTCAGAATGGTTCCCCTCTTGTCCATCTTTTTCTTGCATCAGGACGCCATACGGCGGCGCCCCATACGGCGGCGCCCCATACGGCGGCGCCCCATACGGCGGCGCCCCATACGGCGGCGCCCCATACGGCGGCGCCCCATACGGCGGCGCCCCATACGGCGGCGCCCCATACGGCGGCGCTCCATACGGCGGCGCCCCATACGGCGGCGCCCCATACGGCGGCGCCCCATACGGCGGCGCTCCATACGGTGGGAGCGTATACCGAACGATCTTATATCGCTGTGAATCAGACGTCGCAGGCGAGGGAACGACACGTTGTTGTTCCTCCGGCATCCCTCGATGCATCTCGCGTTCGGGGTCTTTCTCGTCTTGCATGGGGGTTGCACCTTCCTCGGCGAATCAGCATCTTCAATATCGCGCACGCCTCACGAGAACATGAGCCTCGGCAGCGGGCTGATTAAGTATAGAGAGTAAAACTCCTGTTAGCATCATATTGACAGATGACCGCATCGCGAACTGGCGAGACATCGCTGTCTGCAACGGACAACATCGACGGACAATATCAGATTTCGCTCCCTTTGGAGTGAAGGTGCGGCAAAAGGAATGCGTCAAGGTCGTTTTTCTTTTGTCCCGCGCCAAGCGGAAGGTGAATATGCGATGTCTTGATTCCAAAGGAGACGAGGAGATCGCCGAGTTCACGCTGCGCACGCTGTCCCGCGCCATTGGCGTCCGCATCAAACGCTAAAACGACATGTCGTCCGCGCAGCGATTCCAGCCACTCCGGATTTCGCACTGTCGCTCCCGGTATGGCAAGGAAAGGAAATGGAATGACCGAACGCTTCCATGCAACATAGGCGACAATCGCTTTCAATTCTCCCTCGGTCAGTCCGACTGTGGCGCATGACCAAACATCAGGAGCGGGAGCGAAGAGCGGCAGCGCGGTTGAAATCGACTGTGACCAGTAGCGCACTGTGCGATCATACGGCGGGATTCGCCGCCCGCGAATTGCACAGACCTGGTTTTTTTCCCAATAACCAAACACAATCGATGGGACATTGGTCGCTCTACCGAATCCGAGGCGCAGCACGCTGCGCGCAGCGTGCTGCGCCTCGGATTCGCTGTCGCCAAGAAGAATCCGCGCATCATATTCGGTTCGCTTCCATGCGTCGATCCATGCGCACGGAACGAATCCCAAAACGCGATGGGCGATCAAGTGGCGTTGCGTTGCATCATCAACGCCGCGGCGTCGCAGATACTGCTGTGCTTCCGTCGCCATTGCCAGTTGCTCCGATGTCAGTTGCTCCGAAGCCGCAACCATGATTCGCTGCAATGTGCGCCGATCCTGCTCTGACAGACGCGCCGACGCAGGACGAGGAAGGACGGGTAATCCGGTGTACTCGCGATATCCACAGCGCCGACACTTCCAAAATGGCGGACCGCCATTGCGCGGTTGACGCACAAGATAAAAACGATCCCGTCCGCCGCACACTGGACATGGACGATGCAAACGATCCATACGAGGATTCTCCCGGACAAAACGAGGATTCTCCCGTACAAAGTATAGGCGCAATATGACACGCTGCCAATGCGTGTGCGGCAAATGTCGACGGAGTGCACGATCCACTCGCCCGTACAAAAACGGGATCGTTCGCAGCGTCGGCGTGGAGTGCAGGGAGACTGGACGGCAGCGTATGGTCGAGCGCGTCGTGCATAGATGGACGATCCCACCGTTTGGCAGGCGGGTGACCGATCGGAGGCGAAATGGAGGCGTGCGCCTGGAAGGGAATCGGACACTCGGTGCGGTCGCTGGATATGGTACGATTCGACATGCGCTCCTTTCCAGCAGGATGGTCGGGGGTGAGCGACGAATCATACCCGCTTGGGGCGGAGCGCTCAACTTCTTGTCAATTCACGACTGCCTCCAAAGACGCCTGGTATTGAATTTGATTTGCAAAAGAAAAACGAGTACGATACAATACCATGCTGAAGAGAGCAACAATGCCATCAATGCAGATACGGCATCGATGGCGTCGCTGCAAAGGGCGTGAAGTGTTTGTCCTCTGGGATTCCTGCGGAACTGAAGGCGCGGCTGAATCCGAGTACGTCGCTTGACGCGAATGTTGCTCCGCGATGTCACAATGTGTGTTTCGGATTTCGTTGCAACCGTACGTTTATGAATGTCCGAGACGTCCCCGCAAACCCTCGCGTTTACCCGCGCTCATCTGATGCGGACATCTGAAGGGGCGTATGGGCGCTCACAACCATCTCACGAAAGGAGGGAGCATCGCAGCGTGACTGACGTTCCGACGCGCGATGCGGATGACCGATTAAACCCGCCTAACCGCTCGGCTAAAGCATGGCGGCTTGCGGCGGGTTTAATCGGTCAACGAGTGCACACGGTCTCATAGCAGGGAGGGGGATGCATCTGGGAGCGCGACGCTTGGGCGCATCTATTCAGCGAGCTGAGCAGATATCAGCACAGAACGGCTTCTGCTCGCACAACAGTACACACGTCCACAGATGCACGCAGTTTGGGCAGACGAGTGTACGAAACGACGGAACGCCGCTGTATTGCGGTTCCATCGCACGGCCCTGATGTTCACTTTTGATCACGCGCTTAGATCGTCGATCTCAAGCAGCGAAGATGCAACCGATGCAACAGACGGGTTCGAATCACGATCTTTCTGAGAACAAAAATTCCTCGCCCATGCCTGGACTGACTCCCAGTCTCGCTGGGCGCAGACGGCGATTTGGTCCGGTCGCCATATCGTCCTAAGATAGTGTTCGGTGATGTCTCTCATCGGGTGAAGACACGCGATCGGAGTTATCATCGAGGTTTCTGATTTCCCCCACAGCTCTTCCTCACCCGGCCCAAGCGGCAGCGCTAACTCATAGCACGAAACGAGATCAGCATGCGTGCCCCGTTCGATCATGTTGTCTGCGATTTCGCACACACGTACATGATCGGCGAGCGCAGACAACAGTGCATCCGACATCCGTGATCGCACGCCGATCTGCGCCAGATGATAATACGTCATCCACATGCCGGAAGATGTGTATATCTGTAGATAACCGCGAATGGCAAGATGGGAACGACGCCCCTCGTCGCGCACCCATCGAACGCCAATTCCAGCATCCGCCGTCTGAAACAAATAGTTTCCGGCAATGCTGACCGCGACAGTCCGGGCGACTGGACCGCGTGTCAACGGAAAAAATCGGATGACGTCGCCCAAGTTCCAATGGCGCACAGTATACACGGGCCTTCCGAGACGTCCATGGCGAACCTCCATTTGAGATACACCCGCTTGCTCGGCAAAATGGTCAAACGCATCACTCTGGCCAACCTCTGCATACCATCCGACATGAGGGGCGAAATCTCCTTTCCCAAGTTGCAGACGCGCCTCAATTCGTCCGCTCGCCCACTGCAGGATGACGGGCTCTTGTTCAAGCATTCTATTTCGTCCGACCATGTTTACCTCACTTTCCCTGCATCTTTTTCTTCTTAATTATAAGGAAAAACCATCGCTGTCACCGGACAAGAAGGAGACATGCCGACTTGTCCGGTGACAGCGATGGTTTTTCCTTTGCCGGCCCAATTGCCAATTGCTCGTTTCTCCTCATACCAATGCGTGCAATGAGCGCGCATCACGACACTTGGGCGGTCGATCAATGCCCATCCTCTCCAGACAACTGCGCTGCCGTTCGATAGCGTCTGTACATACCGATCGACGTCGGCTTCCACCAAGAAGCGCAGAGTATGACGACGCGCACACAGCGTCCCAACGGAGCAGTGACGCTGCTGCCGCTCCTGCGCTCCGATCTGCGTCGCTGCTGAAGCGCAAAGGGCAGGCGAGCGATAACGACCGGCATGTCTCGCGATCGAGAGAGGAAGGCGCTACCATGAACGCAATGATGTGGAAACAAGAGGTCTGCCATGCGGTCCGAATCATCCGCCCTTGCCGCAACACTGCGTGCGCTGCACGGGAAAACTGACGTTCACGTCATCGCGCTCGCATTGGACAACCAGTGCTTCGCCTGCATGCCGGCGCTCGCACCGAACGTTGACCCTCTTGTCGGCGCGCTCAGCGCGCTGGCAGGCGGATTGCAGGAACTTCTTGCGCCTGCCATGCGTGAATCGCCCGCCCTCTCTGCCGCCATCGCGTTCTTGATCGGAACGGATGCAGGCGACCGCATCCTGTCGACATGGGCGGAGGTCGCCCCCGCTGGCTGGGGGGCATCCTATGCCAGCACACTGATCGATGCCGTGTGCGTCCGTCGCTTTCAACCATGGGGAGCGACCGCGCTGATCGGACTCTGTGACGCGAGCGCCACGCTGGTGATCCAAACAGGAGATATCGCCCGCGCCGTGCGGCGCGGGGGACAAACGACGCCCAGCACCCCGACGGCATGGATGGACAACCTGACGCCTGCGGAATGCGATCTCCTCCTGGCTCCCGTGCATACCGGGTTCTTCAATAACGTACGGCGCCTGCTCTGGCTGCCGGCGGAGTACGCTGCGAATGTGACTGGACGCATCGCTCCTGCAGATGTCAGTGAGGGACTCGCTGCCTATGCCGAAGCATCGCCCATTGCCCGCATTCGCCATGCTGACATCCTCGCGGCGCTCATGCAACGCGCTCGACCGAACGATCTCATCGAGTTGACACGCCTGGCGGTCGCATCCCGCATGGACGCCGCATGGAACACCATGGTGCATCTCCTCTGCAAAGACCCTGAATATGCAGATCACGTCGTCACAGCGGCGCCGTGGGACGATCTGCATCCAGGTGTACAAACGACCATCTTGTCCGCCGCCGACCACAATGACGTGTGCGCCGCCATTGCGTTCGCCCGCGGCGTACGCAGCGACGCTCCGCCGATCACGCAGAAGACCGCCCGCGCCTTTTTCGCCGCCGTCATACCGGAGGTCTGGAACACGCTAACGAAGCGGACACAACGGGCGTGGCGCAGCAAGCGTGACGCATGGCATGCGCATCTTGCCATCCAGTCGCCCGGTCCCTCTTCAACGTTCCTCGCGCATGCCTGTCTCGACGACGCCCTGATCGCCGCCGTACGTCGCCATGCGACAGACGAGGGATCCGTGTGCCAGATACTCCTCCCCGTCGCCGTGCGCGCACTGTCCGTCGCCGCCATTCCCGCCGTCGTCGCCGCGCTGCCGCCACCACCCAACCCCGTCGCATTTGTCCAGATCGCGGGGCGCACACGAGATCTGCCGCCCGCGCTGCGCGGTTGGATCGCGGCGCATCCGACGCCGCAGGCGCGGGGAGCGGTGTCCGCCATGCTGCACGCAGGGTTGCGTTCGATCACCACTCCTGTCGCCGCCCGTTGTCAGGCGCCGGCGTCGGCGTTCACTGGATGGTCGTCGGAAGAGACGACAGCACTCCTCACCGCACTGCCGAAGGACGTGCGCACCGCATTACACCCCGACTCCAGTGCGTTGGCGCAGCGATTAGCGCACGCTGATCAACGGGACGCCTTCATTCACGCGCTGACCACACTCGCCGCCCTGCCGTCATCCGTTGCGCTGCCGTCCCTCTACGCGCTCGACGCACTGGCAGCAACGCGCAGTTTCAGCGCCCAACGATCCGCGGGCGCTGCGCTGGCACAAGCACGACGCAATCACGGAGCCTGCTTTCTGGGGATCATGGACACGCTTGCCGACGCGCCGCGCAAAGCGATTCTTCCGCGGCCGCAATCCGGGCGGCGCGCCGTCGCGGTGCGCGCCATCGCCGCCGCCGACCCGCTCGTCGCCCACCTCCCGGCGCATGCGCTGCGATCCCGCTTCCCGACCGCTGCGCTCGACGCACTGACGCATGCGCCGCTGAGCGAGACGGAGGACATCTGGCGCCTCCTGCCGGAGACGATCCAACACGCCGTCCTCGGCGACCGCGACGCGCTCGCTTCCTCCGCCGCCGCGCCGGGACGTGTGGACGATCTCGCGCAGACGCTGCAGGACTGGAGGGCGGACGACCCGCTGCCGCGGCTGGCGCTGCGTCTGCTGATCGACGGCGCCGGGGAACGACGGGCGCGAGGCGCAGCGATACCGGCACAGCGCCCCGATCTGGCAACGGCGCTGCTGCCGCTCCTGCGTGACGATCTCCACCCACCACCGAAGTCGGTTCCTGCCATCGGGTTCGCCGGCGCCGATCCGCCGCCGCCGTCTGCGTCCGTGCGACGGCGGCGGCGCCGACGAACCGCCGCAATCGTTCTCGCGGAACAATCGTTGTCCTGCGTCCGATCTGCATCGCCCCTGCATCGACGCGCCTATCATGAATCCGACGATTCTCTTCTAAGGAGCATCTGCGATGCATCCCCCATCCATCCTATTGACGGCGACGGTGCGAGCGCTCCACGGTGCATCCGACCCACACGTTATCGAGCCCGCGCTTTGCAATCCCCGGCTCGCTTGTGTGCTCGCGCTTGCGCCGGACGTCCATCCTGTCATCAGCGCACTCGGCGCACTGACAAGCGGGCTGCCAGAACTGCTTTCGCCGACGATGCGCGACTCGCCCGTCCTCTCCGCCGCTGTTGCGTCGCTGATCGGCACGGACACGGGCGAAGACATCTTGCTGAGGTGGGCGGCGGTCGCACCCGCCGGGTGGGGCGCATCCCATGCCGTCGCGCTCATCGATGCCGTTCAACGCAACCGCTGCCCGCGCTGTGTGGCGGCGGCGCTGATCGGTCCCTGCGACGCGAGCGCCGCGCTGCTGCACAGACCACAGGAGATCGCTGACGCCATCCGCCGTTGGGGGCAGGCGACGCCCGATGACCCGACCGCGTGGATGAACGCCCTCACGCCTGCGGAACGCGATCGTCTGATGGGCGCCATCTGCGCCGCACGTTCCAACGCCATTCGTTGCCTGCCCTGCCTGCCGGAGGAGCGTGCGGCGCAGATAGCCGGGCGAGTGCACGATGTGCAAGTGAGTGAGACACTGAACACCTATGCCGCCGCATCCCCGATCTCCCGCACCCGCCATGCCGCCATTGTCTCTGCGCTCATTCAGCGCGCCAGACCGTCCGATCTCGCCGCACTGACGCGCCTGGCGGTCGCATCTGGCATGGACGCAGCATGGGACAAGGTTGTCCGTCTCCTCCGTGCGAATCCCCGGAGCGTCATCTTTGTTGTTGAAGCGGCGCCGTGGGATGCCCTCCGTGCAGACGTGCAGAAACGCATCCTGTCCGCAGCCAACCACAATGACGTCTGCGCCGCCATCGCGTTCGCTCGCGGTGATCGCACCGTTCCTCCCGCGATCACGCAGAAGACTGCCCACGCCTTCTTCGCCGCCGTCACGCCGGAGGTCTGGACCGCGCTGCCGGCGGAGACGCAGCAGAAATGGCGCGATGCCCTTGATATGGTGCATACCCATCTCGCCGTGCGATCGCTCGGGCCCGATCCCGCGTTCCTGGCGGGCGGCTATTGCAGCAATGAACTTGTCGCTGCCGTGCGCCGCCATGCGGCGGATGCATCCTCCGTGCGCCGGACGCTCTTCCCTGTCGCCGTGCGCGATCTCCCCCTTATCGCTGTTCCCGATATCGTTGGTGCGCTCCTCCCGCCGCCCGATCCTGTCGCGTTCGTGCACATCGCGGGACGCAGACGGGAGATGCCGCCCGCACTGCACGATTGGATCACGGCGCATCCGATGCCGCAGGCCATGGCGGCGGCGTCGACGGTGCTGCGCGCAGCAGCGCGCCTGGCGACCGACCCCGTCGCCGACCGCTGTGCGGCGCTGGCGGCGGCGCTCGCGGGCTGGAGTCGGGAGGAAACAGACGCGCTCCTCGCCGCGCTGCCGGACGATGCGCACGCCGCGTTGCATCCCAACGCCGACGCGCTGACGGACGCATTGGCGCATCCCAACCGAAGAGACGCCTTCCGCCAGGCGCTGGACGCGCTTGACGCCCTGCCGCCATCGGTCGCCATCCCCGCGCTCCACGCACTCGACGCGCTGGCGCAAACGACGACGCCGTCTGACCAACGGCATGCGGGCGAGATTCTGGCGACGGCGTTGCGAGCGCATGGCGGACGCTTTCTGGCGATCGTGGACGCGCTCGCCGACGCACAGCGGAAGGCGATTCTGCCGCCGTTGCGCTCTGCGCCGCACAGCGCCGCGATACGCACTCTGGCATCCGCCGACCCACCGGTTGCTCATCGCCTGGCGCATGCGCTGCGGGATGGGAACGCCGCCGTTGTGCTCGACGCGCTGGCGGACTCGTCGTTGGAGAAGACGCTGCATCTCTGGCGGCTCCTGCCGGACACGATCCGCAGCGCCATCCCTGGCGACTGCGACGCGCTGCTCCGCGACGTCGCCGCGCCGGAACGTGCGGATGCGCTGGTACAGGCGCTGCGGGGATGGAACGTGGACGACCCGCTGCCGCTGCTGGCGCTGCGGATGCTGATCGACGACAACCCTGACCGGCGGGCGCGGGGTGCGGCGCTGCTGGCACGGCGTCCCGACGTGGCGGCCGCGATCCTGCCGCTCCTGTGCGAGGATCTGCACATGCTGCTGGAGCACGACCCGCGTATTGCTATCGCCGGCGCTGATCTCCCGCCGCTGTCATCGCCCGCGCCCGCGCCCATGCTCTTTCGGAGACGGCGGCGCTCGCGATAAGGGCAGGCGACTCCTGATAACAAACGGCAGGCGCCGCGATCGCGGGAGAAAGACGCGCTCATCAACGCGATGCTCTGGAAACAGGAGGTCCCCCATGCATCATGGCCCATCTCCATCCCTTGCTGCGACACTGCGGGCGCTGCGCGGCGAAACCGATCTGCGCGTTATTGCGCCCGCACTCGGCAATTGGCGGTTCGCCCGCATCCTGGCGCTTGCGCCGGGCGTCGATCCCGTCATCGGCGCGCTCGGCGCGCTGGCAGGCGAAGTGCCGGATTTTCTTGCCCCCGCGGAGTGCAATGCGTCCGCCCTCTCCGACGCCATCGTGTCCTTGATCGGGACGGAAGCAGGCAACGACATCCTGGAGGCGTGGGTGGACGTTGCGCCTGTCGGGTGGGGGGCATCTCATGCCGCTGCGCTGATCGACGCCGTGCGGATCGGGCGCTGCTCGCGCGGGGCGGCAGCGGCGCTGATCGGCCCAACGAATGACGCCGTCGCGCTGCTGCGCGAGTCATGGGATATTGCCCTCGCCATCCGCTGTTGGGGGCAGGCGACGCCCGACGACCCGACCGCGTGGATGAACCACGTGACGCCTGCGGAATTGAATCGTTTCCTGGATGTGTTGTGTCTCGCGAACATCACCGCCGCTCGCTGCCTGCCATGGCTGGCAGCGGAGCATGCAGCGAGGGTCTCCAAGCACATTTATTGTAGTGTAGCCGAGTACGCACTCGACGGCTATGCCGCCGCACCCCCAGGCGCACGCGCCGGTCATGCCGGTATCATTTCATCACTCATGCGCCACGCTACACGGTTTGATCTCGCCGAACTGACGCGCCTGGCGGTCGCATCCCGCATGGACGCGGCATGGACGACGGTCGTGCAGATTCTGCACGAGCATCCTGATGCCGCTCGCCATGTCGTCGCAGCGGCGCCGTGGGACGATGTGCCTGGGGAGGTCCAAGCCGCCATCCTATCCGCCGCCGACCACAGCGACGTCTGCGCGGCTATCGCGTTCGCACGCGGCGTGTGCGACCAACCGACTCCGATCACACGGGAGACCGCCCGCGCGTTCTTCGCCGCCGTCACACGGGAGGTCTGGACTGCGCTGCCGGCGGAGACGCAGCATGCATGGCGTGCGGAGATAGTTTCCTCCGACATCGCCGTTCTCGCCGTGCGGTCATTGGGACCCGATCCTGCGTTCCTGGCGCGCGCCGAACTGAATGCTGCGCTCGTCGCCGCCGTGCGCCGCCACATCCGCGATGATCGCACGCAGCGTCACACGCTCCTGCCCATCGCCGTGCGCGATCTGCCCCCCGATGCCGTTCCCGCCATCATCGCTGCGCTGCCCGCGCCGCCCGATCCCATTGCATTCGTCCAAATCGCGGGACGCAGACGGGAGATGCCGCCTGCGTTGCACGCCTGGATCGCGGCGCATCCAACGCCACAAGCACACGGTGCGGCGGTGACCGTCATACATGCAGCAACGCAACCAGACTCCATCACCGCCCGTTGCACGATGTTGGCGCAGGCGCTTGCGGACTGGGGTCGGGAGGAAACAGACGCGCTCCTCGCCGCGCTGCCGGATGATGTGCATACGATGCTCCATCCTGCCCCCGACGCGCTGGTGAACGCGCTCACGCATCCCAACCGAAGAGACGCCTTCCGCCAGGCGCTGGACGCGATCAATTCGCTGCCGCCTGCAACGACACGTCCTGCGCTCCTTGCGCTAGGGGTGCTCGCGTCGGCGTCTGATCTGGGCCTCCGCATCCAGGCAGGACGTGCGCTGGCACACGTGCTGCGCGATCACGGCGATTGCTTCCTGGCGCTCGTCGACGCGCTCGCCAACACACCGCGCACGGCGATTCTTCCGCTGCCGCAATCCGGGCGGCGCGCCGCCGCAGTGCGCGCCATCGCCGCCGCCGACCCGCTCGCTGCATATCGCCTGGCGCATGCGCTGCAATCCCGCTCCCCGACCACCATGCTCGATGCGCTGACGGATGCGCCGTTCGATGCGTTGGCGCGCATCTGGGGGCTCCTGCCGAAGGATCTTCAGCAGTCCGTGCCTGGCGACCGTGATACGCTCATCCACGGCGTCGCCGCGCCGGAACGTGCAAACGACCTGGCGTTCGTGCTGCGGGCATGGAACGTGGATGATCCGCTGGTGCTGCTGGCGCTGCGTCTGCTGATCGACGACGATGTGAGACGGCAGGAGCGGGGTGTGGCGATCCTGGCGCAGCATCCCGACATGGCGGCATCGCTCCTGCCGCTCCTGCGTGAGGATCTGCGTGCGTTGTTGGTGCGCAACCCACGCATTGTCGTCGCCGGCGCCGATCTGCCGCCGCCGTCTGCGTCCGTGCGACGGCGGCGGCGCTGACGAACCGCCGCAATCGTTCTCGCGGAACAATCGTTGTCCTGCGTCCGATCTGCATCGCCCCTGCATCGACGCGCCTATCATGAATTCGACGATTCTCTTCTCTGAAAGGAGCATCTGCTATGTATCCCCCATCCATCCTATTGACGGCGACGGTGCGAGCACTCCTCGGTTCCTGCCATCGGGTTCGCCGGCGCCGATCTGCCGCCGCCGTCTGCGTCCGTGCGACGGCGGCGGCGCTGACGAACCGCCGCAATCGTTCTCGCAGAACAATCGTTGTCCTGCGTCCGATCTGCATCGCCCCTGCATCGACGCGCCTATCATGAATTCGACGATTCTCTTCTCTGAAAGGAGCATCTGCTATGTATCCCCCATCCATCCTATTGACGGCGACGGCGCGAGCGCTCCGCGGTGAATCCGACCCACACGTTATCGAGCCCGCGCTTTGCAATCACTGGCTCGCTTGTGTGCTCGCGCTTGCGCCGAACGTCGATCCCGTCATCAGCGCGCTCGGCGCACTGACAAGCGGGCTGCCAGAACTGCTTTCGCCGACAATGCGCGACTCGCCCGCGTTCCACGCCACCATTGCGTCGCTGATCGGAACGCGCGTGGGATCGTATGTCCTGGACTCGTGGGCGAAGGTCGCGCCCGTCGGGTGGGGCGCATCCCATGCCGACGCGCTGCGCGACGCCGTGCAGGGCAATCGCTGTGACCCCTGGGTGGCGGCCGCGCTGATCGGTCCAACGGATGAAACGGCCGCGCTGCTGCACAGACCACAGGAGATCGCCGACGCCATCCGCCGTTGGGGGCAGGCGACGAAGATCCGACCGCGTGGGTCGATCGTCTGGAGGAAACCCAACGGAAGCGACTCTTGGGCACGCTCTGCGCCGACCTCGCCGCCGCTGCCTCCTGCCTGCCCTGGCTGCCGGAAGCAAATGCGGACGACGTCGCGAACAACGTCGTCACTAACATCAAGCACCCAAATCGCGCCGCCGATCTTCCTCCCAAACTCACCCCCTACGTTGCCGCTCTTTCTCTCGCGCTCAACGCCTACGCTGCCGCATCCCCCGTCGCCCGCATCAGGCATGCCGCTATCCTGTCGGCGCTCATCCAGCACGCCAAACCGCATAACCTCGCCGCGCTGACGCGCCTGGCGGTCGACTCCGGCATGGACGCGGCATGGGCGGCGGTCGTGCAGGTCCTGCGCGCCAATCCCTGGAGCGCCGTCCATGTCGTTGCCGCGACGCCGTGGAATGACCTCCATGTAGACGTGCAAACAACCATGCTGTCCGCCGCCGACCACAATAACGTGTGCGCTGCCATTGCGTACGCCCGCGGCGTGCGCGACCAATCGCCGCCGACCACGGGGATGACCGCCCGTGCGTTCTTCGCCGCCGTCACACCGGAGGTTTGGACCGCGCTGCCGATGGAGAAGAAGCGCACGTGGCACGATGAACTGGACATGTTGGACGCCTCCCTCGCCGTACGATCGTTGGGACTCGATCCGATATTCCTGGAGCACGCCCGTCTCAACGCCGACATGATCGCCGCCGTGCGCCGCCACGCGCCGAATGAGGAGACCCTGCGCTGGACGCTTCTGCCCATGGCCGTGCGCGATCTCCCCATTGTCGCCGACGTTTCCGACGTCGTCGCCGCCCTGCCCGCGCCGCCCGATCCCGTCGCCTTCGTCCAGATCGCGTGCGCGGAGCAGTGGGAGATTCCGCCCGCACTGCGCGATTGGATCGTGACGCATCCTGCACCGCACGCATGCAGAACAGCGGTGATGGTCCTGCGTGCAGTGCATGACTACGATCCCATCGCCCGTTGCACGGCGCTGATGCACGCGCTGGCGGGTTGGAGCGCGGAGGAAATAAACGCGCTCCTCACGGCGCTGCCGAAGAACGCATGCGCCGTGCTGCATTTCAACACCAACGTGCTGGCGAATGCACCGGCGCACCCCGACCGTCAAGACACCTTCCGCCAGGCGCTGGACGCCCTTGACGCCCTGCCGCCGTCGGTTGCCATCCCCGCACGCCACGCGCTCGGCGCACTGGCGCAGACGGCATGGCAGTTGGGTCGCAGGTATGCAGGCGAGATTCCGGCGACGGTATTGCGCAGTCACGGGCGTATCTTTGCGGACATCGTCGGCGCGCTGGCCGATGCCGTACGGTCCGCCGTTCTGCCGGGCTGGGATGACCCGCACGTTGAATCGGCGCTGGACCACCTCGCCGCCGCCGACCCGCTCGTTGCGCATTACTTGTCCCATGCCCTGCATGCAAACGATTCAATCGCGGCTTACAATGCGCTGACGGCGGCGTCGTTGGAGGAAACGCGACGCATCTGGCAATCCCTGCCGAACGCGCTCCAGCAGTCCGTGCTCGGCGACCGCGACGCGCTGCTTACCGACGCCGCCGCGCCGGGACGTGTGGACGATCTCGCGCAGGCGCTGCATGAACGGTCGGGCGACGACGGCTTGCTGCCGTTGCTGGCGCTGCGCATGCTCATCGATGATGACAAGGCGCAGCGGGCGCGAGGCGCGGCGCTGCTGGTACAGTGGATTAATCTGGCGATTTCGCTGCTGCCGCTTCTGCGCGACGACCTGCGTGTGTGGCTGGAAACCGATCCCCGCATCGCCGTGGCCTGCGCCGATCTCCCGCCGCCACACCCGTCGAAACCTGTGCGACGGCAGCGCTCACAGGCGCGGTAGACGTGCAGCGCCACGGTGCGGATGGTCGGACGGATGCGATGACACAGCCGCTCCATGGCGAGGGACGGACCATCCGCTGCCGCTGCCGATGCCGCCTGCACCGCATGATGCTCCCCTCGACCGTCAAGCGTGGGGCGCTGTGATGCCGGAACCACGCACCAGACCGCCGTCACCGACGTGCACGGAATGATCGTGCCCCGCTGCGGGCGATTCATTCCTGGATCACTATCCGCCTCGCGCCAACGCGCCTATCATGAATCTGACGCTTCTTTGAGAGGAGTATTCGCCATGCATGCTTCGTCCCCCGCACTCACGGCGACGCTGCGGGCGCTGCGCGGCGAAACCGATCTGCGCGTTATCGCGCCCGCCTTCAGCAATCGACGGTTCGCCCGCGTGCTCGCGCTCGCGCCGGGTGTGAACGTCGTGGTCAGCGCGCCCGGCGCGCTGGCGGGCGGATTGCCGGACATTCTCACACCCGCCGAGTGCGCCTCACCTGCCCTCGCCGCCGCTATCGCGTCCTTGATCGGAACGGATGCAGGCCATCACATCCTGGGATCATGGGCAGATGTGGCGCCCGTCGGGTGGGGCGCATCCCATGCTGCGGACGTGATCGACGCCGTTCGGTGCAATCGCTGCGCATCCTGGGTGGCGGCAGCGCTCATCGGTCCCTGCGATGCGAGCGCCGCGCTGCTGCACAAAACCATGGGACATCGCCAACGCCGTCCGGCGCTGGGGACCGACCACGCCCGACAACCCGACGGCGTGGATGGAGCGTCCAGGTTCGAACGAGCAGAAACGTCTCCTGCATACACTAGACGCCGAACCGTTCTTTGCCGCACCCTGCCTCCCCTGGCTACCGACAAAATGCGCAGCAACGATAGCCAGAGTCCTGGCGGCGAATACGCTGTTTCTTGCGTTCGCCGCCTATATCAAAGCGTCACCCGTTACCCGCACCAATCATGCCGATATCCTATCGGCGCTCATGCAACGGTCCGAACCAGGCGATCTCGCTGACCTGACACGCCTGGCGGTCGCAAGCAGCATGGATGCAGCATGGGCGGCGGTCGTGCGGCTCTTGTCCGCGAACCCCACGAGCGCCCTCCATATTGTCACAGCGGCGCCGTGGGACGATCTGCGCGTAGACGTGCAGGAAACCATCCTGTCCGCCGCCGACACTGATAACATCTGCGCCGCCATTGCGTTCACCCGCGGTGCGCGCCCTGATCCGCCCGCGATGACGCGGAAGACCGCGATGACGTGGAAGACCGCCCGCGCTTTCTTCGCTGCCGTCACGCCTGCGGTCTGGAATACGCTGACGGAGGGGGAGCAGCGGGCATGGGGCAGCGCCCTTGGCGGAACGGTTCTGCATCGTGTGGTGCGATCGCTGGGACTTGATCCCGCGTTCCTGGCGGAGGCCACGCACGACGTTGACTTGATCGCCGCCGTACGCTGCCACGTGCCAGATGAGGATGCTATGCGAGGGATGCTCCTGCCCATCGCTGTGCGTGATCTGCCTCTTGCCGCCATCTCGCGCACCATCGCTGCACTGCCGCCGCCACCCGATCCTGCCGCGTTCGTGCAGATCGCGGGCGGCATCCCGACCATGCCGTCCGCACTGCGTGATTGGATCGCAGCGAATCCGACGCCGCAGGCAACGGTTGGTGCGATCACCGCACTGCGGGTCGCGATGCAGCGCGATAATCAACCCGACCATTGCCGCGCACTGGCGCACGCGCTGGAGGGATGGAGTTGGCAGAAAACGAATGCGCTCCTCGATGCCCTGCCGAACGACGCACGCATCGCTCTGCGTCCTGATCCTGACGTCCTGGCGCGGCGTCTGACACGTTGTGATCGCAAGAGAGACTTCCGTCAGACGCTGGATGCTCTCGCCGCCTTGTCGCCATCCGTCACGCTGCCCGCACTCCTTGCCCTGGGCGATTGCTTCCTGGTGCTCGTTGACACACTCGCCAACGCGCCGCGCAGGAAGATTCTTCCGCTCCCGCGATCTGCGACGCGTGCCACAGCGGTGCACGCCATCGCCGCCGCCGACCCGCTCGCCGCCCATCGCCTGGCGCATGCGCTACGATGCCGCACGCAGGGTGGGCGTCGATGCTACAAGCGCGGGCGGTGTCAGGTTCGTCACGATCCCGTCCCGTAGCGCCTGCGGCACATTCTCTGCGCCGCCAACGATCTGCACGAACGCGACAGGATTGGGCGGTGCTACCGACAGCGCGGCGATGGCGGCAAAAACGGCGGTAACGGGCAGATCACGCACGGCGACGGGGGAGATCTTCCGCTGCACGGCGGAGTCACCGCAGAGGTGACGGCGAGGGCAAAGCATTGTTTCAAGCGTAGTCAGAACGATCGTGCGCGGTCGGCGCCGTGCGCGAGCACGCTCCTGCAGGTGTCGCCCCCTCTGTGTGCCCGTGCTACATGCGCACCCCTGTATTGGTTATCCCGCCTGGCTGATATCCCGCACGCGTGCCAGCACCACATGAGCGCGCCTGTACTGGCAAGATTGCGCAGGAAGCCGCAAGCGACGTCGAAGACGCCGATCTGTTGGGCTGGACAACGAGTGACGCGTTCACTTCGTTCCAGCCCTTCCCAAACACGAGAACGCCTTTGCGCAGTTAACGGGGATACGTGACGGGCTTCCTCTCAGTAATGTGACACTCCGCACGGGTTAAAACCCGGCGGCTTCTTGGGGCAACCCGCCCACTGGCGAGCTTATGCCCCAACGGACCTGTCCGGCCCGTTTCAGAATGTTCACTGCGGCGTTGTGGTCCCGATC
>Ga0272446_1000510_pt1 | contig 61424 bp, 57 predicted proteins | sample YNPCB0061_FD_194587 | JGI IMG/M metagenome (GOLD analysis project Ga0272446, IMG submission 194587) | Hot spring microbial mat communities from Yellowstone National Park, WY, United States - YNP-CB-006-1 | ecosystem: Environmental > Aquatic > Thermal springs > Hot (42-90C) > Sediment | place...
CAAGGGAAAAAGACCTATCAAAGTGTATGTTTCGGCAGACAAAAATCGCATTCCTATACGCATACAAGCCGAGTTTTTCGTAGGTATGGCTGAAATAGAACTGCAAAATCATAAGAATATGAAGCACTCATTCAATTTTAAGAAATAATACCCTTATTAGTCCGAAATGAAAATCTGCGAAATCGGCAGGTATAACATAAATATTTTTACATTTGGTATAATTTGCAAACCTGACAGATTTTAAAAATCTGTCAGGTTTTTTTGTTACGGTTTTTTTGCTACAAATCTTTTTCTAACCATTTCTCTACAAAACCTACTAACTCAGGAAAGAAACTTTCAAAATCTTGCTGAAAATCCTCGTAATGTTCTTCAAGGACTTTGGGGGCATCGAGTAAATTAGAAACAAATTTTGTACGCCTGCTCATACCTTCAAAAACCTTTTGTATAGCACTGATTTTCTGATAGTTATACAGCCAATTTTGGCTAATCATATACGGCAGAAGTTTTTGTACTTTTTCGGGCAGGTTGCTGGCTTGGCTAATTTGCTGATAGAATGTTTGCGTGAAAGTGAAAAGATTTTCGGAGTGGTAGCGTTGCCAATTTTTCGCTAAGAAATGGTCGTAAAAAATATCAACGGCAACAGGGGCGTATTTGTATTGGCTTTTTCGCAGTCTTTCGGTACTTTGTTGAAATACAGGGTGTTGGTCGGTGAAGGCATCGATGGCTCGGTGCAAGCGGATACCCTTTTGCACAAGCGGAGTGTGTTGCTCAATTTGATTACCTTTTACTGCATCAGCAATAAAATTACCGATTTGAATGTCAGCATTTTCGCCTGAAAGATAGATATGTGCCAAAAAATTCACTCAACCAATATTTTGTTTCTTTGTACTCCTTTTTCCGAGCGGATTTCCAAAATATACAAACCTTTGGGGAGCTTGCTTAGGTCAAGAACACAATTTTGTGCAAATACGTTTTGACTTATTACATTTTTGCCAAAGCTATCAATTACGAGTAATTCTGCATTGATTTTTTGAGGAAAAATAATTTCTAAATTTTGGTGTGTGGGATTAGGACGTATTTGAAAGGTTTGCTGGCTATCCAAACTATTCACAAGAGGCGGTTGTGTGGTGTTTTCGGCACATTTGGTATTGAAATCTTTACGAACAGCATCAAAAACTTCTTGTTCTACGGCATAATAAGCCGATTTGGTGCTTGTGGCGTAGCCTGTTTCCGAACCGTTGGTAATGAAAACAACTACTTCGCCCAAAGGCAAATGAAAATACCAATCGCTCACAAGTCCGTAGGCTTCGCCCGGGTGCCCTGTCATTTTTTTGCCTGAAAACACTATATCGCAACGAGTTCGGTTGGTAGTGATGTGCATTCCTAAACCCCATTCATTAAATAAACACCCATAATTATTGCCGTTTGTGCCGTTGTAAGACCATTGAGGCGTCATCATTAGTTCTACGGTTTGGGCATTGAGCAGGCGTTGGTTGTTGTAGATACCTTTGTTGAGCATCAACATTCCCAAAATACCTAAATCTTTTGCCGAGATACGCAAACCACCTTGTGGGGCAAATACAAGTCCATTTGAGCCAATCGTGTAAGCACTCAAATCTCTTGGTGGAGGCATCACACCTGCATAATTATCAAGCGTAGCAACCCAATTGCCACTGATACGGCGGTAGAGAACGGCAATTTGGTTAATATCGTCAAAATCTTGAATATTGAAACTTGCCTTCAAACCCAAAGGCTGAAAAATTTTTTCTTTGCAATACACATCAAATCTTTTTCCTGAGATTTTTTCAATAAGTGTACCAATTACGCCATAGGCAACGTTGGAGTAGGTAAAGTATGTTCCCGGTTGTTTGTTGAGAAACATAGAACTATGATAAGATGCTCCCGAAGGAGTGAGCAGTTCGGAGAGGGCAGGCGGCGGATTTTGCGTATAAGTTGCGTTTAGGAAAGAGTCGTAGGTGTTGCCATCGTTGAGCGAACTGGTATGCGAAAGTAACATTCGGTACGTGATGGGCGTGGTCGGAAAGTTAGGATTGCGAAGCGTAAAGCCTAAATGTGTGCTTACATCGTCATCTAAACTGAAATAGCCTTGCTCATAGAGTTGCATCAGAGCGATAGCTGTAATGGATTTTGAAACCGAGGCTACTCGGTATTTGGTATTGCTATCGATAGGAACATTGCGGGCAAAATCAGCCAAACCTCTGTAATAGCTAAAACTTACTTTTCCTTTGCAAATACCTACCACCGACATTCCCATAAGTTTGTACTTGTTGAAAATGCCTTGCAACTCGGTTTGGATATTTTGGGCAAAAATATTTACGTTTAGCAAAAAAATAAACAAAAGTAAAATCCTACATATTTGCATAAGACAAACAGATTATTATGCAAATATAAAATAAAATTTTGTTTTTCCAAGATTTTTGAAAACTTATTACGCCAAATTCATCGTTCATCATTCATCACTTATCATTCATCACTTATCATTCATTTTTACCCCAAACATTTTTTATGTTCAAATTTCAATTCGTATTCATGGCCCAAAGAGGTCATTAGGATAGTAGCCTGATTTTCAGAAACTTTCTGATTGATAAGTTTGGAAGCCTTGGCTATATTTTCTTGGTCTAAATGGCTGAAAGGCTCGTCGAGCAGAAGCCAACGAAAAGGTTGTATCAAGGCTCTGATGATAGCGACTCGTTGTCTTTCGCCATACGAGAGTGTGTGAGTGGGTTTGTGTAGTACGTGAGACACACCTAAAAATTCGGCTTGTTCGTGTAGTTCTTTTTCTTTGTTTTGTGGGTAGAGGGCGGCTTTTGCAAGCAAATTTTCCCAAGCAGTGAGGTGCAGAAACAGGCGTAAATCCTGAAAAACAATTGAAAAAGTGTCTTGTCTTAATTTTGCCCAATCGTCGGGTTGAAAGGAACGAGCGTTTTTGTCGTTGAGCCAAAGATTTCCTGTATAATCATCTCTTAGTCCATAAATAATATGCAAAAAAGAGGATTTCCCTTTTCCCGAAGGCGAATATACTTGGCAGTGTTGTTGAGGCAGAAAAGAAACATCTTTCTGCCAAATTTCAGTTTTGGGGCTAATTACTCCCTCTAAGGGTTTGGGGACAATGTTTTCAAAACGAATGTTCATAATTGCACAAATCTAAAAATATTTTATCACAAGCTAAATTTTAGGCACATATTTAAACTGCATTGATAAAAAAAACGTTTTGTTTTCGTATGTAAAAAATAATATCAGACAATTTTAGACGAAAAATTTGCAAAAAAAGCAAAAAAACGTTTTTTTGTGCAAATGTTTAGAAAAAGGTTTGTTTCAACATAAATTACTATGGCAATAGAATTATCCAAAGGAGCAAGATTGAACCTTACGAAGAAAGAACCCACGCTCAAAAAAGTAATGATAGGTTTGGGTTGGGATTTGAAGCAAGGCAACGCCGTGGATTTAGATGCCTCGGTGTTTATGATTGGGCAAAATGGCAAAATTCCTGCCGATGAGTATTTTGTTTTTTACAACAATCTCAAATCGCCTGATGGAGCAGTACAACACACAGGCGATAACCGCACAGGCGTAGGTGACGATGACGACGAAATGATTCTTGCCAATCTTTCTATGGTTAGCGAAATGATAACCGAAATGATTTTTGTTGTCAGCATACACGATGCAGAAGCACGCCGCCACAATTTTGGTTTGCTCTCGGGGGCTTATATCCGTTTGGTTGATGTAGAAAACAACAGAGAAATTGTGCGTTTCAGACTTGATGAAAACAATGCCTCTTTTACTGAAATGGAATTTGGCAGATTAAAGAAAGAAAGTGATGGCTGGCATTTTGTGGCTACGGGTATCGGTAGTGCTAAGGGTTTGCAGGGATATGTAGATACCTATGCTTAATGTGTGATAACATTCAGAAACAATTAAAAATCATAAAATCATTAAACTTTTCTGTCTATGGCAATATCACTAAAAAAGGGCAATACCTTTAACCTCACGAAGAAAGAGCCTACACTCAAAAAAATTATGATAGGTTTGGGCTGGGAAGTAAAACAAGGCAATGCTTTGGATTTAGATGCCTCGGTGTTTATGATAAACGATAGAGGCAAATTGCCTGCCGATGAGTATTTTATTTTTTACAACAATCTGCAATCCCCTGATGGCTCGGTAAAACATACAGGCGATAACCGTACAGGAATGGGCGATGAAGATGATGAAATGATACTTGCAAATTTAGATGCTATCCATCCGAGTGTTGCTGAAATTTTAATCATTGTGAGCATACACGATGCCCAAGCACGCCGCCATAATTTTGGTTTGCTTTCCGATGCCTACATTCGTATAGTAGATGTAGAAACAAAACGAGAAATCCTACGCTACGATTTAGATGCCGATTATCCAGCTAATACAGATGTAGAATTTGGCAGACTTCGCAGAGAAAATGGAGAATGGATATTTGCTGCCACAGGGATTGGGGGAAACAAAGGTTTGCAAGGCTATGTAGATATGTACGCCTAAAAAAATAAATTTTTCTTGTTTTCGTAAAAAAAACTTTCTATATTTGCACCCTAAAACAGTAAAACTAAAATTACTTGTAAAAATGCACCTTTCAACTCAACAGAAACAAGAAATTTTTGCTAAATACAGTCCTACGAAAAGCGTAACTGATACAGGCTCGCCTGAATCGCAGATTGCTTTATTCACCGAACGAATCAATTACCTTACCGAACATCTCAAACAGCACAAAAAAGACCATTCTACTCGTTTGGGGCTTTTGAAATTAGTGGGTAAGCGTAAGAGTTTGTTGGCTTATTTGCAGAAAAAAGACTTAAATCGCTATCGTCAGATAATCGCTGAATTAGGTCTAAGAAAGTAACTCGTAAAAACCTGCTCAAAAGGCAGGTTTTTTTGTAGGGTTTTTGCCAAACTATACTCAAAAATAAGTGGTTTTACACTTTTCTGTACGTTGAGCGTAGCCGAAACGTACAGAAAAGCAAGCTTTCTCAAAACTTTTTACAAAAACCACTTTTGAATGAGTATAATAAGAGGGTAAAGTTTCTACTGCCCTTCTAACCACACGGCCAAAAAATACATAGCAAAAAGTTCGGTGCTGTAGTCGGCTTTACAACTTTGATGACTTTGCCATAAAAATTGTGCCTTCTGATAATCCAAATGCTCAAAAATTGTGTGATGAGGTTTTTGGAGAAAATCAAAAAGATGATGATAGTGTTTTTGGCGTATCCAATGCCCAAAAGGTATGCCAAAACCTTCTTTTCGGCGTTGAGCAAAAATTTTGCCTCCGTTTCTGGCAAGAATTTCCTTTAAAATCCATTTTTTGCCATTTTTAAGCAAAAATTCGGCAGGAATTTGCTCGGCAAACTCGCTAAGCCTATCGTCAAGATAAGGCACTCTCACCTCTACGGTTGTCTGCATTGCCCAAAAATCATTGATTTTCAGCAAATCCGAAAACAAATAATTCTCCCTATCCCAACGCAAAGCAAAGTCTAACAAACTTTTACTTTCAAAGTTATTTATTTTTGTTTTTAATATTTCCATTGAGGCAAAATTGAGAAAAGTTTGTTGGGGGTTCGGGTGAATATTAGCTACCAGCTTCGTAAGTTGTCTATTTCGGAAAGGAATTTTTGAGACAATTTGAGCTATTGCGTTCCAAATTTTTGGATTTTTCAGGTAATAATAAAAGGCTTCGTGGCGATTGTAGCCCGCAAAGAGTTCGTCAGCTCCTGCCCCACTCCACAAAACTCTGATATTCTGCTGTTTGGCTTTTTGGGTAATCAGATACGTAGGCAAAATGGCAGTATCGGCAATGGGATAATCGGCTTGCAAAAGAATTTCGGGTAATTGCTCCAAAAGAGAAATATCTACCTGAATTTGCTCCAAAGGTGTCGCATAGATTTGAGCGGCTTTTTGAGCAAAATCAATGTCTTTTGTAAATTTTTTTTCATCTGTAACAATGCTAAAAGCAGATAAATCCAAACCTTGCTTGCGAGCCAGAGCAAGCAAAAGCGTAGAATCCACTCCTCCACTAAGCATCAGAGCAGAGGGATAAAAAAAAGGGTGTTGATGTTTTACAGCTTGTAAAAGTAGATTTTCCGTGTCGCTAACTACTTTTGTAGGATTGAAGGTAGGCGTATGATTTGAAGTTGTGAATGTGATTGTTTCAGCAGTTTTCGTTTCTAAGTTCCAGATTTGCAAGCAGTTGGGGTGTTCGTAGATGTTTTCAAAAAATGTATTAGGACGCAAAGGAAACTTAAAAGTCAGATATTCGTTTATGGCTTCTTTTCGGATTTTTCTCGGCACTTGCCCACTTGCCCAAAAAGCAGTTATTTCCGAAGCAAACAAGATATTTTGCTGATTTTGGAAATAGTATAATGGTTTTACGCCGTATCGGTCGCGTGCCGTAAGCAAGCAATTGTTTTGCGTGTCGTAGAAAACGAAGGCAAAAATCCCTTCTAACTCGCCCCAAGTAGCTCTTTTTTCTGAAAAAGCTACAAGGTAATTGAAAAGTGTCTCGGTGTCGGATTGACTGAAATTTGCAAAATGGTGTTTTTGGTCAATTTTTTTGTAATTGTAAATTTCACCATTCCAAACAAGAAAATAGCGTCGTTGTGTATTGGTGAAAGGTTGCGAAACAAGTTGTTTCGCACTGATTGGCAGAAGATTATGCCCAAAGGCAATATGAAAATTTGTTTGAGTGAGTTGTACGATTTGGGGTGGTTCTGTTCCTCGATGAGTCGTAGCTTTTGCCATAGCCTTTATGCTCTCTGTAAGGTCGTTTTTGGCAAAATCTACGATACAATGAACGCCACACATAATTGTTGGTTGGCTACTACAAATTATTCCTTAATCACATTAAAATCACCGATACTAACATCTTGGGGAAGTTTCGTATAAGAAACATTGTTGCCTATCATAGCGTTGCATAGGTGCAAGCCTTCGAGCCGAGAGTTTTCCTGAATAATGCTATTTCCGATTACCGAATTTTTAATTTGTGTATTCTTGCCAATAGAAACGTAAGGACCTATCACGCTATTTTCAATAACCACGTCTGCATCAATAAAAACAGGTTCATTGATAACACTATTTCGGATTTCTACGTTTTTGGCTCTTAGCGGAGCGTTTCTTTCTTGCAAAAAGTGCAAATACCTTTGATTTGTATAAACCGTAGCATCTTTGTTGCCACAATCGAGCCACTCGGTTACTTCACCTGCTACGAATTTTGTACCTTCGTTTTTCATATTTTCCAAGGCGTTGGTGAGTTGGTACTCGCCTTTGTCTTTGATGTTGTTATCTAAAAGATACTGCAAATGCTTTCGCAGATAAGCTCCATCTTTGAAATAATAAATACCAATGATAGCCAAATCAGAAACGAAAGTTTGCGGTTTTTCGAAAAATTCAGTGATGATACCATTTTCGCCAAGTTTTACGACACCAAATTGTCGGGGGTCTTCAATTTTTTGTACCCAAATGATACCTTCTTGCGAAGTATCCAACACAAAATCGGCTTTGAAAAGTGTATCGGCAAAAGCTACTACTACGTTTCCCTCTAAACTTTCTTTGGCACACATAATAGCGTGAGCCGTGCCGAGTGGTTCGTCTTGATAACAAATTCGCCCCTTTGCCTTCAAGGAATTAGCAACTTCAAGCAAGTTAGCTTCGGTTTGCTTACCAAAACTTGGGTGAATAATGAAGGTAATTTCATCTATTTGTTTATTACAAACTTTCGCAATATCTTCTACCAAACGATATACAATAGGTTTGCCTGCAATCGGAAGCAAAGGCTTGGGAGTAGTGAGCGTATGCGGACGCATACGTTTGCCCAAACCTGCCATCGGAATAATAATTTTCATCTGTTTTTACACTTTTTTAATGCAAAATAAAGCGTTCCACTTTTACTCAAAAACGGAACGTCTGAAAAAATTTATAGAAAAACCAAAATCGTTAGCTCTTGTTCTCACTTGGTCAGCCTTTTGATTTCTTCTGCAATTTGCCCTACAACTTCTACATTCTTTATTTTATCGTCTATGCTGAAAACTACAAATACCTGTCCGCCAAATTTTTTAGTGAAGTCTTCAAAACTTGCTTTCATTCTTTCTGTTACCGAGTAGTTAGCAAAATTTGCTTTTGCTGTTACGGGTTTAATTTGGATACCAAATGCTTTATCACCAATCCAACCAAGGTAATCAATATCGCCTGCGTGGTCAAGTTCGGGGTCGCTTTCTTCAAATTTTACACTCGGAAATGTTTTTGCAAGGTTATCTTCTATTACCGATTTCTCTCTGATAAATCCGTCAAAAGTGCGATTGATTGTAAGATTGTAAATGTAGTCAATGCAGTCTTGTAAAGTAAGTTGGTTAAATGCTTCTGTCCATTCAGGAATTACAATCTCTTTGATTTTTACATAAAGCAGTTCGCCAAGTTCTTCTGTTATTTTTGGGTTCTTAATTAAAGCATCTCTAATTATTACATTTTCCATTATTCTGAGTATTTAAAACTTAAATTCATTCTGCTTTTTTTCAAAGTTAAATCCAAACTAAAAATGTCATTAACTTCTACACCCAAAGGCGTAAGAAAAACTCGGTCATAGTCTGTTGTAGATTTAATTTTTTCGATTAAGCCTAACTCAAGACAGTAGTTACTACACCAAGTTAAAAATTCGTGCATTGTTCTACCATTATAAGAAACATTGAATAAGCCATTTGCTATATCTAATTTACTTTGTTCAAAGTCGTGTTTTTTTGGTAACCAAGAACCATTAGTAACCTCAACAAATCGTAAAAACCAGTAAATATTAACTTTATGAATTTTATCCTCCCAATTACCATTTGTCAATACTTTTAAAAGTAATCTTTTTTGTTCATTGGTTAGATTGATAGAAGAAACATTACTTGTATTATAAACAAAAGGACTAATATTTTCCACAAATAACTTACCATAATTGGTAAGCACATATTTAGATTTTTTTAGTAAAAACAGTTCAAAATCAAATGCAATTCTTTCGTGGCAGTTAAAGTTGGTTCTGCTTTTACTTGGACTATCAAATGGTATGAAGATTTCTTCGTTTGTTAGTTCTTCTTTTCCAAAATCTAAAAAAGGTTTCATTATTTTATTTAGCCACCTTAGATAACAAATTGTATAATTTTTCGGATTAGGTAAAGCCAAACCCACGTTTAAACTTAATCTTTCTACGGTATTTGTATATAAGGATTTGGCATTTTCTAAGGAATAAGTTTGTATTAAAATATCATTTTCTTTACCAAATTTTTCAATAATTTTCTTATTTTTAGTATTCGTTTCTTCTGCATATAAAATACAATAACTTGTTAATTCTGAAAATTTTACGTTTTTATAATTTAATGTTTGATTAAAACAATAATTTAATTTTGCTTTATCATCAAGTGTAGTTTCAAGTTCAACAATAAGATGATTATTTGCTGAATTGGCTAATACAAAATCTATTCTACCAAAATCAGTAGTGATTTCTTGCCCTATTATTTTAGCAATATCAAAATTGAGAAATTTGCTTAATTCTGGTGGATTATTTAACAAAGTCCACTGTACTAATGATTCTACCATAACTTTTAATTTAGGTTTATTTCCCCTGCAAACGAAAACATTTTAATCAATCTTTTTGGTAATTCTTCGGGAAACGTAGCAATATGTTCGTTTTGTCTTGCTCCTGCAAAATTCCAATGTCCTGCAAAAAATGTGTTCCATTCTTCGGCAGTCATTTTTGAAAGTTCCTTTTGTTCTTTGGTTGGTTTGGGGCTATCGCCTAATTTTTTGAACACAAGAATAAACTCGTAATCTAATTTCAAAATGCCATTTCTCGGATAAGGATATGAACCCATTTGAACGCCACCGCCTGTGGTGTTGGAAGTCGTTACTTTTTGCCAAATGATAGCTCCCATATAATCAAAACCGATGTTCTCACAAAACTTGATGATTTCTTCGCGTATGGGAATGACTTTGTAACGCCCATAATAAACAGCACGAGCAAATTGGTCGCCGATATTTATGCACAACCTACAACCATTATGCAGCACACGGTAGCACTCTTTCCAAACTAAATTCAAATTATTGATGTAATTCTCATAGCTATCGTGAAAGCCGATTTGGTTGTCCGTTCCGTAGTCCTTTAACTGCCAATAGGGTGGTGAAGTAACAACCAAATGCACCGAATTATCAGGTAATTCGGTCATTTGTCTGCTATCTCCGTTTATTATTTGATGATGGGTTTTCAATCTGTCTTATATTGAAATTTTGTTTCGGTCAAATTTACTCAAGTTGTCGGACAAAGCATTTAAAATTTGACTATTAAGTAATTTCACAAAATTAAACAGATACTTGTATTTGTGTAAAAACCTGAAAAACAAGATTTTGTCTAAGTACTAACATCTAACTACTAATGTCTAACTACTTAAGTAGTTCCACAAAATTAAAAGGACACTTTTACTGAGGCAAAATACTGATAGACAATTTTTTGTCTTGTCTCTTGCCTCTTGTCTCTTGTGTCTAATCACTTACTTCAATAGTTGCAGTATTTTTCTACCATTTCTGCAATTTTTTTATCTTATTGAGTTGAGTTATTGAGCTAAAAACTCGGTTTCTATAGTTTTTAGTTTAGTTCTTACCGAAGCGTCGATTTGTTTGTCTTCGCCGTATGTAATAGTAAATCCTCCTATCAAATCAGGCTTAATTTTTTCTTCTAACTTTACTTCTCTACCCGTAGCAGTTTTTACGAGGGCTATTGCCTTCTGCCTGATTTCGTTTGTTACAGGCACAGCCGAAGTAAGTATAGCTCTTTGGATACCTTTGGCTTCTTCGTAGAGGTGTTCAAACTCTTTGGCGGCAGCATAGAGTACCTCCTCACGATTTTTTCGGGCAATGATTTCAAAAAAATCTAAGGTTACTTTGTGAAATTTATCACCAAAGAGTTTTTTCAAGATAGTAAGTTTGCGATAGCTGTAAATAATTGGGTTACGCATTACGGCTCTCAACTCTGTGTTTTCGTCAAGAGTTTTAGCAAAAAAGCCCATATCTTTATACACTTCGTCCAGAACGCCTTTTTCTTGGGCTAAGTCTAAAATAGATTTTGCATAACGATACGCAACACGTCTTTCGGAAAGATTGCTAACCATAAGTTTTAGTTAGGTTTAATTTCGTTGATAAGTTTTTCGGCTAAGGTTTTTTGCATTTCATCATTGGCAAGTTCCTTACGCAAGATACGTTCGGCTACCTGTAAGGAAAGTTTTGCGATTTCTTTTTTCATTTCAGCCATAGCCGCCTTCTTTTCGCTGTTGATTAACTGACGAGCCTCTTCCAAAATACGATTTGCCTCTTTGGTAGCATTATCTTTGGCTTCATCAACAAGCTCACGGGCAGTTTGTTGTGCTTTTTTGAGCATTTCGTCTTTTTCGGCACGGGCTTGTTGGAGTAGCTTTTTGTTTTCATTGCTAATTTTAGCCATTTCGGCTTTGGCTTTTTCGGCAGCGGCTAAGGCTTCAGCAATAGAATTTTCACGGTCTTTTAGTCCTTTTAAGATAGGTTTCCAAGCAAATTTACCTAAAACAAAAAGCAAGAGCAAAAACACAACGGTTTGCCAAACAATCAGACCAAGTTCGGGAGTAATTAGACTAAGAAACATAATTTTTTAATGCTAAATTGTTAAGTGCTAAATTGCACACAAATCATTATTTTATTGATAAATGATAATTGCTCATTGATAACTGACAACTGACAACTGAAAAAACCTCTGCCTTAGCCAACCGCTAAGACAGAAGTTTTTTTGTTTGTGCTTAGGCTACTTTTAGAGCCATTAGCAAGCCTACTACCACGCCGAAAAGAGCCGCACCTTCAATCAAGGCAGCCGCTACAATCATAGCACCTTGGATTTTACCACTTGCCTCGGGTTGGCGAGCGATAGCGTCCATAGCTTGCCCACCGATACGACCAATACCCAAACCAGCTCCGAGTACAGCCAAACCAGCAGCCAAACCAGCACCAATTCCAGCGATTTCAGCTAAAAGAACCAATAGTTGTAACATAAAAATTGAAATTAAGGGTTAAAAATTGAAATTAAAAAAAGGTTTTATGCGTGATGTACTTCGTGTTTTTCATCGTGATGTTCTTCGTGATGGTGTTCTTCTACTGCCCCACCAAAGTACATTGCCGAAAGCAAAGTAAATACATACGCCTGTAAAATTGCCACAAATAATTCCAAACAATTCATCACTACGGCAAAAGCCACACTCACAGGAGCAACTGCATAACTCTTGAACAAGAAAATCAGTGAAAGCAAACTCAAAATGATGATATGTCCTGCTGTAATATTGGCAAACAAACGCACCATCAGCGAGAAAGGCTTTGTAAAAATGCCAATCAATTCCACCACAGGCATAATAGGTATCAGAAATTTGAGCCACCAAGGTACGCCGGGTGTATTGAGAATATGTTGCCAATAGTATTTGTTCGAACTCGCCAACGTAATAATAAGCGTCAGCAGGGCTAAGGTCATCGTTACGGCAATGTTTCCTGTGAGGTTCGCACCGCCGGGCATCAAACCGAGCAAATTATTAAACCAAATAAAGAAAAAGACCGTCAGCAGATAAGGCATAAAACGCTCATATTTTTTCTCTCCTATATTCGGAATAGCAATTTCATCTCGAATAAAAACGATAATCGGTTCAAAAAACGATTGTATGCCTTTGGGGGCTTGTCCTGCATTTTTCTTGTAGGCTTTGGCTACGCTAAAAAATATCACTACCAACAGCACTGCACTAATCAGCAAGGAAGCCACATTTTTGGTAATAGAAAAATCGTACAATGTGCCACCACCTTCTATGGTAATATGGTCGTGGCTTATTACATATACATTGCCATTAGGACGTTTCAGAACGGCTTGATGTTCTACTTCGCCTTTTTCATTTTTTACTTCTCTATGTTCGGCGTGATGAAACTCCGAAGACATAAACACATCTAAACCTTTATCGGTATAGAGGATAACGGGCAAAGGCAAGGTAATATGCGTTTCGCCGATAGTTGCAAAATGCCATTCATGAGAGTCGGCAATATGATGCAAAATTAAATCACCTGCATTGAACTCTTTTTCCTCGTGTTTCTGAGCGAAAACGACAAGATGTGATAAAAACAAAAAGAAAGTCAGAAGTAGCGTATATTTTCGCATAAAATAGTTTATGAATTTTTTTTGAAAACACTTTCTCGATGGATTTTTCCAGAATTGGCTCGCAAGTTATGGAATAAGCTGTAAATTTCAAATGATATAAAGCAAAAATATAAAATAAAAAACGTAACCACAAAAAGCGTAGGACTGATAACTCCCTGATAAACAACATAAAATATAACACCAATGCTCAAAAACATACGCAAAAGCATTGCCGAAAAAAAGAAACCTTGAAAGTAACGCGGGTCTTTCCCCAAACCCTGATTAGTGATAAATGTAGTAGTAACAGATTGAACTGCAAAAAAAATCAGTAAATACCATTTGTACTCGTGTAAAATTGCTTGGGGCAAGACAAAATCGTCTAAGGCGAGTAAAACAGCTAAAAGAAGAGTAATGAGCAATATCTGTACTATATCAGGAATCTTCTTGAGCATCTTGATTGAGGTCTTTTTCTTTTTTAATATGCTTCAACTTTTTGTCATTGACATTTTTGTTCAAAAACTCATTGATTTTATCAATATCAAACGTAGAAACGATTTCCCCAAAGGCATTGATTTTTATATCAAAACCTTCTAAATCTTTATGCACACGAGGCATTTTGTTGTCTTGTTTTTCTGTTTTTTTCTTGCGGGGCATAATGGTATTTGTGTTTAACGTGTGTATCGTCCTTTGTATCTTCTACCGTTGTCGCGGTTGTCGCCAAATTTTCGGGCAATGCCTACTGTGGCAAAAAAACCGCTGTACGTAAATAAATCGGTTCGGCTGGTGATGCCGTTCATCGTAAAACCTAAACGAGGTTCATCAGGGCTAAGTTTATACCTCCACTGATTTACATTTTTTTGATGAACCATAAAAGTGCTTCTTTTATTCAAAATAAACAAATAGCCAATATCGGCTCGTAAAGCCCACTTTGCCGAGAGAGGTTGCGAAATGCTCAGACGAGGTTTCAAGCCTGTGGCAGTATTTCGCAACCTAAATGTAAGAGCATCTTGGCGTTCAAATATGGCATCAACCATTGCGATACTTCTTCTGTTAGGTGGAAAATTGTACGAACCAATCGTAATTTGATTGCTCAAAAACACTAAATCAACGGCAGGTCGGAGTGTAAGCAAGCGTTCATTTTCATAATAAGTAAGTTCAAAATTCCAGCCTGCCCCCACCTCAAAACTATTGATGAAAGGCTTAGTAGCCAAAAAATCGAAACGCAATTCGCCAAAAAAACCTTTTGTAAAACCTGCTTCTACGGCAAAATTAGCATTAAAAGCCCAAGAATTTCCGCCACTCACTTGCAGGGCTTGTATGTTTTCTTGTCCGAGAAAAAGCGTGTCGGAGTCGGGGTGGTCGTAGTTGAGAGCAAATAAAGTAGGAATAAGAGCCAAGCGTTTTATTCCTAAGGAAGTTTGCAAAGCCCAATAAGGTCGGGGAGCTTGGTAAGAGCGTTGTGGAAACCACTTTCTTTTAGGAAGTTGAGCAAAACTTTCTTGGAAAAACAACACAAATGCACAAAAAAATACCCAAAACCTGATTTGCATCATTAATGATTAGTTTTTGGTAAAATTAAGGATTTTTTGAATGTTTGCCAAATTTATTTGTTGTAGAGACACACAGTCGTGTGTCTCACACGGTCGTGTGTCTCTACAACAAATATAAACAAACAAATATAAACAAATATGAAACGAATAAATCAAGAAATGAATAAACGTGCATTTATGTTAATTTTGATACACAGGTTTATATTCTACATCATCAATTACCATTTTTGAAATAATTTCACGCATAATTTCTGACGTTCCGCCTGCAATTGTCCCCACACGAGCATCGCGATAGGCACGGCAAATCGGGTAATCTTCCATATAACCATATCCACCGAAAATTTGCAAACATCTATCCACCACTTTGTTGGCAAGTTCGGCACAATAGAGTTTTATCATAGAACATTGCTTCACGGCAACTTCTCCTTCGGCTTGTAGCCAACAAGTATGATACACAAGCTGTCTTGCGGCTTCAATTTCAGTCGCCAAGTCAGCTATGGTATGCCTTAATGTTTGATATTTGGCAATTTTACGCCCAAAAGCCTCGCGTTCGTGCATATAGCGTATAGTTTCGTCTAAAATCCATTGCGAACTTGCCACCGCCATAATACCCGCCACCAAACGCTCCAACTGAAAACTCTCCATAATGTAGTAAAATCCAAAATTTTCTATGCCTATCAAGTTTTCGGCAGGCACTTTTACGTTGTCAAAGCTAATTTCGGCAGTATCGGAGCTATGCCAGCCCATTTTATTGAGTTTGGTTCGGGTGATGCCCTCACTATCCAAATCAACTACAATCAGGCTGATGCCTCCTGCTTTATTTTCGGGATTAGTAGAAACGGCAAGCGTAATAAAATCGCCATACGTGCCATTGGTAATAAAAGTTTTTGAACCATTGATGATGTAATAATTACCTTCTTTTACGGCTCTTGTGCGAATAGATGAAACATCAGAACCTGCCCAAGGCTCACTTACGCCCAAGGCGGCAACTTTTTCCCCTCTTATGGCAGGAGCTAAATATTTTTCTTTCAAAAATCCGCTACCTGCCTTAAAAATATGGTTAATAGCCATATATTGATGCACACTCACAGCCGTAGGAAAGCCGCCTGCCCCTACTTTGGCAAGTTCTTCCAGAAACACTACCGAGTACCAAAAATCTGCTCCCACGCCTCCATATTCTTCGGGAAAATTTAGCCCCAGATAGCCTTGGTCGCCCATTTTCTTGAAAATTTCTTTGGGTATCTTTCGTTCTTCCTCCCAACGATTTATATAAGGTACCACCTCTTTTTCCAAAAATTTACGAACACTATCTCTAAACAAATTGTGTTCTTCTTTAAAATACAGCGATTTCATAAGCAAAACATTTTTACAAAAGGTTTATTTTACAAAAAATATTGATGTCTTGTTTCTTGTTTCTTGTTTCCGAAATTTACTTTATTTTTGAAAACTCAAAGTTAAGTTTTTTGTTAGAAAACAAAAATGTAATGCAAAGTTTATGCAAAAGTTTTTCATTCAGTTCAGTTGGATAACGATTTTGGCTGTTTATTTATTGATTCTGGTAGGTGGAATTGTTAGGAGTACAGGTTCGGGAATGGGTTGCCCCGATTGGCCCAAATGTTTTGGAAAGGTTGTCCCCCCTACTAAATTAGAAGAACTACCCCCCAACTACAAAGAAATCTATGCCGAAAAACGTCGCGAAAAAAATCTCCGTCTGGTAGGTTTTCTGAAAGCTATCGGTATGCGTGAAGCCGCCGAGAGAGTACGCAATGATGAAACAATTTACATAGAAGAAGATTTTGATGTTACAAAGACTTGGATAGAGTTTCTCAATCGCCTGCTTGGTGTGCTGATTGGCTTGATGATTTTTGTAAATTTCGTTGCTTCGCTTTCTTATCGTAAAATCAAGCCTCTTGTGCCTGTGCTTTCGTTTTTGGCAATCATTTTAGTAGGCTTTCAGGGTTGGATAGGTTCTATTGTAGTTTCCACGAATTTGCTCGAAGGAATGATAACCCTGCATATGTTTTTGGCTATCGTACAGGTATTGCTGATGGCTTTCACGGCAGAAACAGCCCGAAAAACGTATTCACAAGAGCCACAAGGCACACTACAAATTAGTAAAAATCTCTGGATTTTACTTTGGATTACAATGATACTCTCTTTTGGACAAGTATTGCTCGGTACGCAAGTACGTGAGCAAATTGATGCGATTGCAAAAGAAATTGGTAATAGAGGTGCTTGGATTGAAAAATTAGATTATCGTTTCTACGTTCATCGTAGTTATTCGCTGCTGCTTTTAGCTCTGAACGTGTTTTTGCTGTTCAAATTACGGAAAATTACACAAGAATACTTCGTAAAAATTCGTTTTTTGTATCAAATGCTGATAGCGGTTTTGTTACTTTCAATTTTATCAGGAGCGATAATGGCGTATTTTGCTGTACCTGCTTTTGCTCAACCTATTCATTTGGCACTTGCCGCTGCTATGATGGGTTTGGAATGGCAGATATTTTTGCGTTTGAGAATGATGAGTGAATAATAAGTAATTTCACAAAATTAAACTGACACTTTTACTGAGGCAAAATACTGATAGACAATTTTTTGTCTTGTCTCTTGCCTCTTGTCTCTTGTGTCTAATCACTTAAGTGCCTCAACAAAATTAAACTGACACTTGTGTTTTTGTAAAAATATGAAAAACAATATTTTGTCTAAGCACTATACTCATTCAAAAGTGGTTTTTGTAAAAAGTTTTGAGAAAACTTGCTTTTCTGTACGTTGAGCGTAGCCGAAACGTACAGAAAAGTGTGAAACCACTTATTTTTGAGTATAACATCTAAAACTAATGTCTAACTACTTAATTGATGAGCAATTTAAACGTATTTGGCGAACCGCTAAAAACTTGTAGCGAAAACCCATTGACAGGCTTTTTTCGTGATGGCTGTTGCCGAACCGACGAAAACGACTTTGGCTCGCATACGGTTTGTGCCGTTGTTACGAAAGAATTTTTAGAATTTTCGTACCAAATGGGCAACGACCTTATCACGCCTCGCCCGCTGTATCGGTTTGCAGGCTTACGCCCCGGCGACCGCTGGTGTTTGTGTGCTTCTCGTTGGCTTGAAGCCTATTTTGCAGGCAAAGCCCCAATGGTTGATTTAGAAGCTACCAACGAAAAAGCCTTAGAAATTATCTCAATGGAGATTTTGCTCCAATTTGCCGTGAAAAATGTCTCGTAGTCTGCTTAAACGCCTCATTTTTAGTCTGCTGATATTTTTAGGCTTAGGTATTTTAGCCGAAATTGCTTTTTGGAAAAATTATCCTATTACAGGTTTTTTGCTTGTAGTGGCAACTTTGTTGGCTTTGCTAAATATTTTAGCAATGGTGCAAAGAACACTACGCACTTTTTACGATACGCTTGCAAGTATAGAAATGGACGATTTTAGCCAAAATTTTACTTTTCGTAATAGCTTGCCTACTCACCTGCAACATAATTTACAACAAATCTTAGAAAAATTTAGAAAGATACGCTTAGAGAAGGAGTCGCAATATTTATACTTGCGGTCGGTGGTACAACATATTCCGATAGGGATTTTTTCGTTTAACCAAGCAGGGAAAATTGATTTTTACAACAATGCTGTTTTGCATATCTTGCGTTGCTCGCCGTTTCGGTTTTTGCACGAACTGCCCGAAACCTACGCTCCCTTGCTTGAAGTATTAGAAAAAAAATACAGCCCTCGTAAAATTGTACGCTTGATGCTTGATGATGAAGTGCTGGAACTTATCGTAACACTTTCGGAGGTACAAATTCTTGGTGAAACTTTCAAAATTGTTTCTCTGCAAGATTTTCAGGCAGAGTTGGAAGAAAAAGAAATGGAGGCGTGGCAAAATCTTACGCGTATTCTTACCCACGAAATAATGAACTCGGTTACGCCTATTAGCTCTTTGGCTTCTACTATTTTAGATAATCTGGAAGAAAACCCCGAAGATTTGGACGATACCAAGCAAGCAGTAAAAATAATAGAAAAACGCTCACAAAACCTTATTCAATTTGTGCAAGAGTTTAGAGCTTTTACCAAACTGCCCGTTCCGAACCCACAAAAAGTGCTGATAAAAGAAGTTTTTGAGCACTTGGAAAGGCTTATTGCTCACGAAATCAAAGAAAAAAATATTCATTTCCGAAGCATTGTATATCCCGAAGATTTGCACCTTACAACCGATTTGATGATGTTGGAGCAAATTCTTATCAATTTGCTCAAAAACGCTATGCAAGCAGTTGCAGGCACAGAAAAGCCCGAAATAAAGCTCATAGCTCAATACGACATCTTGGGCAAGGTGATGATAAAAGTACAAGACAACGGCACAGGCATTAGCGAGGAGGCACGCAAAAGTATTTTTGTGCCATTTTTTACTACCAAAAAAGCAGGTTCGGGTATTGGGTTAAGTCTTTCGAGGCAGATGATGCGACTACAAGGTGGTAGCATTTCGGTAGTGTCCAAGTTAGGTGAAGGAAGTACCTTTTCGCTACGTTTTGCTTGATGTTGGGTGAAAAAACAGACACTTGCATTTTTGTAAAAACTTGAAAAACAATATTTTGTATTGCTACCACATTACCAATCCATTTCTAATGCAAAAGGAAAATCCTTCAAAGGGACTTGGTTTTTTTCGGTGCTTGGGCTTATTAGCCACTGCTTTTCAATTATCATTTTGTCATTTTCTATTCTATAGAAAGAGTATGTCCATTGATTTTTTTTCGCATTATACCACGATTTTACGCCTCCTACGTTTCTGAAAGGCTTTTTTATGCCTGCAAAAACCTGTTCCTGTTGTGTGGTAAGGATATTTTCTTGGTTGTACGAAAACACGGTTTTACCTACGATTTCTAATTCTACTCCGCCTTGTGCTTGCTTGCGTAAGATTTCTTTGAGGCGATTGTTTTCGTATTTATACTCAAAAAGCAGTTTTTTTTGCCAGATGCCTTGTCGGTTTTCGCTTTGTTCTATTTTTGAGAGTTTTCCTGAGCTATCGTAGATAGCAGTTTGGCGTAGCGAGTCATTCCAGATGCCTCGTTTGTAGTTTCTGTGAATTACCTGATAGGCTTGGTGTTTGTTGTTGTAGATAAATTTGGCTTTGTTGAGCGTCAGGTAAGCATTTTGGGTATTGTTCCAAATTTCGTCTGTGTATTCTGTGGGCAGATGCCTTACATTGTAGTTATAGGTTCTTCGTTTGAATTTGAGCCAATCTTTTGCGGTGCTGTCCCAAATTTCGTATTTGATGATTTGCAAGCGGTTGAGAGCATTGTAGCCGAAAAGCATACGTTTTTCGTAGTGCCATTTTTGGTTTTCGTATTTTTCTAAAAGCACTTCTCTGATATGTCCTTGCCTGTCATAGATATGAAATAAGCGATTTTTCAAAACACGTTTGGCGGTATCGTTGTTATTGATTTTGAAGACAACAATAGTATCGGCGGCAGGAAACGTAGGAGTATGTTGTGCTTTTGTCAAGATTACACTCTGAAAAACAAGGCACACCAGTAAAATAGCAGGTTTTGGCATTTGCATACACGATTTTTTTAAATAGAGGCGTTCAAGGTTTCGAAAAATATCTAAATTTTGCCTTACTGATTAAAAATAAAAAGATTTTTTTCAAAAAATTTTTTTCTTCTATCCTAATCCATTATCTTTGTGCCTCAAAATTATGTATAATTCAGTGAATTATAGTTATTTAGCATAAAATATCAACAAAATGACAAAAGCAGAAGTTATTTCAGAAATTGCCAACCAAACAGGTATAGACCGTTTGGAGGTACAAAAAACGGTTGAAGCGTTTTTTGATGTTGTAAAAGCAAATATGACTAAAGGTGAAAACATTTATGTAAGAGGTTTTGGTTCTTTTATCAACAAAAAGAGAGCCAAAAAAACAGCTCGCCACATCACCAACAATACTGCTCTCATTATAGATGAGCATTATGTACCTGCCTTCAAACCTTCAAAGGCTTTTGTGAATGAAGTAAAGAAAAATGTCACGGATAAAAATGCCAAACAAGTAAAAAAGAAAAACTTAGTATAAGATGCTCAAATCGCAGATATATCTGGTAGTGGGTGCAAGTATTCTGGTTATAGGCTTGTTTGCTTTGCCGAAGGTGGTGGTCAAAAATCCTTCTGGAATGGCAAGCCAAGAGGCTCTGAGTACCAAAAAGTTGGATAAAGAGGAAGAAATGCACACAAAAGATATTTCTGATGAGCAAAAAAAGCGTTTGTTGTTCATAAAAAATAATTGGAGCAAAGCCACCGACGAAAAAGCCCAAACACAATGGACTGACTCGTTGGTGAGTTTTTACAAAAGTATCAATCAATGGGATAGTGCGGCTTTCTATGCTGAAAAAGCTGCTCTCAAACAAAACAGCGAAGCATCTTGGCTCAAAGCCGCAGAAAATTATTTTGAGGCTTTCACTTTTGCCTTAGATACTAATAAAATTCGTACTTTGGGCGAAAAAAGTTCCAAAGCCTACGAGCAAGTGCTTGAAAAAAATCCCGATAATCTGCTTGCTCAAACCAAAATGGGGGTAATTTACAAATACCTCAATCCCCAAGCCCCGATGAAGGGTATTCAGATGGTTTCGGCAGTGGTAAAAAAGGACCCGAAAAATGAGTTAGCTCTGTTTTATTTGGGTACATTTTTTGCTGAACGCGGTGCTTTCCCCGATGCGATTGAACGTTTTGAGCAAGTAGTCAGGCTCAATCCCAAAAACCCTGATGCTTGGATTTATTTGGCTCAGTGTTACGAAGAAACCAATAAACCCCAAAAAGTAAAGGAGGCTCTTGAAAAAGTATTGGAACTGGAAGTCGCCCCCGAAATTAAAAAGGAAATTGAGAAAAAAATTAAGTCTATTAGATGAAATTAAAAATTTATCATTCATAACTTATCGCTCAATCATTAAAATATTGTTTCACCCTTAAAAAATTACGATTATGCCTTGTGGAAAAAAAAGAAAAAGACACAAAATAGCTACACACAAACGCAAGAAAAGACTAAGAAAAAATCGTCATAAGAAAAAGTAATTGATTTTTTATTTTTTCAACTTCCAAGTCGTGGAAGTCTTAGTTTTGTTTGTTGTACTAAAATACTACTGCCTTGAATAACGAACTGATAATCAATGCCAGTACCGAAGGGGTACGCATTGCTTTGCTCAAAGAAAAACAAATCGTGGAGTACCACGTAGAGCAAGAGGGAAGTCAGTTTGTGGTAGGTGATATTTATTTGGGCGTAATTAAAAAACTTGTTCCGGGAATGAACGCCGCCTTCGTTGATGTAGGCTACGAAAAAGACGGCTTCTTGCATTATTTAGATTTAGGTCCTAACATACGCTCGCTACTCAAATACACCAAAGACGTAATCGCTAAAAGACAACAATCGGCTTTCCTAAAAGGCTTCAAAATGGAAGCCGAAACCGATAAAATGGGAAAAATAGAGGATATTTTTCAAAAAAATATGCCTGTTTTGGTACAAATAGCCAAAGAGCCTATTTCTACCAAAGGACCACGGCTTTCCTGCGAGTTGTCTTTGGCGGGCAGATACTTGGTATTGGTGCCTTTTGCCAATAGTGTGAGCATTTCCAAAAAAATCGTAAGCCGAGAAGAAAGGCAACGTTTGGCTCGCTTGGTTAATTCAGTAAAGCCTGAAAATTTTGGTGTAATTGTACGCACAGTAGCCGAAAATGTAGATTTGAACGAGTTGGAAGCAGATCTGCAAAATCTAATGCAAAAATGGCAAGAAGGCTTTAAAAATCTTAAAGATGCTTTACCTCGCGAAAAAGTAATAGGAGAAGTAGGCAGAGTTTCTGCCATTCTCAGAGATATGCTCAACGACAATTTTGATAACATCGTAGTAGATGACAAACATCTCTACGATGAAATCAGGGGGTATGTCAGAAAAATTGCTCCTAAGCAAGAGAAAATTGTAAAGCTACACAATAGTAAAGCCAAAATATTTGAAACGCTTGGCATCGAACGCCAGCTAAAAGGTCTTTTTGGTAAAAATGTTCCCTTGCCCAGTGGTGGCTACCTAGTTATAGAGCATACCGAAGCCTTGCACGTCATTGATGTCAATAGCGGCAATAAATCTACTTCGGAAACAAGTCAAGAAGATACAGCCCTGAAAGTCAACTTAGAGGCTGCCGCCGAAATTGCTCGTCAGTTACGTATGCGTGATATGGGAGGGATTGTAGTCATTGATTTCATTGATATGAAAAAGCCAGAGCATAAAAAATTGCTCTACGAAAAAATGAAAGAGATGATGTCCGAAGACCGAGCTAAGCATACCATTTTGCCTCTCTCACGCTTCGGTTTGATGCAAGTAACCCGTCAGCGTGTTCGCCCCGAAGTAAATATCGCTACCTTAGAAGACTGCCCCGCCTGCGGTGGTACAGGAAAAATCGGTGCAAGTATCATTGTTTCCGATTTGATTGAACAAAATTTGGAATACTTAATCCAAAAAAACAACGAAAAGGGTATCCTACTCATCGTACACCCCTACTTAGAAGCCTATTTTACCAAAGGAGGTATTTTCTCCAAACGTTTCAAATGGCTTCTGAAATATGGTAGGTGGGTGAAAATTCTTGCTGATAGCTCACTGGGAATCAATGAGTTTAAATTTAAAAATAAGCAAGATGAAGAAATAGAAATTTAACAAGAAAGCCTCATACACGAAAAATGAGGCTTTTTTGTTGTATTGGTAATTTATTCCTAAGAAATTTTTACTTTTCAAATTTTTTTTAGTATTTTTGAGAGGTTTTAGTAACTCAAAACTTCAATTTTATGAAAAAACACATTTTATTTTTCGGATTTTTATTTTTTGTGTTCTCTCAAACTTTTGCTCAAATCCTTAATCCTAAGGAAACAGCCAAACGCAAAGCCGAACAAAGAACTAATTCTCGCATTGATAGGACAATAGATAAAGTTTTTGACAAAGCCGAAAGTGGTGTAGAGGGGGTTTTCAAGAAAAAAGATAAAAAAAACAAAGATAACTCTAACTCCCAACAAGGCAACAATCAGAATAGCTCATCGAATAGTTCTTCAGGCAGCTCTGATAATTCAAGTGGAAGCACTTCGAGCGGAGATTTAAAAATTAGCAGTAAATTTGATTTCGTATCTGGTGAGAAAGTGATAGCCCAAGAAGATTTCAGTCAAGATGCTATCGGTGATTTTCCTGCTAAATGGAATACTAATGGCACTGGTGAAGTAGTAACTTTGGGCAATGATAATACTATTCGCTGGCTTAAAATAGGTGCGGAAACCGTTCTCTATCCCGAATTTATCAATCAACTTCCTGAAAATTTTACCTTTGAATTTGACTTAGTTTGCACAAATAATTTCAGCTATTATTCAAGTGATTTATTCGTAAATTTTGCAAGTGTTCCTGCCAAAAGTAAAACTTTTATGAACGATTGGAAGTGTTATACCGCTGCTGCCAATGGTGTGCGTATAGGGCTACACCCCCAATCGGCAGATGGAAAAAAAGGTAAAAGTGTTTTTGTAAATTACGAAGACAATAAAGTAATCATTAAAAACGAACAAGATATTAACAGCTTTCATTACAAAAATAGCCCTAAGGTACACGTAGCTATGTGGAGACAAAAAGGACGCCTCAGAGTATATGTAAATCAAGATAAAATTTGGGATATTCCAAAAGCTTTTGACACAGAGAAAAAATATAATAGCATTCTATTTACAACCTGTGGTTATCATGCAGAAGAAGATAGACTTTTTATTAGCAATCTTAAATTAGCCGTCGGTGCTCCTGATACTCGCAACAAATTGCTCACCGAAGGAAAATTTGTTACAAATGGTATTACTTTTGACGTAAATAGCGACAAAATCAAACCCAGTTCTTATGGTGTAATTCGTGAAATAGGACTTATTCTCAGCGAAAACCCTCAATTAAAAATCAAAATCATAGGGCATACTGATAGCGACGGCACAGCCGAAAACAATCTGAAACTTTCACAAAAAAGAGCCTTAGCTGTAAAAAATGCCTTAGTAAAAGAATTTGGTATCTCTGAAAAAAATATAGAAACTGATGGCAAAGGCAGTAGCGAACCTATCGACTCCAACGCCACGCCACAAGGAAAAGCCAATAACCGACGTGTTGAATTTATCAAACTATAACAATCTCTTAGGTAAAACCTCATAAGTTTATGAGGTTTTCTTTTCACTTGCAAAACTTACATTCAAGTATATTTCTTGCATTGAAACGCTGATGTTCAAGCTACCAAGTTCTACGTTTTCATCAAAATTTTCATAAATTCTTAACTCCCAGAAATTATCTGTTTTTTTGGTGAAAACCTCAACTAAGTGGCTGTCAGAAGCAACGAGTACATAGTTTTGCAATGTTTCAATATCTCTGTAAAGTTTGAATTTTTCGCCTCTGTCATAACTTTTTGTGCTTTCCGAAAGCACCTCTACCAAAACAATCGGATTAGTAATTACGTCAAAATTATCATCAGTAAATTGTGGCTCACCGCAAATCACACTTACATCAGGGTAGGTGTAAAGCGTATTGGCTGGAATGTGTATTCGCAAATCACTGGGGAAAACCCTACAAGTTTTTTGTTTTTTTCTCAACGCATCTTTTAAAGTAAAGATTGTATTGCCTACAATTTCATTATGAACAAGACTTGCCCCTGCCATTGCAAAAATTTCACCTTTGTAGTATTCGCTTTTGTGCGTAGCTTTTCGTTCTTGTTGCAAATACTCCTCAGGCGTGTAGTAAGTGTTTGATTTGGGAATGGCAGTCATAGTAGCAGATGTTTTTTGCAATTTACGAGTAGAAAAAAATGGTAAAAGGGTTACAAGAAAAATTTGGACTTGTAAAATCTATCCACTCCGTAACTCCTAACTCTTTACAATTTTTTTTCAAAACTTACATTCAAGTATATTTCTTGCATTGAAACGCTGATGTTCAAGCTACCAAGTTCTACGTTTTCATCAAGATTTTCATAAATTCTTAGCTCCCAGAAATTATCTGTTTTTTTGGTGAAAACCTCAACTAAGTGGCTGTCAGAAGCAACGAGTACATAGTTTTGCAATGTTTCAATATCTCTGTAAAGTTTGAATTTTTCGCCTCTGTCATAACTTTTTGTGCTTTCCGAAAGCACCTCTACCAAAACAATCGGATTAGTAATTACGTCAAAATTATCATCAGTAAATTGTGGCTCACCGCAAATCACACTTACATCAGGGTAGGTGTAAAGCGTATTGGCTGGAATGTGTATTCGCAAATCACTGGGGAAAACCCTACAAGTTTTTTGTTTTTTTCTCAACGCATCTTTTAAAGTAAAGATTGTATTGCCTACAATTTCATTATGAACAAGACTTGCCCCTGCCATTGCAAAAATTTCACCTTTGTAGTATTCGCTTTTGTGCGTAGCTTTTCGTTCTTGTTGCAAATACTCCTCAGGCGTGTAGTAAGTGTTTGATTTGGGAATGGCAGTCATAGTAGCAGATGTTTTTTGCAATTTACGAAAAGAAGATGTAAAAGGAAAATTTTGTTTGCTTCTGCCATAAATTGTGCTTTTTGTTAAAATCAATAGCAGAAGTCATCAAACAGACTAAAGGTGGTGGTTTTCATTTTATCAGTATGAAATTAAAAATTCGCAAGTGAAAGAAACATTGTGAGAAAAATACAAGTTGTTTCTTGTTTAAATACAATTTTTTATTTTCACAAAATACTGAAAGACAAAAACTTATGAATTTTATTAAAAAATGCTTTTTTAATAAGTACAAATATGCTAATTTTGTGGCTGTTATTTATCAAAAAATACAGCTATGGAACAGATTTGGGTTTGGGGATTTTTGCCAGTTCTTTGGACAAGTATCAGTATTTTAAGACAAATGCTTCGTTTGGAAGCTCACAAGGTCATACAGTTCAAAAAGGTAGTAAAGTATCAGTTAGGACACTTTATTCGCTACGACTACAAACTCTGGGTTCTGCCTCTCTTAGCTTTGCTTGTCTTTTATCTTAGCAAAGACTTTGTACGCACCAAAATTTTACAAATTTTCTTTTGGACAAACGTATTTTGGTGGTTTGCTACTATCCTACTCACGCGTATCTTGCCAAAGGAGAAATTTAGTGCTTTTTGGCAAAGTTTATTCTTTGAAAATGCTCCTCTGAGCTGGACAGCCATTTGGGGAGCTTTGCTTATCAATACTTATCTACTGCATCAATATCACACCTTTTTTGGCAGTCTAATGACTTTACTGGCACTGCTATCTTGTATATTTTTGGGTGTAGGTTTTGTACTTTTTGCGTTTCGTTGGTGGCAATATGGTATGTATTTTCACCCTTCGCCAATGAAAAATCGTTTTATTAGTAATGAAAGATTAGAGTTGTTACTTACTTCTTTGCTATCGGTGCTGATTTTGTCGCAGATGTATGGCGACCACAGCAGTTTTGCTCTGATGCCTCTTACTTTAAGCATTGTTTTGATTACCATATTTACTATTGCCCAATATTTACCTTTTCAGAGATTGAGCAATTCTTTGATTGCTTTGGCGTTTGCTCTGGTACTAACCAAACTCCTACTCGATTTTTACCTACCTCCTACTTGGCTAAAAGACGGCAAGCATTACTACCGCTCCGATTTGTTCTATAGTCTCTCACTTGGGCTTTTTCTTAGCTTTTTTGCCGACAGGCTTATTCACTTTTACCGATTTTTGCAGGAAAAATACACTTATTATTTCCTTGATAAACCCTTCTTTCATCGTATAGCTACTTATGCTATAAGGGGTTTGGTTACAATATGTTTGGTAACACTGATTTCTTGGGGCATTCTGCACGCCTACAAAAATTTAGAACTTTATGGCTTAACTTTGCTTTTAATTGTTATTTTTGCTAACATCAATTCTAAAATTAGTTTTGATGTTCCAGCAAAACACCATTAACAATGTACCTTTTAGACTCTATCTTAGCAACCGTAGAAAAAGCCAGCAAAGAAATTTTATCTATCTATCAGCAAGATTTTCAAGTGTTTCGTAAGCAAGACCTCTCTCCGCTTACACAAGCCGATAGACTTTCGCATCAAATTCTTACAGAATTTCTCAGCGAACACAATCCTGATATTCCCATTATCTCGGAAGAAGACGACGTGATAGAGTGGGAGGAGAGAAAAAATTGGGAATATTTTTGGCTCATCGACCCACTCGATGGCACAAAAGAGTTCATAGATAAAAATGGAGAATTTACCATTAACTTAGCTCTTATTCATCAAAATTTGCCTATTCTGGGTATCATTCACGCCCCTGCCTTGCAGACTACTTACTGGGCGGAACGCCACAAAGGAGCATTCAGGAGAAATGGCGAAGGCACTCAACCAATACGAGGGCGGAAGCAAGTTGCTAAAAAGGACTTGATTGCTGCTGTCAGCCGCTCACACTTAGATGTTCAGGACAAAGCAATGCTTGAAAAATACAAAATTAAGCATACTATCGCAATGGGTAGTGCCTTGAAATTTTGCCTACTTGCCGAAGGAAAAGCAGACTTCTATTGCCGCCACAACCCAACAATGGAATGGGATACAGCCGCCGGACAAATACTCGTGGAAGAAGCTGGTGGCGTAATGCTCGATGCAAAAGGAGAAACTTTCTTGTACAACAAAGCCTCTTTACTCAACGGAGCGTTTTTGTGTAAAATGTTTTGAATAATGGCAGGTAAAGGCAAAACCTCAATAGTTCCTTTACCTGCCTGTCTCCTAGCAAATCTATCTATTTTTTTGTGCTAAAAAATTGCTCAATTCAGTTCGGTTGCTTGAGAAGGTTAGGTCATTAGCTACGGCAAAATACTGCCTTTTTTCGTTAGGGACGGTGTAGTCATAAAGGTATTTGGCTGCCTCCAAACGTGAGCTATCACTGCCGTAGAGTTTTACGATACTTCTTACTTGCTCAACCGTAAAACAATGACCATCAGCAATGTTTTTCATTACATTCATTCTGCTAAAATCAGAAATTTCTCTGCGTAAGGTAGTCAAAAAAGTATTATGCTCGCTTGCAGATACTTCGCAGTTGTTACTCACTGGGTTGGCGGGGCTACTCCCTACACCACTCTGACTCAAAAATGCTTGCCATTGGTCTTGATTGCTTCGCACATCAAAAACTTGTGAAGCCGCAGGCAAGTTTTCTACATCAAAAATGTTTGGATAAGCATTGCGAAGCAATTCCAAACGACTACCCTCTGGCACCAAAGATACCAAACGCATCGCTTGCGACACACTCAAACAATTATTCTGTACCGCTTGACGAGCCAAGTTCAATTTGTTCGGCATAACTGTTGTGGTGCGTACTCTTTGGGCAATTCCCTCAAATATTGCCTCGGATATCGGAGCAGAACAATTTTTAACTCCCATATAATTATCGCTACTTGGATACTGATAATTAGGGTAATTATTGAAGTTTGGGTTATTCGGATTGACAGGGTTGGGATTAGCAGGATTGCTCGGATTAACAGGGTTAGGGTTGATAACAACAGGATTGCTGGTATTTCTGCCATTCACAAAATCGTACAGACGGATAGCCATAGAAAATTTACTGAATACATCATACACTTCATAATAGTTTTCAGGGTCAAAAACATTATTGTAGGCTCTTTGTGTATAATCCAATCGGCTAAACTCGTCGCTTAGTAGTAGGGCTATATCTTTGACTTGAGCGGCTGTCAGGCAGTTTTCTTGTGAAACCCTGATAGCAGTTTGCAACTTGCGAGCCTCATTATTCAAGGCACTTACTTGCTGCTTTCTCTGGTTGAACTCCACCGAAGAAAGAGGACGATTACATCTGTTTTGAGCCACAATTGCCCCAAAAGCAATAAAAAACGAAAGGCTTAGTAATACTTTTTTCATAAAGATAAAATTTTGTTACAAAAACCTACTTGCAATTACTTTGCCAAATTTCAATGAACAATGAACAATGAACAATGAACATTGATAATTGTTCATTGTCAATAAACTTTTTAATTTTACTTCTCGTTTATACTGCAAAACTTCTATCGTCTTGGAAATTCGCACAATCACAGATACTCTATTACCAATAAAGGCATTTTGGCTTGCCCAAGAAAAATGCTTTGCTACGGCTCTTTGGCGGTTGCCAGAGCAAGAAACTATCCATTGTATTGTAGATTTCTCAAAGGAAATCAAAGCACAGCCTATTGACTTCTCGGCAGAGGGATTTGTCTTCAGCCTGTTTTTTAATGAAGAAGGCAAAAAAAACTTTTTTATTGAGGCTCAATTAGCTTTCAGTTCCGATAACGAACCGCAAGAAAAAAACAATTTTTCGCAAATTCAAAAAAAATTCTTAGAAGAACTACTCCTACAAGACTTACCACAAACACAAAACAAATCTACTTCTTTCGTTTTAGAACACTCTTCGCAAAAAGATTATTTGCAATTAGTGCAAGAAGCTATTAGCTACATTTGTGAAGGACATTGCCAAAAAATTGTGCTTTCACGTAAGCAAAAAGTATTTTTCAACGATACACCTAACCTTTGTCATTGGTTTGAGGCTTTATGCGAGGCATATCCCGAAGCACACGTTTCGTTGGTGAGCATACCCAACGTAGGTGTTTGGCTTGGGGCAAGTCCTGAAATTTTAGTAAGTTTAGATAAAAACTTGATTTTCAGAACGATGGCTCTGGCAGGAACGCAAGCCTACCAAGGCGGAGATTTAACGACAGCCACTTGGACGCAAAAGGAAATTGAGGAACAAGCCCTTGTAAGCCGTTATATCATCAATGCCTTCAAAAAAATTCGCTTGCGTGAGTTTGAGGAAGACGGCCCCAAAACCATACGAGCAGGCAACCTGATACACCTACGTACTGATTTTTGGGTAGATTTGAAGCAAGTAGATTTTCCTTCGTTATTGCCTACTATGCTTGAACTTTTACACCCCACCTCGGCGGTTTGTGGTATGCCCAAAGAGGAAAGTTTAGCGTTTATTTTGATGAACGAAGGCTACAATCGCGAGTTTTATAGTGGTTTTTTGGGGCAAGTTAATTTTAGAGGCGAAACGCATCTTTTCGTGAATTTGCGTTGTATGCAAATTTTTGATAAATCTGCTTATCTCTACGCAGGCGGAGGCGTTACGGCTCATTCGCAACCACAAAAAGAATGGCAAGAGACTATCTACAAAATGCAAACCCTGCTGAATGTACTAAGCAATAACATCTAAAAAAAGCTGTTTTTCAAATCCGTGCAAAAGTAAAAATGGACAAATACAAGAACAAATATCGCATACCTTCGGCACGGGCAACGTGGTGGGACTACGGCTGGGCAGGGGCGTATTTTATTACTATCTGTACCCAAAACCGCGAACATTATTTCGGGGAAATTCATAGTGGCACTATGCACCTTTCGCATTTGGGCGTATTGGCAGATGTTCTTTGGCACGAAATCCCAAATCATTCAAAAAACGTAACATTAGGCGAATTTGTGGTGATGCCCAACCATATTCACGGCATTTTGATTTTACACAACGACAACCCAAACGCCAAAAACGATAACGAAAACGTCAATAACGTCAATAACGTCAATAACGTCAATAACGTCAATAACGTAGAGACAAGGCATGCCTTGTCTCTACAAACCAACGAAACCAACGAAACCAACCAAAAAACGATTGCCGAACAACGATTTCAAAATCAGGGAAAAAATACGATTTCATCAATTATAGGTTCGTACAAATCAGCAGTTACCAAACACGCTAATCGTTTGGGGTTGCCCAACGGCTGGCAATCGCGTTTTCACGACCACATCATTCGCAACGAAGAAGAATTCCAACGCATCAGCCATTACATTAAAAATAATCCTACAAATTGGCAGAAAGATAAATTCTTTGAATAAAGCTTAGGTATATTCACGAAAAGAAACACCATTTTTCAGATTTGGTATTATTTCAATTTCTCCAACAAAGCCATATAAAAACCATCAAAACCATATTCGCTGGGGCGTAAATGTTTTTGAGCAATTAAACGAAAATTAGCATTTCGGGATAAAAATTTTTCAATTTGTTTTTCGTTTTCCGAAGGCAATAAGCTACAAGTTGCATAAACCATCAGCCCACCTGCTTTGAGCATTTTGGAGTAAAAATCTAAAATTTCTTCTTGCTTTTGGCGTACTTGCTCCAAAAATGCTAAGGATAATTTCCATTTAGCATCAGGGTTGCGTTTGAGTACCCCCAGACCGCTACAAGGTACATCAAGAAGCAACCTGTCGGCAGTATTTTCTAATCTTTTGATAGTCTTGCTGTTTTCAATCCATCTGCTTTCAATGATGCTGATACCTGCTCTTTTGCCACGCTTTTTGAGTTCGGTGAGTTTCCACGCTTCGGTATCTAAGGCAATGATTTTGCCTTTATTTTGCATCAGTGCCGCCAGATACAAACTTTTGCCACCCGCACCTGCACAAGCATCAATTACTCGCATAGAGGGCTTTACTTGTAAAAATTCGGCTATCATCTGCGAACCTACATCTTGAATTTCAAAATAACCTTCTTGAAATAGCTTATTTCTGAAAATATTTTGCCTTTCTTTCAGCACAAGAGCATTAGGAACATCGGCTACCGTTGCTGTCTCGATACCTTGATTTTGCAAGAGACTACGTAGCTCCTGTGGCGAGGTTTTCAAGGTATTTGCACGCAAAACAACACTTGCAGGTTTATTGGAGGCTTGCAGTTCTTTTTCCCACACTTGCTCGCCGAGTTCTTGCGAGGCAAGCGTATCGAGCCAATCAGGAACAGACTCTCGTTCCTTGCGAGAAAGTGTTTTGCTTGTGTTTTGTTTTATTTTTAGCGTATCTAAATTTTCAAATTCTTGCCATTCGGGTAGCGTGTAGCCTTGCAACACGAACCACGTTCCCAAAACACGCCAAAAATGTTTGAAATCATATCTTTGCTTATCTTGGTAGGGTAAATCGGCTATAACGAGCAATCTACGCCACCAACGCACGATTTCGTAGGTGTTTTCAGCTACAAAAGCTCTATCTCTTGCTCCCCATCGGGGGTTGCTTTTGAGCGAATTCTCGATGGCTTTGTCGGCATAATGATTTTCATTGAAAGTGCTATTAAGAATTTCTACTATTGCACTGCAAAGGTTTCGGTGAAGTTTTTGCATTTTTTTGTATAAATAGAAGCAACAAGAATAGTTGTTTTTAGCGAAAAAGCCAAAAAAGCCTTTTGGAAAATAAATTTTAATCTATATTTGCCGAAACTTTTTGCTTGGGTATGAAAAAATACGAAATTCTTGGTAACAACGATACGCGTTCGGGTTTTGGGGCTGGTTTGCTCGAGATAGGCAAGCAAAACACCAATATAGTCGCTCTCTGTGCCGATTTAACAGGCTCACTCAAAATGGACGCCTTCAAAAAAGCCTTTCCCGAACGTTTCTTTCAGGTAGGTATTGCCGAAGCCAATATGATGGGCGTAGCCGCTGGGCTGGCTATCAGTGGAAAAATTCCTTATACAGGTACTTTTGCCAATTTCTCTACGGGCAGAGTGTATGACCAAATTCGTCAATCTATTGCTTATTCACACAAAAACGTAAAAATTTGTGCCTCACACGCAGGCATTACGCTCGGCGAAGACGGAGCAACACACCAAATCCTTGAAGATATTGGTATGATGCGTATGCTTCCGGGAATGGTAGTTATCAATCCTTGCGACTACAACCAAACCAAAGCCGCTACAATTGCTATCGCCCAACACCACGGCCCCGTGTATCTGCGTTTTGGTCGTCCCAAAGTGCCGATTTTCATTCCCGAAACAATGCCTTTTGAGATAGGAAAAGCTCTCTTGTTGCAAGAAGGTACAGATGTAAGTATTTTTGCCACAGGACATTTGGTGTGGAAAGCTCTGCAAGCCTCCGAAATACTCGCTCAAAAAGGTATCAGTGCCGAAGTAATCAATATTCACACTATCAAACCCCTTGACCAAGAGGCTATTTTAGACTCGGTTTCAAAAACCCGATGCGTAGTAAGTGCCGAAGAACATCAGCGTTTTGGTGGTTTGGGCAGTGCCATTGCCGAACTTTTGAGCCAGAAATTGCCTGTACCACAGGAGTTTGTTGCTGTAAATGATAGTTTTGGCGAAAGTGGCACCCCCGACGAACTAATGAAAAAATATGGATTAGACGTGCCAAATATCATAGATGCCGTAGAAAGAGTTTTGCAAAGGAAAAAGTGAGCCAGCTAAAAGAACTTTTTGAGCAAGGCAAAGCCCTTGCAGAGCAATACAAACATCTACCCGCCAACGAAGTAGTGCTAAAACTTGCAAAATTGCCTTTTGCTCTACGCACTTTCGTTGCCGAGCAAATACAAGGCTACAAAAAGGCAAAAACGAAAATACCTTCGTTTTGTGAAAATCCGAACATCATTTTTCCACCAAAACTGAACTTAGAGCAATCTTCTTCCGAACTTACAGCTCTTTGGAAAGCTGAAAATATTATTCGGTTTGCCGATACCCTCACCGACCTTACAGGAGGTTGGGGCGTTGATGCTTGGGCTTTTAGCAAGGTTTGCCGAAAAGTAATGTATGTTGAGCAAAACAAAACTTTGGCAAATATCGCCAAACATAATTTTGAAGTTTTGGCTTGCAACAACATTGAAATTTTTTGCAATACTGCAAGCAATTTTCTAACAGAACTTCCATTTGCGGAATGGATTTATTTAGACCCTGCCCGCAGAGATAATACTGGCAAGGCGATTGCCCAAATCGGCGATTGCCAACCAAATGTTTTGGAACTTTTGCCAACTATTTTTCAAAAAACTAAAAATTTACTTCTCAAAGCCTCGCCGATGCTCGACATTCAGCAAGCCACCGAGCAACTCGGAGCAGTACAGAAAGTTTGGGCGATAGCCGTAGAAAACGACTGCAAAGAGTTACTTTTTTATCTGAACCCACAAGCAATATCACAAAATATTGAAATTGAGGCAGTTAATATACAAAGCAAGCAAGCATTTAGCACTTTACAAACAAATCTTTTAGCCGAGAAAGAAACCGAAATCACTTTTTCCCAACCGCAGAAATATCTTTACGAACCTAATGTTGCTATTTTGAAGGCAGGGCTTTTCAGATACGTTGGCAAACATTTTGGCTTAGCAAAATTACACCCACACACGCATTTTTACACACATCAAATCCTTAGGGCAGATTTTCAGGGGCGTATCTTTGAAATTTGCGACGTACTGACACATTTTGATTGGAAATCTTTGCAAAAGATGTTTCCACAAGCCAACATCATAGCCCGCAACTATCCGCTTTCGGTGGAGCAAATCCGAAAGCAAAGCCGAATACAAGAAGGAGGCGATATTTTTCTGATTTTCACCACTTGGTACGAGAACCAGAGAGGAGTAATTCTTGCAAAGCAATACTTATCTGCGTTGTAGAAAGTATTGAGCTGATTGCTTGAAAAAATTTTTTCTCAAAAATTTGCCAAATAAGTAGTTCCACAAAATTAAACGTATATTTACATTTTGGTAGTGTATAACAAGTAATGCTAAGGCAAAAAAATCAACGTCATTACGAGGTTTGCGATAGCAAACCGAAGTAATCTGTCTGTTTGAAAGATTGCTTCGCCTGCGGCTCGCTGGTGACGAGAAAACCAATTTTTACAGAAACATAAATGTACGTTTAATTTTGTTGAGGCACTTAAAAGAATTTTTCCAAATAATTAGCCATTTGTTTTTGTATTTCTTGGGCTTTTTGAGCGGCTTTTAGGGCAAAATCTTTGCCTTCGCCTGCATAAAGAACTTCTCGCGAAGAGTTGATAAGCAAACCTACGTTTTCGTTCATACCGAATTGCATTACTTCTTGCAAATTTCCGCCTTGTGTGCCTACGCCGGGTACAAGCAAGAAATTTTCAGGCACAATTTTGCGTATGTGTTGCAAATACTGACTTTGCGTAGCACCTACTACATACATCATTTGCGTATGGTCTGCCCATTGTTTAGATTTTTCAAGTACTTCTTCGTAGAGTTTTCTGCCGTTTTGTAGGGTTTGTTGCTCAAAATCCTGACTGCCTGCGTTGGAAGTAAGAGCCAACAAAATTACCCATTTTCCTGCAAATTCTAAAAAGGGTTTTACGCAATCTTCGCCCATATAGGGATTTACGGTAATAGCGTCAAAATTCATTTGCTCAAAAAATGCTTTGGCATACATTTCCGAAGTGTTACCAATATCTCCACGTTTGGCATCAGCAATCTTGAAAGTATCTTTGGGCAAATATTCAGCGGTTTTGTAAAGTGTTTCCCAGCCTTTTGTGCCCAAAGCCTCATAAAAAGCTACATTAGGCTTGTAGGCAACGGCAAAAGGATAAGTAGCATCAATAATTTGCTTATTAAATTCAAAAATCGGGTCTTTTTCACTGAGCAAGTTTTTAGGAATTTTCTGTAAATCGGGGTCTAAACCTACACACAAGCAAGAGTTTTTTTGGCGAATAAGCTGGAATATGTCTTGAATAAAAAGCACTATTTTTTTTTTAAATTTATTTTTTTCTTAAAAAAGTTTTCTTAGTTTTGAAACAAAAGAGGAAGCCGAAAATCTTTAAAAGAGTAGGCGAAAATACAAAAAAAATAAAAATTATGAAAAAAATTCTAATTTTTTCATTAGTGGTAGCATCAGTTATTTTGATGTCGGCAACAACTCCTAAAGCCGTTGATGAAGCTAAAACAATTAACTCATCAACCCTATCAGAAGAGGTCAAACTCTTTATGAAAGAAAATCCCAATTTCACTATAAAGGATTTTCTTACTCTCACACCAAAAAAATACAAAGAACTGACAGGCAAGAAATTAGGCTTCAAAAAAGCAATGATGTTAAAAGTTGCTCAGAAGAAATTGAAAAAAAGTATTGCTAAACCTGATAAGACTAACGGTATAAGCAAAGGTGTTTATATTTTACTTTTGTTAATACCTGGTTTTACTTGGTTATCTGTCGGTCTTGCTTCTAACTGGGAAGGTAATGATTGGTGGGTTAATCTTTTATTGTGGCTTTTGTGCTGGCTACCGGGTTTCATACACGCCTTAGTAAAAATGAAAAACTATCAATTTAACTAATATTATTCATATGCCGACAGAAAGGTTTGTAACAAAATTTGCAAACTTTTCTGTTCTTTTTTATCATTCTGCATCTGTATTACTTAAATGAAAAAAAAAAATATTTACAAAGTCTGGTTATTTCTTTTAGTTATTACACCATTTGTACTTTGGCTCTTGCCTGCTGATTTCTTTGATGAAGGCAAAGAAATTTGTCCCTCTAAAGTTTTATTAGATATAGAATGTTTTGGTTGTGGCATAACTCGTGCCGTGATGCATTTTCATCATTTTGAATTTGATGAAGCACTTTATTACAATCTTGGTGTAGTTTGGGTATATCCGTTTTTAATATTTTTGTGGTTGATTTGGGTAAAAGATGCTCTGAAAAAATTAAATTTATGGCAAAAACTCACTCAAATCATAAAACAAAGAACAGAAATCACTTCATAGTTTCTGTTTATTTTCTAAAGCTACTTTTACGAAACGTACGAAAAGCGGGTGCGGGTTCATCACGGTGCTTTTGAGTTCGGGGTGAAACTGCACACCTACAAACCAAGGGTGGTCGGTGAGTTCTATGGCTTCCACCAAGTTCGTATCAGGATTTACGCCGGAGGCAATCATTCCTGCTTTTTCGATTTGTTCTAAATATTTGTTGTTGAACTCGTAGCGGTGGCGGTGGCGTTCGCTAATCAGCGATTTACCATAGGCTTGATAAATTTTCGTATTCTTTTTAAGTTTGCACGGGTATGCTCCCAGTCGCATCGTTCCGCCTTTTTGGCGTATTTGTTTTTGGTCTGCCATTAGGTCTATAATGGGGTGAGGTGTGTCGGCTTGCATTTCGGTAGAGTGAGCATCTAAGCCCAAAACATTTCTTGCAAACTCAATAACTGCACATTGCATTCCCAAACAAATCCCGAAAAAGGGGATTTTATTTTCACGAGCAAATTTCACGGCTGTAATCTTGCCTTCTATGCCTCTTTCGCCGAAGCCGGGGGCTACCAAAATACCATTCAATTTACCTAAAATTTGTTCTGCATTTTCAGGATTGATTTTTTCGGAATGTATCCAATGCAAATTTACTTTGCACTCGTTGTAAGCCCCTGCGTGTACGAAAGCCTCGGCAATAGATTTGTAGGCATCGTGCAGTTCTACGTATTTTCCTATTAAGCCAATTTCTACCGACTCAGTAGGGTTTTTGAGTTTGCCTAAAAATTCTTTCCAAGCCTCAATGTTCGGTTCTTTTTTATAGGGATACCGAAGTTTGGCAAGTACGCGTTCATCAAGTTTTTCCTTACGCATCAGCAAAGGAACATCATAAATTGTTTCGGCATCAAGAGCCTCAATCACCGAATTGACAGGCACGCCTGTAAAAAGAGCAATTTTTTTTCTAATTTCTTGTGGTACAGGCTTTTCAGAACGACAAATGATAATATCGGGCTGTACGCCAGCCTCCGAAAGGGCTTTTACGGAGTGTTGGGTGGGTTTGGTTTTTAGCTCACCAGCGGCACTGAGATAAGGCAATAAAGTAAGATGCACTACTACTACATCATTACTGCCTAATTCCCATTTCAACTGACGCAAGGCTTCAATGAAGGGCAAAGACTCGATATCGCCCACACAACCACCAATCTCGGTGATGATGATGTCGTACTTGCCTGTTTCGTCGAGCAAAAGGATATTTCTTTTGATTTCGTCGGTGATGTGAGGAATTACCTGAACGGTTTTGCCGAGATATGCCCCTTCACGTTCTTTGGTGATTACGTTGTAATAAATTCTGCCCGTCGTGATGTTATTGGCTTGGGAAGTAGGAACGTTCAGAAAACGCTCATAATGCCCTAAATCGAGGTCTGTTTCTGCTCCATCGTCGGTTACGTAACATTCGCCGTGTTCGTAAGGGTTGAGCGTACCGGGGTCTATGTTGATGTAAGGGTCAAATTTTTGAATAGTAACCGAAAATCCACGTGCCTGCAAGAGTGTTGCCAAAGAAGAAGCTATGATGCCTTTGCCAAGTGAAGAAGTAACGCCACCCGTTACGAAAATATGTTTTGCTTGTGCCATAATGTAGGTTTTACCATTATGGCTCGCAATTTAGACAAAAAAATCTATTAGCAAGCAGATAGCCAAAAAGTTTTTTATTGGTAGTTGGCAATACAATCTGTTAGTTTCTCGCTGTGTTTGGTTTGCGTGAGCCTACCTCGTAGGTTGTAAGTTTGCAGAGAACTACATTCTTAAAATTTGCTCGCTGTGTTCAGCAGTTTTTACTTTCTCGATTATATTTTCTACGATACCTTCTTCATTGATAATGAACGTAACTCGCAGACTTCCCATATATTTTTTGCCGTACATAGATTTTTCTTGCCAAACGCCATAGGCTTGCACTACGCTGTGGTCTGTATCCGAAACGAGCGGAAAAGGCAAGTTGTATTTTTGGATAAATTTCTGATGTGATTTTTCATCATCTACGCTTACACCAATTACCTGAAAGCCTTTGTCTAAGAGTTCGTGGTAATGGTCGCGTAGGTTGCAGGCTTGTGCCGTACAACCCGAAGTATTGTCTTTGGGGTAAAAATACAAAGCAATTTTTTTGCCTTTGTGCAAAAAATCGGCAAGTCGGATAGGATTGCCGTTTTGGTCTTTGCTCTCAAATAGAGGTGCTTTTTCGCCTTTTTGTATCATACAAATTTTTTTTGAAACAAAACGAATCCGAAAGTTATACTCAAAATAATTTGGTTTTGTTTTTCTCGTGTATTTCGGCTCATTTCGGCTCATTTCGGCTTCGCTCAATGAACACGCTCAATGCACGAGAAAAATTAGAAATCACCGCCATCGAACTCTCCGCCTTGCATTTCACGTCGGTTGCGGTTTTTCTTAGCTTTCATCTCTCCGCCAAAGCGATAGCTGAAACCAGCCATATAGGTACGTGTATTGCCTCTGAAAGTGAAATCATTAAACAAATTGGGTGTATTGACCGTACCTCCGAAACGCATCGATTTGGCTAGGTCGCTGATACGCAAACTAAATGTTCCTCTGTTTTTAAGCACTTGTTTTGAAGCACCGATGCTATTCATAAAGAAATCTTTACGTGTGCCTTGTGCCGTAGCAACAGGGGCTCTGTAAAATACCATTGCTTGCAAACGCCAATTATTTTTGAGGTTAAACGTGGCATTGAGGCGTGTATTCCAAGAGAAAATATCATTAAGGGCTTGGTCATCAACATTTTGTGCATTTACGATGGTTCTGAAAAAGGAAGCATCGCCATTGAGCGTCAGCCATTTACCTACTCTATACGAGGCGATTAGTTCTAAGCCATAGTTTTGAGCGGTAGCGATATTGAGTGGGGCAAAAAGTGTAGTATCGCCTGCCAGTTGTCTGATGAATGGCTGAATTACGTCAGTAGTGTTTCTATAAAAAGCCGAACCCGTAAAAGAGGCTTGTTTCCAGTCTTTCAAGTAGCCCAACTCATATGCGTTGGTGTATTCGGGGCGTAGAAAAGGGTTTCCTGAGCGTAGCGTAAGGGGATTTGTGAAACTTGCAAAAGGATTGAGTTGCCTAAACCCAGGTCGGTTAATTCTTCTGCCGAAAGTAAATTTAATTTGTTGCTCTTTGGGCAAACGATACGACACGGCAAAATTAGGAAAGGCGTTGAGGTAGTCATTACGGAACGTTTCGTTGGTGGTGAGTAGTTGGGAGGTGGTGTAAGTTTGTTCTACACGCAAGCCCGCCTCAAAATCTAATTTTTTATGCCTGCCATACAGAATGGCATACGTTCCAAGCACTTTTTCATCGAAACGGAAATCGTTGGAAAAGTTGGGGTTATTTGTCCAAAGGTCATTTACGAAATCTTCTAACAAAAAGTTATTTTGTATGTTTCGGAAGATGCTTTTATAGCCTGTTTCTACACGCCAGCCTTCTTTGGCAAGAGGGTGAATGTAGTCGGCTTGAAGCAGAATCATCTGGTTGCTGTTGGGTTCGTTGGTTCTTTGCTGAATATCTCCTGTTTGGCGGGCTTCGAGCAAGTTATCGCTTTGCGAATTTGCCAAAGAGGCAGATAATTTGAGTTCCTGACGTGGTTTGGCAAACTTACGAGTGTAGCCGAAGGCATAATTTTGGTTGAAAGCATCACCTTTTTCGTAAGAAAAACGTTGAAATTCACTTAGCAGGCTGTTGTCGGTGTTTCGGTTGAAGTTATTGAGAAATTCATTTCCATTGTTTCTTCCTCCACCAAAATTAGCTTCTAAGGTGAAATTATTTTTGTTGTTGGGCGAAAACTCTATGCCAATAGCTCCTATATAATTTTGGTTGAAACGATAGATATCGCGTCTTTGGTCTATAATGGGAGTAGTGTTGGGGATAAAGTTTCTTCTGAAAATAGTAGCCTCCGATTGGCGAGTGTCTTGATTGCCGTTGAGGCTTCCGTACAAGTTCCATTTACCTTTTTTGTAGTTGAGGTCAAAATTAGAATTGTAGCGGTCAAAATTACCTCCATTGAAGCCTATATTTCCGCCGAAACCATCGTCTTGTTGGGTTTTGAGTATGATGTTGATGATACCCCCACTGGCTTCGGCGTCATACTTTGCCGAAGGATTGTTGATGATTTCAATGCGTTCGATGGAGCTGGCAGGAATACGCTGAAACACGGCTTGCGGGTTTGTACCCATCAGCCCCGATTGCTTGCCATTGATAAGGATAGTAAGATTGCTCGAGCCACGTAGCGAAATGTTATTATTCTCATCTACTTGCACCGAAGGGATATTTTGCATCACATCAAGAGCCGTACCGCCTTTGTTGATAAGGTCTTGGCTTACGTTGTAGCTACGCACACCTATATCGGTTTTGATGAGTTCTTTTTCGGCTACTACTTCTATTTTCTCAATGATTTCGTTTTCGCCTTGCAGGGCGAGGTCGTTGAGGGCGAGGTCGGTAATACTTACTTCAATTTCTCGTTGGAGGTCTTTGTAGCCAATCATTTGCACGCGAAGTACATAGCTTCCTGCGGTTACATTTTTGATTTCAAAATTGCCGTTTTCGTCGGTCATAGCACCATTTACGGGCTGATTAAGGGCATCTTTCTTAAACAAAAACACATTCGCAAAGCCAATGGCTTCTTTGCTGGTCTTGTCGGTAATTTTTCCTTTGATACTTTGAGCTTCTACACTAAACGAAAGCAGAAAAGCAATTGCAAAAAGTTTCCACATTTTTTCCAAAAAATTTTGATGTTACAACAACCAAACGTAGGAAACTTAAAAATGTTGTGCAAAATAAAAAATTCAGGATTATTTAGAGATTTTCTAAACAAAAGTAAAAATCAAAAAATTTTGTCAATTCGCATAGCTATTTTAATTTTGAGGTTTCAAAAATCATAAAAACCATTCGTAAATGACACAAGAACAAATCAGAGGCGTAGGTGTAGCCTTGGTTACGCCTTTTGACAAAAATCAAGCAATAGATTTTGAGAGTTTCAAAAAACTTTTAGAACATACCGCTTCCATAGGCGTAGATTATTGGGTAGTACAAGGCACTACAGGCGAGTCGCCAACAATTACATCAGAGGAGAAAAAACAATTATTAGCCTTTTGCAAAGCAAATAATCCTAAAAACTTACCTATTGTCTATGGCATCGGAGGTAATAATACGGCTCACATTCTGGAAACTATCAAACAAACCGATTTCAGTGGCATAACGGCAGTGCTTTCGGCAAGTCCGTACTACAACAAGCCTTCGCAAGCAGGCATTATTGCTCATTATGAAAAAATTGCTGATGCTTCGCCCGTGCCTATCATTCTTTACAATGTACCCGGACGCACCGCCTCGAACCTGACGGCACAAACTACCTTGCATTTAGCCCAACACCCCAACATTGTGGCTATCAAAGAGGCAAGTGGTAATTTGTTGCAATGTATGGAAATAGCCAAACACAAACCCAAAGATTTTTTGTTGATTTCGGGCGACGATATGCTCACCGTACCAATGATAAGTTTCGGGGCTGAAGGCGTAATTTCGGTAATGGCAAATGCTTTCAAGGCTTTCAACGAGATGAGTCATTTGGCTTTGGAAGGCAAATTTGCAGAGGCTTCGCAAAAAATGTTTAGTTTGCTTTCGCTCAACGAACTAATGTACGTAGAGGGCAATCCTGTGGGTATCAAACAAGTGTTGGCTCTGATGGGTGTATGCTCCGAAGAAGTGCGTTTGCCTTTGCTGAAAGCATCTAAGGAATTGAAAAATAAAATCCAATCGGCTCTCAATTAAGTAATTAGACACAAGAGGAAAAACCTTGGACAAAATTTTGTCTAAGTACTAACATCTAACTATTAAGGTCTAACTACTTATGAAACTAAAATTTGGCTGTTCTCGCTACGACAAGCCACCTAAAAGCCCAAACCCACTCAATAGAGTAATTCTTGATTGGAGCCTGTGCAAGTAAGTTACTCCACTCCTTACGTACAAGCGAACGTTTTACGGAAAGAGGAGCGTCATTTTTTACCAAATAAGACTTTGAAAACCAATTTGTAAGGTATTTGATGCTATAATACGCAAAAGGGTGGCGGTGCAAATCATTTATCACAAAGCCCAAAGAAGCATTCTGATTGCTCCAAATAAGAAATTTGATTAACTCTTGGTCTGTAAGATGATGACAAAACAAAGCCGAAGTGATAATATCGGCTTGAGGTTGCGTTTGGGCGTAATCAGAGTGAATAAAACGAATTTCAGGGTAATTCTTTGAGCGTTCTTGGGCGTACTCTATGCAAGTTTTTTTGAGGTCTATTCCTACCAAATCTAAGTTAAGTTTGTTTTTTCTGCCCCAATCGGCTATTTTGCGGAGTGTGTCGCCTGCTCCCGAACCCACATCTACAATACGAAGATTTTTTGAGCTTTCGTGCTTTTGAAGCAACTGAGCAATGCCTTTGAGTGTGGTAGTGTAACCTCCAAGAAGTGTATTGATGCGTTCTAATTCATAAAGATTTCTTTGTAAATCTTTTTCAGGAATTTCTGCACTATCCAAAAGTTCTAACTCATAAGAGCGTTGCATTTCTCAATAGGTTTTGAAATAGCTATACTCAAAAATAATTGATTTTTCGCTTTTCTGTACATTGAGCGTGTTCATTGAGCGGAGCCGAAATGAGCCGAAATGTACAGAAAAGCAGTTTTTCTCAAAACTTTTTACAAAAACCACTTTTGATTGAGTATAAAAACATCAAATTTTATTTGTTTCTTTGACAATTTTATGTATGATGTCGTCAAGTTCTTGGGTGGCTTTGAGCATATATTCGAGGTATTTATCTCTGATTTCTTCGGGTTCGTCTTTATAGTCTCGGAGCAAATTGCAAAGACCAAGAATATTTGCCACAGGGCGACGAACTTCGTGAGATTGTTGCCAAGCAATTTCTTGTAGGGCTTTATTTTGTTCAAGGATTTGGTCTTGCTGTTTTTTCCGTTCGGTTACATCTTGCAAAATAACGATTACGTATTTTTTCCCATCTGCTACAAAAGTATTGAGGCTGGCATCTGTATAGATTTCGGTGCCGTTTTTAACAAGAGCAGGCAAATATCGCCCCATATTTTTAATCAAGCCTCCTTCTTTGAGGTGCTCTTCTTGTAGAAATCTATTTTTTGCTCTATACCTTTCGGGAAGGAGAAAATCTACTTCTTTACCGATTACTTCCTGCTCGGTGTAGCCAAATACTTTTTCAAATTCAGCATTAACATAAATTATCTGTATTGTTTCAGCATCTACTATGAGCAAAGGATGCGGAACAGCCTCAATAATTTTATTTAACCGTTGTTGGGTTTCATATAAAGCTAAGTCTTGTTGTTTGCGACGAGTGATGTCTTTGAGGTTGGTAGCAATGCCAAAAATTTTGTTTTCATTATCATAAACAGGATAAAAACTAAATCGCCACCAAATACCTTGATACTCTTTCTCAACGGTAATAGTTTCACCTTGTAATACTCTTTGATAATAGTTGGCAAACTCTTCTCTCAATTCAGGTACATAAAAATCTAAGCTATAATCACCTATCTTAGCTTCTCTGCCAAATATACTTTTAGTAATTTGCTTGGCTAATTTATTGTCGTAAAGAACCTTGTAATTGGTATCTATCAGGGTAAGGGCTTCGCTGCTGCTATCGTACAAGGCACGAAGCATAATTTCGGATTGGCGGAGTTTTTCCTCAGCTTTTTTGCGAGCATTGATATTGCGAGAATTGATAGTAACCCCTATTAACTTATCATCAGCATAAACAGGTTCATAAGTAACTCCAAACCAAATTTTTTCTTCTTTCAGTTCTCTTTGTACTTCAAAAGTAGAACGCTCACCGCTCAAGGCTTTTGAGAAATAATCCTCAAAAGTTTCTAAACTTTGTGGCAGAAGATAGTTCCTGAAATCTTCGCCAAGTTTTAACTCTTTATTGAAGTAGTGCAGGCTCAATTCTAAGGCTTTTTTGTTGAAATTTAATATTTTCTTATCGGGACTTATCAAAACATAACTGTCATTTGTACTGTTTAAAATCGCTTTGAGTTTGTATTCGGAATCTTTCAGTTGCTCTTGGATTTTCTTTTCTTGGGTAATATCTTTAAAAAACACACTCAGCCCCTCTTGGGAAGGATAGCAAGCAGTGCTGAACCACTTGTCTAAATCGGCTCGGTAATCCTCGAAATCTATGGTAACATATTCATTCATAGCCTTGCGGAACTGCACAGGATATTGATATTCAGAAATATCAGGGAACATGTCCCAAATTTTTCGTCCTAAAAGTTCTTGTTTAGTTTTACCTAAAATTTCTTCGGTTACGTGATTGACTTTCACAAACTCCCACTCACGATTAAGCACAAAAAAGCCTTCTGTAATTTCCTCAACGATAGTATCTAGTTTTTGGGCAAACTCTTTGGCTTGTTGGCTGGCTCTCTCGGTTTCGGTAATATCAACACCCAAACAAAATATACCTATGGGATTTTGGTTTTGGTCTTTGAATAGCGAAAATTCCCATTGTGTCCAATAGAAATCTCCCTCAGGGTTATCGGGTTTGCGAACTTGTATTTGAAAGATTTTATCAGGATTGGTAATGCACTGATAGGCAACTTGATTGCATTTTTCTACATCGTCGGGGTGTATAGTAATACCAAAAGGCTTGCCGATAAAATCTTTGGCAAGAAAGGCAAAACGTTTTTTGAAGACCTCGTTGGTAAAAATATATCGCCCCTCCAAATCAGTAATGACCACAGAATAAATTTCTGAATGAAGCAGAAAAGAAGGAATAAGTGATTTTAGCTCAATTTCAGTCATTCTGTTTAAGAATTTTAGCTAAAAGTTAAGCAAAATTAGCTTAATCTACAAGGAATTTTCAAATATTTTTTCAATTCCTTTCAAGTATGCAAGCCTGAAAGGAATTGAAGTATCTATCAGACCAACTTTTTGTATTTGATGCGTTTGGGGGCTTCGTTGCCGAGGCGTTTTTTGCGGTTTTCTTCGTAGTCAGAATAATTGCCCTCAAAGAAATACACTTGCGAGTTGCCTTCAAAAGCCAAGATATGTGTGCAAATTCTATCTAAAAACCAGCGGTCGTGCGAAATAATAACGGCACAGCCTCCGAAATTTTCTAAGGCTTCTTCTAAGGCACGCAAGGTATTCACGTCCAAGTCGTTGGTAGGTTCGTCTAAGAGCAGGAGGTTTCCGCCCGATTTGAGTGTCATTGCCAGATGCACACGATTTCTTTCGCCCCCTGAAAGCACACCGATTTTCTTTTCTTGGTCGTTGCCCGTGAAATTAAATTTACTCACATACGCCCTTGCATTGACTTGTGTGTTTCCGAGCATTATCCATTCGTTTCCTTCGGAAATGGCTTGATAGACGGTTTTTTCGGGGTCTAAATTGTCGTGTTCTTGGTCTACGTAGGCGATTTTTACGGTTTCACCTGTTTCAAAGTGTCCTGTATCGGGCTTTTCCCTGCCTATGATAAGTTTGAAAAGTGTCGTTTTACCTGCTCCGTTGGGTCCTATGATGCCTACGATGCCTGCGGGGGGCAGTTGGAAACTTAGATTTTCAAAGAGCAATTTATCACCGTAGGCTTTGCTCACGTTTTCGGCAACGATAACTTTGTTACCCAAACGAGGACCCGGGGGAATGTAGAGTTCTAATTTGGCTTCTTTTTCTTTGGCTTCTTCGGAGAGCATTTTTTCGTAGGCACTCAAACGAGCCTTTGATTTGGCTTGGCGGGCTTTGGGAGCCATACGTACCCATTCAAGCTCGCGTTCGAGTGTTTTTTGGCGTTTGCTTTCCGATTTTTCTTCTTGGGCAAGGCGTTTTTGTTTTTGTTCGAGCCAAGAAGAGTAATTGCCTTTCCAAGGAATACCCTCTCCCCTATCCAATTCCAAAATCCAGCCTGCGACGTTATCGAGGAAGTAGCGGTCGTGTGTTACGGCAATGACGGTGCCTTTGTATTCTTGCAGATGTCTTTCAAGCCACTGCACCGATTCGGCGTCTAAGTGGTTGGTAGGCTCATCTAAAAGCAACACGTCGGGCTGTTGGAGAAGCAGGCGGCACAAAGCAATACGCCTTTTTTCACCACCCGAAAGATTGGCAACAAGAGCATCGGGCGGGGGGCAACGCAGAGCGTCCATAGCTTTTTCTAAGCGTGCGTCGAGTGTCCAAGCGTCTAATTGGTCTAAACGTTCTTGTACTTCGGCTTGCCTTGCAATGAGTTTATCAAAATCGGCATCAGGTTCGGCAAAGGCGGCATTGATTTCGTCAAATTCTTTGAGTAGGGCTACTGTTTCGGCTACGCCTTCTTCTACGATTTCTCTGACGGTCTTAGTTTTATCAAATTCGGGTTCTTGGGGCAGGTAGCCTGTGGTATAATTTCCTGAAAAAACCACTTCGCCTTGATAGTCTTTATCAAGACCTGCAATAATTTTCATCAGAGTAGATTTTCCCGAGCCATTTAGCCCCAAAATGCCAATTTTTGCTCCATAAAAAAACGAAAGATAAATATTTTTTAAAACCTGTTTATTAGGCGGATAAATTTTGCTCACGCCTGCCATCGAGAAGATTACTTTTTCGTCTTGCATAAATTTTTTTGGTATATTTGTCTGCAAAACTACATTTTTTTGCCTCTTTACGAAAGAAATAAAATCTTTTTTTGGGAACTATGTCGTGGCTATGTCTCAACTGCGAAACCGTAAATTTTGATGCTGAACCGAAATGTATCGTTTGTGGCGAAGAACGCTATTATAGTGCCTCGGAAGTAAAAAAACTTTTAGAAAACCACCCTGAAACAAAAACACTCCACGAACAAGTAAAAAAACTAACTACCCAAAACAAATGGCTTCAAACTCGTAACAAAAACCTTACGCAAGAAAACAAACATTTACAAAGTCAGTTAGAAGCACTCGCCTCTACACAAAAGCAAGAAAATGAACTTTTCTCGGCAAATATCGCTAAGGAAAACAATACCAAAAATACAGATGAAGAAATTTTTATTTTGAATTCAAAACTGCAAAACCTGCAAAAGCAATGGAAACGCAAGGTACTTATTTGGCAAATAAGCACCTTGGCGGTTATCTGCCTTACTGTGTTTTTATTGGTTTTTAGTCTAAAAATATGAAAAATATCTAATATAACATTTCTTCTAAGGCTTTGATTTTGGCTTCTGCATCGGCGAGCTTTTTGCGTTCGTTTGCGACGACTTCGGGCTTGGCGTTTGCGACAAATTTTTCATTTGAAAGTTTTTTCATAACACTTTCTCTGAAACCTCTGTAATATTCCAAATCTTTTCTGACCTGCTCCAAATCAGTTGCAACGGCAATTTTGGCAAAAAATTCGGTCGTTTTTACCAAAAATTTCACAGATTTTTCGGGATTTTCGGCTACGAAGCTCAAAGTTGTATGAGCAAGTTTTTCAATAATTTTTTGCCATTTTTTTAGGATTGCCTCGCTATCATTTTGTTTTACAGCAATATCAAGCACTTCTCTTGGCGGTAAATTATACGTATTACGAACATTACGAATTTGGCTAACCGCCTCAAAAGCAAGTTCGGCTTCCTGCAAAATCGTTTTATCAAAATGCTGAACTTTCGGATATTGGGCAATGCAAATACTTTCGTTTTCTTTACGTGGAGCAATATTTTGCCACACCTCTTCGGTGATGAAAGGCATAAAAGGGTGCAAAACTCTTAGGAGTTTGTCAAGAAAGACAATTGTTTGCTCGTAGGTAGTTTGATTGATAGGTTTTTCATATTCGGGTTTGATGATTTCCAGATACCACGAGCAGAAGTCGTCCCAAAAGAGTTTGTAGATAGTTTGCAGGGCTTCGGAGATACGGTATTTGCTGAAATGGTCTTCAATTTCGGCAAGGGCTTCGTTGAAACGAGCCTCAAACCACGCCACAATCTCTCCGTCTTCTAAGGAGTGGCTGGAGGTAGTTTGCCAACCTTTTACAAGTCTAAAAACATTCCAAATTTTATTAGCGAAATTGCGACCTTGTTCGCAGAGTTTAGAATTATGTGATTCGGGGTTTTGCATAAAGGCCTCAATATCTTCGGGCTTCTGCGATTTGGGAATGCCAGTGTCAAAGAGAATATCGTTGCCTGCGGGGGAGTTGAACAGCACCCCAAAACGCAAGCCATCGGCACCGTAGATGTCAATCAAACGCAAAGCATCGGGGCTATTGCCCAAAGATTTAGACATTTTTCTGCCTAATTTGTCGCGTATCAGACCTGTAAAATAAACATCTTTAAAGGGCTTTTCGCCACGAAACTCGTAGCCTGCCATAATCATTCTTGCCACCCAAAAAAAGATGATGTCGAAGCCTGTAACCAATACGTCAGTTGGGTAATAGTAACTTATATCGGGGTTGTCAGTATCTTTGAAGCCATCGAAAACCGAAATAGGCCAGAGCCACGAACTAAACCACGTATCCAGAACGTCCTCATCTTGAAGGAGTTCTACGTTTTGGACTTCGGGGAATTGCTTTTTATACTCCTCAATAGCTTCTTCTTTGGTTTCGGCAACCACTACGTTGCCCTTGTCGTCGTAGAAAGCAGGAATTTGCTGTCCCCACCAAAGCTGGCGAGAAATACACCAATCTCTGGGGCTTTCCATCCAACTACGATAAAGATTTTTGAAGCGTTCGGGAAAGAAGCGAATCGTATCGTTCATTACATTTTCGTAGGCAGGTTTGGCAATTTCACTCATTTTGAGCCACCATTGCATTGAGAGTTTAGGCTCAATCACTGCTCCTGTACGCTCCGAAGTTCCTACTTGATGCTTGTAGTCTTCTACTTTTACGAGCAAACCTTCGGCTTCTAAATCTTTGATAACTTCTTTTCGCACCCAAAAACGGTCTTTTCCTACATATTTTGCAATACCTACATCTTCGGACATCGTGCCATCTTCGGCAATGGTATCAATTACGGGCAAATTGTGTTTTAGTCCTATTTCGTAGTCGGCAATATCGTGGGCAGGCGTAATTTTAAGCGTACCTGTTCCAAATTCCATATCCACGTATTCATCAGCAATGATAGGCACTTCACGATTTACAAGTGGTACAATAGCAGTTTTGCCAATCAGATGCCTGTAACGTTCATCATTCGGATTTACGCATACGGCTACGTCACCGGGGATAGTTTCGGGGCGGACAGTGGCGACAGTGAGGTATTCTGCCTCACCCCCCTGCCCCAAAGGCGAGGGGGTGTTATTGACCTCACCCCCCGTCCCCCTCTCCAAAGGAGAGGGGGGGTTGTCAGTTTCACTGCCCAACTCCAAAGGAGAGGCAGATTTGAGAAGATATTTTACATACACCATTTTAGACTGCGTTTCTTTGAAGATAACCTCTTCATCGGAAAGAGCAGTTTTGCCAACGGGGTCCCAATTTACCATTCTCACGCCTCTGTAAATCCAGCCTTTTCGGTAGAGATGCACAAAACTTTTGATAACCGCCGCCGAAAGGTCATCTTCCATTGTAAAGCGGGTTCGGTCCCAATCGCAAGAAGCACCAAGTTTTTTGAGTTGGTCTAAGATGATGTTGCCATATTTTTCTTTCCACTCAAAAGCGTATTTCAAAAACTCTTCACGCGTGATGTCTTTTTTATCAATCCCTTTTTCTTTGAGCATAGCCACTACTTTAGCTTCGGTAGCGATAGAGGCGTGGTCGGTGCCCGGCACCCAACAAGCGTTCTTTCCTTGCATTCTGGCACGGCGAATGAGAATGTCTTGGATAGTGTTATTAAGCATATGCCCCATATGCAGTACACCTGTAACGTTAGGCGGAGGAATTACAATCGTGAAAGGCTCGCGGCTATCGGGTTTAGAGACAAAAAATTTATTTTTGAGCCAAAAATCATACCATTTTTTTTCAGTTTGACTGGGGTCGTATTTGCTTGAAAGTTCCATTTTTCAGATGATAGATTAGATGTTTAGACATCACACATTTGACGAGCAAAAGTATAAAAAATTTTGTAAAAAGTTGAGGTTATGGAGTGGGTAGATTTTCAATATCCAGTATGTCTTTAGAACGCCCCACCGCCCTTTTATTTTTGATAAGTTCAGCCAATCCGATAAAATAAATAGGCATATTTTCTATCAAAACTATCTTTTTATTTTGATAAGCCTCATCAAAGGTAACTCCAAGAGTTGTTGTCAGGATTTCTATCTTAAAGGGAGGATTTCCGAAAGAAATGAAACCTCCTTTATTTTTTTCATCAATCAGAAAATCTGTTATTTGAAAATCATAAGCATCGAAGCCAAATTCCAACATTACAGATAGCATTTTATCTGCATTCGTTATGGTAGGGTTAATCCATATATCTATGTCGCCAGTGGTTCTCACATATCCGTGTACAGCCACCGCATACCCCCCGATAACTAAATATTCCACTTCATATTTGTTCAACAATGAGATAAAATCTTTAAATATCGGTTCAAGTTTTTCTTGTATCTTGTTTTCCATTTTTTTGCAATTCAAATGCAAGTTTTCTCATTTTTTGAAGGGCGGCAAGTCTCTCCTCTGGGCTAATATCTTTCCATATCTCCCAACCTTTGGTCTTGTCTTCAAAAAATTTCCGTTCTATTTTATATTTTGCCATAGAAAAGTAGCCATACAGGCACAAATATAACAAGAATATCTCAAAAAAGCATACATTCACAGCTACTCAAGTACATAAAAGCCGCAGAATGGTTTTATTTTCTTACTTATTTTTGAGTATAAAATAATTGCACAAAATCAAAGTGATGCTTGGTATTTTTGTAAAAATCAGAAAAACAACATTTTTCTTGTGTCTAATGTCTTGCCTCTTGTTTCTAACTACTTTATCTTGACGTAGGTAGCTCCGTAGCCAAATTTACTTTTCTGTGCGTCTTTGTAGTAAGCCACGTGAGGGTGTTTGCTGATGTGTTTCTGTATTTCGTACTTGAGTGTTCCGTTACCTACGCCGTGTATGAATATGATTTCTTCCATTCCTGTTGCAATCGCATTGTCTAAGGCTTTCTCAAAGGTTTGCAGTTGTATGCTCAAAATTTCTTCTTTGGATAGTTTTTGATAATCTTTTACGATAGCCTCAATATGCAAATCTACCTCTGAAGTAGGTTTCTGCAACTTATTTTCGGCTGTTTGTGTAGCGGTTTGATTGTCCCAAAGTTGTTCTTGTATCTTTTGGGTATCAATTTTTTCGGCTTCCTCTCGGTCTATTTGCAAGAGATAGCCATTTTTATTCAGAATAGGTACTTCTTGCATATTTTTGAGCTGATTTGCCCTGAATTTTATTTTTTTGAGCAAAGGCTCTTGCAATTGGAAAAGGCTTTTTTGAGCAAATAAGGCTTGAATGGTGTAAGTTCCCCATTGTTCTAATTGAGCCAAAGAAACATCTTCGATGCGTTGGGCGGTTTTGGCTTGCAGATAACCTGCGGCAATGCTCTGAAACAAATCTTGGTTTTGTGCTTTATGAATGGCAAAAGGCAAATCCCAATCGGTATTGTTGATGAAGTATAGGGTGAGTTTCTGGTCGTTGAGGGGCAAAAGAGCAAAAAATAAGCCTTTCACAGATTTTACTTCTGCTTGTAAAATTTGTTTAGAATTATTTTTTTCGATTTGCCCGAAGCGTTTGGCTTCTTCGGCGGCAACCAGCACTATTTCCGACTTGGACACAGGAATACTGAACCCTTCTTCAATCTCTACTTCAATGATAGCTCCTTTGATGCTTACTATCACCCCCGACTCGGTGCTGTGTAATAAACGAACTTTATCTCCAATATTCATATTCAATTAACAATTAACAATTTTTCATGATTTTTAAAAAAATCTCCTTTTCTGTTCGTTTCGGCTCCGCTCAACGAACAGAATTTCGGCTCCGCTTAACGAATAGAAAAAGATAAATAATTAGCGTTCGGAAAGATACAAAAATTAGCTCAGAAATGAATTTTCGCACAAAGTTTTTTAACTTGCGGAAATTTTTTAGCTTTCTGAGTAATTGTACAAAATTAAACTGATATTTGCGTTTTTGTAAAAATCTGAAAAAAATATTTTGTCTTGCTACTAAACATCTAACTATTTAACAATGTTCCCTTATCAAATTTCTATTGTCATTCCTGCCTACAACGAAGCCGAATCTTTGCCCGAACTTTGCAGATGGATTGAACAGGTTATGCAAAAAAATCAATTTTCTTATGAAATAATTATCATAGATGATGGAAGTTCGGACGATACTTGGCAAGCTATCGGGCAGATAGCTCAGAAAAATGCTTTGATAAAAGGAGTTGCGTTTAATAGAAACTATGGCAAATCGGCGGCACTGCATACTGGCTTTCAGAGGGCTTCTGGTGAAGTAATAGTTACAATGGACGCCGACTTGCAAGACGACCCCGAAGAAATCCCCGAACTCTACCGAATGATAAAAGAAGAAAATTACGATTTAGTTTCGGGTTGGAAGCAAAAACGCAAAGACCCCCTATCCAAAACTATCCCCACTAAATTATACAATGCCGTTACGCGTTGGTTTTCGGGTATCCCCTTACACGACTTCAACTGCGGACTGAAAGCCTACAAAAACAGAGTAGTAAAAAGTATAGAAGTATATGGCGAAATGCACCGCTACATTCCTGTCATTGCTAAATCGGCTGGTTTCAAAAAAATTGGCGAAAAAAAAGTAAAGCATCACCCCCGCAAGTACGGCACAACCAAGTTTGGTTTAGAGCGTTTTTTATTTGGCTTTTTGGATTTGCTCTCTATTACGTTTGTTACCAAGTTTCGCAAACGCCCGATGCACTTTTTCGGTGGTTTTGGCGTGCTTTCTTTTTTAATAGGATTTCTGATAACTATTTTTGTGATTGCCGAAAAAATCATCAGTATTTATCAGAAAACAAGCTATCGCAACATTACCGAACAACCACTTTTTTATTTGGCTTTGGTAGCGATGATAGTAGGCGTGCAACTTTTCACAGCGGGTTTTATCGGCGAAATGATTATTACTAACTCTTCCAAAACCCAAGAGTACGTTATCAGCCAATCAGTAGGCTTTGAGGAAGAGAAAAGTAGTTAGGGTAAATTATGCTCCCGAAAACTATTTGCTTATTCGCTTAGACTATAAATGAAAAAAGGTTGCTTTAATTTGCAACCTTTTTTGTTGGTACTTGTAATTAGTCGTCCCTGAAAAAAGATTTAAAATTCTGACTATCAAAAACTTATAAAACAAAAAATCTGTAAAGAGGCAATTATTTTACAAGAAATTTGCGACTAACTGTTAAAAACTTGCAAAATGAAATAAAATTTATTTGTAGAAAAATCAAATTTTGAGCAAGAGTACAGACAAGGCATGCCTTGTCTGTACATTTTCCAAAATAGCCCGTAGATAAAAGAGATTAGGCAGATTTATCACGTTTTTTTGTAAATCATACCAAAATTTGAAATAAAAAGGCACTTTTTCAGGGGCGACTAATTATATTTTCTGGTAGCTGTATTCTACGGTTATTCCCAAGCCAAGTACATTATTGGCTCTGATACGTAGTTTTGTAGAAGTTAGCTCTAATACCTCAAAAGCCACAGCAATTCCTACAGAAGGGTCATTTATGTTTAAAATAGTACCTGCTGAATTGAGTGTATAGCTACCCGTACTTGTTTGTGGGTCGTTAGGGTCGCATTTAGTAGGTCCTTCGTCTATTACAAACACGTCTCCTGTTTTAAATTCGGTAATATCATCTAACTGACAAGCTGGAGCAGGTTCGGTTTGCCCACCTGTTGTAGTAGAGCCAGAAAGCATTTTCCATTTTCCAAGAATCTTTTGAGCAGGCGAGGGTTCAGGGTCTTTCTTTTTACAAGAAAATACCACAGATGCAAGCATTAGCATCAAAACAAAGTAAGTAATCCTTTTCATAAAAAAATTGGGTTTTAGTTGATAAAATATTTAGAAAATTAGTAAAATTTCAGCTTAGAGAGTATTATTTTTTTAAAGTTTCTGGTGAACAATTGTACAAAGTGAAACTGATATTTACATTTCCTTAAAAACTTGAAAGACAACATTTTGTCTAAATACTAACATCTAACTACTTATTTTACTGCTTCTGATATGTAATAGAACGCTTCGAAGGCACACCTCCTTGTATACTTTCAGATTCAGCAATCATTATGCCATTTTCTACACTTTTGATAAAATAAGTTTTGTTATTGCTGGAGTTGTTGAAACTCATCGTGATTGTGCGTTCTGCGGTATTGAGTACAAAACTTCCTGTGAAAATAACAGCAGGACAATCCTGTGTGGTAGCATTGGGAAAATTGTAGGTAGCCGTTACAAACTCCTCGGTGCAGGTGTTATCATTATTTATAGTGAGCAAAGAATTTTTAGAGCAAAAGCCCTCACGAGCCGATGGATTATTGTAAAGTAAAGCATTATTTTCATCATAAATATTTGAAATATTTACAGGTGAAAGTAAAGCGGCGGTTTGTAATTTCCAAGTTCCTGTAATCTCGGCTAAATTGAGGGGTATGAGTGTTGGGACAGCAGGTTCAGGTTTAGGTTGCTTTTTGGTATCGCAAGCCGATACAGCCAACCCAACTAAAAAGATGCAAATTATAAATTTTTTCATTTTTTTTACTTAACATCACAAATATAATGTATTTTGCTATATTTGCAAAATTTTTTATGCAAAAAAAAGGCTTTTTAGAGAAGTAAAAGCATACATTCGTGAAAATTGATTTTTACTATCTATTCAAAATGTAATTTTTTTTGTATTATTGTAAAAGTTTCTCACAAAACAAAAACTAATGAAAAAGTTTTGTACATTTATTTGTCTATTACTGCTCAATTATGCGGTTTTTGGTCAAAAAGATAGTGTGCCTACATTTTACAACCCCGATTTCGAGGAGCTCTTGCAGTTAGAACGTCTGGATAAAGGCGAAGCAAGTGTTTCTATTGCTGGTTTCAAGGCAACCACCCTTCGCGAAACACCCGGTATCGTAACGCTCATCACAGGCGAAGAAATCCGAAACTCTGGAGCAAAAGATATACTTGATGTACTACGTATGGTGCCCGGTTTTGACTTTGCCGTAGATCTACAGCCCGTGCTTACAGTGCGAGGAAACGGAGCAAATGAAGCAAAAATACTCTTTCAAGTAGACGGACAACAAATCAATGATATTACGGTTGGATATAGTCTGATAATGCAGCGTTTCCCTTTAAGCAATATCGAGAGAATTGAAGTCATCAGGGGAGCGGGTTCGGCAATTTATGGAGGTATGGCAGGGCTGGCGGTGGTCAATATTATTACCAAAACGCCTACTACTAACCAAGAAATAGGGTTTGCAAGTGTTGTGGGGGCAACCAACCCCAATAGTCTGATGCGTAACAATATTGAAGCATACTCACTCAATAAATTCAATAATGGATTGGAAATCAGTGTTAGTGCGGCACGTTTGGCAGGGAAAATGACCGACATCAACTACATAGGCGGTCTGTACAACGACGACCCCCGCCATAATTTTGTGGATAATGAACGGCTCTCTGACATACAAACCTCCTACTTTAATGTAGGCTTGAAATTTAAAAAATTAGATGTACGTTTCATTCAAAATGCGTATTTCAACACTCTACCCCAGTTGGGCAACGCACAAATGAATATTCGGGGTATATTTTTTAATGTGGGCTATCGTTTTGACTTATCAGACAAGCTATCCCTCTACACACGTCTCAACGTGAAAGAGCAAAATCCTTACAACGCTACGGATTTACCCCCTGCTTTCTTTGATGCCAATAATGAGCCACAAGGCAGATTAGTGGTGGTTGAAGCCGCAGCCGGAACATTAGATAGACGCTTTTTAGCCAATACTTATTTACTTTATCAACCTATTGAAAACGTTACTATTACTTTTGGTACAGAGGGCTTTGTAGATAACTCCCGCTATATCAATAATAATCGTTTTCGCAACGGCAGCGACCGCGTTACTTTTACTAATTTGAGTGCCTTTACCGAAGCCAATATCAAATCTTCTTTTGCTAATATCACCGCTGGCGGAAGAATAGATAAATATACAAACATTGATGCTGTATTTGTGCCAAGAATAGCTGTAACCAAAGCCTTCAAGATGTTTCATTTAAAAGCACTTTATACACAAGCCTTCAAAACCCCAACTATCCAGAATATTCAGTTTCGCAGAGAAGGCTTGGAAGTGAAACCCGAAACCTATCGCCTCATTGAGTTTGAAACAGGTTTTAAATTGAAAGACAACCTGCTACTCACGATAAACGCCTATGATATTCTTATTAGAGATTTCATCATTCGTAGAGATACGCTTATCAATAATAATCCTGATTTTACCTATGAAAATGCAGGTAATTCAGGCACAAGAGGTATAGAAGTTGATGCCAAATGGTCACAAAAATGGGGATATTTCAGAGGTGGATATTCTTTTTATAGAGTGGGCGTATCTAACGATATTCAACGCCTGCCCTTAGTGCCTACCGACTTCTCGGGTACGCCCGCCCATAAATTTACGCTACAAGGGCATATAAAAATCACAAAAGACCTTTCTGTAAATCCTACTTTTATGTACCTTACTAATAAATTTAAAATTGCTGATGCCCTACTTGACCGAACCGACTCGCAAGAGTTTTCTAATGAACAGCACGTGCATTTATTTATCAATCACGAAAATTTTTTACTCAAAAATCTTTCGTTCGGAATAGGTTGTTTCAATATTCTTAACCAAAAGCAATGGTTTATTCCTTGGAAAACAGATTTCAGCAGTAGAATTACCCTCCCCTCGCAAGGCAGAGAATTGTACGTAAGATTGATGTATAGATTAAAGTCTTAGGTGGTCAGTTGCGAGAAGTAAGATAATTGGACAAAAGAGAAAAGAGTAAGGAATAAAGAAAAAGTATTGTTTATCAGTTTTTTATCAAATTACAAATATCCATTTAGTTCTGTTGGGTTACTCAAATACAAAATCTATGCACTACAAAATTATTCTATTTGTTTTTTTCCTTAGTTTTCGGATTGCCTTTTCGCAAAGCAACCTCAATGACTTATTGGCAAAATTGGAGAAAGAAAGTTCTGCTGTCAAAAAAAGTGAATTGATGTATCAGATTGCAGGTATTTATCAAGAGCAAAAAGCCTATAAAAAAGCCGCCGAATACTACGAAAACTCTCTACTAACCGACCCCAAAAGCCGTTATGTAGCTACCAAACGTCAGCTAATGAATAATTATGTGGCTCTGCAAGATTACCCTAAAATTCTCAAAACAGGCGAGGAACTTGCAAGTTATCACCGAAGTAAAAACGAAGAAAACGAACTTATCAGTATCTTGGAAGATTGCTCCGAATATGCCCAATACAGCAAAAACTATCAACAAGCCCTCACCTACAATCAAGAACTTTTAAGCCTCTACGAAAAGAAAAATGACAAAAATGGACTTTCTCACACCTACAATAATTTAGGTGTAATACACCGAAGATTAGGCGATAAACAAAAATCTGCTTTTTATTTCAGTAAAGCCTTAGAAATCAATAAAGAAGAAAATGCCAATAAAAATTATACCGACGACAAAAAGGCTTTCACTTATATCAACTCGGGCGTTACCTACCTGCAAATAAAAGACTACAAAAAAGCAAACTACTATTTCGAGGAGGCTGTTAAGATTGCTAATAAAACCAATAACAACTCTATTAAAGCCTCGGCTTCTAATTATTTGGCAATGGCTTATTTCCTTTCCGATAGAAACAATGAGGCTTTGAGCAAAGCCAATGAAGCCCGTGTGATTGCAGAAAACAACAAAGATGTAGAAAATCAACTTTCGGCTTACAAAGTGCTTTCTATGATTTATCAGAGCCAAGCCAATTACAAAGATGCCCAAGAATACACCAACAAATACCAACAACTGCTCGCCGAACGCGAACGCCAACGCCAACAAGAAATCCAGAAAAATTTGGAACAAGAAATTGCCATCGAGAAAAAAGAAGGTGAAATCAAATCTATTTTAGCCGAACAAGAACGTAAAGAATCTGCCCTACGCGAGTCGGAGTTGCAAAGAGAAAAAGCCGAGAAAGATTTAGCCCTCCAAAAAGAACAACTTGCCTCACTCCAAAAAGATAAAGCCTTGCAAGCGGCTCGTATCAGGCAACAACAAGCTGAAAAACAACAAGTTGAGAACCTCTTAGCCCTCGCCCAACAAAAAGCCGAAACCGAAAAACAAAAAAGTGAAGTAGAACGCCAAAAAGCTGAAACCGAAAGGCAAGCCTTTATCGCCGAAACCGAAAGATTAGAAAAAGAACGCAAACAAAAAGACCTCGACGTCGCCAACCAACAACAAAAGTTGCAGGAAGCGACCATCCGCCAAAAAAACCAAATTCAGTATCTTTTATTTGGCATTGGGGCTGTTATTTTGGGGGCTTTATTCTTGGTGATTAGAAGTTTGAAAATTACCAAAAAACTCAATAATCAACTTGCCGAAAAAAACCAACAAATTGAAAAACAAAATTTTACACTCTTAGAAAAACAAGAAGAAATCAACACCCAAAACGAAGAATTACAGCAACAGCAGGAAGAAATTATGGCTCAAAGAGATGCCTTAGAAGTGATGAATAGCGAGTTGGACAAGAAAAATAAAGATATGACCTCCTCTATTACCTACGCCAGCCGCATTCAGAGAGGTATTTTGCCCTCTGTAACAAACATATCAAATTTCTTTCCTGAACATTTCATATTTTTTCAGCCTCGCGATATTGTAAGTGGCGATTTTTATTGGTTTGCCGAAAGAGAAGATATGTGCATTTTTGTCGCCGCCGATTGCACAGGACACGGCGTACCTGGGGCTTTGATGAGTACGATTGCAAGTTCTTCGCTCAACAAGGCATTTTTTGAGATGAAAGCTCGCAGCCCCGAAAAACTACTCGAAGCAACAAGCAAAGAAATTATCAGAGCCTTAGACCAAATGAATAACAAAAGCTCTGACGGAATGGACGCAGTTGCCTGTGCCTATTTTCCCAAAGAAAATAAATTGCTATTTGCCTGTGCCAAAAATCCTGTGTTTTACGTAAAGAATAATGAAATCATTGAAATCAAAGGAGATAACCAACCCGTAGGCGACTACGTGTATGGAGAAGACAGAAGTTTTAGCTTACACGAAATACACGTCACCGAGCCAATTATGGTTTATATGTTTTCAGATGGTTTTCACGACCAATTCGGAGGACCTAAACGAAAAAAATTAGGTAGGCGTAAATTTCAAGAAATACTTTTGGGTATTCACCAAAAACCTGTTGATGTACAACACAAATTTTTGCATATTTATCACGAAAAATGGAAGAATGAAGCAGGAGAACATCAGATTGATGATGTACTCGTAATTGGCTTTAGGGTTAAACCTAAATAAAAAATAAAATTTTGGTAAGTAATTTCACAAAGAAGTTGTTTAGGATTTATTTTTTTATTGATTCTTAGTATAAAAATGACCGTAAAGGATAAGATAAGTAAATTTAGCCATGTATCTACTTCTGTAACTCAAACAAGTCATTGTGCTGACCTTCTTGCGGACTGGCACAACAGAGCATTTGCCCTTGATTATCAGCTAAATAGATAGTATTCGTAGTCTTTGCTGCTTTGCGTCCCTGATAGCCTACCGCAGCCCCTCCTCGCTTACAAGGCGTATGACTTCCGTCTAACTGCACACAAGATAAGTCTAAGTCTCGGCGGTGTTGTAGCAACAAATTTAACCATACCCGCGTCCAAGAACCATCCTTAATCCACTCCCGAAAATGATAATAAACGCCTTGCCAAGTAAGGCTTTTTGAACTAAAAAAAGATTTTACAGGTAAAAAATGCCATTGTACCCCTGTTTTCAAGCGATAAAGAATTGCTGAAACAATTTCAACCATAAAGTCAGTTTCTAAACGTTTTCCACAACTTCCTACTTGTAAATGTGGTATGATATACTTAATAATTATATCTTTGCCTAAGATTTCCATAAAAAGAGTATTTTGGATTTGACACCTAAAAATACATCTTTGATTGGAAATCTTTTTAACTCCTAAACAACTTCAAATATAAAAAAGCTGTCTTTTATACAAAAATCCACCTTTTTGCAAGCCAAACATTTTTCATTATTTTTGCGTAATTCTTGAATAAGATGCAATGAATATACACTTGAAAATG
>Ga0272446_1000511_pt1 | contig 61279 bp, 57 predicted proteins | sample YNPCB0061_FD_194587 | JGI IMG/M metagenome (GOLD analysis project Ga0272446, IMG submission 194587) | Hot spring microbial mat communities from Yellowstone National Park, WY, United States - YNP-CB-006-1 | ecosystem: Environmental > Aquatic > Thermal springs > Hot (42-90C) > Sediment | place...
GGCGCAGCTTCACCGCGAGCCGCCGCCGAACCTCCAGCTCCTGCTTCGTGCCTGTAGGTCTCATCCCACCGCCTCACCGCGCAAGTTCCTGATCCTTTGCCCGGTCGGAAGGTCAATAGCAAGCGTTCCGCGCGGCGTCCGTAGGATGGGCGCATGTGGACCGAGCTCGCGCGATCCGGCGCGCATCGCCGCCGCCCTCGCCGACGTCCCGGATCGCAACCCGCTCGTCGACGACGGGCGCACCGCGCTCGCCCTGGCGGCGGCCTGCGGCTACACCGACGTGATCGCCGCGCTCGTCGACGGCGGCGCCGACGTCGATCGCCCGAACGGCGACGACCTCGCCTACACGCTGCTCATCGAGGCGAGCCGCGAAGGCAAGGGCGAGGCGGTCACGCTGCTCCTCGATCGCGGCGCCTCGATCCATCGCGGCGACAGCCGCGACGGCGCGCCGCTGCTCCACGCCTGTATCAACGCCGACGCCGCGCTCGCGGGGCTGCTCCTCGACCGCGGCGCGCAGGTCGACGCCGTCGACAACCGCGGCCAGACCGCGCTCCACCACCTCGCGCGCTACGCCAAGGACTGGGGCTCGGCGCGCATCACCGAGACCGTCGACGGCGTCACCACCGAGCTCGAGAACCCGCGCTACCGCCAGCACCTCGCGGTGGTCGCGCTGCTGCTCGCGCGCGGCGCCTCGCCGAACCGCCTCACCGCGTACGGCTACTCGGCGCTGCACTGCGCGGCCGGCGCGGGCGCGACCGAGATCATCGAGCTCTGCATCGCCCACGGCGGCGACGTCAATGTTGTCAACTCGAAATCCTACGCGCCGATCCACGCCGCCGCCGACGGGGGGCACAGCGACGCCGTGCGCGCGCTCCTCGATCGCGGCGCGGCCATCGACGCCGCCGACTCGAGCGGCTTCACCGCGCTCATCGGCGCCACCCTCGCCGGCAGCGCCGAGACCATCGCGCTCCTCGTCGCGCGCGGCGCCAACCGCGCGCTCACCGCCACCGACGGCTACGACCAGGTGGCCGCCGGCGACACCGCGCTCGCCGTCGCGCGGAAGCTCGGCCGCGACGACCTCGTCCGCCTGCTCCTCTGATCGGAGCGCCGCCGGTCCCGCGACTCGAATCGCGACGTGATCAGCGGCGCTGGAGCAGCGCGAACCCGAGCCGGGCGATCGGCCCGACCGAGGATCGCCGCCGCGCGCTGTCCGTCGGTGAGCGCCGCGCGCCGCATCGTCCGCCGAATCGCCAGCGCGCCGGTCACGAGCGTGACGCTGCCGACGAGGAGCGCGATCCAGAGCTGAGCGATCGCGCCCATCGCGATCCACGACCCGATACACAAGAGCTCGATCGACGCCTCGGCGAGCCCGCTTCGCGCTGGGGCGATGGCCTGTCCGCGCGCCAGCTCGTCGCGCAGCTCGGCATACCGCGGCCACCGACGAGCACCGTGTTCTGCAACACGCGCCGCCGCAGCGCCGTAGCGTCGTGGCGATGCACCTCCGGATCGATGCGCTCCGCATGCGACGAACGATCGCATGCGGCGTACTTTGCGTAAATACTATGGTTCGGCTATTTAGCGTCCGCCGACGAGCGCCGACGAGAGCGGCCCGCGCTGGCGCGCGTCGATGAGCAGCACCAGCGCGCAGAAGAGCGCCGCCGCGATCGCGCCGAACCCCAGGCGAATCAGATCGCAGGTGGGCTCGATCGCCGCCGGCGCGCTCGGCACGCGGCGCAGGATCCACGCCGCCACGCCGAAGGTGAGCGACGCGCAGAGCGCGCCCCACCAGACGTCGACGAGCAGCACGCCCCGCGACGGGGGCGGCGGCTGCTCGCTCTCGCGCCACAGCGTCTTCATCGATCGCGGGATATGCACGGGCGCCAGCCACATGAGCGCAGTCCACGCGGGCGAGCGCGCCTCCGTCGAGCCGAGCGCGCGCAGGTTCCGCCACGCCTGCGCCACCCACCCGAGCGCGAGCACCAGCCCGACGAGCGCGACGCTCCCCTGCGCGGGCGCGAGCTGCCCCACCAGCGCCGCGCGCCCCAACACCTTGCCCAGCGTCATCACGCTGTCGCCGACGAGACCGACGGTGGCGAACGCGATCAGCGTCGCCGACAGCCAGCGACGCTGACGAAACTCCGGAGGGGGCTCTCCCAAGCTCAGCGACGGAAGATCGACTTCAGCGCGTACTTGGTCGTCGCTCGCATCATGTCGGCGAGCGAGGTGGTGAGCGGGATCTCCTTCGGGCAGACCTCGACGCAGTTCTGCGAGTTGCCGCAGCCCTGGATCCCGCCCGGCTCGACGAGCGCCTCGAGCCGCTCGTCGCAGTGCATCGCCCCCGACGGGTGCAGGTTGAAGAGGCGCGCCTGGTTGATCGGCGCCGCGCCGATGTAGTCGGAGTGCGGGCCGTAGTTCGGGCAGGCCTCCATGCAGCAGCCGCAGGCCATGCAGCGCGACAGCGCGTAGCGCGTCTCGGCGAGCTCCGGCGAGTAGCGCGGCCCCGGGCCGAGGTCGTGCGTCCCGTCGATGTCGACCCAGGCGTGCACGCGCTTGAAGTCGTCGAAGATGCGGCCGCGATCGACGACGAGGTCACGGATGAGCGGGTACTTCGTCATCGGGCGCAGCTCGATCGGCTGCTCCTCGTTGTCGACGAGCGCCGAGCAGGCCTGCTTCACGCGCCCGTTCACGAGCATCGTGCAGCTCCCGCAGACCTCCTCCATGCAGTTCGCGTCCCACTGCACCGGCGCGACCGTCTTGCCGTCGCGGGTCTTGGGGTTGCGCTGAATCGCCATCAGCGCCGCGTGCACGTTGAGGTTCTGCTCCCAGGGGACCTCGAACTCCTCCCAGCGCGGCGGCGCGTCGGGGGTGTCCTGGCGCTTCACCTTCAAAACGACCGTCTTCTTGTCGTTCGACATTTCTGTCTACTCCCTAGTGAGCCTGCATCGAGGGGCGCTTGTTGGCGTCGGGCGCGGCCGGCGCCGCCTTCCCCGACATCGGCGCGCCGCCGCCGGTGTAGTCGCGCTTGACCGGCTGGTAGAGCGACGCGTCGACGGGCTCCCAGTCGAGCTTGGGCCCATGGTTCGCCGCTGCGTCGTAGCGCGCCATCGTCGTCTTCATGAAGTGCTCGTCGTCGCGGTCCGGGAACTCCGGCTTGTAGTGCGACCCGCGCGACTCGTTGCGGGTGAGCGCCCCGACGGTGATCGTGCGCGCGAGCACCAGCATGTTCCACAGCTGGCGCATGAACATGAGCGACTGGTTCGCCGTCTTGTTCGTGTCGAGGACCGAGCACTTCTTCCAGCGATCCATCATCTGGACGATCTGGTCGTCGACCTCTTTCAGCTCGGCGTTCTTGCGCACCACCGTCACGAAGGCGGTCATCTTCTGACCGAGCTCCCACCAGATCTGGTAGGGGTTCTCGGTGCCGTTCATCTTGGCGATCTGACCGAAGTACAGGTCGTCCATCTGCTTGCGCGCGCCCTCGAAGGCCGACTCCGGCGCATTGCCCGCCGCCTTGAAGTCGCCCGACGAGGCGTAGGCCACCATCTTCGGCCCGCAGACCAGCCCGCCGTAGAGGCAGCTGATGAGCGAGTTGGCGCCGAGGCGGTTGGCGCCGTGGTACTGGAAGTCGACCTCACCGACGGCGAAGAGGCCCGGGATGTTGGTCATGTGGTCGTAGTCGACCCACAGCCCGCCCATCGAGTAGTGCACCGCCGGGAAGACCTGCATCGGGACCTTGCGCGGGTCCTCGCCGACGAACTTCTCGTAGATCTCGACGACGCCCTCGACACGGTGGGCGATCTCGTCGGGGCCGCGCCCCTGCGAGACCTCGCGATCGGGATTGACGATGTCGAGATAGACCGCGTCGCGCCCGCCGATGCCGAGGCCCTTGTCGCGGACGGCGTGGAAGATCTCGCGCGAGGCGACGTCGCGCGGGACCAGGTTTTTGTATTTGGGGTATTTCTCCTCGAGGAAATACCAGCGCTCCGATTCCGGGATATTCAGCGGATTGCGGGTATCGCCGGCCTTGCGCGGCACCCACACGCGCGCGCCCTCGCCGCGCAGCGACTCGGAGATCAGGCGCAGCTTGTCCGGCCCGGCGATCGCCGTCGGGTGGACCTGAATGAACTCGCCGTTGGCGTAGATCGCGCCCTGTTGATAGACGACCGAGGCCGCGGTGCCGGTGTTGACCTGGCTGTTGGTCGACTTGCCGAAGATGATGCCCGGGCCGCCCGTCGCCAGCGCGACCGCCGCGGCGGGGAACGTCTCCAGCTTCATCTTCGCGAGGTCCATCGCCACGATGCCGCGGCAGCGCCCGCTGTCGTCGAGGACCGCCTGCACGAACTCGTGGCGCTCGAAGCGGCGCACCTTGCCGGCGACCTCCCAGCGGCGCACCTGCTCGTCGAGCGCGTAGAGGAGCTGCTGCCCGGTGGTGGCGCCGGCGAACGCCGTGCGGTGGTGCAGCGTCCCGCCGAAGCGGCGGAAGTCGATGAGCCCCTCCGCCGTGCGCGAGAAGGGCACGCCCATTCTGTCAAGCAGATAAATGACGCCCGGCGCGCCGTAGCACATCGCCTTCACCGGCGGCTGGTGCGCGAGGAAGTCGCCGCCGCGCACCGAGTCGAAGGTGTGGATCTCGGGCGAGTCGCCCTCGCCTTTGGTGTTCACCGCGCCGTTGATGCCGCCCTGCGCGCACACCGAGTGCGAGCGCCGGAAGGGCACGAACGAGAAGGCGTCGACCTCGTAGCCGGCCTCGGCGATCTTGACGATCGTCATCAGGCCCGCGAGGCCGCCGCCGACGACGATGAATCTGGGCTTCTCGACATTCGGCATCGGTGGTCAGGCTCCCATCTTGTGAAACGCGAGCAACGTCACCAGCCCCGCGGCGAAGAGCGCCACGCCGACGAGGCCGCACAGCATCCCGCTCAGTCGCTGCGAGCGGGGAGAGATCGTGAGGCCCCAGTGGATTCCGACATTCCAGAGGCCGTTGGCGAAGTGATAGACCGCGGCGCCGGTCCCGACGACATAGAGCCAGATCACCGGGATGCCGAGGTGCGCCTCGGCGAGGTAGCTCTGCATGTAGCTGGCGGACACGAGCGGCGTGCCGTCGGGGGCGTGCTGCCAGAGCGGGTTGTCGGGGTGCACGAGCGGCGCGAGGCGCGTGTTGTAGACGTGATAGGCGATGTAGACGAGGAGGAGGGCCCCCGACACGCGCTGCAGCAGGTAGGTCCAGTTGCGCAAAAAGCCGTACTGGCCGTTGTTCGGGCGCGCGCCCTTGGCGACGAACAGGCCGTAGCCCGCGTGATAGAGGAGCGGCAGCGCGACGACGGCGAGCTCGGCGAGGAGAATGAGCGGGTTCGTCTGGAGATCGACGACGACGCCGTTGAAGCGCTCGGCGCCGCCGGGGCCGACCGCCTTGAAGTTCGAGTAGAAGTGCTCGAGGAGGAAGGCGCCGATCGGCAGGAACCCGGTCAATTCGAACAGCTTGCGCGCCAGATATTGGCGGCGGGTCCTGGGGAGCAGCGGAGCGGCGTTCGCGTGAGCCATCTCTCGGGTTCAGTCTCGACGGAAAGTTGCGGCGAGTCTCGTCGTAGGGGTCTGTAATGTCAAGGCTGCGGCGCGCCATACCAGAACGGTTCGACCAGCATCGCGCCGGGTCAGAGGTCACCGCGTGGTAGTGTCCGCACGTGAGCGAGCACGAAGCGCCGAAGGGCTCCGTTCACTCGCCCCCTCAGAAGGCGAGCCCCGCGCTGGAGCCCGAGCGTGACGGCGGTGTCGGCGGGCGCGCCGGCGCCGCGTCGGTGTTCTCCGAGCGGGCGCGAGCGATGGAGGGCGTCCGCTTCCGCGCGACGGGGGGCCGCGAGGGGACCGGACCGTCGGCACACGCCGGGGACGAAGGAGGGCGACACGCTGATCGCCCACGAGCTCACCCACGTCGTGCAGGGCGGCGGCGGAGGCGTTCATCGCAGCGCCGAGGACAAGGGCGGCGACGGTGGCGCCGAGGCGAAGCAGGGCGGCGGTGCGGGCGAGCTCGAGACCTCGAAGCCGGACGAGCCCGCCGAGCAGGAGGCGGACGCCGTCTCCGAGAAGATCGGCGCCGAGCTCCACGACGACAAGAAGGGTGGCGCGAAGAAGGAGACCGGCAAGAAGGGCGCCGGCGACGAGAAGGGCGCCGGCGACGGTGAGGGCAAGGAAGATTCTGTCAAGCAGAAACCTGCGCCGATCGCCGCCAAGGCGGATCTCGGCCGCCTGTTCGGCGCCTGGCAGGAGTTCAAGGACCTGCCGAACGACAAGAAGGCGCCGACGACCGACCCGTCGCACCCGCACCTCGTCGAGCTCGGCATCACCAACATGGGCCCCTACCGCTACACCCCACGGACCGGCGCGTTCGACTACGTTCCGCCGGCGGCGGACCTCAACAAGCTGTGGACCGACACCGAGACGACGACCACCTACCAGCCGGAGGCGCCGCCCAAGCCGCAGCCGCAGGCGACCGCGGCGAGTCTTTCCGCTCCTGCGGATTCGTGTCCGCGTGTAGACGCCCGAGACCACGCCGCCGATCATGCCGAACGCGGCGCGTAGCGCGACCTCCTGGCGCGACTTCATCTCGCTCGACGAGGAGATACAGTGCCGCTTGACGTTGTGCGCGTCCTGGGCGGCGCCGCGCGTGTCCTCGTCGACGACACCGGTGAACTTACGCGGCGTCTTCCCGTCGTCGACCTTGAGGATCGCTTCGATGCCGGGACCGAACTTCTCCTTGGCCTTGGCGATGCGGGCGGCCTGGCGAACGGCAAGGACGCCAAGCCGCCGGCGCTCACCACCGACGGTTCGGCGGCGGCGGCGGGGATCACGATGCGCGTCCTCGCCGATCCAGGCGCGAACAACGGCGGCTGGATCCTCCATGCGGCGTGGCCGGTCTAAAGGACGAACATGAGCGACCTCACCGACGAGGAGTATCTGGCCCTCGACGAGATGGTCGACGAGGACTCGCGCGCGCGGCGCGCCGATCCACTCGCCTTCTTCGCCGAGGTGATCGCGCTCCTCGCCAACAACACCGTCGAGGGGTTCCTCAAGATCTGGCGGACGAAGGCAACGTACTACCGGTGGTTCGCAGACGACGGCCTCTACTGCTTCGAGCAGGTGGTGGCGCATCCGCCGCCCGACCTGATCGAGCGGCTTCGGACGCACGCCGGCATCACGCTGAACCACGTGAGCCCGACGGAGATCCGGCCCTACTCGCACGACGAGGTGGTGGCCTGGCTGCGCGAGCTGACCGGGCAGATGCGCGCGATCGCTGACGAGACCGCGCCGGCCCGCGGCTGAGCGGGGAGGGGCGGCGGGGCGGTCGCGTACTTCGGGGATGAGCCTCGAGCCCCTGCGCCGGCCGTTCTCGCGCGGCGACGTCACGATCGTCGTGGTTGGATGCGTGGTGATTGGCGTCGGTCTCGCCATCCTCCTCTGGGGGCTCGCGCCCGAGATGGGGGCCGTCGGTGGGTACGGCGGTTACTAGCCTGGGGGTGGCGCTGGTCGCCGCCGGGCTGTGCGTGCCGCTCGAGCGGCTGGTGTCGGGGCGCGGGCCGCGGCGGCGCGGGATCGCGCGCGATCTCGCGTTGTATGCGGTGAACAGCGTCGCCGTCGTCCTCGCCGTGGGATTGTTGCTGGACATGATCTCGCGACCGCTGCCGTGGCGGGGCGCGCCCGACGCGCTGCCGTGGGTGGCGCGCCTCCTGATCGTCGTCGCCGTCGGCGAGCTGGCCGCCTATGGCGCGCACCGCGCGGCGCACGCGCTCCCGTTGCTCTGGCGGTTCCACCGCCTGCACCACGATCCCGCGCACGCGCTCGACGCGTTGGCGCGAGACGATAATCGATGACCAGCGCGCGCAGCCCGGCGGCGAGGGCCACGCGGGCGACGAGGCCGCGGTAGTTGCGCGGCGACGCGCTCGAGTACCAGCCGCCATGGAGATAGAGCAGCACCGGGCTCCGCTCGTCGACGCCGCTCGTCGGGATCACCCACTCGCCGGGGACGCCGCCGACGGTGGTCGGCTCGACGCGCACGCGCTTCAGGAGCGGGTCGGGCATCCCGCGCCGCTCCCACGCCGCCCCCTGCTCCGACGGCGGCAGGCGGCGCACCTCGCGCTCGGCGCGCTTGAGCGCGTCGGCGAACGCCTCGAACTGGAGCGACCAGCCACGCCGGAGCGGCCGCCCGACGATCCGCCGCCCGACGGTGCGCGCCAGCGCCCCCACCAACCCGAAGACCATCCCCGCCTTCGCCATGCGCTCATCTTACCCGCGGCGCGCTGGGTCACCCGCCTCCATGCGCGCGTCGGCGTGGACGCGCAGGGCCTCGTCGTCGAGCGGGGCCATTTTTCGCTAGACGTAGCCCCAGCGACGGCGGAGCAGCCACTCGAGCGACAGGCAGACGGCCGCGATGGCGAGCGTCCACCAGCCGCTCCAGATCTCGACGTCGCGGTGGCGGTTCACGCGTACCACGCGCGGCTCCGAGAACTTGAGCCCCTCGAGCGAGGCGCCCGGCGCGAGGAGCTTGCCGCCGGTGGCGGCGGCGACGCGACGGAGGAGGCCCTCTTCGGCCTCGGGCTCCTCGAGCTCGCGCCCGGCGCCGCGCACGACGAAGACCTCGTCCTCGCTGGTCGGGCGCCCCGCCAAGGTCGCGCTCGCGGTGGCGCGGTAGCCGCCCGGCGGCGGCGGATCGAGCTCGATGACCAGCTCGCCCTCGTCGTCGGTAACCCCCGACTTCGCGGTGAGCGGCTGCGGGCGCTCGCCGGGCGACGCCACTTTCGTGATAGACAGATTCACCGACACCCCGCCGAGCGGCCGGTAGTCGGTCGACAGCGCGCGCACCGTCAGGCGCACCTTCTGCCCCGGGCGGTACTCGGGCGCCGACGACTCGACGCGCAGGAACGACAGCGCCGGGTCCTTGATCAGCCAGCGGATGGCGCTCTCCCAGAACAGCTGGTACGCGCGCTGCGCCGCGCGCGCATCGCCGCCGCAGCCCGCGCCCGTCGGGTCGTCGCAGGCGCCGCCGGCTCCGCGGAAGGCCCAGCGCCACGACGAGTCCGAGGTGAAGGTGAGGACGCGCCCCTTGCCCGCCTCACCGACGGCGAGCACCGGCAGCGGCTTGCCGTCGGCGTCGCGCAGCCGCGGGTGCACGCCGAGCACCGTCGCGCCGGGGCGCGCGCGCGTCACCAGATTCGTCCCGCCGAGCTCCGGCAGCCGCGCCCAGCGCGCCGCGTTCTCCTCGACGTCGAGGCGCAGCGCCGTCAGCGGGTGGCCGCGCCCCTCGGGCGTGAGCTGCAGCCGGAAGGGCGCCGGATCGACCAGCCTGTCCGCCGACACCGTCGGTCCGCCCGGCGGCAGCTCGACGGGGAGCTGCGCCTCGACCGGCGTCCCGGCCCACCCGCCGAGCGTGAAGCTGAGATCGCCGCCCAGCATCGCCATGCCCCCGCCCTCGTCGACGAACTTCTTGATCTCGTCGAGGTACTGCCCGATGCCGTAGGGGCCGAAGTTGAAGTTCTGGATGAAGATGACGTCGAAGCTGCGCAGCTGCTCCGAGAAGAGCTCGTCGGTGGGGAAGGGGATCAGCGACAGTTCGTCGGTCGACACCGCCTCGACGTCCTCGGGCGTGCGCAGGATGAAGAACGAGATCAGGTCGACGTTGGGGTCGTGCTTGAGCAGCGTCCGCAAGAAGCGCTCGTCCCACGACGGCCGCCCCGCGACGAGCAGCACGCGCACCTTGTCGCGGATGACGCGCAGGAGGAAGGTCCGCGTGTTGTTCTCGCGGATCGACTCCCCCTCGAGGACCGGCGTGGATATTTCGTAGACGAATTTTCCCACGCGGTCGGGCGTGAAGAAGAACGACACGCGGTAGTCCGACTGCCCGGGGCGCACGGTGATCGAGGTCGTGCGCAGCGGCTCGCCGTCGCGCGAGAGCGTCACCGGCAGCGCGCGGTCGGCCCACGCCGCCTGCGCCTCGGCGCCGACGACGCGCACCACCGCCTCGATCTTCACCGCGGTGCGGACGAAGGCGAAGTCATCGGCGAGGACGCGCGCCACCGCCACGTCGCGCAGGCCCGGGCGCCCGCTCCAGGCGGCGTGCACCGGGGCGTCGAGCCCGCGCAGGAAGTCGAGCGCGTCGGCGTCGAGCTCGCCCTCGCGCGCCGCGGCCAGCCGCGCGTTGTCGACACCGTCGGAGAAGACCACGATCCCGGCGAGGTCGCGCCCCTCGTAGCGCGCGCGCACCGCCGCCAGCGCGCCGCGCAGATCGGTCGCCTCCTCGCCCGGCGCGCTCGAGGTCGCCGCCGCGTCGGCGACGAGCGCCTCGTAGGTCGTCGGCGAGAGCCGCTCGCCGAAGGTGTAGAAGTCGAGCTTGTGGCGCTCGCGCAGCCCGTCGAGGGTCGGCTTGGCGGCGGCGAGCCAGCGACGGACGCGCGCGCGCCGCGTCTCCTGGCCCGCCTCCTCGGCGATGCGCATCGAGTCGCTGGCGTCGACGAGCACCGCCACGTGGTTGGGGACGCGCGTGACGCTCTGGAAGCGGATCGCCGGCTGGAGGAACAGCACCAGCGCCGCGTCGACGGCGCCGAAGCGCAGCAGCATGAGCGCCGCGCGCCGCCCGCGCCGCGTCTCGTTGCGCACCGCCCGCCACGACAGCCACAAGATCGCGACGGCGATCAGTCCGGCGAGAATTCCTCCCCAGCGCCCGAACGGCGACAGCGTGACCACCAACCATTCGTCGGTCGTCATCGCGACTGCCACTGGCGACGGCGCAGGATGAACGGCACGTGCACCTGGTCGCTCTTGTAGTCGAGGCAGAGCGCGTACATCGCGATGTTCACGCCGAGGCGGATCGACATCTCGCGCTGCGCCTCGCCGCCCGGGTAGACCGGGTGCTCCCAGCGCCCCATCCCGTCGCGCGACCAGGCGCCCTGCAGGTCGTTTTGTGAGTAGACAAGAACGAGCCGCCCGTCGTAGCTGACCCCCTCGAGGTAGGGCGCCGTCGCCACGCGCCCGACGGGCGTGCGCAGGAGATAGAACGTCTTGAAGAGCACGTGCTCCGACGGGATCTTCTCGAGCGGCTGGCGCGGGAAGAGGCGCGCGATCAGCGCCCGCGCGCTCTCGTCGAACGGCCCGCCGGCGCGCCCCTCGGCGTTGTCGACGACGAGGAGGCCGCCCTCCTGGAGGTGGCGCCGCAGCCGCCCCAGCTCCTCCTCCGACGGGAGCGGGAAGGCGCCGTCGCCCGACAGCACCAACAGCGGGTACTTCCGCAGCGCCGCCTCGTCGGAGAGCCGCACGCTGACCGGCTCGGCGACGGTCAGGATCGACGTCCGCTTCTCGATCTCCCAGGCCAGCCGCCGCGCCGCCGACGGGCGCGTGTTCCAGCGGCCGCCGTGGACGACCTGCGCGAAGGTCAGCTTGTCGTCGTCGCCGAACGCGCGCGCGTCGCCGGGCTGCACGAACGGCAGCGCGACGGTGAGGGCGAGGAGGGCGGCGCGGGCGCGGAGCACGATCTCAAGAAGATAGCAGCCTCGCCCTTCCTTGCGCCGCCAGGCGAGGGCGAGGGGCGGGGAGCCTCAGGATTCTGAGGCGCACGTCGCGCTCAAGTCCGCGGGATCGCTTGGCTGCGGGAGGGAACGGCGCTTGCTAACGTGAGCTCACATGCGTCTCTTCGTGTTGCTCCTCCTCGTCGCCGGCTGCCGCACCAACCCGCTCGTCGCGCCCGGCGGCGCCGACGGCGGCGCCCCCACCGACGACCTCGGGCGCCCGCCGAGCTACGACCTCGCCGCCGTCCGCTGCGACGGGCTCGACGAGGTCGTCGCCTCGCTCCTCAACGCCCCGCAGGCCTGCACCACCGAGGCCGACTGCACCACCGTCTCCACGCGCTGCGGCCTGCCGGGCCTCTGCGGCGCCCTCGTCTCGACGGCGACGGCGAGCGCGCTCCAGGCGCCGCTCTCGTCGTGGGACGCGCAGGGCTGCGGAAACGCCATCGACTGCGTCCCCTGCCCGCTCCAGCCCGACCGCGCCCCCGCCTGCCTCGGCGGGCGCTGCCGCCCGGCGCCCACCACCTGCGAGGAGATCCGCACGCTGTACGACGCGCTGATCGCGTCTAGCGCAAATTACTGCGGCAGCGCCACCGACTGCGTGACCACCACCGGCCCCTGCGGCCTCGACGACTGCCGCATGGTCTACTCGCGCGCCGTCGAGAACGAGGTCCGCCAGCTCACCGGCTGGTGGGGCGCGCTGAGCTGCCCCTGGAACGGCGGCGCCTGCGCCCGCTGCAAGGCGCCCGATCCCGCCGTCTGCAGCGCCGGCCGCTGCCAGTAGCGCCGCGCCCGCTATCCCGCGATCACCGTCGCGAGCTGCGCCAGCGTGTCGTCGGCGATGGCCCGCACGCGCGCCCTTCCACGCCCGCAGCCGCGCGTTCGGCTCACGGTCGCTGGCGAGGAGCCGCGTCATCATCGTCGGCGTGAGCGTGCTCATCCCCGCCGATCATGTATGATCCGGCGCCGGGGATCCAGCGACGATGGCGACGACGACTCTCGAGGGTGCGCACCTCCTCTTGACCGGGGGAGCGGGCTTCATCGGCTCCCACCTCGTCGAGCGGCTGGCGGCGAAGAACCGCATCCGCGTGCTCGACACCTTCCGGCGCGACGCGCTCCGGCCGGCCGGGCTCGACCGCCTCCCGTCGGTGGAGGTGATGCAGGGCGACGTGATGGACGCCGCCAGCGTCGCCAAGGCGATGGACGGCATCGACCACGTCGTCCACCTGGCCTCGATCGCCGGCGTCGACACCGTCATGAAGCAGCCGGCGCTGACGATGAAGATCTCGCTCCTCGGGACCGCCAACGTCCTCGAGGCGGCGCTGGCGACCGGCCGCTGCAAGCGCTTCATCGATTTCTCGACGAGCGAGGTGTTCGGCCGCTACGCCTACCACGTCACCGAGTGGGATGTCTCGACCATCGGCGCCGTCGGGGAGGCGCGCTGGACCTACGCCGTCGCCAAGCTCGCCACCGAGCACCTGGCGATGACCTATCACAAGCAGTACGGCTTCCCCGCCGTCGCCGTGCGCCCCTTCAACATCTACGGGCCGCGCCAGGTGGGCGAGGGCGCCGTCCACCACTTCATCGTGCGCGCGCTGCGCGGCGATCCGCTGAGCGTCCACAACGACGGCTCGCAGATCCGCGCCTGGTGCTACATCGACGACATCGTCGACGCCATCGAGCGCGCGCTCGTCGACGAGCGGGCCATCGGCCACAGCTTCAACATCGGCAACCCGCGCTCGACCGTCACCATCTACAACCTCGCGCGCGAGATCGTGCGCCTGTCGTCGTCGGGCTCGCGCGTCGAGCTGGTCCCCTGGCCGCACCCCGACGTCGAGCTGCGCGTCCCGTCGGTGGGCAAGGCCAAGGAGCTCCTCGACTGGTCGGCGCGCGTCGACCTCGAAGAGGGGCTCCTCCGCACCATCTACTGGTACCGCAACCAGAAGTGACCCGATCAGACGATGACGCGCCGAGAGCTCACCATTTGCGTATCGAATCGCGACGAGGCCGAGGGGGCGGAGGCCCAGTTCTGGGCCGAGCGATCGCTCGGCGAACGGCTCGCCGCGGTCGAGGTACTCAGAGGCCTGCATGACGGAGCTTCACGACGACTGGAGAGAGTTCTTGCGGTTGTTGATCGCGCACCGCGTGAAGTTCCTCGTCGTTGGAGCGCACGCGCTCGCCGCGCACGGAAGACCTCGATTCACCGGTGACCTCGATGTGTTCGTTGAGCCGTCGGTCCCGAATGCTCGGCGCATCCTCGCCGCGCTCGACGAGTTTGGATTCGGAGCCGTGAACGTCACCGTCGACGATCTGACCTCGCCAACCCGTGTGATCCAACTCGGACAGCCACCAGTTCGGATCGACCTCTTGCCAGGGATCTCCGGGGTGTCATTCGATCGTGCTTGGCGGGGCCGCATGCGTGGCGTGGTCGCTGGACTCCGGGTCAATTTCATCGGGCGCGCCGAGTACCTCGCGAACAAGCGTGCGGCCGACCGGCCAAAAGATCGCGCCGACTTGGCGCTCCTCTCGGAAGGCGGACCAAAGAAACGGAAGCGGAAGCAGCGATGAGCGGCAGCGACGAGATCGTCATCGCAGCGGACAAGCTGCAGAAGGAGTTCCGGCTCGGCTTCTTTCGCAAGCGCGTGAGCGCGGTGAAAGAGGTCAGTTTCGACGTCCGGAAGAATGAGATTTTCGGATTTCTCGGGCCGAACGGCGCCGGGAAGACGACCACCATCAAGATGCTGATGGGGCTCATTTTTCCGACGGGCGGCGAGGCGCGCATCTTCGGCGAGCGCGTGCCGTCGATGGCGGCGCGGCGGCGGCTCGGGTTCCTCCCCGAGAATCCCTACTTCTACGATTATCTGTCCGGCGAAGAATTGCTGGACCTCATGGGGCGGCTCTTCGGCCTTGAGCGGCGCGAGCGGCGGCGGCGCGCGCAGGCGCTCCTCGAGCGCGTCGGCCTCGGGCGCGCCGGGCAGGCGGGGCTGCCGCTGCGCAAGTACTCGAAGGGGATGCTGCAGCGCCTCGGCCTCGCGCAGGCGCTGATCAACGACCCCGAGCTGGTCGTCCTCGACGAGCCGATGAGCGGGCTCGACCCCATCGGCCGCAAGGAGGTGCGCGACCTCATCGCCTCCTTGCGCGACGACGGCAAGACGGTGCTCTTCTCGACGCACATCCTCTCGGACGCCGAGCTGCTCTGCGATCGCGCGGCCATCGTCGTCGGCGGCACGATGCGCGGCGTGGGGACGCTGGAGACGCTGCTCTCGCCGAAGCTCCTGCACACCGAAGTCGTCGTCGAGAGCGACGCCGGCAAGGAGGTCCTGCGCCTCGCGCCCGACGTCGACCCGAGCGCCGAGCTCGGCAGGCTCCTCGCCGCCGGCAAGCGCGTGGTCAGCGTGACCCCGCGCCGCGAGTCGCTCGAGGACCTCTTCGTCCGCGAGGTCGAGTCGGGCGACACCGGCATGGGCGCCGGCCACGCTCACGCGAAGGAGGCGGCGTCGTGACCAGCGTAGCGGCGCGACACCGCGCGACCGAAGCGGCTCGTCCTTGCACGACGTGGGCGCGCGGGGTCGCGCGACGCGGAGCGAGAAAACCATGATCGGGCGCGTGTTGGCCATCGCCATCAACACCTTCCGCGAGGCGACGCGGAACAAGGTCCTCTATTCGCTGCTCTTCTTCGCCGTCGCGCTCATCGCCTCGGCGCTGGCGCTCGGGCAGATGTCGCTGCACGAGGAGGCGCGCGTCACCCGCGACCTCGGCCTCGGCGGCATCGCGCTCTTCGGCGTGCTCATCGCCATCTTCGTCGGCGTCAACCTGGTCTATAAAGAGCTAGACAGAAAAACCGTCTTCGTCCTCATCCCCAAGCCGCTCCACCGCCACGAGCTCATCGTCGGGAAGTTCGCCGGGATGGCGCTCACGCTGGCGGTGCAGATCGGCATCATGTCGGCGGTGCTCTTCGGCGTCCTCGCCATCCAGGGCGTCGGGCTCGACGAGGGCGGGGCGGTCCTGCGGGCGATCGTGCTCACCTTCGCCGAGGTCGTGGTGGTCACCGCGATCGCCGTGCTCTTCTCCAGCTTCTCGACGCCGTTCCTCTCGGGCGCCTTCACGCTCGGCATCTTCATCGTCGGGCGCTCCCTGCCCGAGCTGCGCGGCCTCATCGCCAAGCTCGACGACGGCGGCCTTCGCGCGGTGCTGAACGGCGCCACCCACCTCTTCCCCGACCTGCACCTTTTCGCGGTGTCGGGCTCGATGCTCGACGGCAAGCGCGTCACCGTGCACGCCGCCTTCGTCGACTGGAGCTACGTCGCCACCGCCTCCGGCTACGGCCTCCTCTACGCCGCCGCCGCGCTCACGCTGGCCGCGCTGCTCTTCACCCGCCGCGATTTCGTCTAGCGGAAATCTCCGCCCGCGCGCCGACGGCCTCGGCCATCCGCGCGACCTCGATGCGCGTGTCTCCGTCGGCCGTCGACGGCAACTGCACCACGATCGGCGCCGGCAGGGCGTTGGCGCGGAGCAGCACCGCGAGATCCTCCACCAGCGAAGGGACCATCACGGTCGCCTCGATGCGCGTCCCGCTCGGTCCGCGCCGGACGTTCAATCGGTATTCGAGGGTCGTCTTCCCGGCCGAGACCAGCTCGAACGACGCCGGGTCGAGCCGGTCGAGCGCGCCGAGCAGCATCGTCCCCATCCTCTCGCCGTCCGCGACGGTGAGGCGTACACGCCGCAGCGATTCGAGCCCCTCGCGCCGCGCCAGCCGCGCGAGCTGCGACGGCTCGAGTGGCTCGGACAGCCCCACCTCGACGAGCGGACGGCGCAGCGGCCGCTCGGCCAGCTCCCACAGCGCGCCCACGGGCAGGCGCCAGATCGTACGGAGCGCGCGCATCGCGGGATCGCGGAGCAGCGCCATCAGCGTCGGCGCCGACGAGGCCAGCGCGCCGACGTCGAGCTCCTCGCACGTCGCCCACTCGCGATGGCCCACGATGGTGTCGATGCCGCGCGCGAGCAGCGTCCCCGCGGCGAAGAAGCCGCGCTCGAATCGGGTGCGCTTGTCGTCGAGGATCTTGCCGCGGCCGAGCGGCCCGAGCCACGCCTTCTGCCACGTCCCGAGGAGCTTGCGCTCGCGCAGCGACGGGGGCTCGCCGGTCCGCGCGCGCTGGAGCTGGAGCGCGAGGAAGTCGCCGCGCGGATCGCCGCGCTCTTGGAGCCAGTCGGCGTAGATCTGGCGCGGCTCGTCGGCCTCGGGCGTCTCGTAGACCGCGGCCAGGAGCGCCTCGCCGTCGTCGCTGGCTGCGCCGCCGTCGCCGGTCATCCCGCGCACGCGCGCCGCCACCTCGTCGATGGCCGCGCGCTCGCCGTCGGTGAGCGCGCGCGGCGCCCCCGCCCTCTCGAGGGCCGCGGTCACCTTGCGCAGCTTGATTTCGATCATCTCGGTCCGCTCGCTCCCGACGAGCGGCATGAGGCGCGCGCGCACGCCGGCGATGGTCTCGTCGGCGCGCGGATCGGCGCAGGCGGCGATGACGTCGGCGACGAGCGTCCAGAAGGGCATCGTCGACCGCGCCGACCAGGGCAGGGCGCCCACCAGCTCGAGGAGCCCGCGCGACAGCCGCGGGTCGGGGGCGAACGCGCGCAGCGCCTCGACGCGCCGGCGCGCCTCCTCGATCTTCTCGTTGCCGATCCCGTCAAGCAGAAATTCGAGGTCGGCCGCGTGCCCGCCCGCCGCCAGCGCGTCGAACTGTCGCGCCCGCGCCGCTGCCGTCTTGGCCTCGATGCCACGCCCGCGCGCGCGCACCCGCACCCAGCGCGAGAGCGCGTCGAGCGCGTCGGCCAGCGCGGGCGCGCGCGTACGACGCCACTCCTCGACGAGGAGGGCGATGGCGTCGTCGGGCTTGCCGGAGTCGAGGGCGAGGAGGGCCGCGTGACTGCTCACGCGGCGATGATACGGAAGAGGAGGGGGAAGCTATCTCAGCGCAGCGTGCACTTGTTGTTGATGCAGGCGAGCGTGCGCGAGTCGACGGCGCAAGGCTCGGCGAAGCAGGCCACCGGGTTCGCGCAGGTCGGCGGCGTCTCGAACTTCCCGTGCGCCTCGCAGGCGCAGCCGCCGCAGTAGTTGTCGACCTTCACGCAGTCGGCGACGGTGTTGCAGTTCCCGCCGTCGGGGACGCACGAGCAGACCGACGCGTCGCCGTTCCAGTGCGTGCCGTTGATGCAGAAGGTGGTGTTCACCGGGCAGTCGCACGCCTTGGTCGTCGCGTTGTAGACGCCGCGGCCCGGGCAGACCGGATCGGCGACGCACGAGACCGCGTTGCCGACCGCCTCGCAGTGGGTGCCGGCGGCGCAGCGGACGCTGTCGCAGAGGCTGGTGCAGGCGCAGACCGACGGGTCGCCGTTCCAGTGCGTGCCGGCGATGCAGAAGGTGTTGTTCGGCGGGCACACGCAGGCGTTCGTCGTCGCGTCGTAGCGGCCACGGCCCGGGCAGGTCGGGTCGGCCACGCACTGCGGCTGCGGGTAGCAGGGCGCCTTGATGCAGGTGACCTGGACGAGCTCACAGTGCGTGCCGGCGGCGCAGCGGACGGCGTCGCAGGTCGGCGCCGCGCAGCTGTTCGTCGAGTCGCTACGGTAGTAGCGGACGAAGGAGGGCGCCGGGCGCGGCTTGGCGAGCTTCACCAGCGCGTGCGGCTTGGTGAGCGCCTGCGTGACGAAGCAGTCGGGGCCGGGCGAGACGAGCGAGGTGGTGACGTTGAGGGTGCGGCCGGCGAGCGCGACGCGCGCGACCGAGGCCTCGAACCCGCCGGTGCGCTTCACGCCGGCCGAGTAGAAGACCACCCACTCCTTCGAGAAGTCGACGTCGCGGGGCGCGTCGTGGCCGAAGTAGGCCTTGTACGAGCCGCTCGTCGTGAAGAGCTTGCGGGTCTCGGTCTGGCCGACCGAGCCGATGTCGTCGTCGAAGGCGGTGAAGGCGATCGACAGGCTGTCGGCCTTCTCGTCGGCGGCGGCGTCGGAGACGGCGGCCTCTTCGACGGGCGAGTTGTCGTCGGGGGCGCCACAGCCGGCGACGAGCGAGAGGGAGACGACGGAGATGCAACCCAGGTTGCGCAGAAGGTTCAGGCTCATGCGCGCGCCGCTCAGCAATGACCGTACCGAAGATCGCGAGCAAGCTAACGAACGAGAATCGCTGTGAGCGAGTTCGTCGAATCGGCTGGAGTGGCTGGCTGGTCGGGGAGGCAGTGTGACAGAAGGGAACAGCGTCGCTCAGCCGAGCGTCGCTTCGAGCGCGAGCGCGGCGTCGCGGAGGAGCGCCTCGTCGGGCTCGTCGATGAGGCGGCGCGCGCGGACCTCGTCGAGGAGCGCGGCGTGATCGTCGCGCAGGCGGGCCAGGAAGCGCTCGACGAAGCGTGGGATCTGCGACGGCGGGAGCGCCTCGAGCGCGAGGACCGCCAGCAGGAGCGCGAGCTGCTCGACGGAGTCGACCGGATCGCCCGCGCGCGGCTGGAGGGCCGCCTGGGCCCGGCGCGCCTGGGTGAGCTCGGGGCCGAGCTCGGCGAAGGGGTCGCGGCGGTCGAGCTCCTCGAGCTGCGCGAGCAGCGTCACCAGCCGGCCGAGCCGCGCCTTGCCGCGGACGTCGATCGGCGGGCGCGCGCGCTTGGTGCCGAGGTCGGGGAGGAGCCCGCGCTGCGCGCGATCGAGATCGACGACGAGGTCCACGCAGTCGCCGCGCGCGCGCACCGTCGGGCCGGCAGACGTCGCGACGAGCGTGACGCTGCCGTCGGGGCCGGCCCAGGCGCGCGCCGCGAGCCGCCCGGCCTGCGTGATCGGCGCGCCGTGGTGCGGGAAGCGCGCCGCCAGCCGCAGCCAGAAGTGCAGCCCGTCGACGAGCACCACCACCTCGTATCCGCGCGCGCGCAGCGCCTCGCCGATGGCCATCGCCGCCCACGGCACCAGCCAGCGCCCCGCCGACGTGGCCCCCGCGCCGGTCACCGTCAGCGACGCGGGCGGCTGGTGCACGGCGCGCGGGCCGGCCGGCTGCGCGAGGATCACCCGGCGCCCGGCGGCGAGCTGGTGGCGCGCGATCGTGTCAAGCAAAAATGGCGCGCCACCGACGGTGAGCAGCGACGCGCCCGCGCGCGGCGCCAGCATGAGGTCGGACGCGAGGAGCCCGAGCGTGAAGCGCCGCGCCCGCGACGCCGGCAGCACCGACGGGGCGCGGGGGAACAGCGGCGCGCTGGCGTCGGCATCGATGGCGCCTCCGCCGTCGCGCGGCCGCCCGAGCGCGTCGATGGTGCGCCCGAGGAGCCCGTCGCCGGCCGGCACCTCCAGCCGCCCGCGCCGCCGCACGCGCGCCCCCACCGCCGGCCGCGCCGCATCGAGCGCCTCGAGCTCGACGTGCTCGGCGCGCAGCGCGGTCACCAGGCCGAGGCCGCCGCCGTCGAGCTCCACCACGTCCATCAGCCCGACGTCCGCCAGCCCATCCGCCCGCAGCAGCTCCCCCGCCGCGTCGAGGACCGTCCCCTCACCGCTCTCGCTCATCGCCATCGCCACGCCCGCCATCTTCGCACGCGCGCGGGGCGCGGCGACGGCCTCAGCGCGGGAAGGCTGTGATCGCGTTGCTGTCGGTGGTGGTGGTGGGCTGCGCGTTGAGGACTCCGGTCACCGCGCCGCCGCTCACGCGGATGCGCCCGTCGGCCCCCGCGCCTCCCATGCCGCCGGCGACCACTCCGCCGTCCCCGGCCGGACCGTCGACGCCCGCCTTGCCCGCGCCTCCGACGGCGACCAGCTGGTGGCCGGCGCGCAACGTCACGCTGTTGCCGGAGATCACGATGCTGCCGCCCGAGCCGCCGCCGCCGCCGCCGCTCAGCGCCGCTCCGGTCGCAGCCTGGCCGTCGTTGCCCGAGACGTCGATCTTGCCGCCGAGCGTGATGCTGTTCCCGAGGAGGACGATGGCGCCACCGCCGGCGCCGCCCTTGCCGCCGCCCGAGCCGCCGCCGCCGCCCCCGCCCGACCCGAAGTGCACCGGGGTGATCGTGGTCGCGCCGTACTGCGCGCCGCCGCTCCCGAGGCCGGGCCCGGTCCCGTCGGTGCCAGCGCGCGCGTAGCCGGCGCCGCCGCCCCCGCCGCCCGGCGAGGTCCCTGCGCCGCCGCCGCTGGCAATTCCTGATTGACGAGATTGTCCGCCCATGTTGGCGAGGCCGCCGAAGCCGCCGTAGCCGCGCCAGTCGATGGTCCCCTGGATGGTCATCGACGTCTTGGCGAGGAACACCGGGATGCTCGCGCTCGCCGGATCGGGCGACACCATCACCGTCGACGGAATGACGAGCTGATCGAAGCCCCACATCGCGACCGGCGGTCCGCCGCTCGGCTGCGCGACGTTGGTGAAGCCGGTCGCGCCGGCGGTGACGATCTGCTTGGTCGTCGCGCCGACGAGGCGCATGGTCCCGGTCTCGGTGTTGACCTGGAGCGTGCCCGTCTCCCCCGTGAGGTCGACGACCCCGAGCGCGCCGCTGCCGACGAACGCGGTCGCCATCATGCCCAGGTCGCCCGTCGTCATCATCGAGAGATCGGGCGACGGCCCCGAGGCGGAGGTGCGGCACACGCCGTCGATACACAGAAAGCCCTGCGGGCAGAGCATCGACACGCCGCAGGTGAAGTCGCCGTCCTTGAGCTTCGGTGCGTAGCAGCCGAATGCGGCGAGGAGCGCGACCAGCGCGAGGGCGCGCATCAGAACGCTCCCGCGACGGTGAAGGCGGCACCCGAGAAGCCGACGCGCACCGCCTCGGGGGCGGCGCGATCGCGCTTGACGCCGACGGCGAGCAGCGCGGCCGCCGTGACGACCGCCGCGCCGCCGACCGCGTACGCCGCGATCGCCCCCGTCTGCGCCCCCTGCCCGAGCGACTCGGCGTCGCGCAGCTCGGGGGTGAACTCGCCGCGGACGGCCTGCTCGACCTTTTGCGACTGCGCGACCGCGACCCCCGACAGGGCGCCCCCCGCGATCAGCCCCGCGGCCCCGATGGCGAACAGCGCGTAGCTGGCCCGCTTGAGCCCGCGACCGCTCGGCCGCTCCGTCGCTGGCGTCGTGGTCCGTGGCGCCTCGGTGCCGCCGGTCGTCGACGCGGCGGTGCTGTTCGTCGTGGTCGGGCTCGTCGTCGTCCGCGGCTCGCTCGGCTTGGGTGGCTCCGCCTGCTCGATCGGCGTCGACGGCGGCATCGTCTTCGCGGTCTCCTGCGTGCGCCGGACCTGCTCGGTCAGCTCGGCGATCCACTGCTCGATCTCACCGCGTCGCGCGGTCGGCTCGCGGCGGAGATAACTCCGGTAAAAGAACAGCGCCTTTTCGGCGTGTCCGGCCAATCGATGGGATTGCGCGATATTGAAGAGGAGCGCGGGATCGCCGGTCAGGTCGTACGCCTTTTGGAAGTCGACCGAGGCGTCGTCGAACCGGCCTGTGTCATATTTGCGCGTTGCGCTCTCGTAGAGTCGTCGCGCCTGGAGCTTTTCTTCTCCCGTCAGCGGGGCCGCGTCGGCGCGTGCGACGAGGAGGCTGATCGACAAGAGCGCGATGGCGACGGTACGCATTGTGGATGCGAGACCCTACTACAGCGCTCGGCCGTTTTCGTATCGAAAAAATCGTTTACACACCCGCCGTAAACGTCTATGCACTTGAGCGCTCCGGCAATCCGATGATAATCGATTGATTTTGCCGGTTTGTTTCATTGTGCGGTCGAAGGGAGTGGCGATATGAAGAAGCGGGTGTTTTGGGTGCAGGCGATGGGGCTCTTCGTCGCGCTCTTCGCCGTGGCTGCCGTCGAGAGCGAGGCCCAGGCCGCGCAGTGCTGCAACCCCGCCACCGGCAATTGCGTCGATTGCACCGGCGATCAATGCCATACGGCGATTTGTAATCCGACGCTGGGACAATGCACGAGGAGCGCGCTCAGCAACGTCCCGTGCAATGACGGAAACGCCTGTACGTACGGTGATACGTGCCAGAGCGGAATCTGTCGCGGCACCACCATCAGCTGCGCGAGCGACACGTGCAATACGCGGTCGTGCAACGGGACCAGCACCTGCGCGTCGACGCCGAAGACGGGGACGGCGTGCAACGACGGCAATGCCTGCACCTACGGCGATACCTGCAACTCCAGCGGGAATTGCGTCGGCACCGCAATCTCGTGCACGAGCGATCAGTGCAATACGCGGACGTGCAATGGGACGGCGACCTGCAGCTCGACTCCGAAAACCGGCTCCAGCTGCGATGACGGAAACGCCTGCACGTACAACGACGAGTGCAATAACGTGGGCGACTGTGGCGGCACGCCGATCGTCTGCAGCGACGATCAGTGCAACACGCGCGCGTGCAACGGGACCAGCTCCTGCACGGTCACCGCGAAGACGAACGCCACCTGCAGCGACGGCGATCCCTGCACCGTGAACGACAAGTGCTCCGCCGGCGGCGTCTGTGTCGGCGGCGGCCCGCTCACCTGCAACACGCCGCCGGCGCCGACCCAGTGCTACGTCGCCGCGGGGAGCTGCAACGGCGGGTCGTGCTCGTACGCCTTCAACCCCGGCGCCGCGTGCGCCAGCGACAACAACCCCTGCACCGCCGACGTCTGCAACGCGACCGGCGCCTGCACCCACCCGCCGGTGTCGGCCGCGTCGATGACCGCCTGCGACGACGGGGATCCCTGCACGGTGAACGACGTCTGCAATGGCGTCGGCGGCTGCGGCGGCACGCCCAAGACCTGCAACACGCCTCCCAACGGCTGCTTCAACACCGTCGGCGCCTGCGTCGCCGGCTCGTGCCAGTACGCGCCGAAGACGGGCGCGGTGTGCGACGACAAGAACGCCTGCACGACGGGGGAGACCTGCGACGCGAACGGCCAGTGCAACGGCGGCACGACGAAGGTGTGCAACACGCCGCCGAACGCCGAGTGCCAGAATCCGATCGGCGTCTGCAACTCCAGCGACGGGACCTGCAGCTACACGCCGAAGTCGTCGTCGACCCCGTGCGCCACCGACAACAACCCCTGCACGAACGATCTGTGCGACGGCGCCGGGGCCTGCGGCCACGTCGCGGTGAACGGGCGCGCCTGCGCCACCGACTGCGTGCAGAACGGCTCCTGCAACGCCTCGGGGCAGTGCATCGGGACCGCGGTCGCCGACGGCACGCCCTGCACCGGGAACAACTGCACGGGCGTGTGCGGCAGCGGCGTCTGCGGCTGCAGCCCGCCCGACCTCGCGAGCCCCCCCGATCTGGCGATGTCGTCGAGCGTCGATCAGGGCGGCGGCGGAGCGACGGACCTCAGCGCCGTCAGCTCCGACGACGCGGGCGGCGGTGGCAACCCGGGCGGCGGTGGTGGCGGTGGCAACGACGATCTCTCGACGGGGATCGGCGGCAGCTCGACGGGGAGCTGCGCGATCGCCAGTGGTCACGCGCCTGCGAATCCGCTCGTCCTGTGCGCGCTCGCGCTCCTCGTCGCTGTGACCGTGCGTCGGCGCCGCGCCGCTAGCCGGCTCTGGCCGAAGGAAACCTGGGTGGGGGCTCGTGTGGACGCCCCCACCCCCCGCCGCCGCCGCCACCGGTTCCAGCTCACACCCGTCGACGGGCGCGGGCCAGCGAAAACGCATTTACGTCTAGCGTGTAAACGCGTGGTAGCGGGCGACGAGCTCGTCGCGGTCGCGCGCGCCGAGCTTGCGCGCCGCGCGGTGGAGCAGCACGCCGACGGTCGAGGGCGCGATCCCCATCTCGTAGGCGATCATCTTGTTGCTGTGACCGAGCGCCGCGTAGCCGAGCGCCTGCCGCTCGCGATCGGCCAGCGCCTCGAAGCCACGGACGGCGATCTCGTTCCGTCGCGCCAACAGGTACCGCTTGCCGTCGGCCTGGAACTCCTCGACGAGCGTCCAGCGCCCCGACACCATCGCGCGCCACGACGCCACCGCCTCCTCGGGGTTCTCCTGCCGCAGCCGGCCGCGCGCGCGCTCGATGCTCACGACGGCGTCGCGCAGCCACTCGCGCGCGTCGCGCTCGCTCGCCTCGCCGACGGCGTGGTCGACGCGCCCGTCGGGCGTCAGCACGGCGTCGGCGGAGTCGGCCGCCGCGCCCGAGGCCCTCGACTGCACCGCCGCGAGCTGTCGCCGCGCGCGGTACGCCGTCGCGAAGTGCACCGCCACGCGGCTCAGCATCTCGCGCTCGGCGGGCTCGAGCGCCGTCACCTTCCCCAGCCACGCGCCGAGATAGACGCCGTGCCCCGTCGGGTCTGCGCCGCCGATCATCAGCGCGTCGTACCAGCCGAACGCCTGCAGCGCCTCCATCGCCGCGCGCGCGTGCTCGCGCGCCACCTCGTCGCCGCCCTGGCTCTGCGTCACCGCCTCGCAGCGCACGAACGTCCGGCGCACGAAGTCGGGCGGCATCATCGCCATCGTCTGGCGCATCATCCCGGCCATCTCGGGCGGCATCCCGATCTGCGCGACGTCCTTCACGACGAGCCGCGAATCGCTCGTCACCTCGTAGGTGAAGCCGAGCAGCCCGAGCCCCGCGCCGATCCGCTCGTGCGTCGCCGCGGCCAGCTCGTTCAGCCACTCGGCGTTCGGGATCTCCAGTCGATAAGCGAGCTCGATGAGCGACAGCGCGTCGGTGGGCATTTTGGCCGTTTCGGCCACTATACAAAAAAGACGCTATGATGCGCCCGATGAGCGATCAGCGGACAGCGCGCCGCCCGGTCGTGCATGTCGCGACGCGCGCGCTCGGCGTCGTCGCGATCCTCTTCGCCATCGTGACCGTGCGCGTCCTCGTCTCGTCGCACGCCGCGCTCGCCGACGCCGAGCGCGCCGCCTCGACCGACGAGCGCCGCTTCCTCCTCGGCGTCGCCGCCCGCATGTACGCCCCCGGCAATCCCTGGTCGGCGCGCGCGCTCACCGCGCTCGTCGACGAGGGGCGCGCGCACGAGGCCGCCGACCCGAAGCGCGCGCTCGCCGCCTTCCGCGAGGTGCGCTCGGCGATCCTCGCCACGCGCTCGTTCTATACGCCGAACCGCCCGCTCCTCGACGAGGCCGACCGCGCCATCGCGCGCCTCACCTCCGCCCTCGAGGGCACCGGCGCCGCCGGCGACGCCTGGCACGCGGCCCGCCTCGCCGAGGCCGAGCGCGAAGCGCCGTCGGTGGGCTGGTCGGTCGTCGCGCTCGTCGGGCTCTTCCTCTGGCTCGGCGCCGCCGCCGGCCTCTTCCTCGCCGGCTTCGACGCCAACGACGCCCTCCGTCGCCGCCCCGCGCTCGCCGCCGCCTGCGGCGTCGCCGTCGGCCTCACCCTCTTCTTCGTCGGGCTCGCGCGCGCTTAGATGGAGAGGATGATGTCCGGGATGCGCCTCTATCTGGTCGGCCCCGACGACGCGCTCGACGTCATCGCCGAGCTCTCGCGCCACCTCGACTACTTCTCGGTGTCGCGCCTCGACGACCCGCCCGACGGCGCGGACGATCGCCTCGGCGCCGACGATCACCTCGTCCTCGGCCTCGGCGATCGCGCGCGCGCCGCGCAGCTCCTCGCGCGCATGATGGCCGCCGGCCACGCGCCGAAGCACGTCGTCCTCGTCGAGGATCCGGTCGCCGGCAACTCCGGCGTGCGCGCGATTCTCGCGGCCGCCGAGCTGGTCGGCGCGGTCCGTGTGCGCGATCGCACGCCGGCCGGCTGATCCAGGTCACGCCCGTCGCCCACGCGCTTGACCCGCTGCGGCAGTTGGTAGAGCGTAGCTCCCCAGCATGAGCCTCACCCGCACCTTCGAGAAGATCGTCACCACCGGCGCCAAGGCGGCATGGCCGCTCGTTCGTCTCTACAACGAGAAGCTCGAGCGCCCCTCCGAGCAGCCGAGCTGGGCCCCCGCGCCGCTGCTCAAGCGCCGCGAGCGCACCTTCCCGCAGCTCGGGTGGCCGCGCACGACCGACTCGCTCTGCCCGCGCTGCGTGAAGGAGATCCGCACCGAGATCCTCGACGGCAAGCGCGACCTGCGCGAGCTCGTCGACGGCAAGCCGGGCGAGGTGAAGGCCGAGATCCTCGAGCGCGACGGCCAGATCTGGATGGTGAAGGAGTGCCCGACGCACGGCCGCATCGAGGATCTGTTGTCGCTTGACGCAAATTGGCTCGCGCGCATCGAGCGCCTCTACCCGGGGCGCGACTTCAAGGCGCCGAAGACGCACCTCCGCGAGCACGGCACGTCGTCGATCCAGTATGGCCGCGGGTCGGTCCTCACCGTCGACCTGACCAACCGCTGCAACATGATGTGCGACCCGTGCTTCATGGACGCCAACCAGGTCGGGTACGTCCACGAGCTCTCGTGGGACGAGGTGAAGAAGATCCTCGACGACTCGATGACCATCCAGCCGCGCCGCCAGATGTCGGTGCAGTTCTCGGGTGGCGAGCCGACGCTCAGCCCGCACTTCCTCGACGCCATCAAGTACGCGCGCGACCTCGGCTACTTCGCCGTGCAGTGCGCGACCAACGGCATCCGCTTCGCCGAGGAGCCGGGCTTCGCCCAGAAGGCGAAGGAGGCCGGGCTGCGCATGGCTTACCTCCAGTTCGACGGCGTGTCGAACGAGTCGAACGCGCACCGCAAGATCGGCAATTTGTTTGACGTCAAACTACGCGCGATCGAGGAGCTGCACCGCGCGGGCATCGACGTCATCCTCGTCGTCACGATCGTCAACGGGCTCAACAACGATCAGGTCGGCCGCATCGTGAAGTTCGCCATCGAGAACGCCGACAAGATCACCGTCGTGTCGTTCCAGCCGGTCTCGTTCACCGGGCGGGACGAGGACGTCGACGACGAGACGCGCATGCGGCAGCGCTACACGCTGTCGCACCTCGCGCGCGACGTGAAGGAGCAGCTCGGCGTCACCGAGCCGATGCGCGACTGGTATCCGCTGTCGGCGCTCGGCCCCTTCAGCGATCTCGTCGACCAGCTGATGGGCAAGGAGTCGCAGTGGGGGTCGATGAAGTGCGGCTGCCACCCCAACTGCGGGGTGGGGACCATCTTCATGGTGAACAAGCGCACCAAGGAGATGGTGCCGCTCACCGAGTTCCTCGACATGGAGGGGCTGCTCGACGACATCGGCGTCATCACCGACGGGAATCAGGGGCGGGCGATGACGGCGGCGCAGCTGACGATGGCGCTCCTCCGCAACTATCGCCCCGAGAAGGCGCCGCGCGGCTACGGCTTCGCCGAGATGCTGAAGCAGCTCCTGTCGCAGACGGGCGCGCGCGGCAAGCAGGTCGGTGAGTACGAGAAGGACGCGGCGGAGTTCGAGTGGCGCGTGCTCTTCGTCGCCGGGATGTGGTTCCAGGACCTCTTCAACTACGACTTCCGTCGGACGGAGATGTGCATCATCCCGTACGGCACGCAGATGGGGGAGATCTCCTTCTGCGCCTACAACACCGGCGTGGGTTGGCGGAACGTCGTCGAGAAGATGCTCGCCAACGCCAGCGTCGCCGAGTGGTACCGGACGCACGGGCGGCACCCGATCTACGCGAAGGGGCAGGACCTCAAGCTGCCGTCGTACATGAACCCGATTACGACGAAGCTCGACGGGCAGACGATCAAGCTGAAGGTGATTGCCTGATTTCTGTCTAGCGGGAAGATGACCGCGCGACCGCGCGACCGGCTCACCGGTCGCGGGTCGCGACGCGGAGCGAATTACATGCCGGGGGCGGGGGCAGGCGCGGCGGGCGGAGCAGCGCCGGCGCCAGCGACGGCGTCCTTGAAGCCCTGCTGGCTCATGAGCGCCATGGCCTGATCGTAGGCCTTGGTCAGCATGTTCTCGAAGGCCCACTGGCAGCCCATGTGGCCGCCCTCGACCATGAGCGGGACGGCCGGCATGCGCGGGCTGTTGTCCGGGCCGACGACGGTGACCGCGGCCACCATGTTCGCCTTGTAGACGGGCGGGTAGCCGTCACACCAGAGCTGCTGGATCTCGACGGCGATGCGGCCGGTCACCGGCTCGCCCGGCGCCGCGACGCCGACGCCCGACGACATCGCCGCCTGGCCGATGAAGTCACGGATCGACTCGGCCGCCTCGGTCGGCGTGCGGAGACGGACCGCGAACGGGATGCCCCAGCCATTGCGCTCGTTGCCGACGTGGCGCGGATCGGCCCCGCCCTTCTTCGGCTCGCGGTGATCGGCGACCGTGATGTCCGCCTTGCCGACCATGGTCGGAGCGGCCGGCTTCGCCTTCCACCGCAGCCAGCGACCACCACAGCCGACGGCGAGCGCCGCAACCGCGGCGACGGCTCCGTACCGAACGAGACGCGAACGAATCTGCATGGAAAGCCTCCCCTGTGACCCAATGAATCGGGGTCCGAGAGGGAGTGTGCGGATGGATTTCCGAGATCCCCCCGAGACCTCAATACGGAAAAACGCGCAAAGAGAATACCGAGATTCGCGCGGTCGGGTCAAGAAGCGAGTACGTTCGACAGACGATGACCACGCCCTTTGCGATCGAATGGCCGACGGTGGATGCGCTCGGGGGCCTGGGGGGCGAGCTGCTCCCGGAGACCGAGGTCGGGCTCAATTATCTGATTGACGGGAAAGTCGAGCGCTGGGGCGGCGCCAGCGAGCCGGTGCGCTCGCCGATCTGCGTCCGCCCGCGCGCCGGGGCCGACGCCGCGCCGCACGTCCTCGGGCCGGCGGCGATACTCGACGAGGCGACGGCGCGGCGCGCGCTCGACGCGGCGGTGCGCGCCTACGATCGCGGGCGCGGTCGCTGGCCGACGATGCGCGTCGAGGAGCGCATCGAGCGGCTGCAGGCCTTCGCCGCGGCGATGACCCGTCGTCGCGAGGAGGTGGTGCGTCTCCTCATGTGGGAGATCGCCAAGACGCGCGGCGACTCCGAGAAGGAGTTCGATCGCACCGTCGCCTACGTGGCCGACACCGTCGAGGCGCTGAAGGAGCAGGAGCGCTCGGCCAGCCGCTTCTCGTCGCGCGACGGCGTGCTGGCGCTGGTGCGGCGCGCGCCGCTCGGCGTGGTCCTGTCGATGGGCCCCTTCAATTACCCGCTCAACGAGACCTACACGACGCTGATCCCGGCGCTGGTGATGGGAAATACGATCGTCGCCAAGCTGCCGAAGTTCGGCGCGCTGTGCCAGGGGCCGCTCCTCGAGGCGTTCGCCGAGTGCTTCCCGCCGGGCGTGGTCAACGTGGTCAACGGCGACGGCCCGACGGTGGTGGGGCCGCTCATGGCGTCGGGCGACCTGGCGTCGCTGGCCTTCATCGGCACGGCGCGCGTCGCCAACATCTTGAAGAAGCAGCACCCGCGGCCGAACCGGCTGCGCTGCGTGCTCGGCCTCGAGGCGAAGAACCCGGCGATCGTGCTCGAGGACGCCGATCTCGACGTGGCGGTGAAGGAGTGCGTGACCGGCGCGCTGTCGTTCAACGGGCAGCGCTGCACCGGCCTGAAGATCATTTTCGTCCAGCGCAAAATCGCCGACCCCTTCGTGGCCAAGCTGGCCGACGCGGTGGAGGCGCTGCCCTTCGGCGTGCCCTGGGCCAAGGAGGTGCGCCTGACGCCGCTGCCCGAGCCGGGGAAGCCCGCCTGGCTGGCCGGGCTCGTCGACGACGCGGTGGCGGCGGGCGCGCGCGTCGCGAACCCGCGCGGCGGGGCGATCGACCAGACCTTCTATTTTCCGTCCATCGTCTATCCGGTGCGCGCCGGCGCGCGCCTGTGGAGCGAGGAGCAGTTCGGCCCGGTGATCCCGGTGGCGCCCTTCGACGACCCGGCGGAGGTGATCGACTGGGTGGTGCAGTCGCCCTACGGGCAGCAGGCGGCGCTGTTCGGGCGCGACCCGGACGTCGTCGGGCCGCTGGTCGACGTTCTCGTCAATCAGGTTTGCCGGGTGAACCTGAACGCGCAGTGCCAGCGCGGGCCGGACGTCTATCCCTTCACCGGACGGAAGGACAGCGCCGAGGGGACGCTGTCGGTGTCGGACGCGCTGCGCTGCTTCTCGATTCGGACGATGGTGGCGACGCCGGCCGGGAAGGCGAACCAGACGCTGCTGCGCGAGATCCTCAACGAGCGCAGCTCGGGGTTCGTGAACACCGACTATCTGTTTTAGATCACCCCGGGGCGTGCCGCCCCGCCCCGTCGGCAAAGCCGCCGGGGTCCCCACCCCTGCTCCGCGGCGACCCCGCCGCGACGGCCGCTTCGCGGCCTCGAGCGGTTACGGCTTGCCGTTGTCGGGGCGGCAGCGCGCGCCCGGCGGGTAGTCGGGGTGGAAGTGGTGCGGCTGCGGGCGCGTCACGCACTGCATACAGTGGCCGCGCTCCGGCGTCGGGAGCCGCTCGCACTCGGCGACCGTGCGCGACTCGTGCCCGGTCTTGTGCGCGATCGCCACCGACGCGCCGCCGAGCAGCGCCGCCACTCCGATCGAGGCCATCACCGCCATTCCGCGCTTCATGCTCATCCCTCCTCGGGGCTCATCTTCGCATGTTCCTCGTCGGTGGGGGAATCGGCGCGTCCGGCGCGACGTACAAGGGACATGCGGGCGAGGGTGGTGGTCGTCTTCGGGCTGGTGGCAGCGACGGCGCGGGCCGATCTGGAGGTCGCGGAGGCGAGCGCGCGGCTGCAGGCGATGGACGGTCCGGTCGCGTCGCCCTGCGCGGTGCTGGCCAAGCCCGGCGAGCGCTGCGTCGAGCTCGCGAAGATCGGGTCGGGCGATGGCCGGTCGCTGAAGTCGTTCGCGGTGTTCTGGGTGGCGCCGGCGGCCTACGACGTCGAGCAGCGCACCGGCAACTATTATGTTGCGGTGCACAACGAGGCGGGCTGGATGATCTCGCACGAGGCGCTCTCCGTCGCCGCCTACTGGCGCGAGCACGGCCCCGGCCACACGCAGGTGGTGGGGAGGCCGCAGCTCACGCCGCTGGCGCTGGCCAGCAGGCGCCCGGCGGTCGCGCTGCGGCTGCCCATTTCTGTCTATCTCGATTCCTGCAACGACGTCGCCCTCCCGGCGATCCCCAAGCGGTGCAAGAGCGACCGCCCGAGCCGCGGCTCCCCCGTCGCGCTGCTGGCGTGCGGCGAGCGCGCCGACGGGCGCTGGGCCTGCACGCCGGCGCTGCAGACCCTGCAGCCGCACGATCCGCCGCTGCGCTTCGCGCGCGACGGACGCCTCGAGCACGACGACGCGGGCCTCTTCGGCTTCGGGCGTGACGGGCGCCTCGCCTTCTGACGCGGCCCACGCGCCGGACCGTCGGCGGCGACTTGACCGACGCCTCTTCGGCCCCCAAAGATCAGGGAGATGCGTCGCCGTCTCCTCCTCGCCATCGGTCTCTGCGTGGGCCTCTCACTCGGCGGCGCCGCCGCGCTCTCGCCGGCGCGCGCGGCGAAGGACAACGGCGGCGGGGTCCCGCCGGCCGCCCGCGCGCTCCTCAAGAAGCGGATGGCGCGCCACGCCGGCGACATGAACGAGCTCCTCTCGGCGACGGTGCGCGTCGACTATCCGACCATCCTCGAGAGCGCCGGCCGCATCGCCGCCGAGGCGCCGCTGTCGCGCCCGGTCTCCGGTGACGCCAGCGAGATCAACGCCCAGATCCCGCCGCGCTTCTTCGACCTCCAGGACGAGCTGCGCATGCACGCCCGCGATCTCGTCGCTGCCGCCAAGGAGCGCAACCCCGACCGCGTCGCCTCGACGATGGGGGCGCTGACCAGCACCTGCGTGCGCTGCCACACGCTTTTCCGCTAGACGAGAACGCGCCGTCGCCGCCGCCGCCGCCGCCTACCGGCCGGCGCGCTGCTTGTGCGCGCGCAGGATCCGCTCCCAGCGCGGCAGCTCCTTCTTCGCCGAGTCGTGCAGCTCGCCGCGCGCGGCCTGCCCCTTGAGCGCCGGCAGCGCGCGCTCGAGCAGGGCCACCGCCGCCGACGGCGCGCCGGCCCCCAGCACCTCGAGCGCGTAGGAGGCCGCCTCGGCGACCGCCGCCGCCGCGTCGCTGTCCTTGTCGAGCGCGAGCGACGCCGCGAAGCGCTCGGCGGCGGCCACTGCGTGCTCGAGCGCCACGCGCGCCTCGTCGCGGCGCCCGCTCCGCCCGAGCGCCGCCCCCAGCCAGGCGTAGGCGAAGCAGGCGCGGATCGTCCAGCGGTGGTCGCTCGGCTTCGTGGACAAAAAAGCGGCCACCCGATCGCTCGCCCGACGGAGGTGGCCGATGGCGTCGTCGTGGCGGCGCGCCTCCAGCTCGGCGTAGCCGAGATCGGACAGCGCCTCGACGAGATCGAGCTCGGTCTCGCGATCGTTGGGCCGCGCCGCCGCGCGCCGCTCCTCGTTGGCGACGGTGTCGGAGAGGCGCGCGATCGCCGCCGGGAGGCGCCCCGAGTGGAGCTCCATCCAGCCGAGGATCGACGTGGCGCGGCTGCGGAAGCGCTCCGACTCACCGTCGGGGTGCTTGAGCGCGCCGATGACCCGCAGCACCTCCTCGTAATCGCGCCGCGCCTCGGGGTACTTGCCGGTGTCGAAGAGCATCGACGCCCGGAGGTTGATCGCGGTGATGTGCGCCACCTGCCAGGTGGTGTTGTCGGGATCGCGTCGCGCCAGATCGCCGGCGATGCGGACCGCGCGCTCGGCGAGCGCGAACGCCTCGGGGTAGCGGCCGAGCGCGGCGGCGAGGAGCGCGTTGGCGTGGAGCGCCTCCTTCAGCTGGAAGAGGAACACGGCGTCGCCGGCGTGCTCGGCGGAGAGCGCCTCGAGGAGGGTGACGGCGCGCGTGCGCTCCTCGCTCGCCTGATCGAGGCGCCCCGCGCGGCGCAGCACGTCGGAGAGATCCTCGCGCGCGCGGGCGAGCACGCGCCGCGGCTCGGTCTGCTTGGGCGCCAGCGCGGCGGCGCGCTCGGCGGCGGCGACGGCGGCGCGGAGGACCCGCTCCTCGGCGGCGTTGTCGCCGCTGAGCTCGCGGAGATCGCCGATCGTCTGGAGCGCGCTCGAGATCGCGGTGAGCAGCCCGGGGTCGTTGGCCGTGAGCGTCTCGCGCGTGAGCTCCGCGTCGCGCGCGGCGAAGGCCATCGCCTCGGGCGTGGCGCCCTGGCCGGCGAGGATCACGTCGACGAGCTCGCTCTCCGCGCCGAGGAGCCCGGCGGCGAGCGCGGGATCGGAGGGCGTGGCGGCGACGAGGCGGCGGTAGAGGTCGATGCTGGCGCGGAGCGCGCGCTCGGCGGTGGCGCGATCGCCGCGCGGCCCTTCGCTCCTGGCGATGAGGCGGAGCGCCGACGCCTGTCGCACCGACGGCGGCTCGTCGGCGCGGCGGCGCGCGGTCGACTCCTCGTAGCGGACCACCGCCTCGCCGACGCCCTTCAGGAGATCGAGGCGCCCGAGGCGCTGGAGGCGGCCGGCCAGCTCGGCGATGAGGTACTCGACGACGCCCTCGGCCGCCGCGCGCGCGGTCTGCGCCTCGTCGCCGCGGGCCCGCGCCACGTCGCGCTCGCGGGCGATGCTGCGCACGCCGATCGCGCTCACCGCCACCAGCGCCGTGAGCAGCACCGCCGCGACGGCGACGGCGGCGCGCTGCTTGGCGGTGAAGCGGCGCACGCGCTCGAACAGCGAGTAGCGGTGCGCGCCGACGAGCTGCCCGGTCTGGAACTTCTTCAGATCGGCGGCGAGCTCGGCCGCCGACGGGTAGCGCGCCTTGGGATCGCGCGCCATCGCCTTGTCGACGATGGCGCAGAGATCGGCGGGGATCTCGGGCTCGCGCGACGAGAGCGGCGGCGGCGGCCCGTCGAGGACCTCGGAGATGATCTCGCTCACCGTGCGCCGCTCGTAGGGCGCGACGCCGCCGAGCACGTGGTAGAGCACCGCGCCGAGCGAGTACACGTCGGCGCGCTCGTCGACCTCGCGCCCGCTGGCCTGCTCGGGCGGCATGTAGATCGGCGTGCCGATGATCTGCCCCGCCAGCGTGAGACCGCTCGGCGTCGACGAGGAGCCGGGCGCCGGCGGCTCGTCGTCGAACATCGACTCCGGCGGCGGCGGCGGCGGCGCGGCGGGGGGATCGGCGAGGAGATCCTTGGCGAGGCCCCAGTCGATGACCACCGTCTCGCCGAACTGCCCGACGAGGATGTTCTGCGGCTTGAGGTCGCGGTGGACGACGTGGCGATCGTGCGCGTAGGCGATGGCGTCGCAGGCGGCGATGAGGTTCGGCAGGAGCGCGAGCCGCGCCGGCAGGCGGCGGTTGGTGATGACGCGGTCGAGCGAGCGGCCCGACACGAGGCGCATCACGTAGAAGGGCTCACCGTCGGCGAGGGTGCCCGAGGCGTAGACCGGCACGATGGCCGGGTGCTGGAGGCGGGCGGTCACCTGCGCCTCGCGGGCGAAGCGCGCGGTCAGCGCCTTGTCGGCGCCGCGCACGATCTTGATCGCCACCTCGCGGCCGTGCTGCTCGTCCCAGGCGATGAGCACCCGCCCCATGCCGCCGCGGCTCAGCTCGCGCCGGAAGACGAACGGGGGCGGGAGCGCGACGGCGTCCTCGTCGGGGGGCGCCCCCGACTGCGAGGCGATCTTCGGCGTCTCGGGCGCCGCGCCGCCGGCGGGCGCGGGGGCGGCCTCGACGGTCTCGCCGCTGGCGACGTCGACGGTCTGGCCGCTGTCGGCCGCCACCGTCGAGCTGGTCGCGTCGTCACGGGCGCCCACGCGTCGATCGTATCACGTCCGACGGGACGTCGTACCATGCGGCGCGATGCTCCGCGGCGCCGCCATGGCCCTTCCGATCGCGCTCTTCGCTCTGGCCTGGAGTTCCTGTCAATCAGGAAAGGTGCCTCCGCCGCCCGTCGACGCACGGGCCGCCGCGCGCGGGGCGGCCCCGTCGCTGACGCACGGGATCGTGGCGGGCGACGTCACGCCCGATGGCGCCATCGCCTGGGCGCGCGCCAGCGGACCGGGGTGGCTGTGGTTCGAGGTGGGCGGGGCGTCGACGCAGGCTGCGACGGTGGCCGCGACGGCGGTCGGCCCCTTCGCGCTCGACGCGGAGCGCGACTTCACCGCGCAGGCGCCGATCCGCCTCGCAACGCGCGGCCGCACGATCGTCCGCGCGCGCCTCGCCGGGCCCGGCCCGCGCCCCTCGCGCGTCGAGGAGGGGATGCTGGCGGCCGCCACCGCGTCCGTCGCCGCCGCGCCCGCCGCCGCCGACGCGCGCCCGCTGCGCATCGTGTGGGCCGGCGATCTCGGCGGCCAGCGCTACTGTCGCCGCGTCGGCGTCGGCTACGCGATCTTCGACGCCATCCTCGCGCGCGCGCCCGACCTCTTCGTGATGAACGGCGACGCGATCTACGCCGACGATCCCTGCCCCGCCGACGGGCCGGTGCCGGGCTGGCGCAACCTCGAGGGCGGCTTCCCCGACGTGCGCGAGGTCGACTGGAGCGATCGCGCGCGCGTGCGCGAGGTGTTCGCGGCGCACTGGCGCTACCACCGCGCCGACGAGGCGCTCATCCGGCTCTTGTCGTCGACGCCGGTGGTCGCGCAGTGGGACGACCACGAGGTGGTGAACGACTTCGGGGGCGGCTGGGGCTGGCTGAACGGCGCCACTCGCGAGCGCGCGGGCTACCCCACGGTCGTCGACGAGGGGAGGGCGGCGCTCTTCGCCTGGTGGCCGATCGCGCCCGGTCCGCGCGAGGAGCCGCGCCGATTGTACCGGCGCTTCCGCTGGGGCGCCGACGTCGAGCTCTTCATCGTCGACGCGCGCTCGTATCGCAGCCGCAACGACGATCCCGACCATGACGGCAAGACGATGCTCGGCGCCGCACAGCGCGCCTGGCTGATCGACGCGCTCGCCTCGTCGACGGCCGCCTGGAAGCTGGTCAGCGTCGACGTCCCCATCTCGGTCCCCACCGGCGCGCGCGCCGAGCGCTTCGGCCGCGACGGCTGGGCCAACGGCACCGCGGCCGATTTTTCGTCTAGCACCGGCTTCGAGCGCGAGCTGGCCACCATCCTCGGCGCTCTCGAGGCGCGCCGCGTGAGCGGCCTGGTGTTCCTCGCCACCGACGTGCACCACGCCGAGCTCATCCGCTACGAGCCCGACCTCGACGGCGACGGGCGGCCCTTCGTGTTCCACGAGCTGCTGTCGGGCCCGCTGTCGGCGGTGCGCGGGCAGCCGAAGCCGCTCGACCCCACCTTCCGCCCGCGGTCGCTGTGGGCCGAGGGCGACCTCTTCAACTTCGGCGAGCTCGAGGTCGCGCGCGTCGACGGGCGGCCGCGGCTGACCGTGACTATCCGCGACGAGCGCGGCGCCGAGCGGCCGGGCTCGCGATTGACGCTGACATTGACGCTAGACGGGAATCGGTAGGCTGCGAATCGGCGGAGCTGCGGTCGTTATTGCTGCGAGGGGGGCGGCGGGGAGGCGACGGCGGGACGTGGTGGTGGTGGCGCCGTCGGGGCGGTGGTGCGGGGCGGCGGGGTGTGGACGCTCGGATCGGAGGCTGCGGCGCCTGTCTGGGGGCTCGCCCCCAGCCCCCCGGCATGTCGTCTAAAGATGATAGACAACCAACAAGAAAACGCATGTCACCGACGAGAAAGTGCTTGCCCGGATGATTCCGGCATGTAATTATGGTGGCCATGAATCGGACCACCTCGCCGCAGCTCCCGCTTCAGTTCCGGACCCGCGGCGGGCGTCGTCCTGGCGCCGGGCGGAAGCCGAAGAAGAATGGGCGGGTCTCGCACGCGCGACGGCCGGCCCTGGCGTCGCGGTTTCCGGTCCACGTGACCTATCGGCTGGTGCGTCGCCTACCGAGCGCTCGTCGCCCGACGGTGTTCAAGGCAATTCGCAAGGCCTTCAACGAAGGGCGGGAGGCATTCGGCGGCCGGCTCTGCCACTTCAGCGTGCAGGACGACCACCTCCACCTCCTCGTCGAAGCGGCGAATCGTGAGGCGCTCTCGGCCTCCCTTCACGCGCTCGCGATCCGCATCGCCCGTGCGATCAACCGCGTCCTCCGTCGGAAGGGCCGCGTGTTCGCCGACCGCTATCACATGCGAATCCTCCGCACACCGACGGAGGTCAAGAACGCCCTCAATTACGTCCTCAACAACCGCTGGAAGCACCACGGCCGCCCGGACTATTTTGTCCAGCAGGATTACTGCTCGTCGCTGGCGTGGCGAGACACGCTCGTCGTTCCGCCGCGCACCTGGCTCCTCCAACAAGCCGAACGCGCGCTCCACCTCACACCGCCGTAAACGACGGGGGGGGGCTGGGGGCTCGCCCCCAGACAGGCGCCGCAGGCGCCGCAGCCTCCGATCCGAGCGTCCACACGCGCCCGCCCCGCACCACCGCGCCACCGGCGCCACCACCGCCCGTCCCCCACCACCTCCCCACCGCCGCCCCTCGCAGCAGAAGACCGCAGCTCCGTCCAGCTCCGTCTCCGGCTCCGTCGATTTCGCTAGAACGCAGCCCGCGCAACCGAATCCTCCGCCGACACCGTCCGGAACGCCCCGCGCGCGAACCGCTCGCGCGCCAGCGCCACATGGTGCTCGGTCCGCTCCACGTCATGCTGCGCGCGCGGCCACGGCTGCATCTCGCGCCACGGGACCTCGGCGAGCTGCTCGGCGAGCTGCGGCCACGCCCCGCGCGAGACCGGCACCAGCTCCTCCTGGCACGACGAGCGCGCGAACGTCTTCGTGTCGACGATCGGCCGCGGATGCTCGACCGCGAGCGCGTACGCGCGCCCCGCAGCGACGGTGATCCGCGCCGCGCCGACGCAGCGCCGATCGCCGTGCGCGCCCGAGAGAGCGAACGTCGCGAGCTCGTACGTCCCCGGCGCGACCGAGACGATGGCGTGCTCGCCGCGACGGAGCTCGGTCACCAAGCGCCCCGCCGTGTCGACGACGCGCACCTTCTGGTACCGCTCGGACGTCGACAGATCCTCCGGATCGACGCCGATGAGCCCCTCGCTCGTCGGATGCGCGATGACGATCGTCGCAAACCCCGGATCCATGCGCACCGGCGACGGCGCGCGCTCGGCCGTCGTCGCACGCTCGAGGTGCGGCGCCAAGCCCGCGCACCCGCCGCCGCCGACCGCCGAAACGAGCAGGAAGGATCCCAGAAACGCCCCCGAAACACATCGCATGCCCAACGTGTAGAGCGTCTGCCGCGAAATGGGAAGGTGCGACGGTGTGCGCTACGCGCCCGTCAGGCCGCCGCGCCGAGGCTGGCCCGTCGACAACAGGCGGGCAGCTCGCCGCGGATGACCTCGGTCGCCCGCGTCACCTTCTCGACGAAGTCGGTCGCGTCGGGGATCACGAAGCGACGCGGGTGATCGCCCCACACCTCGAGGATCTTGTCGTCGATCTTCGCCGCCTCGACGGCGCTCTCGATGCGCAGGTGATTGGAGACGTCGTACCGCGACGGCGCCGGCACGCGCAGGTGGAGCACCGCCGCGTAGTGCGCCAGCTCGTCGTCGAGCGAGGTGCCGACGTCGCGCCACAGCCCGCCGGGCTCGCCCGACCAATAGGCGGCGCCGTCGATCGTGCCGCGATCGCACAGGATCACGCGCGCGACGTGTAGATCGATCGCCAGCCGCTCGAGCTGCCGCTGCACATTGAAGATCGCGCGCTGCGCCGCCTGCTGCGCCGGCGGCTCCGCCGAGCGCGGGAAGCCGCCACCGAAGAGGATGGTCGCCGCCTCGGGCAGCACGGCGACGTGGCGGCAGAGCTGGCGCCGCACCGTCTCGAGGAGCGCGGTCTTCCCCGCGCCCGGACCACCGGTGACGACGACGAGCTTGGGCGCGACGCCGTCGTGAGTGCAGTCGCAGGGGGCCTTGCAGAGGAGTCGGCTGCGGAGGTCTTCGAGGGACATGGCGATCGTCACCTGTGCAACCAGTACGCCGGGTGATGATCGCGACGCGCGCGGCCCACGCTCGCCGGTCAGCGCAGCGGTTGCGCCCGACGCGAATCGCGCGCACGCCGTGCGTGCGGGCCGCGCGGAGAGGACGAGGATCGGCGGGAACGAGAGTTGCTGGGGACGGGGCCGTGCTGGCACGCGCGGCGACATCGACATCCGAGCTCGTCCTCGAGGCCCGAGGCCTGACGAAGCTCTACACGATGGGCGAGGTCGAGGTGCGCGCGCTCGACGGCGTCGACTTCACGCTGCGCCCGCGCGAGCTGGTCGTCCTCCTCGGTCCGTCGGGCAGCGGCAAATCGACGCTGCTCAACCTCCTCGGCGGCCTCGACGCCCCGACCTCCGGCAGCGTGCGCTACCGCGGCGAGGAGCTGGCCGGCGCCAGCGCGCGCGCCCTCACCGCCTATCGCCGCGATCACGTCGGCTTCGTCTTCCAGTTCTACAACCTCATCCCCAGCCTCACCGCGCGCGAGAACGTCGCGCTGGTGACCGAGATCGCGCCGTCGCCGATGACCCCCGAGGAGGCGCTGGCGCTGGTGGGCCTCGGCGATCGGCTCGACCACTTCCCGTCGCAGCTCTCCGGCGGCGAGCAGCAGCGCGTGGCGATCGCGCGCGCCGTCGCCAAGCGGCCGCAGCTCCTGCTCTGCGACGAGCCCACGGGCGCGCTCGACTTCCGCACCGGGCAGACCGTGCTCGAGGCCATCGACCGCCTCAACCGCGAGCTCGGCACCGCCACCGTGGTCATCACCCACAACGCCGCCATCGCCGACATGGCCGATCGGGTGGTCTCGTTCGGCGACGGGCACGTGGTCGCCGAGCGCGCCAACGCCGTGCGCCGCTCGCCGCGCGAGCTTGCCTGGTGACGCCGTGAGCGTGCTAGACAGAAAACTGGGCCGCGACCTCGGGCGGGCGCTGGCCCAGGTGGTGACGCTGGCACTCGTCGTCGGCTGCGGCGTCGGCGTCTTCGTCGGCTCGGTCTCCTGCGCGCGCGCGCTGCGGGTGGCGCGCGATCGCTACTACGACGCCTATCGCTTCGCCGACGTGTTCGCGCAGGTGAAGCGCGCGCCGCTGACGCTCCTCGACCGGCTCTCGGCCATCCCCGGCGTCAGCCGCGCAGTCGGGCGGGTGGTCACCCTCGTGCCGGCGGAGCTCCCCGGGCTCGACGAGCCGGCGCAGCTCCAGCTGGTCTCGATCGTCGTCGGCGCGGGCACCGATCCGGCGCGCGAGGTGAACGGGCTGCACCTCGTCACCGGCCGCTTCCCCGAGCGCCCGACGGAGATTGTCGTCAATCAGGTATTCGCCGAGAAGGCGCGGCTGCGTCCCGGCGATCGGGTGCGCGCGCTCCTCCACGGGCGGCGCGAGACGCTGACCATCGTCGGCGTCGGGCTCTCGCCGGAGTTCGTCCTGCAGATGGCGCCGGGCGCGATCTCGCCCGACGACCGCCGCTTCGGCGTGGGCTGGGCGCCGCGCGAGCTGCTCGAGGGCGCGCTCGATCTCGACGGCGCCTTCAACGACCTGCAGCTCGCGCTGGCGCCGGGCGTGGCCCGGGAGGGCGACGTCATCGACGCCGTCGATCGACTGCTCGCGCCCTACGGGACCGCGGGCGCCTTCGGGCGCGATCGCCAGCCGTCGGCGAAGTTCGTCGCCGAGGAGCTGCAGCAGCTCGGCGTGACCGCGCTCATCGCCCCGTCGCTGTTTCTCGGCGTGGGGCTCTTCCTCCTGCACGTCCTCCTCGGGCGCATGGTGGCCTCCGACCGCGAGCAGATCGGCGCGCTGAAGGCGCTCGGCTACTCCGACGCCGCGCTGGCGCTGCACTACGCCAAGCTGGCGCTGGCGATGGTCGGCGTCGGGGCGGTGCTGGGCGTGGCCATCGGCGGCTGGCTGATGCGGGTGCTCATGCCGCTCTACGCCGAGTTCTACCGCTTCCCGTCGGTGTCGACGCGCCTCGAGGTGCGCGAGGTGGCGCTGGCGCTGGGGCTCTCGGCGGCGGCCGCGCTCGTCGGGGCGCTGCAGGCGGTGCGGCAGGTCGTGGCGCTGCAGCCCGTCGAGGCGATGCGCCCGCCGGCGCCGCCGGTGTTCCGCCGCACGCGCCTCGAGCGGCTGGTGGCTCTGGCGCACTCGCCGCGCTGGCGCATGCTGGCGCGCACGCTGGCCCACCGGCCGCTCAGGGCGCTCTTGTCGTCGGTGGCGATCGGCTTTGCCGTGGCGGTGACCATCGCCGGGGCGTTCGTCGGCGACTCGCTCGACCTGCTGCTCGATCGGCGTTTCCGTCAAGCGGAAAGGGAGGACCTCACCGTCACGTTCCTCGATCCGGTGCGCGCCGACGCCTGCCGCGAGCTGCGCTCGCTGCCGACGGTGACCGCCTGCGAGCCGGTGCGCCAGGTCCCAGTGCGCGTGCGCGCGCGGCAGCTCGAGCGGATGACGGTGGTGGTGGCGGCGCCGACCGGCTTCCTGCGCCGGGTCCTCGACGAGCGCGGGCGCGAGATCGGCGTCCCCGACGAGGGCGCGGTGGTGTCGCGCTGGCTGGCCGAGCGGCTGGAGGTGCGGCGCGGCGACGCGCTCACCGTCGAGGTCCAGGAGGGCGAGCGGCGCCGCCTCGCCGTGCGCGTCGTCGATCTGGTCGAGGACGAGGTCGGCATCTCGCTCTACGTCGCGCCGCGCGCGCTCGATCGGCTGCTCGGCGAGGTCCCGGCGATGTCGGGCGCGCTCCTGCTCACCGACGGGGGGCCGCGCGCGCCGCTGCTCGCCGCGCTCAAGCGCCGGCCGCGCGTGCTGGCGGTCGCCTACCGCGACGATGCGCTGCGCGCCTTCGAGGAGACGAACGGCAAGACGATGCGCGTCTTCAACGTCGTCCTGGTGCTGTTCGCGACCATCATCGCCGTCGGTGTCGTCTATAACGGCGCGCGCGTGGCGCTCTCCGAGCGCTCGCGCGAGCTGGCGTCGCTGCGCGTGCTCGGCTTCACCGACGGCGAGGTGGCGCGGCTGCTCTTCGGGGAGCAGGCGGCGCAACTCGTCGTCGGGCTCCCGGCGGGCGTGGCGATGGGGTGGAGCTTCGCGCGGATGATGGTGGGCGCCTTCGCGCGCGAGGAGCTCCGGCTGCCGCTCCTCATCGCTCCCGCGACGTACGCGCTGGCGCTCGGGGCGGTGGTGGCGGCGGCGCTCGGCTCGGCCCTGATCGTGCGGCGCAAGGTCGACCGGCTGGACCTCCTGACGGCGATGAAGATCAAGGAGTAGACGAAAAATGGACTCCGCAAGGCGACGAAAGAGGTCGGTGCGGCGCATCGTGCTCCTGACGGTGGGGCTGCTGGCGGCGGCGGGGCTGGTGGCGCGATCGCTGATCCCGAAGGCGATCCCCGTCGAGACGGCGGCGATCGCGCGCGGGCCGCTCCGCGTGACCATCGACGAGGATGGGCGCACGCGGGTGAAGGACCGCTTCGTGATCGCGGCGCCCGTCGCCGGGAAGCTCGCGCGCGTCACGCTGCGGGCGGGCGATCGCGTCGAGGCGGGGATGGTGGTCGCGCGCCTGGTGGCGACGGACGCGCCGCTCCTCGATCCGCGATCGCGGGCGCAGGCGGTGGCGCGGCTGGCGGCGGCGGCGGCGGCGCAGGCGCAGGCCGAGGCGTCCGTCGAGCGCGCGCGCGTGGCGTCGGCGCAGGCGGCCTCGGAGCTGACGCGATCGAAGGCGCTCGCCGAGAAGAGCGCCATCGCCGCGCAGGCGCTCGAGCGCGCGGACGCCGACGCGGCGTCGCGTAAGAAGGAGCTGGCGTCGGCGGAGTTCGCCGCGCGCGTGGCGGCGTTCGAGCGCGAGCAGGCGCGCGCGGCGCTGGGGCGCGGAGCGGGCGCGTCGACGGAGGCGTGGGAGCTGCGCGCCCCCGTCGCTGGTCAGGTCCTCAAGATCCACCACGAGGACGAGGGCCCGGTGGCGCCGGGCACCCCGATCGTCGAGATCGCCGACGTGAGCGCGCTGGAGATCGTCGTCGACGTCCTCACCAGCGACGCGGTGCGCATCCCGCCGCGGGCGCGGGCGACCATCGATCAGTGGGGCGGCGATCGGCCCCTCGAGGCCCGCGTGCGCCTCGTCGAGCCCGCGGCCTTCACCAAGGTGTCGGCGCTCGGCGTCGAGGAGCAGCGGGTGAACGTCATCCTCGATCTCGACGGGCCGGCGGCGACGACGGCGGCGCTGCGCGACGGCTTCCGCGTCGAGGCGCACATCGTGGTCTGGGAGGCGCCGTCGGTGGTGAAGGCGCCGCTCACCGCGCTCTTCCGCCAGGGCGAGGGCTGGGCGACCTACGTGGCCCGCGACGGGCGGGCGCGCCTCGTCGCGCTCGAGGTGGGCCACCGCGGCGAGCGCGAGGTCGAGGTGCAGCGCGGGGTGACCGAGGGGGAGCGCGTGCTGGTGCGCCCGGGCGACGCGATCCGTGAGAACGTGCGAATCTCCGAGTCCCAACCTCAACCGAAACCGAGGAGCTGAACAGCGATGCAATGGGCGAGCGCCGACGAGGCGCTGGCGCTGGTGAAGTCGGGCGATACGATCTTCCTCCACGGCGGCTGCGCGACGCCGACCCCGCTCGTCGAGGCGCTGGCGCGACGGGCGCCCGAGCTGACCGACGTGCGCGTGGTCTCGCTGCACACCGAAGGGCCGGCGCCGCACCTCGCGCCGTCGGTGGCGGGGCACCTCCGCCACGTCGCGCTCTTCACCGGGCCGCACGCGCGCGCGCCGGTGAACGAGGGGCGCGCCGACTACGTGCCGGTGTTCCTCTCGGACATCGGCCTCCTGTTCGAGCGGCGCGACATCCCGCTCGACGTGGCGCTGATCCAGGTGGCGCCGTGTGACCGCCACGGCTTCTGCTCGCTGGGCGTGTCGGTCGACGTCGCGCGGGCGGCGGTGCGGGCGGCGAAGACGGTGATCGCGCTGGTCAACCACCAGATGCCGCGCACGCTCGGCGACGGGGCGATCCACTGCAACGAGATCGACGTCGCCGTCGAGTGCGACCTGCCGATGCACGTGGTGCCGCCGCCGGAGATCGACGAGGTGACCCGCAAGATCGGGGCCTTCGTCGCCGACCTGGTGCCCGACGGGGCGACGCTGCAGATGGGCATCGGCGCCATCCCGGCGGCGGTGGCGCAATTTCTGTCGAACAAAAAAGATCTCGGCATCCACACCGAGATGTTCACCGACGTGGTCGTCGATCTCGTCGAGCAGGGGGTGGTGACCGGCGCGCGGAAGGAGGTCAACCGCGGCAAGATCGCGACCGCCTTCGTGATGGGGACCGACCGCCTGTATCAGTTCGTGCACGATAACCCGCTCGTCGAGATGCGCGAGGCGCGCTACACGAACGACACCGCGCTCATCCGGCGCTTCCGGCGGATGACCGCGATCAACAGCGCCATCGAGATCGACCTCACCGGGCAGGTGTGCGCCGACTCGATCGGGTCGCGCATCTACAGCGGCGTCGGCGGGCAGATGGACTTCGTGCGCGGCGCGGCGCTGGCCGAAGAGGGGCGGGCGATCATCGCGCTGCCGTCGACGGCGGCGGGCGGGACGCGGACGCGCATCGTGCCGACGCTGTCGCCGGGGGCGGGCGTGGTGACGACGCGCGCGCACGTGCAGACGGTGGTGACCGAGCACGGCGTCGCCGAGCTGCACGGGCGCAGCCTGCGTGAGCGGGCGCACGCGCTCATCCAGCTGGCCGAGCCGCGCTTCCGCGAGGAGCTCGAGCGCGCCGCGCGGGCGCTGCACCTCATCTGAGACGCTGCCCGCGCCGTCTTCTTGCTGCGACGGGGGCGGCGTGAAGGTGGCGCACGGTTGGACGGTGTGCCGCCGTCGTGGCGAAGGCGCGGGGCGTCAGGGCGTGGACGTTCGGAACAGAGCGACGGCGCCTGCGGCGCCTTGCTGGGGCGATCCCCAGCCCCCCGCCTATGTGCTCGGTGGTCGTGCGATTCGGAGGGCGCGTTCGGCATTCTGAAGCAGCCAGGTCTGCGGCGCGACGACGGCCGAGTCGAGCCAGGCGAGGCTGCTGCAGAAATCCTGCTCGACAAAATAGTCGGGACGCGACGGGTGGTGCTTCCAACGGTTCTCGAGGACGTACCGAAGTGCGTTCTGACCTCGGTCGGCGTCTTGAGCATGCGCATGTGATACCGGTCGGCGAATACCCGCCCTTTCCGTCCGAGGACGCGGTTGATCGCGCGGGCGATGCGAATCGCGAGAGCGTGAAGCGCGCGAGAAAGAGCCTCACGGTTCCCACTAGGCCCCGGCTTGCGACCGGGCTTGCGCCGCTTCTTGGGTCGCCGCTTGCGAGCGCGAAACGAGAACGCGAGCTGCGGCGAAGCCCCGGAATTCACGAGCTCAACTTAGCTGCCCAATCGCCGAAAGTCAGGCGGATCAGCGACGGAGAATGCATTTATGTCGGACGCTAAACGCGCCTGCGTCTTTGAGCGGACCCACGGCGCCGCGACCGTCGGAGCGGGGCCCTCGGAAACATGGTACGGGAGAGGACATGGGCGCGATCCTCGAGCACGCTGAGCGCATGTGGGAGTGGGACGGCGGCGGTCCCGTGTCGCCGTTCACGCCGATCTTCGCGGCGGAGGAGATCGCCGATGGCGTCGGGTTCGTGTCGAGCTTCGCCAACGTGACGGCGGTGCCGACCGACGACGGGCTGGTGCTCGTCGACACCGGGAGCTTCATGCTGGCGGCGCCGACGAAGGGGCTGGTGCGCGGGATCACCGGGGCGCCGCTCGACACGGCGATCTTCACGCACGGCCACGTCGACCACTGCTTCGGCGTCGAGCTGTACGAGGAGGAGAGCGGGCGGCCGGCGCGCGTCGTCGCGCACGCGAAGGTGCCGGACCGGTTCGCGCGCTATCGACTGACGCGCGGCTACAACGGCTGCATCAACGGGCGGCAGTTCGGGAGCGCGGTGACCTGGCCGGACAGCTTCCGCGCGCCCGATGTTGTCTATCAGGAATCGCTGGCGCTGACGGTGGGCGGCGTCGAGCTGCGGCTCCAGCACGCGCGCGGCGAGACCGACGACCACACCTGGGTGTGGGTGCCGTCGCGGCGCCTCCTGGCGACGGGGGACCTGTTCATCTGGGCCTGCCCGAACGCCGGCAATCCGCAGAAGGTGCAGCGCTACCCGCGCGAGTGGGCGGCGGCGCTGCGGCAGATGGCGGCGCTCGACGCCGAGGTGCTGTGCCCGGGGCACGGCTTCCCGATCGTCGGCGCGGCGCGGGTGAAGCAGGCGCTGAGCGAGACGGCGGCGCTGCTCGAGTCGCTCGTCGAGCAGACGCTGGCGCTGATGAACGAGGGGCGGCCGCTCGACGAGATCCTGGGCGAGGTGCGCGCGCCCGCGGCGCTGCTTCAGCGGCCCTATCTGCGGCCGATCTACGACGAGCCGGAGTTCATCGTGCGGAACCTCTGGCGACTCTACGGTGGCTGGTGGGACGGCGATCCGGCGCACCTCAAGCCGGCGCGCACCGACGCGCTGGCCGCCGAGCTCGCGGCGCTGGCCGGCGGCGCGTCGAAGCTCGCCGACCGCGCGCGGGCGCTCCTCGACGACCACTCGGGCAGCGTCGCCGATCGCGACCAGGCGCTGGCGCTCGCCGCGCACCTCGCCGAGCTGGCCGCGCGCGCCGCGCCCGACGACGACGCCATCCGGCGCGTGCGCCGCGCCGTCTACGAGGCGCGCTCCGACCGCGAGACGTCGCTCATGGCGCGCAACATCTTCCGCTCCGCCGCCGAACGATCCCGCTAGACAACAATCAGTCGTCGTCCTCGTCGTCCGGCTCGTCGTCGTCCCACCGGATGTATCCGTCGGAGATGCCGAGCCGCTCGGCGTCGCGCTCCCACGCCCGACGGAACGCCTCCGCCCGCGGTCGCGACAGCTCGACCGGGTCGAAGCCGTGCTGGCTGATCGAGGCGGCGACGCGCGTGGTGCGGTGCTTGAAGAGGGTCCCGTCGCCGTAGGCGAGGAGGTAGAGGTCGTATTGCACCTCGCCTGAGCTCGCGTCGACGACGTCGACGACCGAGACGCCCGACCACAGCTCGTGCACCTCGGGGGTGAGCGACGCGGTGCGCCCATCCACCGCGAGGAAGGCGACCTGCTTGAGCTCGTGGGGCTGGGCGTCCGAGAAGCGGACCTTGAACGGCATGCGGAGACGCTCGAGACGAAAGCCGCGAGCGCTCGTCGGCTTCGTCGGCTTCGTCGGCTTCGTCGGCTTCTTGGTCGCCGGCTTCTTGCCGGAGGGTCTCTTCGACGCCATCTCAGCCCTTCTGCCGCGGGGCGGCGACGCCGCGGCTGCGGATGCGCTCGCGGATGATCGAGCCGGCGACGAGGAGCGGCATGCCGATCCAGAAGCCGTAGCTGAGGTAGATGGCGAACGTGGTGTAGCCCGACTTCGAGCTGATCGAGCTGGTGCCGGGCTTGCGGCACTGCTTGCGCGACTTCGAGCCGAAGCCGTAGCTGAGGCAGCGCAGCCCCTCGTCGGCGCGGCAGTCGGCGTCGCTCTCGCAGACGAACTCTTCGTGCCCCGGCGTGAACCAGCAGCCGCTGAGCCCGACGAGGAGCCCGAGCGTGAGCACGACCGTCGCGGCGACCCGACGCATGTCCGTCATCATGACGGACGATTCTACGTCATTCGAGGGCGCGGCTTCCGGACGCGTGTCATCCTGACCTCGGATGAGGAAGGCGATCGTGATCGCGACGGCCCTGCTGCTCGGCGGCAGCGCGTCGGCGAAGCTGCCCGATGTGAGCGTGCTGCGGCTCTTGCCGCACGACGCCGAGTGCCTGGCGCAGGTCGACGTCGAGGCGGTGCGGGCGTGGCGCTGGCGCGCGCGGCTCGAGGAGGCGATGCCGAAGGGCGTTCAGTCGCTGCGGAAGCTCGGGGTCTATCCGCTAGACGGATTATCGGGCATCACCGGCGCGACCAAGCGGGAGGGGAAGCGGCGTTCGGAGGGCGTGTTCATCCTCGAGGGGGCGCCGCGACCCGGCGCCGCACCGCTCGGCGGGAAGCGCTTCGTCGTCGGCGAGCAGCGCTGGGTCGGCGCCGTCGGGCGGGATCGCCAGCCGGCGGCGTCGCTGCTCGAGGCGGCGGCCCGTCCGACGGAGGCGGCGGCGGAGGCGGCGGTGCGTGGCGCGTGCGTCGCGTCGTCGTTCTTCAAGGCGACGATGCGCAAGGAGCTCCCCGAGATCGAGAGCGCCGAGCGCGTCCTGTTCGCGCTGCGCCTCGACGATGGCTTCGTGATGAACGGCGCGATCGTGCTCTCCAGCCCAGAGGCGGCGCGGGCGCTGTATGACCGCCTGCAGGCGCGGTTGGCGAAGCTGCGTGACGGGCGCATCGCCGGGATCATCCAGGCGCGCGCCTTCGTCGAGCCGCTGGCGCTGACGCTGAGCGGCGGGCGGATCGACGTCCGCTATCGGATGCGGCCACCGCTCGTCGAGCAGACGCTCGCGATGATGAACGTCCTTCGGAACCTCGCGGAGTCGTCGGGGGATCCGTTGCGATAGCGACGGGGGCGAATCCGCCGCCCGCCAGCCGTACTCCGTTCGTGTCGACGATCGTGCCGCTGTTCTGGGCGCTCCTCCACGCAGCGTGGGTGCTGCCCCAGCGCGGCGCGATCCGCCCGTTCACCTGGCTCGGCTGGACACGCGAGCACCTCCTCGCGGCCACGTGCGTCGCGATCCTGGGTGCGCTCGGGCTGGTCGCGCCGCGCCTCCGGGCGGCGACCGCGACCGTGCTCGGTGCGTTCGCGCTCGCGGTCTACGCGCGGTGGCTCTCTCCCGCGCTCGGCGTCGTCGCGCTGCTGGCGTTCCTCGACGCTGCGCTCGTCGCGCGCGCCCGTCTCGGTCGGTTCGCCGCTCTCGGCGCAGCGAAGGCGACAGCCCTCTACCTCGCCGCGGCCCTCCCACGCTCCGCGCCCGTCGACGTGCGCGCGCGCGGGATTCCGCTAGACATGAAGTCGCGCGCCATCGACTTCGAGCGCTTCCGCGTTGCCACCACGATCTCCTCGGGCGTCGTCCCCAAACGCTATTTCGGCTTCGTCGACGAGCTCGGCGACACCGCCGCCTACGAGACCGCGCTCCGCGAGACGATCCAGGCGTCGCTCGACGTGCTCGCTCCGCGCGCGCGTGTGCCCGTGTCCGAGATGGAGCTCGCGGTCACCTTCCTCGCCGAAGGCGGCGCGCTCCTCCTCAGCGATCCCGACCTCGACCGTGAGCGCATCCACCCAGTCACCGGCATCGGCCTGGACGACTACCGCGCGGTGTTCGAGTCGCGCCGCGCCACGGTCGAGGCCATCGACAGGCGCCTCGGCACGCAGCTCGGCAGCCTCGTCCTCCACGTCGGGCCGCTCCGCCTCCTGCGCCGTCCGCTGACCTTCCGGGAGGCGGTGGCCGCCACCGCCATCCTCTACGTCGAGGAGAAGGAGCGAACCGCCGCGCTCTTCGAGGCGCGCGACCATCGCGCCCTCGCATCGCTGCCGCTCGACGAGCAGTTCGTCACCACGTCGCTCGTCTACAACTCCGGGATCCTCTTCTCGGCCGAGCGTGTCCGGCAGATCCTCGCGTTCGACACCGCCGATTCCCTCGTCGCGGTCGACGCGGCCAACCACGGTCGCCGTCCGGCGCTCCCCGTCTGGTCGCGTGCCGAGGCCGAGCGGCGCCTCTCCGCCGGGGCCGCGCTGCCGACGCAGCTCACGTCGTGGAGCGCCGTCTATCATGTCCTCCAGCGATATGGCGCGTGGGTCGCGCTTCAGCGCTTCTCCGACGCCTTCACCAGCGAAGGCCGCTTCCGCGCCTCGACGGATGGACGCGTGCCATAGTTCGAGCTCGCATGTCGGGTCGTCGGTTGTGGCTCCTCCTCCCGCTCGTCGGTGCCGTGGCTGCACTCGTGACCATGGCGGTCGTCGGAGGCGAGGGGCCCGCACCGTCGGCGCCGCGCGCGGTGGACGGCGGTCGCGCGCCCGCGGTGCGGCGCGCCGCGGGCGGGTTCTCTTTCTCGTCAAGCAGACCGGTGACGCCGGCGACGGTCACCGGCAGCGACGGGGGCGCGTCGTGCGTCGCGGGCGCGGCGCTGGAGTGCGACGGCGGCGACGTCTGGTCGTTCGACTCCTGCGGCCGACGCGAGGCGCGCGTCGCCGTCTGCAACGACCGGATCTGCGAGCGCGGACGCTGCGTCGAGCCGGCGCCCGGGCCGACCTGCGCGGGCGCGCGCGTGTCGGAGTCCGGCCGCTGCGAGGGCGCGCTCCTCCGCTACTGCGAGCAGGGCGTCGCGCGCACCGTCGACTGCGCGGCCCGCCGCCAGCGCTGCGGCAAGGACGAATTCGGCGAGGCCAACTGCCTGCCCGTCGACGAGCGGCCGCCCGCGCCCGCCTCGCCCTGCGGCGCCTGCCCGCGCGGCTTCACCTGCGCCACCGACGGGACGCCGAACGCGCAGCTGCGCTGCGAGCGCCGCATGACCGCCGCCGAGGCGCGCGCCCACCGCTGCTTCGGCTGCGAGTGCCCGCGCGCCGAGACGCGCTCCGCCGAGATCTGCGACGGCCTCGACAACGACTGGGACGACGTGATTGACAACAATGTCTCCTGCCCGCCCGTCGAGGCGGCGGCCTTCCTCGTCGCCGACGGTGACGGCCGCACCGCCGAGTCCGAGGAGCGCGTGCGCGAGGACTTCGCGCAGAACCGCGCGCTCTTCCCGACGGGGCTCGTGCTGCGCGACGTGCGGGTGATCGTCCGCCCGCCCTGGCTCGACGCCAGCGACGAGACGCTGCGCACCGCGATGCGCGACGACGCCGAGCTCCACCGCCGCGACGAGCCGCCCTTCGTCCCGGTCGTCTACGCGCGCACGGTGACCATCGGCGCCAAGAGCGCCGCCGGCGTCGGCACTCTCCCCAACGGCCAGTGCGCGCGGATGGCGCCGCTGCCCGCCTTCGTCGACGACGGCGGCGTGGTGGTGCTGGCGCGGCGCCGCCGCCCGACGACGCTGGCGCACGAGATCGGCCACTTCCTGGGCCTCTGCCACACGCACCAGCGCGATCGCGCCATCGCGGCCGCCGTCGTCCTCACCGAGGCGGGGAGCGTCACGTGCAGCGAGTGCGCGCGCACCGGCGACGGCATCTGCGACACGCCCGTCGACCCCGGGCTCGACGACGGCTGCGTCGCGGGCGCCTCACCCGACGACGCCTGCGCCGTCAGCTGCGCCAGCGGCGATCGTCCGAGCCCCAATAATTTGATGTCCTACTATCCCTGCCGCGAGAGCTTCACCGAGAAGCAGGAGCTGGCGATGCGCCTCTGGTGGTCGCTCCGCCGCGCGCGCCCGGGCGCGCCGCCGGCTACTCGGTGATCGCGACGTAGCGCGCGCCGTCGTCGCCGCGCCGCTCCGGGACCTGATCTCCGGCCGCGACGGGGCAGGGGAGCCGCGCCAGCACCGCGAGCCCGTCCTTCGTCAGCAGCGACTCGGTGACGTCGAGGAGCTCGAGGTGCGCGAGGCGATCGCCCGCCGCCGCCAGCCGCGCCGCGCCCGCGTCGGTGAGCGCGCCGAGCGAGAGATCGAGCCGCCGCAGCCGCGGAAGGAGTGGCGACTCGAGGAGCAGCGGCACGAGCTCGTCGGTGAGGGCGCAGTTGCGCAGCCCGAGCGCGGTCAGCGACGGCAGCTCCGCGCGCGCGAGCTCCGCCAGCGCGTCGATCGTCACCAGCAGCTCGCCTATCGGATCGGGGTCGCCCACCCAGACGCTGAGCGTCTCGAGCCGCGGCAGGCGCGACCGCGCGAGCGCGACGAGGTCCGCGTCGGCGACGCCCACGGTGATCCACTCGAGCGTGCGCAGCGATGGGAGCTCGACGGGATCGCGCAGCATCGCGTTGCCCTGGAGGACGAGCGCCTCGAGCGCACCCAGCCGCGGCGCGAGCGCGCTCACGTCGCCGAGGTCGCACCAGCTGAGCTCGCACTCCTCGGGGAAGTCGAAGTCGCCGAGATACAGCGTGCGCAGCGTCGGCGGCAGCCTGTCCGGCAGGAGCGCCGCCGGCGACGCTCCGTCGTCGATCCAGAGGTGCAGCGCGCGGAGGAAGCGCGCCGAGGGATGCGCCAGCGTGTCGGCGAGCCGCGCGCGGTGCGCGGCCTCGGCGAGCCCGCCGCGCTTCCCCTCGAAGAGGCGATAGCGGAGCGTATGCCAGAAGCCGCAGCGCCACTCGACTTCATGTCCAGCAAGAAAATGATCGGGGTGGCGCGCGATCAGCGCGTCCGCGGCGCGGGCGTGCGCGCCGTCGGGGAGCGGGCGCGGCGGCGCGATCGTGCGCGGCCAGTGCTGGCGCGCCGCCGAGACCGCGTCGTTCGCGCCGTGGCGAGCTGCCTCGGCCTGCAGCGCGATCAGCTCGCCGCGCGGATCGCCCTCTGCCTGCAGCCAGTCGGCGTAGACCAGGTAGGGCTCGATCGCGTCGGGGTCACGGGCGATCGCTGCCTCGAGCGCCTCGTCGCGCGCGACGACGGGTGGCGGGCCCGACGACGCCGTCGCGCGTCGCGGCTCGCGGCCGAGCAGGCGGCTCCAGAATCCCACGGGAAGTCGGTCGATGATTCGTGCTAGACGTTATTTCTGCTTCGGGGCGGGAGCGGGCGCCTTCGACGGTGCCGGCGGGGCGATCATCTTGTCGCTGGCCTTCGCCGCGTGCAGCACCGAGCCCACCGCCTCGCGCGCCTCCTTCGGCTGCTTGCGCGGATCGATGCCCTTGTCGACGAGCGCCTGCATCCCGCTCGCGATCACGCTGAAGCGCGTGCGCTCGGCGGCGGGGCACTTCGCCTCGCCCTCGGCGTCGCACACCGCGAGCCCGCGCTTCACCGCGTCGAGCGCGCGCGCCGACTCGAGCCGCTCGGCGCGCGCCGTCGCCTCGAGGAGCTGCACGCGGTGATCGCGATTCCCGTCGGTGAAGCGGGCCAGCACCGCCAGCGTCCAGTCGGGATGCATGAGCCGCAGATAGGCGTCGCCGAGCGCCACCGCGCGCCCCACGTCGTCGGGCGCGGCGAACAGCGCGTCCTCGAGCGCGGCGACGCGATCGCGCTCGATCTTGTGCGTGACCTCCGGGTCGATCGCGGGGCTCGCCTCGACGGTGGCCTTGGGCAACATCAAGACGATCGCCACCGCGACGACAGCAAACACATCGAACAGTCGACCCATCAGTTCCTCCGACACCGAAGCGGGGCCAAGGTTCCCTCACGCCTCCTCGCTTCGGAGGTCGTAGCCTTTTGCCCCGATCCTGCCTCGAATCGGGGCGCGTGGCCACGGGGCCATCGGACTTGCCACCACATCGGGGGCAGACGTCTCCACGCCCGATCTCCGCAACATTCGTACGGATCGACTCTTTGGGCTCGCTCGATCGAGCAAGTGGCACCGACCCTGCTAGCGCCCGGAATCGAAAACGGGTACTGTGCCCGCCCGCGAACTGAGAGACCAAAGGCAGGAGGAAGCCGGATGTCCGCACTGAAGCTGCTGGCCGACGCGTTCCACGAGGGTGGTTGGCCCATGTGGCCGATCCTCGCGATCATGATCGTGTGCTGGGGTATCACGATCGAGCGCATCATCTATCTGAAGAAGGCCGGCATCGATAAGGAGAAGCTGCTCGCTCTCCTCAAGAGCCAGATCATGGCGGGCAACGTCCAGGGCGCCATCAAGGTGTGCTCCGGCAACCCGACGCCGATGACCCGCATCATCCAGGCGGGCCTCACCAAGTTCAACCGTCCGGACCACGAGGTCCAGGCGGCGATGGACGAGGCGGCGCTCTCGGAGCTCCCGCGCCTCGAGAAGCGGACCGGCTACCTCGCCATGCTCGGCAACGTCGCCACGCTCGTCGGCCTCCTCGGCACGATTCTCGGCCTCATCCACTCGTTCGCCGGCGTCGCCGGTGTCGACCCGTCGATGAAGGCGACCCTCCTCGCGAAGGGCATCTCGGAGGCCATGAACTGCACCGCGTTCGGTCTCATCACGGCCGTCCCGGCGCTGCTCGCCTTCGCGATCCTCAACGGCTGGACCCAGGGCGTTCTCGACGACATCAACGAGGTGTCGGTCCAGGTCGTGAACCTCGTCGTGGGTCACCGCAACGCGATGAAGGGCTCGCAGGCCGCCTGATTCAGGGCTCCTAGAAACCTCTCGGAATAGGAGGCCCTAAGAATGGGTGGCGCAGCACCAGTACCAGGCGGAAAAGGGGGCAAAAAGCCCCTCGATGCGGCGATCAACCTGGTCCCGTTCATCGATCTGCTGTCGTGCTGCATCTCGTTCCTTCTGATCACCGCCGTGTGGACGCAGCTCGCCCGCATGGACGTGACGCAGAAGGGACAGGGCGCGGCCGGAGCCAGCGACGAGAAGCCGCCGGAGCCGACGGTCAACCTGACCTTGTACATCGACAAGGACGGGTACACCTTCGCGAAGTCGACGGGCGAGTCGACTCCGATCCCGATGAAGGGTGACGAGTACGACTACACCAAGCTCGCCGATATCCTGAAGGACGCCAAGACCGCGTATCCGGACAAGAACGATATCCAGGTCAAGGCGGATGATTCGGTGCAATACAACAAGATCATCCGCACGATGGATATCGTCCTGTCGGCGAAATTCCCCGATATCGGGCTGTCGGATAAGGGGGCGGCACAATGAGCAATTTCGCAGAAATTGCGATTCCGATCGCTCGCTCTGAGAGCACCGGAGGTGCTCGATGAGTGCTGACGGGATTTTCCCAGAAACCAAAGTCGCGCCGCATCGGCACCGCCTCATGCGGAAGCCGGGCTCGCGGCTCAAGCGGTACGCGCCGCTGTCGTTCGTGCGCGGTGGAGCCGGCGGCCGGAAGTCGTCGTACGCCGAGCTCAACCTGACGTCGATGGTCGACATGCTCACGATCCTCGTCGTCTTCCTCCTGCAGACGTTCTCCGCGTCCGGTGAGCTCCTCACCGTTCAGAAGAACATCACGCTGCCGGAGGCGCAGAACTGGAAGGACCTCGAGCAGGCGCCGATCATCGCGGTGTCGAAGGAGTCGGTCACCCTCGACGGCCGCATGGTCGCCAACGCCGAGCAGCTGAACGCGGAGAACACGGCGGATTGGAAGATCCCCGACCTCCACGATCAGCTGGTCACCTTGAAGAACAACTTCAAGTTGCTGCACCCGTCGGAGAACTTCACCGGGACGGTGATCGTTCAGGCGGACCGCAACGTGGACTTCAAGGTCATCAAGAAGGTCATGTATTCGTGCGCGGTCGCGGGATATCAGAACGTGAACTTCGCGGTGCAGCAGAAGGCAAAGGGCGGATAACAACCTCCCGATGTGCTTGATTTTCCGGCGCCGAAGCGGTTACCGTTTCGGCGCCGTTTTTATTTTTACGTCAACGGAGGCCGCATGCGGCAGCTCAGGTGGATTCTCGTCGGTGCGCTGACGATCGGGGCGGTGGGGTGCGTCGATGATCCGCAGGACCCCAAAACGTGGATCAAGAAGATTGGCGATCCGCGTGAAGGGAAGGACGCGATCAATCAGCTCATTCGGCTGAAAGACGCACAGGCGGTCGAGCCGCTCATCGCGCACTACAAGAAGACCAAGGACTCGGAGACGCTGCGCGCGCTGGCGACCTTCAAGGACAAGCGCGCGGTCCCGGTCTTCGTCGACGCGCTCGACTTCAGCGAGGACTCGTTCGATCAGGCGGCGGCCGCGGCCTCCGCGCTCGGCGAGATCAAGGACGTCGGTGACGTCGCGGCGGTCGAGGCGCTGGTGAAGGCGGTGCAGAAGCCGCTCCCGGCGAAGAGCCGCGCCAACGTGGTGCGCCTCGAGTCGATGAAGGCGTTGACGAAAATTCATGCCGACGGTGGGCAGGCGGCGTCGAAGGGCAAGACCGTCGACGCGCTCATCAAGATCCTCGAGACCTCGGCCGACGATCAGGACTTCTTCCTCAATCAGGTGGCGGCGACGTCGCTCGGCGAGCTCGCCGATCCGAAGGCGGTGCCGGCGCTCATCCGCGGCCTCTTCATGGTCGGCCGCGGCGCCGACATCTTCCAGCCGTGCCGCACGGCGCTCCTGCACATCGGGACGCCGGCGGTGAAGCCGCTCATCGACGCGCACCAGCACAAGTTCGACAAGCTCGAGGAGGACGCCAAGAAGTACGAGTTCCGCCCCGGCGTCATCGAGCAGAAGACGGCGCTCATGCTCGGCGATCTGCGCGGCAAGGACGCGATCTCGGTGCTCGTCGCCGAGCTGAAGAAGCCGCAGAAGGGCGACAACCACCTCGGCGCGCTCGTCGCGCTCGGCCTCATCGGCGATCCGTCGACGACGAAGGAGATCATCGCCGTCGTGAACGACGCCAAGCGCGACTGGAAGGTGCGCCTGTCGGCGGTCGAGGCGCTCAACAACGCGGGCGATCCGAGCGCGCTGCCGACGCTGCTCCAGGTGGCGAAGACCGGCGACGTGACGAAGGACGGGACCAAGTACCCCGACCTCCGCATCGGCGCGGCGATCGCCTACTCGCGCCTCGGCGGCGCGGCCGAGGCGGCGGCCTTCGCGCCCGTCGCGGCGGCGGAGAAGGCGGTGAAGGCGGAGTTCGACGAGGCGGCGCAGCGGCTCGAGCTGGCGAAGAAGTGCAACAAGGACGTCGCCTGCTACGGGGCCGGGCTCGACGACGCGGTGCTCGCCAAGCAGGAGAAGGCGGCGTTCATGCTGTCGCGCATGGGCAAGGAGGCGATGCCCGCGCTGGTGAAGAAGATCTCGACGAAGGAGCCGATCGTCCGTCTGGCGGTGCTGTTCGCGATCCAGAAGATCAACGACAAGTCGTCGGCCGAGGCGAAGAAGGCGCTCGAGGCGCAGATCGAGCTCGACAAGACGAAGCCGCCGATCAAGGCGCTCGTCGACGAGATGCGCGCGACGCTCGCCATCCTGAACGCGAAGGGCTAGGCACGCGCGATCCCGAGCCTGTCCGCAGGCTCGATGGGGGCTGTAGCTCAACGGGGAGAGCGCCTCTGGCCTGCCAAGCCGGCGTGAGGTTGTTGGTTCGACTCCAGCCAGCCCCCCCCGCAACGATCCGTCGGGGGGCCAACCGCCCCCCCGATTCGTTTGAGGTCAAAGGAATACGGGGGGCGTAGCTCAACGGGTAGAGCGCCTGTCCGCTTTGCAGGCGGAACCGAGAGGTTGCTGGTTCGACTCCAGCCGCCCCCCCCGACGACGAGAACTACGGGGGCTGTAGCTCAACGGGTAGAGCGCCTACGGCTTGCTAAGCCGGCGTGAGGTTGTTGGTTCGACTCCAACCAGCCCCCCCGATGGCGACGATCAAGGAGGGACAGACCTGCGTGGTGCCGGGGGCGCAGCCGTGCGATCCGGCGGAGCTGGCGCCGCTCGTCGAGGCGCTGCGGGCCGGGGTCGCCGTCGAGGAGCCGACGGCGTTCCCGCGCGGGACGCTGCTGCCCGACGGGCGCCTCGATCTGTGCAAGCAGTCGCTGGGGCCGGAGGGCGCGCGGCTGGTCGCGGAGGCGCTCGCCGACAATCGCGTCGTGACGGCCATCCTGTGCGGCGCCGACGGCCTCGGCAACGAGGGCGCGCTGCGGCTGGCCGAGCTGCTAGACAAGAATTCGACGCTGACCACGGTCTTCCTCGGGTGCAACCGCATCGACGCCAGCGGGGCGGGGCCGCTCGTCGAGGCGGCGGCGCGCGGGAGGGCGCCGGTGCGCGGGCTGTGGCTGAAGCGGAACCCGCTCGGCGCGGCCGGGATTGCGGCCGTGGCGCGCGCGCTGCCGCGGATCGCGACGCTGCGGACGCTGGACCTCGCGCAGACGCAGCTCGGGGAGGCGGGCGCGGCGCGCGAGGCGCTGGCGCGGGCGGTGGCGGCGCATCCGGCGCTCGAGCGGCTCTATCTATCGGGCAATGCGCTGACGGCGGAGGACGTCGAGTGGATCGCGCTCGTCGTCGCGCCGGGGTCGCGCGTCGGGGCGCTGTACCTGACGGCGAATCGGCTCGGCGACGCCGGCGTGGCGGCGCTCGCGCCGTCGCTGCGGGCGCACGAGGCGCTGGTCACGTTGGCGCTGGGATCGAACGGGATCGGCCCCGAGGGGATCGCGCGGCTGGCGGCGACGCTCGCCGGGCACCCGCGGCTCGACAAGCTGGAGCTCGGGCGCGCGCCGTCGACGGCGGTGCTGGGCGTCGAGGGCAATCGGCTCGACGCGGCGGCGATCGACGCGCTGGCGGCGATGGCGGAGGCGACGCCGTCGCTGACGCAGGTCACCTACGACGCGCGCATCGTCGACGGCGCGGCGGCGCGGGCGCGGCTCGACGCGGCGCTCGCCCACAACCGCGCGGCCAAGCCTCCGACGGAGCCGCCGGCGATCGAGGACGTGCGCGCCATCCGCAGCGTCTATCGCACCGCACGAGCGTCGATTTCGCGTCCAGCAACAAAAACCGCTCCCGCTCCCGCTCCCGCTCCCGTTCCCGATCCGCCCTCCGACTCCGACCTCGCCACCGCCGCCCGCGTCCTCGCCGCGCTCGCCGCGCAGCCCGGCCTCGTCGTCGACGGCGCGACCGCCGCACTCAAGTCGATCCGCGGCGACGCCAACCGCCTCATCGAGCGCGTCCGCGCCGAGGTCGCCGCGCGCAAGCAGTCGCGTCGCAAGGCCGCGAGCCGCGCCGATCGCGCCGCCAACCGCGAGCACGACCGCGCCGCCGCGTCGGCGACGGCGATCCGCGCCACCGACCGCATCGCCGCCGCCGAAGCGCCGATTGTCGTCGGGGGCGTCGCCCCCGAACCCCCGGCGCGCGTACCGGTCTCGCAGACGAGCCCGGGATCGCGCGCGCTGCGCCGCTCCCGTCGCTGCTACGTCTGCAAGCAGCGCTACCAGGCGCTCCACCTCCACTACGACTCGCTCTGCCCGACGTGCGCCGAGGAGAGCTGGGCGCGCCGCCACGCCACCGCCGACCTGCGCGGCCGTCGCGCGCTCCTCACCGGCGGGCGCGTGAAGATCGGCCATGAGGTCGCGCTCGGCCTCCTGCGCTCGGGCGCCGAGGTGATCGTCACCACGCGCTTTCCCTGCGACGCCGCGCGCCGCTTCGCCGGCGCCTGGGACTTCGACGCCTTCCGCGATCGCCTGCGCATCGTCGGGCTCGACCTGCGCCACCTCGACGCCGTCGAGCGCTTCGCCGCCACGCTCGCCGCCGAGGTGCCGCACCTCGACATCCTCGTCAACAACGCCGCGCAGACGGTGCGCCGCCCGTCGGCCTGGTGGGAGGCGCTCGTCGCCGCCGAGCTCCGCGGCCCGGCCGCGCTGCCCCCGACGGCGTCGTCGATCGTCGAGGCGCGCTCGCCCCACGGGCCGCCCCCGTCGCGCCTCCTCGGCGACGGCGCGGCGCCGCCCCCGTCGGCGCACGCCGCGCTCCTCACGCAGGCCGCGCTGCACCCCGAGGATCGCGCGCTCGGCGCCGAGCTCTTCCGCGCCAGCGACGGCAGCTTCCTCGATCCGCGCGCGCGCAACAGCTGGGCGCTGTCGCTCGACGAGGTGGAGCCGATCGAGCTCGTCGAGACCGCCTTCGTCGGGGCGCTGGCGCCGTTCCTCCTCGTGCGCCGCCTCTTGCCGCTCCTCGAGCGCTCGCCGTCGCGCGATCGCTACGTCGTCAACGTGACGGCGATGGAGGGCAAGTTCGACTACGCCAACAAGCGCCCGCACCACCCGCACACCAACATGGCCAAGGCCGCGCTCAACATGCTGACGCGCACCGCCGGCCCCGAGCTCGTCGCGCGCGGCATCTACATGACCAGCGTCGACACCGGCTGGGTCACCAACGAGCAGCCGCACCCCATCGCCGAGCGCATGCGCGACGAGCACGGCTTCGCCACGCCGCTCGACGAGCGCGACGGCGCCGCGCGCGTCCTCCACCCCATCTACGCCGGGGTGCAGGGGGCGCCGCTCGCCGGGTGTCTCCTCAAGGACTACCGCGTGGCAACCTGGTAGGCGATGGACACGTTCGAGGCGATCCATCCGCTCTTCCAGGCGGCGCTCGACGCGGTGGATCGAAATTTTGTCTATCAGGGGACGATCCACCACCTCGGGCCGCGACCGCTCCTCGATCCGCGCGCGCAGGCGCGGGTGGCGATCCGGTGCGCCGAGCTGGTGATCCCGCTCCTCGACGGAGAGGCGGCGCGCATCGCGGCGCGCAAGCTCCTCGGCGCGCTCGACGCGGGGCTCGATCAGCGCGAGTACGATCCGCCGGCGAGGCCGTACTACAACAACGTCGACGATCCGACGGCGAACGCGGTCGTCGACCTCGCCCACTCGGCGGTGGTCCACGCCTGCGCGCGCTCGCGCAACACCTGGCGCACCGCGCGCGCCGCCGTCGGTCACGCGGCGCGCCTCGTGGTGCGCACGAAGGCGGAGCCGGGGCCGGCGGGGCTCCTCGATCGCGTCGACGCCTGGATCATGCGCGGCGAGCTCGAGACGGTGGCGCGGCGACGGCACGCGGCGCTGATCGCGCGCGTCGCCGCGGTCCTCTATCGCAGCGGCGAGTACCCGGCGCGGCCGCAGGTCTGGCTGGTGCGCCTCATCGACGGGCAGCTCGCCCTCTTGCAGCGGGTTCGCGGACAGCTGCTGGTCACCGAGGGGCGCGACGAGGACGTCCTCGCCACCGTCCCCGACGCGCACTTCGACTACTGCGTCGCCGCCGCGCGCGCGGCGCGATGAAGCACCGGCTCCTCGACGCCGCCCTCGACGCGCTCGGTCCAGATTATGTCTATCGAAAACGCCTGGTCGATGAAGAGCGCCTCTGGCTCGATGCGCACGCCGAGGTCCGTGTCGCCCTCGCGGCCGTCGACCTGATCCTCCCGCTGATCGCGCGCGCCGAGGAGCGCGACGACGCGCGCGCCGTCGTGCAGGCGCTCGCCGCGGCCATCGACGACCCGGCGCGCGAGCTGCCTGCGCACGCGCGCTGGTGG